>Ga0351889_10008_pt2 | contig 115658 bp, 100 predicted proteins | sample TotcelFGM3001M14_FD_206767 | JGI IMG/M metagenome (GOLD analysis project Ga0351889, IMG submission 206767) | Enriched cells from coal bed in the Powder River Basin, Montana, United States - Total cells FGM rep3 HSBNCT.FGM.300.1.M14 ...
GTGAATTCTTCCGGCAAGGCGACATCGACTTGCCCAAGTTGCGCCGCGTCACCAGTTGTTCGGTATCCGCCGGCCAAGGATCCGATGTGTTGACGTACAGGAATCCGGGCTCACCTTCATCGCCGGGCTTGTTTTGAGACAGTTCGCGGGGCGTGAACTGCTCTCGCCCGGATTCCGTGTCCCGCGAGTGGTAAACGCAGTAGTATTCCTGGCCACATTCGCGGCAGAAGACGACGGGCAGGAGGTTGCGGTTGCGGTCGCCCGGCACGAATCGCTGTCCGTGGACCGTGAGGTATCGGTCTGGTTCCGGTTCGACCGTGGCATGCACGGTTTCGCCGCGACTGATGAACTGATGCAGTCGGAAAGCGAACACAGGGAATCCCGTATCCGGATTCGGATCGCAGGTGTAGCCGGCGAGCAGGCCTTCTTCAATCGCCTGGATGCATCGCTGCTCGTCGGCACCAATAAGATTTGCCAACGCCGCTGCCGCGCCGTTTTCGCCGGTGATGCTGCGAGGTTCGGCCCGGACCAGGCGGCCGGTTTGGGGGTCCGCTTGAATGCCGAAGGTGCTCTCGATCCAGATCGACAGCGGGTCGTGTACAAAGCCCTGATAGTCGGTCGGCGGATGCCGCTCCGGGTTGCACACGCGGTCCGCCAATTCTCGCACGAAATCCTGGTCCCCGAAGTTTCGTTCCGGCGTGGTGCGTCGAAGCGTCTCGCCGATGACGTTTTCCGGCCTGACCTCCGTGCCGAACAACAGCGAAGCGACCTCGGCAACCTTGGCCTGCTGCTCTTGCAGAGTACCCGGTCCCGCGAGGGTCGCCGAGGTGCCCACGCATTGGAGATTGTGCGCCGAGAGGGCGTCGCGGACACGGCGCACGAGCATCGCCACGTCCGCACCTTGCCGACCCCGATACGTGTGCAACTCGTCCAGCACCAAAAACTGAAGCCCTTGAGCCGCCTGCACCAGCGTCCGCCGTTCGTCCGGTCGAGTCAGGATCAACTCAAGCATGACGTAGTTTGTCAGCAGAATGTCCGGCGGATTGGCCATGATCCGCTGCTTGTCTTCGTCCGACTCCTGGCCCGTGTAACGCTCGAACGAGATGGGACCACGCCCGTCCGGATAGCCTTGGCCTAAGAACTTCTTCAGTTCCCCGAGTTGGCTGTTGGCCAGGGCGTTCATCGGATACACGACAATCGCCTGGATGCCACGCCCCGGTCCATTCCGCAGCACGTGGTCCACGGCCGGTAGGACGTACGTCAGGCTCTTGCCGGAGCCGGTGCCCGTCGTCACGACGTAGTTCACGCCGGAGCGTGCGACGCGCAACGCCTGTTCCTGGTGGGCATGAAGACGCAGCGGTTGCCCTTCGCCAGCGTCCTTGTTGATGCGAAAAATGCGTCGGCATTCTTGGTGAAGGACGCCTTCGTCGACCAGTTGATCCACGCGGCGCCCGGGCTCGAACGAGGGATTCAACTGAATCAGCGGATCGGGCCACAGCAGGCCGGCGAAGAGTTCCACTTCGACAAGCTCGCGAATCCGCTCGTCGCGAATCTGAATGAAACTGCCGATGTAGGACGAGTAGTCCGCGATCAACCGATCTCGAAGTTGGAACACGTTCATGATTACGGGCCGCTTTTTTCGTTGGGTTGTTGACGCCAACACCGTTGCTGCGTTCTCGGAGAACGCCATTGTAGCGGTTGTGTGCCGAATCCGCACGACACTCCTGCCTCCTGGCAGGATCATATTGTAGCGATGCCAAGAGGTGCCTGGAATTATCGTTGCTTCGGATGAAGTGTGGCGTTGCCTCACACACGCTCGTTCAGATTCTCTGCACAGTCGCTGTCGAGGACCAGGTGGTTTACGAGTCCCAGCTTGACGCATTGCAGGACGGTTTCGGCGCGGACGGCGCCGACGGCGAGGACGGTGACGCCGGGCAGGTTGTTCTCACGGGCTCGGACGGCACAACGGCGGAAGTGGCTTTCCTTGACGCCGGTCCAACGTTCGTTCACGGCCGCAACGTATTCGCGGTCGGCCTTGTTGGCGGTTGGATTCACGATGAAGGCTCCGCCGAGATCCCCGAATGCTCCGCGGCGCAACTTGGGCAAGTCGATGTCGCCTTGCCGGAAGAATTCACCGCTCCAGAAACGGCCGGGTTGGTCCTTCGAGCCGACCGACGTGAAGATGCCGTCCAGATGATCGACCAGAGGGCGTTTCTCATCGCCGAACGCCACGTGGCTTTTTGATTGGCGGCCGGATCTCGCGCGGCCGCCGCTGGCCTCGGCTCCGCCCAACCAGTCGTCCGGTACCGGGAAAATGTCGCCGTAGGAACTGACCGAACAGGCGAACTCTAAAGCCGCGTTGAACTTCTTCTCCGGATAATGCTCCGGCCGGAAAGCCGGCACGAAGTCCAGGTACAGCGGTTGCCTCGCCGGTGTGCGTTCGCTTCCCTGCTGGGCCCGCTCGTTAAGGATGCGGTGCATTGCGGCGGCCAATCCGGAAGAACTGAGCTTGGCAGGATCGCGGAAAACGGTGCTCCTGGGCTTTTCCCAGGGGCTTAGCGGTTCGCCCCACAAGGGAACGCAGACGACCGGCGTCCGCGCCTTGACCGAAAGCGTAGCCAGCTCCGCCAGTCCGTTGGCCAACGCCGCGAGCGTTCGCCCATAGGTCACGCCAAGAACTTCGCACTGGCGGATCAAGTCGAGGCAATGGGCTGCCGCCTTGCGGCCAAACACGACCACGGCCTGGTCCCAGGACGGGTCGCCTCTGATCTCCAGGCCGGTGGGAACGATCTGGAGTTGCGTCAACGATGCGACCGCGCTGGCATACGCGACGTCCTTCAGTTTCTTCAGCAGGGCGTCGCTCCCGTAAACTTCATCTCGAAGCCGGGTCTGTTCTTCGGCGGCCAGCTTGCACGTGACGGTTTCTTCCAGCAGGCCGCTTTGCCTGGCTTGATCGACCAGCCGGGAAACCATCGATGGGCTGAGCGAGAGCAACCCTGCAATCCGCTTCTGCGGCTCACCTTCGGCATAGAGGTAAGCGACCTTCTTGATCGTGTCGTCCTGGCGATCGAACGGTTCGAGGCGGGGGCTTCGAGTCATGGTTTTTCCCTGTTGCAACAAATCCGGGAAGTGAGTCCAGCAACGATTCTCAAAGCGTATATAGAAACGAAATTCGATTCAAGTGGTGTCAATGCACAAAATGAAATCCGTTGCACGCTGTACACGCAATTGAATCATCTCAAAGCTTGTCTAGAATCGCCGATACGGCCGGCGGCGGATTCTCACCGTCAGCCCCGCGCATCTTGGTACCATTCCTTTTTTCGGGAGACAACGATGAACGATCAGATCCTCGCGTGGCGGACCTTCCAGGGTGACGACTACCGGCGGGTCCGGCAACTGGATGTTTCAAGCGTGGTCACCGCGCTTTACGACGTGGCCGCCGACCAGGTCTGGCCACTGGACAGGCTTCAACGGGAACTCCAGGAGCCAATTGAGGCGGCCGGACTGCGGTTCGATGTTGTCGAATCGCTTCCCGTAGCCGACGAGATCATCACCGGAGGGCCGGCAGCCGATCGGTTGCTGGACATCTGGTGCCGGTCGCTGAGGAACATCGCCCGAGTCGGCGTCCGGGTGGTCACCTACAACTGGATGCTGGGACCGGATTGGTGCCGGACCCATCAGCTTACGTTGCCGGACGGATCGGAGACTCTGGCCTACGACGAGGCGGCGGCCGAATCAGACGCTGGCGTCCGGCCATTGCCGGGGTGGTTGAAGAACGTCGATGACGACGACCTGCAGAAATCGATCGACCAGCACCGGCGTGTTGTGCCGGATCAGGTGTGGGAGGCCCTGGGGAAGTTCCTGCGACGCGTCACGCCGGTCGCCGAAGAATTGGGCGTGAAACTGGCCCTGCATCCGGACGATCCACCGTGGCCCGTGTTCGGTATCCCGCGCATCATCACAGACGCCGCTGCCCTGGACCGCGTGCTCGGCATTTGCGACCTGCCGGCCAACGGCCTTTGCTTCTGCACGGGCAGTCTGGGAGCCAGTCCGGCGAACGATCTGCCGGCGATGATTCGCCGTTTCGGCTCGCGGCTTCACTTCGCTCATGTGCGGAACGTGGTCCGCACGGGATCGCGAGCGTTCTACGAAAGCGCCCATCACGAGGGCGACCTGGATCTGTGCAAGATTCTGGCCGCGTTCTACGATGCCGGGTTTTGCGGTCCAATGCGGCCCGATCACGGGCATCGGATCTGGGACGAACAGAACGAGCGGCCCGGTTACTACTGGATTACGCGCGCGATGGGGCTTTCGTACCTGCGAGGCATCTGGCAAGCCATCGCCGCTCAAGCAGGCGCCGCTCGCCGCAGTGCCGCGTAGGGGCGGCTCGCTTGTAGTGCCGCCTTCAGGCGGTCATCGAGCGGCTGAAGCCGGAACGACGCGAGTCTCGGAGATACTCGCCCACGTGGCCCGGCATCTCCGAGGCCGGATTTCGCCAGACTCGCCTTGAGGGCGTTGTCCGACGCGCTGGTCGATGCCGGCAGTTCCCTTCAGGCTTGGGTCAACACGAATTTCCCCGGCGCAGCCTGGTATACGGAAGTTTCCGTGACAGCGCCTCGTGCGGAGGGCGGTCAATGGTTCGGCTCGATCGACCTGTTGCTCGTGCTACCCAGCGGCGAGGCCGTCATCATCGACCACAAGAGCGCCCCGATTCAGAAACGGCACCGCCAAGCCAAAGCCGCCGGTTATGCAGGCCAGATCGAGGCCTACCGTTTGGTGCTGGCTGACCTGGGATTTTCCGTCCACGCCGCGTACGTCCACTTCCCTTTGGCGGGGGTAATGGCGAAAATCGACCAACCTGATTGGAGTGAGGCATAACTTGGTGAAAGTGGTTTGCACTCGATAACTGAAATTGGCGCTGAGTTTTAGGCAACGTGGCAGACAAAATTGAGTATCCACTACCAGGCAAGTACAATGCCTGCTGGCAGACTCGCCCTGGAGCGAGAACCGCCGGAACGCTGAATCATAGTTGCTTCGGAGGGTTCGAGAGATGACAACCGTGCGAATGACTTCTGAATCCTGCGTGCTCGAAGCCATTGGCTTGCAGAGGCAAATACACGACTTGCTCGGCCGGTTTTCTGGCCTGGCCAAGCTCGCTCAACACCAAGTTGTCGAACGACTGACACACGGGGAAGCACCCGATGCCACGACGCTGCAGGATCTCGATAATGCGATCCGCGAGTTCCGTGCGGTTACGGAGAAGGCGTCAGTTTTGGGCATTACCAACTCGACAGGCATGAATCTTGCGGTGATGTTGGAGCGAATCGGTGAAGTCATCGAGCGAGAATCATGGGCCTCCATCTGCGGTGAGTACCGTCCGCTTGCCGAACGCATGCTTCGTATCGCCCACACGAGCGGCCAGGCAGTGACGTTTCTGCAAGAACTTCACGATCGGGCTTGGCAGTGCGTGGAAGATCTGAGCCTCCCGTCACCGCCCGCCGAGACAAGTCGGGAAACATGGGAGATCAGAACGCAACCGTTTCGCGATCTGTGGTGCCTGTTGAACGATCCAGACTCGCTGGGTGACGTCGAAGCGGAAGAGCTACTGGGACGGTTGGAGCAAGACTTCGGCAGAAGCCTCGTTTCGGCCATTACGCTTCGCCGGCTGGTCGTGGAACCGGACGACTCAGACCGGGCAACCGCCGCCATGCCACGCGCAGAATGCGAACCGATCGCTCCTAAGTCCGCCGCAACGTCGATTCCCACGACAAATTTGGTGGGCGGCGCGTCCGCAACCAGTGCGCCAACCGAGGTTAAAAGTCTTGCTCCTGACGACACCAGCGGTGGTCATCCACTCGGCGGCCCCGTCGAAATGCCAGCAGAATCCATCATCCTCGTAGCGGAAGTCGCGTCGCCACGCGTCAGCGAACCCGAGGTTCCGGCTCCAGCCGCGCCGGCCAGCGAGCCGGAACACCCGGCTCAAGTCCCATCGAGCCCTGAAGCAGAGCAACTGGTTCCTGTGCTGCCGGCCAGCGACCTGGAGCATCGGGCCCAGACACCGCCGACCTGCAAACAGAAACACCCGGCTTCAGCCCCGTCGAGTGGCGAATCGGAGCCACGGTCTCTACCTCCGCCCATCAGCGGACTGCAGTCGCCGGCTCCAAAGCCGCCGACCGTACCGCCCCAGCCTGACGACACCTCGGAGCTGGAGGCCGAATTGTTGCCCGAATTGTCAATCAATCCCCCGGAACCGGAGCCAGTTCTTGACATGGAACGCTGGCAAGATATCCGTGGCAAGATTTGGCAAATGGTGGCTGCTGATCGGCCAGCCCTGGCTTATCAAATTGCTCGCTGTGCAGAGGCGTTCGCTCCACCGGGCTTGCTGCAGCCATCGTCCCTGTGGAACGTTGTCGTCTTGGGACCCGCCGTACGATCTGCCTCCGGCGAAATTGTCGAACACCTTCGAAAAAACGTCCAAAATCTACAGGCTTGGCTACCGTCTTGCCAAGGTCCGGAGGCTAATCAAGAAACTACGGCGATTCAGCTTGTGCTGTTCGGCCTGTCGTTGCGTCCCACACTGTTAGCCCCGGAGGCGGGCGTCCTGTCCGTGCTCCAGGCGGTGACAGCCCTTGATGCCATCTCGCCTGCCTTGGGGGAGATCCGGCGCGGTGTGGCCGAGTTTGGCAGCCTGAACTTGGAGTTGAGCCCGACCGTTTTGAAAGGAGTTTGCGACCATGCGGTTTGGCAGCAGGATCTGGATGCGCTGCGTGCGGAGACTCGCGGTTGGCTGGACTCCAATCGCCAGGCCAACATCATCTACGCGCCGACGACCGATGTGTGGCACGACTGGCTGAATCCCAGCAGACCGTTGGGCCGAACGCTCGAAACGGTAATCAATCAAGTGGGCCGCATGGACGAGGTTCGTCAGACGGTTCGTCAGTGGTCAGATCGAAGGCACGTGGAACGAGAATTGAACCGCACGGATGAACGTCTTCGCAAGGTCGCTGCCCGCAGACGTCCCATCGAGGCGCGGGCACGCACTGCCATCTGTTCCCGCGTTCAGGAATTCCTTCATCTTGCCCAACGCTGGTTGGATCTGCTGAGCGCCGAGCCTCGTTCTCTCGACGACTTCCGGCAGAAGCAAGCGGACCGCTGCCGAAGCGTCGTACAACGTTTTCTGAACGATGCGTTATCGGCCGCGGATGACCTTGGAGGCGCGGCCGGGGCGTCCGCCGCCCTCACGGGAGCGGTTCGTTTTCTTCGGACGGCACTGGAAGACCTTGGGCACCTGTTCGATGCCAGCAGAGAGGAAAGCGCCCATGTGCTTCCGGTGCGAGTGCTCTTGGGCGAGGAGCTACTGATGCTGCCAGCCTGTCTGCTCGACGAGAACTGGCTGCCTTCATTGTCCAATGCTGAGGCGATACTCCAGCAGTTGGAGGAGTTGGCCGAAACGCGCTACGACCCGGAAACAGCGTTCGCCATTCAGTCGGAGGCCAAAGACCATCGTGCCACGGCGTGGGTGATCGAGGCGTTGGAGGCTCGTCCGGAAGGCAAGGAATTGGCTGCTCGCCTTCGACTCCAGCGCGATCAAGCAGTCCAGCAGTGTCGCCAAGCGATCCGCTGCAAGCTCGACGAGACGCGTGGTTCCATCGAGCAGGCGGTATGCTACGACTTAATCACGGACGAGGAACGTAATCGATTCTTGGGCGTCGTGGAAGAAGGCCGGCTCCTGCTGGACGAGATATCGGACTTTGCGGCGGAGGAGTGCCGGCTGGAAAATATCGATCGCCTGATCTTGGACAAGCGGCAGCAAAGGGTGGGCGAGGTCGAACAGAAGCTTCGAGAAACTGCTGATTCAATCGTCCCTGGTTGTCGGGACGCCCTCGAGATCGTTCGGCAGACGCTGGATCGCGGGGACTTCCTCTCGGCCAACGAGTACATCGAGCTGCTGCGTACTGGACAACCGCTCGATCGCGTGGTAGAGCCTGCCCGAAACGTCATCGCCGATTTCTTTCCCGCCTTCGTCCTGCGATTCAACGCCTTTATGGAAGGCGACGGACGTAGCCGTCCGGAGGCACGGGATGTGGTGGAGCGTATCCGCGAAGCGCCGCGAGGGCGGGGGCGAACGATCGGACCGATCGACATGCATGCGGTCCCCGGTCCGCAGGCCGCCGAAGCGGCCGAGATGCTCATGGCATGGCTGCGGTTGAAGAATCGGTCTCCGGCAATGGAGAAGGATCTGACGACGCTGCTGACTGGCTTGGGATTTCGCGACGTTCGCGTTAACTCTGTTCCATCAGTTTCTCCGCCGCACTGGTCGCTTATGTGTCAAGCAACTCCCCTTGGGGACCCGACCGTGTGCATTGTTCCGCGGTTCGGTTCCCAAGCCAAAGGACGGTACCACATCTTGGGTTTGTTTGATCGTCCGGACGAAGAGGCGATTGTCAATCTCGTGCGCAAGGTCGGCGGGGTGGAGCCGATCATGGTCTTGTACTTCGGACGGATGACGGAGCAGCGCCGCCGTGACCTGGCCGAACTCTGCTGGCAGCGAGGCCGTTCGTTTCTGGTCATCGACGAATCACTGGTCTTCTTCCTGTGCGGCGAACGATTCAGCCGGCTGCCTATCTTGTTCCAGTGTGCTCTGCCCTTCACCGTGGCTGAGCCGTACACCACAACCGCTTCCCTCGTCCCGGTCGAAATGTTCTTTGGACGCGAGCAGGAACGGCGGGCGGTCATCGATCCCTACGGAACGAACCTCGTGTACGGTGGTCGGCAGTTGGGCAAGTCGGCGCTGTTGCGCGATGTCGAGCGACGCGAACACAACCCAGGTCAGGAGCGGATCGTCCGCTGGATCGACCTCAAGAACCGGGGCATCGGCATCGACCGGCCCGCCGAGGATTTGTGGGCGGTCCTGGGCCAGGAACTGCACCAGGAGGATGTTCTCCCGCGACGAGCGACCGCACACCAGACTGTGGTCGAAAAGATCAAGGAGTGGTTGAACGAAGCAGACAACCGGCGCATCCTGCTCCTGCTGGACGAGGCGGACGCTTTTCTCGATGCGGACAGCCGAGCCGTCAACGAGCAGACTCGGCACAGTTTCCCCCAGGTGGCACGGCTCAAGGGCCTGATGGACGACACCGATCGCCGGTTCAAGGTCGTGTTTGCCGGTCTGCACAATGTCCAACGCGCGGCCCGCGATCCGAATACACCGGTTGCCCACCTGGGAACCCCCGTCTGCATCGGGCCGCTGTTGGACAACGGCGAGTGGCGGCAGGCTCGTGATCTGATCGAAATCCCATTTCGACACATGGGTTACGAGTTTCAACCGCCCGATCTCTGGATGCGTATCCTATCGTACACGAACTACTATCCGTCCCTGATTCAGGTGTTCTGCAAGCACCTGCTGGAATACCTTCACAATCGGGATCGAACGACCTTCGACTTTCAAACCTGTCCACCGTATCCGATCACAGCGCAGCAGATCGAGGATGTGTACCAAAGCGAAAAACTTCAGGGCGAGATCCGGGACAAGTTCGAGCTGACCCTGGGATTGGACGAGCGCTATCGCCTGATTGCCCTGTGCATCGCGTTAGCAAGCATCGAGCAGCGTGAAACGCAATCGCTGGTCGAGGGCTTTGATGTAGCCTGGGTTCGCGAACAAGCGTTGTCGTGGTGGGCGAGCGGATTTGCCACAGATACCAGCTACGAACTTTTCCGCACCATTCTGGACGAAATGGTCGGGCTGGGCGTTCTCCGCCGAGCAGCCCCGGACCGCTACGCTTTGCGAAGTCCGAACGTCTTGAATCTGCTGGGGTCAAAAACGCAGATCGAGCATAGGCTGATCGATGTGGCGAATCTGCCGCCGACACCCGGTTACGAAGCGGCCTCCCTGCGCCGTTCGCTACATGCCGACTGCTGGAGACGAAGTCCGCTGACAGCCGAACAGGAGGGCAGCTTGATCGAACGGAGCAATGGCGTGGTGGTCCTCTGTGGATCGCCGCTGAGTGGTCTGGCCGATCTCCCGGCAGCATTGAAGGAAATTCCCGCCCAGGAAGGAGTTCAGTTTGCCGGTTCGTTGCGGCAGCCCGGTCAGTTCATGGAATGGCTTCAAGCGGTCGACAAAGGACGGGCGGAGTCGGAAGGCGTCACGCTGGCAGTCGTGACAGCCGATTCGACGTGGTCACCTTCCTGGGTGGGCGCTGCGGCCGATTATGTTCGCCGAAAGACCGGTTCTACCAAACGTTTTCTTCGCGTCGTATTTGTCGCGGACTCGGATTTGGCCTGGCAGTGGTCAGACGAACGAATGCACCGTCGCGTCGGCGCGACGGAGATTTCGCTGAAACCCTGGCGCGAGGCGGCGCTTCGTCGCTGGATGGCCGACGCCGAATTCGGCCCCGAAGCCGTGAGTAGCTGCGGCGAAATCCTGGAACGGACAGGGGGGTGGGGAATGCTGGTCCACGCTCTCGGCGAAGCCTGCCGAGGCTGTCCTCATACGTGGCGGGAACAGTTGGACAAGCTCGCGGCAGGCTGGCCTTGCGACCCGCGGTGGAACGGTTACTGCGAACTGCCCCGCGCTGTCTTGCCCGTCCTGCGGGTCATGGCAGATTTTGGGGGGCCGATCAGTTCCGAGGATCTGGCCGAGTTTGCACCGGATGAAGACGTTTTGCGCGTGCTGCGCTGGACGGATTGGCTGAGCTACGCTCGCGAGGTGGAATCGGACCGATGGATTCTCGATCCCCTCTGGCAGTCGGTGGTGACGGCAAGAGGGTGAGCCGATGGAAGTCAACTGGTGGCGTCTTCCGGGGTCGACGAGGTTTCTTGAGACGGTCTTTCAGGAGTTACGATCCGGAAAGAATGTCGTCGTCTCGTTTCCGCGCCACATGGTCGGCGGTTTTCGCGAAACGCTGGCCGAGCGGGTTCGTGAGATCGATTTGTGGCGTTGGCGAACGATCAACGCCGCGGAATTCCCGAGCGACGGCGTTGCGAGCCTGCTCGAAGCGCTGCACGAACGGTTTGTCTCCGCTCGCCAGGCGTCGGACGTGTGCTCGGCGCTCGCTCTGGCCCAGCGTTTGATCGGCACCGTCGTCTGGATCGAAGACGCAACTGAGCACGCCTGGGACACCTGGACGGCGTTTCTCGACCAGTATCAACACGCCTGCCAGAGTTGTGACCTGCTTGACCGCAGCCTGTTCTGTCTGCCGGTCATCGGTAATCCGACGCCGCCGCCTCGTGCGGATGCGGCGCTGGCAGTCTGGCGGTGGGAAGGCAGGATTGATCGCCTGGATATGAATCTGTACGTGGACCGCGTGCTCGCGTCGCGATTCCCGCATCCGCTGCACCATCAAGTCGTGCTGGCCGTCGTGACAGAGTTGGCCGGTGCGGACGCCGAACTGGCCCAACATCTGGCGGCGCAGGACTTGGCGACGATCATGGCCCCGCTGCAGTGCCTGAAGGACTTCGCCGCCGCCCGCGGTTGGACTGCGGTGTCCTGCCAACATCCGAACTGGGCAGAAGGAACCCTCGACCGGGTCAACGGCGCGTCGATGGTCCATTCTGCGGCAGTCGCGGCGAGAGGGGGCCGGACGGAATTGACACGCCGGGTCTGGCGTGGCCAAGTCTCGGTGCTGTATCCGTTCATCGAGCAGCAGCGGATCAATATCATCCCCCTGATCCGCAGCTACCTGCGTCTTCCGGTGGAAACGACCTACGGCAAGGTCGACAACGCGGAAGATCTCGAAGTCGGCCAGCTATTGTATTTCCTGAGAGGAAACCGGCTTCCACCTCGGTTATGGAATTTGCTGAGCCTTCTGACGGAAATGAGACATGCATTAGCCCACTTGGACACAGTTCCCCTGACATCGTTGTTGGCCGAGGAGATATTGCACTGCGAAGAATAAAGCGTCCGGGGCGAACGTGCTTCGCCTGTTATATCGAGCACTGACGGTTGCACACGGATGGATGGGGCCTATCGTCAGTCAACCACAGTCCCAGCGGGATCTTTCCAGCTTGGAATTTGGCGGCTGGTTGCGATAAGAGGGCGACTGACCATCGACTGTTCAAGTATGACGGACAAGGAAGCTCTGCGGCCGATGTCTTGTGTGCCTGAACGGCGCGGGCCACAACACATATGGAGCGCGGAGTGCCCGCGTAACAACTCGAGGGTGGCTTGGGCCCCACTCCGACGCCAGAGCGGGACCGACGCGCGCTTTTGCCATCGAATACCAGTTTGTGCCGCCACGCGAGCGTTCTCGGCTGCATTCGCAAGCGGAAGAAAATAAAAAAATGCCCGACCAGGCACAGCCTGGCCGGGCACGAAACTGGACTGACCGTCACGGAAGTATGACCTGCTGGTCGCCCAAGACGAACTGGATGTCCGTCAAGAACTCCGTCTCGGCCAGCAGATCCTCGGTCCGCAGGACATCTACGGACGCTTTCAAAATTGCATCCACCTCGGCAAGTTTCGCGTCCAGCTTGCCATGCGCCGACTCCAACGTCCGCTGAGCCGTCTCAAACAGGCCGTTGAGCTGAGCTGAATTCGCCTCTTCCTCTTGAATCCACTCCTTGACGTCGCGATACAGATCCAACTTGCGGGCCAAGAAGTCAACGTCGTTGCGCAATCGCCTGATGACGGCTGGCGATTGCTTTTCCAGTTCCTGCAGCTTGACGAGTCGGGCTTCCCGCATCGTCAAGATCTGTTCGAGGTAGCCGAGCTTCTCTTTCGCGATTGCGATGCGATTGGAAAAATCGGCGACCATTTCCTTCAATTCGGGCGGTGACAAAGTGCGGCTGCGCAAGCGGATCGTGCGCCCGTCCGACACCTTCTCGTCGAGCGTTTTTCGGGCCTGTTCAGCGTCCGCGATCTCCTTCTGGGCGGCTTGCACCTGACGCCTTAGCGACGTGACCGCCGCTTCCTCCTTGTGCTTCTGCACGTTGGCCGCCGCGACGCGTTGTTCGGCATCGGCGACCGCCTTTCTCGATTTCTCAAGTTCCAAGCTGTACTGGTCGACGAGCCCCGAAATCTGCTCCTTGACGCCGATCTTCGCGGTGTTGACCCACGGGCGGAAGTCGTCGCCCAAGAGCCAGCTCAAGAACAGCCCAGCACCGCATACCAGCAGCGCCGACATTACCAACATTCGGACAGTCTTGCGTACCATGGTCATGGTTCCTTCAAAGGGGAGGTAAACAGGAAACGACAACTTTTCAACTCAGCCACTTTGCGACCGTTCCCAGGGTGGAGGGTCTCCAGACATCGAATCCGGCGGCGACAAGCGCAAGGAAGCTAAGCCAAAACCAAGACACAAAGAGCAATTCGCCGCGGGTCAGTGACGCAAGTGTCACCAACACCGACAAACAAATCGCAAACACGATCCCAACTCGTAGCGAATCCAGGGTCACGGCCTCGACGTCCCCGACCGCCACGGAACGAATCCGATGGGCTAGGAATCGCAACAAGTGCCAGCCAAGGCCGAAAACGATCAGAAACGCCACGAACTCGGCCAGGCGAGGGTCTCGCAGCCAGCCGTAGTTCAGCAGCCAACTCGACAGGTAGACCATGCAGGACCAGGAGGTCCAGGCACAGACCACAAATACGGCGAAACGGCCGAGAAGCATCAACAGCAGTTCGCCGAACAGCCAACAGGCGATCAACAACAAGAGAACGCCAAGTATCAGATCCATTGTCGAACCTCATGCAGACGCAGGAAATTGAACGAAACTCGCCATCCCGTTCGGCTCGCGGCAGCTTTGAGCCGCTGCTTTGCACAGGGGAGTGACGACCATACGATGCCTATTTGAAGGCGTTCATCACACGCGTCGAACCGGGCGCGATGAACGCCGTAGCAACGGAAACGGACTTTGCCGCCAGGAACAGAGGCAGCGCGAGCGGACGAGAACGTCTGCTTACGATCGGTCCAGAGAGGACAAACGCTGACGAGCGTCCGCCACGATCGCGTGCCGAGTCCGGCTCCACCATTCGTGGCCGACGTTTGTCAGCCGCTTGGCAACCCAGGCGGCCGGTTCGAGGCGGTTGGCCACCGCAGGAAGCGTAAACGCTTCGAAGCAATACGCGGCGACATATCCGTAGGGCACGATTGCATACCCCGGTCCGGCACTCAAATGGGCTGCCAGGGGGTTGTCCTTGGCCCAATGAGTGCCCCAGCTGTTGCGGACCAGAAATGCTCCTCCGCCCAATTCCTCGGCAAATCCATGCCGGGCCAAATGGTTGTTGTCAACGTAGGCCACCACACACATCGCGTGCCACCCTGCCACGCCGTCAAAAATGCCGAGTTTCATCAAAAACCGGCCTTCCGAGTGGAATCGCAGGGAGGCGTAGGAAGACCTGAAAATCGGCAGCGAAACCGCCACCGCCCGTTCATCGGCGATCGTAGCCCGAATCTGATCCACATCCTTCGGGACGAGGGCAATCGCCTGAGGCGGGTTCGATCGGTACTTTCTCGCCTCGGCAAAGGCAGCCGCCGACGGTCGCTGCCGCAGAAACTCGCGGTTGTCCCGATACGGCCATGTGGACTCCAGCGGGCTGCCGTACTCTGCCGCGACTTGCATCGCGAACTTGAGCCAGCTCCCGTCCGTGTCCGGGTGGCCGTCAATCGACTTGGTAATGCTGTACACGAACGCCTCCGACAGGTCGATCGGGCCATATTGCGCTTCGGCCACCGCCGTGCTGCCGAATGCGGTGCAGGTCCCGACGGCCAATTGGTCTCGCGCGTCCTGGAATCGCTTGGTCAGGCTCGCATGATCCGGGATTCTCCTGCGGGTAGCGATGCCGATCGAACCGCGGGGCGTCGCGTCGTGGCCGTTCTCCGGGGCAAGCACTCCGCCCAAAGGGCACGGGCAAGACAGGCTAACACCACAATGTTCCGGCCACCGGCTCCAGCCTAACGCCCGCAGCAATGCATCTTGATCCACCTCCAAGCACGCCGCGATCAGCTTGTTGCTATCGGGGTGGCCACGCGCAACGTCCTCGACATGGGAACCGTTGCGGAATCCCAAGTCAGTCAGCCGTTGAACGTGGCGAGCGTCCATTCCGGGAAAATCCTGCTTCAGTTGGTTTATAGTCCTTTTCATGGCCCTTGGTCTCCTGGTGGGGGCAGAACGCCGAAGGTGCGTTGGCGTTCTGCCTCTCGCACCAGGCGATCGAGTTCAGTTTCTGGAATCGTGCCGGCGGCCTCCTGAACCACGCGTTCCGCTTCTCGGCGGTCGATGGCAAGAAGGTTGCCTAACATCTCCGGCTGCAGATAGAACTGGAATGCAAGATCGCGCTCTGTCGCGACGCCCAGTTCCAGCAGCACAGCACATTGCCCGGCCGTCAGGCCGAGCTTGGTCAGGGCTGTTTGTGTCATAGCAGTAACAACCGTTTTGTGGTTGTCTCCCGTGGTTTGGTGATGAAACAATTCGATGCTCACGGTCTTGCCGCGCGATTGCCCCGGCGGGAAGGCTCCTTCCACTCGCCCGAAGCGCCAGCGAGCGTTCTTCGCGGCTGGTCGTGATCGCTTTATTCGCTGGGGCAATACGAGGCCGTCGTCGGCAGTTTTGAGAGCAGGGCCTCCAACTGTGCGATCGACGCCTTGGTCTCTCCTAAGGCGTTCTCGATGCGGCTTCGAATCAGCCGGAACATGCGGAACTGGTAGCCGGTCGTGTTACCAGCTGCCGCGTTCCGAATGTCAAACCGTTCGAGAAACTCCACCTCTCCTTGTTCTGCGAGGTCCAGCAGTTCGGTCAAATACACCGACCTGCTCCGTTGAATCTCCAGCTGCAGTCGCAGCTCCGCCCGCATCTGCCATGTTTCCAACTGACGAACCTCGATCAGATCGACCGAAACATCGGGGCCCCCGCTGAGCACGGCTTCCAGTTCAGGGGCCAGCGAGATGTCCACCGACACGGCGTGATCCTCTCCGGCATCGGCGGTGTGGATAGAGGACGGCGTTGGGGCAACCGTGCTTGCGGGCGTCGCGGAGGCATACTGCGTTGGCAGCTCGCGAGTTTCCGACGCTCCGGGTCTGGTGCCCCCGTGGCTGCATCCTGTGACCAAGACGATGGCCACCAGGAGATAGCTGAAAACGCTCATGGTCCTGGTCCCCCTTTCTCGATGTTAGAAGTAATGCCCTTCGGCGAAGACGCGGCTCGCACCCGAAGCGGATTTCTCACGCCCGCCCGCTGGAGGTGGTCAACCAACTGCACCAACCGATCCGTATGCCCCATCCCGTCCTCCAGGGTGTCGATGGAAATCATGAGGGGACGTTTCGGCTCCCCCAGTGCTTTCAGGCGAGGCCCCAGTTCGTCGATGACAACGCCCTGGCCTTGAAGACGCAATCCACCGTCCGTCCCGATGGCCACTTCGATTCCCTGCGGCGCCACCGAGGCCTCGCTTGACTTGCCGACAGGGCCCAAGTCGGGAAGACGCAGGCTAACAATCCCGAATTTGGCGGACAGCAGCGTGGTCACGGTGACCAACCACGCCAGATCAATCAGCGTCAGGGGCACCGAGAACGTCCCGATGCCTGCGTGAGGGCGACGATACTTAACCATGGTTCGGGCCCCCCCAATTAACTTCGGAGACCCAATCGACGGCCTGTTCGGCGAAGTTATCGTCGTGGTTGCCGTCGTTGTCCGGCTTCCGCATTGTGTCCCCCTGGTGACCCGCGATCGTCCCGGTCGCGCCGATGCTTGGACACGGCCTTGCGGACTCGGTCTGATAAACCGGCACTCGCTCGTTTGCGGTAGTAGCCATAATCGGCGGATCGCGAAACGCCACAGCCCTGCGGCAATACGCTGGCCCGGCGCCCGCGGGAACCGATGCCAAAGCGGGCACGGGGATGGCCGTAGGTATGACACGCGGCGGCGAATCCAGTGCTTCCAGGACCGCATCTGCCTGGTCCAAAAACCGGTCTACACGCCCCTGGAAAACGTCGTGCAAAGTCGTGCCCCAAATGGCGATGACCATCCCATACACGCTACTCTTCACGCCGACTGCGATCACCACGGTCGGATCCAAGGTCCCCGTCGCAGCCGTCGTAAGGGAGACCAGCGTAAAAAGCATTCCAATGGCCGTGGCTTGGACGCCCAGAATCCGTTGCATACCGTGGCACCAGAGCGTCCGGCTGCGAAAATGCTCGACCGCACGTCGGAATTCGTGGCGATCAAAGTCCAAGGCATCGAGCAACTCGCCGAGCCAGCCGAGGGAACTACATCCCTTGAGCGGGCTGGCGGCCCGACAGGTTTCGAGAAACCGGTTCAGAGCATGACCATCCGGCTCGCGGTAAGACGCATGAAACAGCAGCCGCACGAGGACGGTGAACATCATCGCGGCTGCCAACACAAGAAACACAAAAAGCATCAGCGTATTCATGACAGGGGTTCCTTCACTTGAAAATGCTGGAAATCGAGGCTTCGAGAACACGCAACAGAAGGGGTTGGCCGCGGACGGGGCACGCTCTCGCATTCCATCCGCCTTGAATCAAGCCTTGCGGTTTGCCACGAAACCAACCAATCGAACGTCGATCTGTTGGTTGACCGGGACTAGTTGAATGCGGCATACCGTTCCCGGCAGTGGCTGGACAGTCCCGGCCTGTTCCGCAAGGATCCGATAAAGCTGCAAAGCTACGGAATCCTTGAGCACCATCTTCGTGGTCAACGCGGCATTTGAACCAAACCAATGGATCTTGGCTTGCACGCACGGTGGCCATCGTTGCCGATCCGAAACCAAATCGCCGATCAGCAGCTTGCCGAGCGCGTCATCCGACATGGATGCAGGGGCGCCACTTGGCGTGATGGCCAGCCGCGTACCCTCCGCCCGCGAGCCGGTGGTCTCCATCACGTAGACCCCGGCGATTTGATCGATTTGCTGAGGGCTGAGATACGAGTAGTCCAAGACGATCGTGATCTGGCCACGATGCAGCCAGCGTTGGTAATCATTGACCGCCGCCTGAATCTCGCCCTCCGACATCTGCTCGACCGGTCGCGGCGCGTCTTCCACGGCATTCGCTCGGGCAGGCCGATACTCAACGATCGCCGTCGGAGCGTGGTGCTGGTCCGGCAGCAAATTGGTGTCGACCGGTCGCGTGGATACCTCGGCGACGGTGTCGTTCTCTACGATATTGCCGGTCGCGGGGTCCGAGATCGCGACCCCGGCCGCTTCCTGCGGCGGCAGGTAATCCTCGTCGGTCAGGGGGATCGGAGTCAACGGCGGGGCCACCGGCACGTCCTCCGTTCTCGATGCCTGTTGCTGCGGCGTCGCGGATGTCGATGTCGCCTCGCTGGTCGTCACACCCGCCGTAGCCCACTTGTCGGGCGCCGTCGCCTCCGTGTCCCACACTCCCAGCGATGGCGGTCCGCCAGGTGGGGGAGCATGCGGCGTTGAAGGCGACATGCCGAGAAACACCACGATCGCCATCGCGGTCAGAAACGCGGCGTAGAAATCGTGCTTATGCCAATACCAGAAGTTCATGGGTCACCTCGAAATCTAAAAAAGGATGTTGGAGCCGGCCCGCCAGACGACGGGGCGGTAAAAGAGCGGAGCCGGATTGGCCCCAGCAGAAGGTACAACTTGCGCGAACGAACGCAGGACAGGCAGCCCGTCCGTCTTCGGAACTAACGGCCAGTGGTGCCCGTCCTGCGTAAACGCGGCCTTGACGCCGCAACGTGAGTAAGGCGCGCGGGGCCGACCGCGACCGCACGTAGGCGAGTCTCTCCGAGACTCGAATCCGACCATAACTACTTTAGACTCTCCAGTTCGGCCATCGCTTGCTCGACCGTTCCGGCGGGTTTGCTGACCCGCGGGCCGTTCGCGGCGATTGGTGCCGCCGCCTTGTCACCGGCCAAACCGTCCTGAAGTCCAAGCGATTGCAGGTCGCTGCCCAACGCCGCAATTAGCGAACGATCGATCGTGCCCGTCGTCGACCTGGTGCGCGTTGCGACGTGCCGGCCTTCGGCGATCCCTTCGTACTCGCGGCGGAGAGCCAGCAGCCGAGGCCGGATCGCTTTCAAATGTGCGTCCGTCTGCGCTGCCAGTTGGCGGCAACCGTCGGCATCCGCTTTCAGCCCCAAGATCGCGTCACGGTGCAGTTGGACCGTAATGGAGATCTGGTTCGCGCACTCAACGGGATCCTCAGCGAATTGCTGACGAATCTGTTCAACTTCGTCCTCGACGCGTTTGAACAACTCGGCCCGCTGCTGGTCGGCCGCGTCAGCTTCCCCCAACAGATCGATACGGAATTGGCCCAGGCTCGCCTCCCTGGTCTCGAAGCGAGCCAGCGGGCGGCCCGCACGGAGTTCGGCGAGGGCCTGGCAACCCTGCTCCCGAGCGATCTCCACCAGTTTGTCGGTCGGCAGGGCAAGCCAGTCACGCAATTGAGGTACCGCCGCAGCGGCGGCCGGTGGCGAGGCTTCCACCATCGCGTCGGTCTCCGGCGGCGCCGCCGGCCCCGTTTGCGCCATCGTCAACGCGGCCAGCGACAGGGTGGTTAAGATCAGTAAAGCGGCAATAAGCGTTTTCAGGTTCATGGTCTAGTCCTTTCCAGAGTTTCAGTTTGTTGAATGCGAGCCATCGCAGGACGGACTGTCGTCCGCCCTGCATCTTGCCCATTGAGGCCTGCTTACGATTTCGGCGCCGGCCCCCGTTCCGTTGGCTTCAGCCGAGTTTGAGCCTTCTGCAGCTCGTCCTGAATCAGTTGCTCTGCTTCAGCCGGCAGTTCACGCTTCAACTGTCCGATGGCCGACTCGATCGCCGTTCCGCGGTTCTCGGCGATATTGTCGTCCGTTTCGGACAGTTGAGGCTCGGTCGCTCGGCGGGCGCCGATGACAGCGATCATCTTTCGCAGATCTTCCTGGGACGCCTTCACGTCTTGTGCGATCAACGTCTCTTCCTCGGACTCGACGGCATCCATTTGCCGCAGAAGGTGAACCGCAGCGCGATCGGTCATCGCTTCAATCCGCTGGTCCAACGTACCGAGGGCGGCAATCTCGCCCTTGTAGAAATCGCAGTCCGCCCCCAAACGCTGGCAGCGTTTGTCGAGGTCTCTCCGGTGCAAGATCTTGACATACAGCAGGCTTCGGAGATCATCGAGTTGGGCCGCCGTGAGAGGCGTTCCCTCATTACCCGTGGCACGGGCGATCTGGTCGGCCAGCACCTCGACCTCCTTCCCTCGGGCGTCGCGATTCCGTTCGCATTCGGCAAGTCTGGAGCGTTTCATGCCCAGGAGTCGCCAGACTTGAAAGCGATGGCCTTCCAGGGAACTCGTCACCAGCCCGTAGGCTACGGCCTCGTCACGAGACAGGCTCAAGTCGACCGCCGCGATTCGGATCGCTGACTGCGGCGTGCCGTCGAAGTGATTCTTCCGCAATTCGTCGATCACGGCGGCTTTCAGGTTCAAGCTGGCGATCAGTTCTTCCAGCCTGCGGACGACCTCGGCGCGGGACTTGTCTGTCCCCAGCGGTTGCCGCAGTTCATCGCCCGGCCGGAGGATCGTCTCGCCGGGGCGCGTCGCGGGCGGCGGGGCGTTCTTGCCGGCTTGGGCATGAACGGCCGAGGCCGGAGGCAGGACCGCCCCGGCCGCGAGCAAGCCCAAAAGGGCGTTGCGGCCCCGGGCCGCAAACCAATTCGCAACACTCGTTCGATTCATAGCTCTTCCTTTCGTAACACGTGGTACAGGGACTGACGTTCAAAACGGGCTCTTTGAATCTCCGCCTCCACCGCCTTCCTCGTTGCCTCGTCGCCCGCCTCTTTCAGACGGGCGTGCAGGCCCATCTCGCGAAGGACCAATTCGAGGGCCAGTTGGGCGGGCGACGGCGGAACGACCGGCGAAGGCGATCGTTTCTCGACCGACCGTTCGGTTGGTTTATCCTCGTTTCGCGGCGACTTCTCTGCGTTGGCCACCAAAGCAGTCGCCACCAAACCAAGCGAGTGAGGCGGCGGCGGGTGGTTGTTTCCCACAGGGGCGGGCGCCGCGGCGGCAGACGCCGCAGGGGTGGGCGCCGCGGCGGTCGCGGCATTCGCGGCATTCGGCAGACCATCGAGCGCGTTCTGACAGCCTGCGAGGCCCGCCGACATCAAGATCATCAGCAACGGTGCGAAGCAACTCCGGTTCATAGCATCCTCCAAGCCGCCATGGCCACATCTCCCGACGAACGACCCCGGCGGCTTAAAAAAGTGGTTGAGAAAGACTCGCCGAGCGAAATTCCTTTTCCGCCGGAGCGATTTGAAGTCCAGGCGACACGTTGTGCCGCGTCGAAGTGATCCCAACACCGAAATCGAGGCGCAGCCATGACAGGTTAGAATCAATTCCAACTGAATCGACCGACGCCTTCAAAGTGGGCAGCGACCTGCCAACAACCTTTCCGAAACCACCGCCACCCATTTGATCAGAAGGCGGGGGGGCGGCAGTTCCGCCGGGACAAGACTGGCGCCTTGTCCACGCCTGATTTGCGGGGCGGGGGATCAATGTCGCGTGGACAATCGTCAATCGCCGAACAAGACCGTACACAAAACCTTTGGCGTGGATGGGGCACTAGTTCCTTTCCCGCCGACGCGTGGCTTCTTTCAGGACCATCCACCACGCGAGACTTGCGACGGCGAAGAGTGGGATTAGACACGGCGCAGAAACGCCGGAGACCCCCCATACCACGACGGGAAACGCCGTCGCTGAGACGGCGGGCAGAACCGCGCCCTCGTCGTCGCGAACGTTCCTCGCGGCGCGGGCCATCGTGCGAAACGCCTTCACTCCCGCCTGACTAATCCTCTGTAACGAATGACTCATTTCTTCCTCCTGGGCCATTGCCCAAAAAAACATGTGAACCGACTTCGGCAGTCGGCGGTCCGATAACTAGCCGCCTACGTCGGGCGTCTCTCTCCGAGAGCGGGAATTGCGTCTCAGGGAAGCCGCCCACGTCGACAGCTCACACAAAATGGGAACAAACAAAAGAAAACGTCGGCCACGCATTTGGCTTGACGTTCAACAGTACACGTTCGATCCGATCGCAAGAGTGCTGCCGGCCCCCGCATCTGTTCCGGTCGCGCCGCCGGCCCTGGCTTCATCCAGGCAATTCTTGGGCCGCTCGCGGTGTGTCCCGAAAGCCGTTCTCGGACTCGTTGAAGAAACGCCATTTTTTCAAACGGCATCATGCCTCAGCCGACGTTTCATCGCGCCGAACTCACCCGCCGAGATCGCGTCGTTTTCCAATTCCGTCAGCAACTGCTCGAGCGGCTACTCCGCCAGCGCGACACGGTCGCCCAGCTGGTCTAGGTCGGACAGTTCATCGCGGGTCAGCAGGCCCTTCTTCTCCAGGTGCTCCACCGCCTCCAAGACCTTGCGGCAGTTAGCGGAGCGGTGGTGTCGCCCAGGACGTTCCCCGCCAATCGGTTACCAAGGCACGGCGCGCGGGGATCGCCAACCGCTGACGACTTGCCCGCTTGTTCAATTGTTCCTGGCGAACTTTCGACACTGCAGTTGTATGCCGGTCGAGCTGGGTTTACGATTGACAGTCAAACGAACACCCTGGCATTCGACTCAGAGGCGATTCAGGCAGGCCGACAGACCATTGGAATCCCAACGGGAACGAGCCCATCAGACCCTGAGCGGCACCCGAGTCGGCTCCACCGCAGCCGGGGCCACGCAGCAGCGGCCGCTGTCGTGCTGCCGCATCCAATTTTTCCCGATCTTGGGGGGGCCACGTTCCGGATGACAGCCTGGGCGCGGCGCTGTTCCGGGGAACGATGTACCGCGCCACGATCCGATTCGAGCTTCAATGGAAGGACGGGGCGGCATCGGTCCCGGTTTTCGTCCCTTGGGCCGACGAATTCGACCGCTTTGGTTGGGGTGGCCCCACCCACGGGTGTTCGTCCGCCAGCTCCGCCACGCCCCTGGTCCGCAACGGCCGCAACAGCAGATCGTCGCGGTGCGACGCGGCCGGCAGAACCCGGCAGACAAATCCCCTAAACCGCCACCGTTGCCATGCGACTTCCGATTCATCCAGATTCGCCCGCTTCGAGGGCCAGCCCTTCATTTCTGCGCGGACTTGATCGAGGGCGTTCGACATGCTCGGATCGGGCAGGGGTGGGACCGGCACAGAAAAGGGAGCCGGTTTCGGCAGGCAAGACGGTACCCGAGACGACGAGGAAGGGCTTTCCGTGCTGAGCTAAGCTCTTCGCGACCATCACCCCTTCAGCCCGAGTGCGATACCCGTAGTACCGGAAGAGTCCGAGAACCACTGGGTCCGAAGCCTGAAGCAGCCCGCGGGAGAAGTTCGAGGCCCCGTAGGTCATGTAGAACACCTCGACATCGGCATCTAGGCGAGGCCCGACGATTTGCGATATCGGCCGGCAAAGCTCAATGGCTCAATACTTCTCTATCCCATCTTTCCATCTCAGAATCGCTGGCCCGCGTTCGTCAGGTTCCCATTCCACTGCCTTTAGGGCTATCTGTCGCTCCAGACCAACTTCTTGGATCGCTCGGTACTCATCCTCTATCTCAAGAACGACGAGAACCGCAGCTGCCGACGCCAGCGCGGACGCCACTTGAAGACACTCAGCCGGGGGCTTGTCCGGAGTCAGCTTCGCCCAGGTGAAGTACGCCTGCAGACAGGCGTTTAGGAACTTCTCGATCTCTCCGCCGGGTGGTCCCGGCCGATCTGATGCAGGCCACGGCGAAAAGAATTGCGTGAGCCAACTTGGCGTCCCTAACCACTGGAAGCCCTTCGTTTCTTTGGGCAGGTTGCCCACGTCGCTGCGCTCCTTCAGGGAAAATGCCTCTGGAGGATTCTTGCACGCCTCTGCACAACGCCGAAATGCTTCGTCGGCGAACCACACGATGACTTCTTCCTGGGCGCGCGAGGGGGCGTGTGCGAAAAAGGATAGGGAGACGCGTCCTTCCTTGATGCCTACGTCTCGTAGAACCTGTCGCTTGCAATCTTCGCGGTCCTGCAATGGCCGCCGTTTCGCGCGCTGATTGACGAGAAACTCTGCCGGTAGACGCGTGTGGTCGACGTCAAGAGCGTCAGCGAAACGGACAATTGCGCAGAGCTTCCGGAGTCCGGCTATGTCCCAAAGCCATCCCTTCCCGAGAGCGCGACGCCACGCCGAAGCAGCGGCTTGGAAAACGCTCTTTTTGTCTGTCCATGCATCGACCGCCGTCTGGCCGGATTGCCCACCGGATGAGCGGAAATGGCGCGCCGCGACGTCGAGAGTCTTGCTGGCGCTCTTGGTCTGTTCGGGTGCACAGTTTGCCGCTTCTAACTTCTGCATTTCTTGGTAGTCAGCCACAGTTTCCGGGGCGATTGACAGGCACCTTTGATGGTAGCCTACCAGCAGGGCTATCGCAGCCCGGCCGCTTTCCTGTACTACCTGATCGAGCAGGCCCATGTAGCTTGTAAGGTCATGCACCCTAAAGCTGCTCCCTTCGTCACCACCGGAGAGGAGCATTACCATTCCGCGAACCGCGTGCAGGCTCCGCACGTGCTCCATTCGGCTCCAATCCGAATCTTTAATGGTCGCCGCTTCGTCCGGCGGTTGTTCGCTGTCCATTATTGGGAACATCCCGAATTCATGACATAGCAGAGCAACATATACGCAGAACAGTTGCTTACTCCGGATCTCTGGTGCTTTGGAGAGCAACTCGGGCGCGTCAAACAAGAAAGGCCGCAAAAGTCTTGCGGCGGCGTCCAAGACCCCGAGAATATGTCGTCCGCCATGATCGTTGAAATACCGGAAATAGAAGTGGTCAACCGCATGGAAACAGTCCATGTAGCTAAGGCTCCATTTGGTGAGTTCCAACGCTGCCTGCCGAAGCGCAGGGTCCCGGAGGGCGTGGTCGAAAAAGGGATTTGGCAGCGACCCGATCCGCTGTGATCTCCCGACAGCAAGCCACCGGCCAATAACGTCCAGTAAGTCGTTTTGGCTGACTGTCTTCTTGAAGAGAAAGCCGTTCGCGAGGCTCGCCCGGGCGGGAAGCTCCGCCTGGATCGAGCTTGTCCACACAATCACAGGAATCCAAGACAGCCGTTCGCGGATTTCCGCGAGGAGTTCCAGACCGCCCCCATGCTTGCAAAGGTAGATATCCAAAAAAATTAGATCGTATTCGGCCAACACCAAGCTGGCTCCAGGAGGTTGGGCCAGTGTCTTCCCGTCCTCCGAATAGTGAAAACAAACCTCACCCGGTTTGATGGCATCGGTGAGAGACATGCCAATTTGGCTGAACAGCCCCTTCCAGGCGGTGTAGTGGTCGTCTACTACAAGAATGCGAAAGCTCTCACCGCGTCTAAGCGGGACAACTGTACTCGAGCTGCCATCTGCGTCCTTCTCACCCGGGTCCGTGGGGGTGACACCGGCGATCGTCCGGACCTCGGTGATAAGCAACGGTAGTTGACGCAATCTAGGGTTACACTCTTCCAATCTTCTCCAGGCTGGCTCTTGAAGAAAGCTTGCTATTCTGTCAAAATGACTGATTAGGGCTTCTGCAAGCGGTGATCCCCTTAAGAACCAGTGATCACCAGCGTTCCGCGACTTGGCGTTTGGCGTAGAAAGATGGTCGGCCTCTTGATAAATATGGCAAATAACGTCCCTCATGAACCTATCCCGAAGCCCACCCGACGCTACTGCCGCGTTGACCAATTCCATGATCGGAGACGGGAGTACATCGACGCCGAGAGGTCTCGTTTCCGCCAATAGCCTCAAGGGAGCAAGAAGCCGATTCGTCAGATCATATTCCCTCCCGTGGGTAAAAGCCTCAATCAAGCAGTGAAGCAGGTAGGCATGACAAGTTTGACGTGTTGACCATACCCAGAACGGCTCTGTGCTATTTCGAGAAGTACTCGTGTTCTCTGGTTCGAACCTCCTCCTGAGAATTCTAAAAATTGCATCCAGCAAAGCCTTCAACGAAAGGTTTTCCGCGACTGAAATGCGACGCTCAAATGCATCGCGCTCGTGGTCCTGCAGTTGGGGACAGTAGAGACGCCACGGCGCGTATCCACTACGGCCCGACCACGAAATCAACAGCGGCACCGTGACGATCTCTCGTGAACCGTAGAAGTCAAGAACTGCGAGCTTCTTGAAGAAGTCCCTATCTCTGTCCACCGGAATCATAACCCCTATCGTCGGGGGGTGGCTTAACGGTTCTTCGTTCAGTCCATCCTGCGATCCCTCCAGCCCGACCCGTTTCACGCGGAAGCGATGGCTGTTGATCCCTTCCAGCGCAAGCTGTAACGCCACGTTGGACGGGTGGTCTTCCGTCTCCGCGACGACCAGAATTCCGGCTGTAACGTTCTCGTTAGTACTTCGCATCTCGCCTCACCGAAACAATGTCTTCTCGGCGGCTGCACTCCATCGTGAGCCGACGAGCCAGACGCTCCCAGTTGCAACACCAGATCTCATGAACCTCGCGAACCGACGGCTGAGCAAGTCGGCGAATTTCCGCCATCACATCAACAGGCTGTGCGTGCGCACGTTCATCTCCCTGAGACAAACCATCGATCAGAACGGCCAATGTCCGGAAGTAGTCCACCGCCCTAGTGAGATCCGACAGGAATTCGTTCGCATCCGACCGAAAGTTCTCTCTGACAGGGAGGCTCCTAGCACACGCCACCATGGCTTCCGCAGCCCAGACCTGCGCCATGTAGCCGACGCCATGTGGATCCTGCTTGCCACCTAACATTTCAGGCCGGTCATTCGCCAATGCCTCCTCGACCCGCAGCATCAACGTTGAGAAATGTCTAATCCCGTGCCTGTCACCCCGCGTCAGCGCGGCGAGGTCATCGTCCGTGAGTTTGCCGCGCAAGAACAGTCGGGTCATTCGTCTGTCCTCAGACTGTTCAGCGAGGCTAACAAATGAAACCAGATCCACAATGTTGAATGGTATGGCGAAGTACCGGACAAGCTCGGCATCTGGAATCCGCTGGTCCCACGACCCGAACAGCCAGTCACCGATACCGATGACGGCTATGGGCCCAACAGTCTTGTGAGCCGAATCCCAAAGGAGCCGACGCAGAAGGTAAAAGTCCGCCAGATCACCGTGAGCATCGCGCGTGTGCCCACAGTTCAGAACGAACGCGAACCTCGTGTCAAATGGATCTTCTGTCAACGTCTCCGCGTCCTGAGCGTCGATGCTCGCGAGCGACGACAGCGCCAGACGGAGTGCGATCCGTGCTGACTCGTCCGCGGAAAACACATAGACCCGCTTCATCGCTCTCTGCCCATGCCGTAGTAGTTGCTCAACTTCGGAAACTCGACCGCGAGTTCAGGATAAGCCGCCAGTGCCTTCTTTATATGTCGTACCATTGTGTGTCGACCCCCGTAATTCAGCGCTTGCCAAGTCTCGTCTTTACTACCACCATGCGTCTGAAGGGTTGCCTGAATGTAGGTTAACTCCAAGCGAGCCTTTTCGAGCTCAACGTCCGCTTGACCGTCAACCAACCGTATTTCATATCGTCCGCCGGAACGTCTTGCCTCAAATTGCATTTCAAGCGGCAAGTCCTCGGGGGCGATAACGGCGCCGCAGCGGTCATCGCAGAACATGACTGCACGCTCGACAGCGTACTTGAGCTCGCGGATGTTTCCCGGCCAATCATAGCAAACGAGGCAGTGGCTGGCTTTCTCGTTGAAGGCCGACAGACGCGTCCGTCCCTGCCCACGTAGGACATCAAGAAAGTGTTCCGCAATGGGCAGGACATCCTCCTTCCGTGTGCGTAAGGGTGGCAGGGCGATCTGTAACGTCCTTAGGCGGTAGTAGAAGTCTTCGCGCAGGAAGCCCGCCTCGAGCGATTCGTCAAGATTTCTATTTGTGGCAACCACAAGCTGAACATCTACTCTGACAGGGTCTGTGCCGCCAACCCGGCAGAACGCACGTTCGTCGATAAAACGCAAGAGTTTGACCTGTAAAGCGGGAGGAAGCTCGCCGATCTCGTCCAAGAAAAGCACGCCGCCATCTGCCTTTTCGAAATACCCGACCTTACGCTGTTTGGCATCGGTGAACGCGCCCATCTCATGACCGAACAGTTCGCTCTCAATGACCCCGGGGTTGAGCGCGGAGATATTCACGTCAGTGAACGGCCCGTCACGACGGATCCCACGCTTACGGATCGACCTTGCCACAAGCTCCTTGCCGGTGCCCGTGGGACCCGTGATGAGAACCGTCACTTGCCCGTCCCTAGCAGCCATGTCTATCAGACGCTTAATCTCGCGGATTCCGCAACTCTCCCCGACAATTTCCCACGACTCACCGCGTTGGAGTTGCCCCACTTCCTCCCGAAGCACCTCCACTTGACGCTCAAGTCTCCTGTGCTCAAGCGCTCGCTCGACGACACGCGGGTAATCGGAAAAGCTAAGTCGGTCTTTTTCTATGAAGTCGTCCGCCCCCATCTTCATTGCCTCAACGGCAAGATCGACACATCCGAACGCCGTCATCATCACGACAGCCGTGCGCGGGTAGCTGGTTCTGATTCGGCGCAAGGCCTCAAGTCCATCTCGGTTCGCACTGTTTGGTTGGTCGTCTAACCGAACGTCGAGGAAGGCGACATCGACCGTATCGTTCAGAGCTGCAGCAATCGCATTCAGTTCGGAAACCGCTTCAGTGTCGTATCCGTCCGCGCGAAGACTTTCGGCCAAAGCCGTGAGAAATCCTGTGTCGTCATCCAGAAGCAAGATTCTCATTGGATTCTTTCGTTTCGGGGGTGGCACCAAGGATTTCAAACAGTTGTAACTTCAAGGCGAGGAACCATATGTGGAAGCCTGATCCACCACTACCTGAGCTACTTGCACCCGCTTCTCCGCTCGGAATAAGCCGAAGCAGAACCTGTTCAAGTCGGTTCAGCTCCTCTATCTCGCCGTTTGTAGGCTTCCCCTCCAGCAGCACATCGGAGAGCAAATCGAGGTAGTCCTTGACGTGGTAACTCTCTGGTTCGTAGAAGCCAAGTAACCTGGCTAGTTCGTTGTAGTGGGAGGCCGCCATACTTGGTCGCAAAGTGAGAAATCGCTTAGATATGAAGTCGGATCCCTTAGCTATGCTTTCACCGAGCGTTGTCTTCTCCGAGCGTTTGATGCCGCAAATGAATCGAACTGCGGTATCACAGTCCGCAATTGTCTGACTAAGCAAGTCGACGGGATACAATGCCATGAGCAGCTCAAAGAACTCTTGTTTGCAATCACCGGTCTGCAGGTGTTTTAGTAATTCGTCGAATGTCGTCTTGCCCTCGATGGCCCGATGAATCGTCCCACCTGTGTGCGAGAACCCCCAGAGACTGACAGCGCAACCTGAAGGGACCCCGCCCAAAACAGCTAGCTGCGTCAATTCCTGTAAACCGTCATTCTCCCTATTCATCTCCGACTTCACCACCACGTCGTCGTCACGCATGACACAAGCAAGTGGGCGGTCGTTTCGACTCGTCTTGGTGTAGACGGCCGGGAGTTCGTCGAAATGAACCAGCACGTAGACTCGCTGCCCCTGCGTAAGGTTGCCATCCTTGACCAGGGCGTTCAGAAGTCTGGCAAGGTAGCCCCTCGTCCTTTCTGCATTTCGGCAGAGTTCAGAATCGCTGCCGGAGTAGATACCATAGAAAGGCCGCGATTGGTATTTGCCCGGCTGCCCAGGCAAATCAGTGCAGGTGATCCAAGGACCATCGACGGTCCCGCGTACCCCAACTGAAGTGGTCACCGCAATTACCAAATCAAAATTATCAATGCTCATGACATTGACCCTGCGCGTCGGACAGTTCAACACGTTCAAGATCGAAGCGCGTACAGAGTCCTGCAAAGAAACACTTTTCCTTGATGGAAGCCGCTCTCAAGGGCGGCAAGACTCATCCGCCTCACGCCGCCCCCTGCTTTCGAAGCTCCATGGGGCGTCCAGCTTACATCTCTTCCCCTGCCGGAGTGAACTACGACGCAGTCGAAAAAACCGTCTTTCACACACTGCTCTAAGGACTGCACGATTTCTGCCAGTCGGGCTTCCTTCTCCCCAAATCTTTCAGCGATCTTCTCGAGAATACCCAAATGGATGCAGGCGAAATGCGCAATCTTTCGCCCATCCTCAACTGAATCGAACGCCGCATCCAAGGGGACCGCCTCAAGCCTTCCTTCAGGAGAGGAAAGCCGGAAGTCTACCCATGGCTTCTTGAGGTACGGTTTCCGTCTTCCCTTCATCAAGGTGAACAACAGTGACGACTCGTCAAAACTTTCGGTATTGCTGTATTCTCCGAGCACCCAGATCTTTTGTCCCTTGGAAAGATAGTCAAAGAAGTCGGGTCCTTTATCTTGACAGTGCAGGAATAGTCGTTCATCCGCGATCAAAACGCGAGTTGCAGCTGCCTCCCGAATCCCCAAGGTGAAAAGCTCCGAACGCAATAGCTGACACTCGAATACTGGCGTTGAGTGGGGCTCTCGTTGAACTTTCTGTGAGAACGGAGTGGGGCTGCGCACACATGAACGCAACGACTGCGTATCCATACTGACGTCTTGGACGCCGTAGAACTTTTCCCAGACTCCCTTCTCGACGGTAATCTTCCCGTTCCTAAGAAGATGTTCACTGATGAGGTACGCGTCCTTGCTAGCGTACTCCATTAAATCGACATGCTGGGCAATCGTCATGCCTTCGATGCCTCGCCAGACATCTGTACACTCTTGCGTCTTCGAGACGTCGGGAGCGAAGACAAGGGTCTTGGGGCCGCCGAGTTCACGAACCCATTTCGCGTAATAATCTCGCGTCAACCGGAGAACACGGTCAATCCCGTCTGCTGGATCAGGGAGAGCGTCACTGTCGAGTGGGATCCGACGAATCGGCAGGTGGCGTTGAACAGCACCTTGATCGACGGATGACGGATCGTAGACGCACATCAGATAGTCGATTGCGGCAGTTTCATCCAAGAATTCAGGCGAAACAGCATCACAGTACTTGCCCTCTCTGTTACTTCCGCTTCTTAGGAGAAGCATGTACTTGAACTTGCGAACTAAGAACCGGTATGCAACCGACCCGTTTTCGGATTCAATGGCGAGAAGTTGCTCGTACCTTGACGCAGTCTTGGGGCCCTGTCGATCGTCGGGCATGCTGTTGGCGTTCGCGTGCAGGGCCCCAAACTTCAAGAGGAATGCAGCGCAGATGCGCATTTCCTTGATGCCCCAGTAACGAGCCCCCATATCTCCTCGCGTTCCTGCGCCTTCCAGGAACGGATCTCGCAACGCCGCTGATAGTTTTTCATGGGCCTTGTCATAGCTCTTCAGGTCGTCCCAGATTCTCACTTCGACGAAGTGCTGGCCAACCTCTTTGCACATGACGTGGAGGACAAGTTCCTCCTGCTTCAGCCTGGAGTGTTTAACGCTATTGCGGGCAATGCCTTCCACCAACGCGAAGAATGCCTGTCTGCCAAGGTAGCCCATGGGCCATGCCAGGAAATCCTCGTAAAATCCGGCACAGCTTACTGCCTCGATCCGGAACCTATGAAAGGGGTGTTCCGAACAAACGAGGCCAGAAGTTACAAAGCTGCAACTGTTGAACTCGTCAAGTAGTTCACGCAACGAGGCCCCATCGGCGTACGTAGGGACCGTCGTTACCACGTAGGCAACAAAATCCATGCGGGCCTGCAGATACCGCACGAACTGTTCTCGCCGCAATTCCATTTCCGTCAGCGAAGCATCGATTTGTCCGGGAGCGTCCAGGCCGACTCTCTTGGATATTTCATCCCACACACTGGCATGATGTCGTTCAAAATGAGCTAGTACATGACTTCCGAGGTTATGCGACATGTTTCTCGCCATGATCGCGGCCACGGCAGAATGTATGGCGCTGTCTGTTGCTTGCCTGGCGTTTTTCTCCGCATCTTTCTTCGCGGCCCTCAGCTTCGACTCAACGTACTCGCGGACAACAGGCTGGAAGATCGTGTTCAGTATGATTCGAAGACGGTGTACTCGCTCACGAAATTCCCTTTCCGCCTCGTACCTCAGCTCGTGATCCGCGGAGTACAGAAGATCATAGTGGAATGGAACCTTGGGGGATTTAACAGGGGCGAGGCTTCGGGGTTGCTCGATGAAGCCCACCCAGATGCCGAAAGGGGCATCCTCCTTCCCCGCCTCTTCCGCCTCCGCACGACATGGTTCGTGCTCGCGCCCACCCTTATCGGGACGGATAGGTCCGTCACCGGGATGTCTTTTTTTCCATCCAAAGAAATTCACAGGGTCGATGGGAAGTGAACAGAAGATCCGAATTGACCCCTGATGATGTCCCGCATTGACCGCTTCCTCGTAGCAGGCAAGCTGGATTTGCATGACGATCGGATCAACGCGGAAGATTAGTGCAAGATCATCGTCAGTGTACGGCTCCTCTCGGGCGGACAGAAGGCGGCAGAGCAATCGCGCGAGAAGTTCACAAGGCTGGACGCCCCCATCCGCCGGCGGGTACTGTAGGGCCTCGCAAAGGTCTGCCAATTCACGTTCGCTCGCCGGATTGTCGAGGTCCAAGCCCAATCCGTAGTACGGCATCTGGTCGCTCAGTGAAGGACTGCCACGCGAAGCAGCCTGAAAGGCGGGTGGCGGGTCGCCGCAAAACAAGGTGTCGCGCAGGGCCTGACGGGGATCGCCGGTGGTTCGTGCGGAAATAAGACCACTAAGCCACTGCACCATACGGAGGGCGCAGTTGGTCAGCTTCTGGCTTTGGGTATCCGGCTCGATGAGTTGCAGCTTCCGAAGGAAACTCAGAACACTGTCGCTGTCACGACAGTTCCCAGCCTTGATATCCAACCATGTCGCCGAGCAGCTCGTTCGCCTTTGCCAACCCTGGAACTTGAGCGCCTTGGTCTTGGGGTCGCCCTCGGTAGGGCCAGTGCTTCTCTGGGCGAAAACCGGCTGCCAGTACAGATCAGCGCAACGCTGCAGGCAGTTGCCCAGAAATAACTCTCCCTCCTCGACCAGCAACACCCTGTTGCTTTGCCCGGGGCGTGGGCAACGGTAGTAGTCAAACTGCACCTCTCGAATGAACGGTATGTCCTCAAGTCCGCGATCATTGTCCCCATGGCGGGCGACCTGGACGCTCCTGAGTAGTTGACGCCGTTGGATCACATATTCGTCAAGTAGCCGTCGGGCAGTCAACTGGTGCAGGTAACCGTCCTTTGTTTGAGGGCTGGCGGTGGCATTGCCCTCGTGGATCGCCTTCTCACAGACAATATCAACTGATCTACAAAATTCCTCCCGTGAGACCTCACCGCCTCGAGGGACAGAAGAGCGGCGCAGGTTAGACTTTGCGCACAAGAAATCCAGCCCCCGCAAGAAGGGGTGGGCTGGGAGATCCGGGATGCGCGCATTCTGTTTGATCTTGGACCAGCCGGACTCTTTCCCTGCAGGATCCTCGATATACTCTCGGAACTCGCGGCGGCCGTCCCAATCCGTTCCCGTGCCGCTAACGCTGCGCCCCAGGAGCAGCCTGAGGTTATTTTCGTATGAGGCAAATTCGGCACGGTGCGGTGGAAGGACAAGTGTCATCCTCCGCCGGGGTAGGTGATGGAGCTGTACAGATGGGACCATTTCATGGGGATTGTAGAAGAAAACGTACCCATCACGCAGCCCGCCGTTGACATGATCGTACAGCACCTTCTGCACGGCTTCCGTACACAGCAACGATTCCATGAGGAAGAGGTTACGAACACAGGGGGTTCCGTCCTCTGTCGTGCCGCACGTTGGGAACGCATCCCATAGGAAGTCCCAGAATGGGTCTCTTTGCACGGCGTCTGCCACATCCGCACGCCCACCTTCGCGCAGGTAGCTTACGAGGTCATCGCGGGATTGCCTGCCAGCCGGCTCCCCCTCTTGCTCAATGCCTCCACCGTGTCGGCTGGACCGACGTCGGAGAGGAAACTCCTGAGCAACCGTCAGGATACCAAGCACCTCGAGAAGTTCGGCTGCGGGGTCATTCCCCAGTTCGCCAGGGTCATTCCTGTTAGTACGCATCACAGTACTCCGTCAGTCACCGCGGGACTTGGCGTTACGCAGAAACTGTGAATCCACCAAGTCATCGACGCCAATGTTTTTTTCGAGAACACCGAACTCGCGCATATAGCCGACAATCGCCTGCAGTTTCTTCGTATCAATCCATCCAACGGGATTTCCCCCAAGTTCTTTGGGGGCGACCAGATCGATATTGAGTCTCAAGGCCGCGAGTTCCTTTCCACTGCTGAGATGCTCAGAGTAACGCTGAAGGTACTTCACAGCCTGCTCGTGATTCTCGCATCTGAGACACCATTCCCAGCCACGCAATGTCGCCTGCACAAATCGGCGAACAATATCGGGATGCTCCTTGATCATTCTCTCGGTCGTGAACATGACATTGCCAAAAGAATTTATACCATAATCAACTGGATCCATCCTGCTCAAGTCCGTCCCCATCATCTCCAGAGAAATGGCTTCGTTCGTGAAGGCTCCTGGGTAGACGTCAATCTGGCCTTCCAGGAATGGCTGCAATCCGTATTTCAGCGGCACTTCCTCGATCTTGCTTCGGTCCACACCCTCTTTCTTTAGAATTACCTGGTAGAGTAGGTACGTTGGGCTGGCAAACTTGACGCCCACCCGTTTGCCCTCCCAGTCCTTCGGCGTCCTGATCCCCGATTTCGTCCTCACCATGAAACCGTGAGAGCTTCTCTGGTGGACAACGGCAACTATCCTGAGAGGAGCCCCCGCCGCCCGAGCTCTTATTACCAAATCCGGACCGTTAGCAAACCCAATTTGATCTTGTCCCGCAACCACCGTCTGCACCGACGGGAAATCCAGCCCTCCGGGGTTGAGGGTTACGAGCAAACCGGCCTGCTGGTAATAACCTTCCTCCAAGGCCGCGATCTCACCGGCTGAATTAGCGTTAACCTGCCATCCGAGTCGTACGCTCAGTCGTTCGAGGTTCTTCGCTCGGTCACCCGCAGCCGTTGTCGAACTGCTGGACGCGAGTATAACCAGTCCCCACAAGAAGCTACAGCGTCTCATAGAGGTCTCTCCCCCTTTCGTTCTGTTTGGACAAACGGGAGTGTTCATGCTTGGCGAGAGACCTTTCCACACGTCTCTTCTGCTCGGAAAGGTCTATGCGGCTTCCGGCACAAGACATGAAGCGTTTTCGTGTCCAGCCAGCAAGCGTTGCTGACTTCGAAACCTGCAGTCGTCAAATGACGAATGTTTTCTTCAACAGGTCGGATGAATTCCAGAATCGCATCTGGATGAGCTTTCACGTGTGCTTCTCGCCCATTGAATCTCCAAACGACTTCCACTTCCGCGCCCGTTTGAAGTCGAACGATGGTTGGGCTCGCATCAGTTCCGATGGCGCGCACATGCCCCTGAACGTCAGGTACACCGGAAACGTCCGTGAACGAGAAAGGGGAGCCTGGTTTAAGGGCTCGCCAGAGACAGGCTAGGCTCCGTTCAAAATGGTCAACGTGATGGTGAACGAAGGCCCCAAACGCTGCCGAGAACTCTTCCTCGGCATCCAACTCAGCCGCGTCGATGGAAGCCACCTCGAAGTCTGCGATAGCGGATACCCTTGCGGCATCCAGCCACCGCTCGCCTACGTCGATACCAAAAACGGGAAAAGAAAATCCCGATAACCGCAGAATTCTCTCGAGCAAACCGAACCCACAGCCTATGTCCAACACGGGAGGAGACCGCCGCCCTTCTGACGCGCGCTCAAGGGCAGGGAGATCCAAGTCCAACAACGTGGCAGCAAGGACTGCGTCCCGCGGCGGCCACAGATTCACCATTGTCCAAAAGTCCGGATCTATGTCGCTCAACTCTTGCGTGATGCCGCGCCAACCAAACGCAGACGCAATCCTTGCTAACTGATCGTCCCATTCGCCATGGACTATGGGGCGAATCACGCGCTCATACAGTTCCCTTTCAGTGTCACTCCTTGATTGGGGCAAGGCGGGTTCCCACAGGAATCCCATGTCTGCCACCCGTCCACCAATGCGCGTGGCCGTTTCCCGCCGAACGCCGGCCATCGTCGTCAAGATCAGTTCGAGACAACTAGCGCCGGCGACAGGCAGATCACTCTGAATGTCCTCGTGCAGGGTCTGACTCACATCCCATCCTCCGACGGAACGGCAAACACTTCGCGAAGCCACACTTCCAGAATCAGTAGCGCCCATGCCCGTTTGTCGGCGTTTTCTGTACCGCCCATCTGCTCGACGAAAGAGCCGGCATCTGGGACTCGCAAGACCTCAGCCAACAGTGACTCGCGGTTCAACAATGAGCGAACGAACGCTCGGAATTCACTGTTGCGGTAGAAGAGAGTGTAGTAGGGAAGGGAAGTGCGCTGTTTTCGCATGCGAGAGCGTATCTCTCGGGGAACGCCTGCTTTCTCGGCCAGTTTGGCGAGGATGTACTTCTTCCTTCCTCCCTCACGACAGACAGCCAACGGTAAACTCAACGCAAACTCGATGTAAGCATGAGACAGATAGGGCATCCGAAGCTCCGTCGGACCTTGGGCCATCGTCATGCCATCAGCCTTCTCGAGGAGTTGCGGACAGAAGACGTGCCGAAGCATCAGCAGTCTGATCTTGTTGAACAGCACGTCCTCTGGGCGGCAGTCACCCTGAAATGACGCCTCAATGTCGTTGTCAACGTCGCGGACAATCTCGGCGAGCAACTCCCCGGCAGGTTCCCCCAGGAATTGCATAACTTCGTCTCTGCTGAAGTAGCCTGTCGCCGCAAGAAAACTCTTCGCAAAACCAGTACGCGAGTACGCCTCAGGCTGTGACGTGACGTAGCCTCCCATCAATTCATCCGAGCCATCGCCGTTGAACGCGACCCGCAGATGTCTGCTGTTCTTAGCCGTGAAATGGAAGAGCGGGAATGACGTGCTCATCACGGGGCCACCGGGCAGATGAGCGACCATGGCGGACAAGTCGTGAATCAATTCGTCAACGCCGAACCTGAAGATGCGCGAGTCATCGTGGCACGCAATTCCGTGAATCAGCTTCTCGGCGTACGTCAGTTCATTACCGAAGTACTCGACATAGCAGAAGTCCTCACCGACTGGGAAGTCCTCCCCCTGGGAATTAACACCCACCAACCCAGATGACCGCAGACGCGGCCTAGCGCCAGAGCCCGCGAGAAAGCTTGCGAGAATCGATGAGTCGAGCCCACCACTAATGTAAACACCCCAGTCCACCTCCCGTGGTATCCGCTGTCGCACACTCTGTGAAAGAATCTCGTGGGCCTCTGCAAAAGCATCGGCGGGTGCAATGTCGTAGCGGGTATTGAAAGTGGGTGACCAGTAGGACTTCGTATCAACCCCATGGCGGGAAGCGACGACGAACGTACCGGGTCGTAGCCGCCTGATTCCTTGCACCACATGGTCCCAAGCAAAGCCAAACGACAGGTACTCCGCAAGCCCCCTGCTGCTGAATTCTCGCGAAGTGAGGGCGACCAGGACGTTGCTTTCGCTCGAGAAATGCAGCGTGTCGCCGCGTTGAATATAGAACAGCGGCTTCTCTCCACATCGATCGCGCGCAATTACAAGGTGACCTTTCCAAGCGTCATAGATGGCGGCGGCGAACATCCCATCAATTCTCTGGAAACAGTCCAGACCGTGCATTTCATACAGCCGAAGCAGCGTCTCAGTATCGCTATCAGTATGAAACACTGCACCGTCACGAGACAGTTCACGGTTCAGCTCGTGGTAGTTGTAGATCTCACCGTTCAGCACCACACCGACCTTCCCGTCATCGGACACGAGGGGTTGATGGCTCGTGGCCCGGCCCGTGATCTTGAACTCGTTGACAAAAAAAGCACAGGCCGACACATGAAATTCCCCTTTAGCATCCGGTCCTCGGTGCGCAAGTCGATCACAGATTCTTCGATGCCGAGACCGCAAACAATCTGATAGGGGACGATCACTCGTGCTGACGACACCATTGATACTACACACGCAATAACCTCATATTCATCACCTCCTTGCAACTATCCACATACAATTCTGTGTGGAAGCGGCTGACGTCAGTTTTCATGGCACCGGCATGCCCAACGCGGGCCGCTTGAACGCACATGGAACATATATTCCTGGGGCTCTTCATAGACACCGGTGTGTCGCAAGATGCACTGCATGAATCGATCTGGCCAAGATCAGGATGATAGCGCGCACCAGACCAGTCAACTCGTCAAAGGCCGACATCCAGAATCTCCTTCACCAGATCGTTTGTGTAACACTCTCCCAGTTTGGGCACAGTCTTGATTAGCTCCGAATCGACCGCCATTTGTGCCGTTTCCTTCCATTTCTCTTCGTAGAGTAAGCCCACCTTTGTTGGATTTTTCTCGAGGAGCATGTCCTTTGTGGCTCGCCAAATCTTGAGTTCCGTTTCCTTGTTGAGCTTGTCGTTGTGCTTCATAATGATGTCAACCACCTCTTGGTTCGGCAGCTTCTGCGATTCTATGATTCCTTTCAAGACGGCGCGAAGAAAGCCTTTCAGGGCTGATCTCTTTCTTGCCAGCGTTGCCTCCGAGGTGAAGTAGACATTCCCGCCGGGCCGTACTCCGTAGGCCTGGGGGTCAATGACATTTACAGGATACCCGGCTTCCTCCGCCACGATCGGCTGATTCGTGATGAATCCGGGGAAGACGTCTATGGTGCCGCTGAAAAGAAGCTTGATATCCGAGCCAATTGGGATTTCCTCAATCTTGCTGCGGTCGACCCCACATTTCGCCATGAGGGCAATGTAGATAGCATGTTTGTCCGTCCCAGGCAGAATGCCCACCTTCTTTCCTACGAAGTCCTTAGGTTCCTTGATGCCAGAACTCCTCAGCGCCAATGGCGCTACACCGGCACGAATGTAGTCTTCGCCAATAGCGACTACCGGAATCCCTTTCTCTCGAGCTATCAGTATTTGTTCGTAGCCAGCTAAACCGACGTCATCCGCGCCTGTAGCCACCAGTTTTATTGGGTCCAACCCCGGCCCTCCCGGATTGATCGTCACGTTTACACCGTACTCCTCGAAGTAGCCTCTTTCCAAGGCTACGAAATGCGATGCAAAGGAGCTGTAGACTAGCCACTTTAACCGGAATGATACTGGCGTCAGCGGCTTGGATGCCTGCTTGCTTGCGGCCTTTGCGGGCTCACTTCCCGGCGGCGGTGTCGGTAGAGGTTTGCCGTCCCTGCGGCAGTATAGCCCAATAAGAAGTGCGGTCGCGGCAATGGCGAGAAGAGCCCAGATCCACCTGGGTGCAGGGCCTTTGGACTGTCTCATGGTGTGACCTCCTTTTGTGTCGGTTCAGCAAACCCATATCTGCGTTTGAGGCATGCCTCAAACCAAGCAACGCCGCCGAAGAACAGTATTCCAGTGCTCGAAGCGCAAATGATTGCAGCGAACAGCATAGGAGTATCTATGTTATAAGACGCCATGAGAATGACGAACCCGATGCCCCCCTTAGCGCCAGTCAGTTCACCCACAATGGCTCCCACAACCGCGAGCGCAGCTGACATCTTTAGGGCTGAGAAAATGTAAGGAACTGCGTTGGGCAATCGCAGCTTCACGAGAATCTGAGTTCGGGACGCGGAGAGGGAGTGCATGAGGTCGAGAGCCTCTGGATCCACGGACTTAAGCCCCAGTGTTGCATTGACCACCAAAGGAAAGAATGAGATGATTCCCGCCATGATTACCTTCCCAGTCATACCATAGCCGCACCACAAGACGAGCAGTGGGGCTATCGCGATAACCGGCACCGACTTCAAGGCGATGACGTACGGATAGAAGCTGCGCTCCAGCCACGCCCAATGACAGAAGCCGATTGCAATTACCAACGAGAGAACATTCGCCGCAAGAAATCCAAGCAGCGCTTCCGCAGCCGTGATGCCGGTGTCGCGGAGAAGGGACATGAACTTGTGGGCAAAAACATCAGCCACGCGGCTGGGCGCCGGGATCAAGTACTCCTTGATGTCAAATGACCGGCAGCACAATTCCCAGCTCGCGAGCATTAGAAGAAGTACAAGCAAAGGAGGGATCCAGTTTCGAACCCATGCCCGAATTCCTCTGTGCAGCTTCCGCTTGCGAGCGGTCAGCGCAGTATCAAGAATCGATCGCAACTCCGAGTAGTCGATGGGCTTGGACAGCACAGCGGAGGCGCCGAGAGTACAAGCGTCGACCTGGCCGTTGAACTCCTCAGCAAAAACGGTCTGGCCGATGCCAAATGCGGTGATAACGACCACCGGAACGTCAGGACGATTCTGTCGAATCTGCCGTAAAAGCAATAGTCCGTCCCGATTGTTCGCATCAGCGCCAAGTCGGAGATCGGTCAAAACAAGGTCGGGGGGTAACGATGAGGCCATTTGCTCCCGAGCCCGATCCAAAGAGCCCGCCTGCAGGACACTGTAAGACGACGCCAAGTGCGCAGCGAGCTCAGTGCGATCTTCGTCGCAGTCATCAACGATCAGGATGGTGCGGGTCCTTGTTGTCATACCGTGTCAGCCTGCGGCATCCTCTGAGAGAATCCCTATGGCCCGGCGCAGGAATTTCGTGTACTCGATGAAGCGTGGGGTGTCTTGGACAGCAAGCGTCCGCCTTGAAGGAAGCTCAATTCGCAGCTCGTCCGCGATTCTGCTGGGCCTGGGGCTCATAATGGCAACTTTGTCGGAGAGGAAGACGGCTTCAGCTATGGAGTGCGTTACAAAAAGGACTGTGCATCGCGTTGCGCTACGGAGTCGCAGCATTTCAAGATTCATCCGTGTCCGCGTCAGTTCGTCCAAGTCTCCGAAGGGCTCGTCCATTAGCAGAATCTCGGGTTCATAGCTGAGGGCTCGCCCAATTGCAACACGAGACTGCATTCCCCCAGACAGCTGCCTTGGGAATGCCCGCTCGAAACCACTGAGGCCAACAAGATCCACCATCCGCTGCGCCCGCTCGACCCAATCTGCACGGGCGGACTCGTCGCCGTTCACCCCCTTGTAGCCAAACACCTCAGCAGGCAACAAGATGTTCTGGAGAACGTTGCGCCAAGGAAAAAGCACCGGGTTCTGAAACACAAATCCAATACGCCGCTTTCGCCGAGCCTGATGCGGCAAGTCTCCCAAGAGATTAATTAGACCACCAGAAGGATTTAGTAGACCACCTAGCGTCTTCAGCAGCGAAGACTTGCCACATCCAGAAGGGCCGAGGATCGCAACGAATTCTCCGATTCCGACTTCGAGGTTCAGGTCACGAAGAACCTCGAGCGCGTTCCCATGTCGGGGAAAGCTGAGCCGCAATCCTACTATGTCAACAGCGTTCATGTCGGCTGCGTGCTCCCTCGTCGTGATGGCCTCTGTGGACAGAATAAGCTAAGCAAAATACGTAAAATAAGGTATTTAGTCTGGGCGGGAATCCAATATCCGCGCGTGATTGACAGTGCGAAACCGGGACTCCGTTGGTGCGGAAACCATCAAGGAACGCAACTGGCGTGCCAATACATCGCTCCGAAGGAATCGGCACAACACAAGGAAAAACGCAGTGTCGGGCATCGAGCGAGTGTACCGCTTGGAACAAAAATGCTCCGCCGAAGGTGCAATTATGCTCCGACAGCGGGAAGAATTCAAGACCAGTTGCATCCAAGCGGCACCGCAAACAGTGGGAAGACCAAAGCAAGTTTCGGAGTCGGATGCCGTTCCTCTGTCTCGGTCTTGCCCTAGCGAAACGCCGCGGACAAACGCGGCACAGGAACGAATTCCTCGTGGCGGCGGAGCCGCGGACAAGAGATTTTTTGCGGCGATGGGGGGTGAGGGCCTGCGGGCCGCACGCGAGGCCGGTACCACCGCCTCCGCCGCGGCAGTCGCCGTCCGCTGAACTCGCTCGCGATACTGACGACCGCTCGCGACGCTTCTCGCTCCCCGCCACCGTGGCTCGGTATTCGGCCGCGGCGGGCCGTCGAGGCCTACGGAGGCCTTGGGTCGCATTCACTTGCGATCTCGATCCATGGCCTGACGAAAAGCGGAGCCACAGTACCGAACCGGTGCGCGGGTGTTCGACTCGTGCGATCAAGCCTAGGCTTTGGCACCGGGCGTGTGTACGACTGCATTCATGCACGGTCCAAGTCCTTTCTCATCAGATCTACGAGGGTTCGTACGCCCTTCGCATCTTCCCAAAGAATCATTGCCCTGCGGATGACCTGATGCAACTGGCGGCCGTTTCCAGGCCAGTTAGCGCTGATCAACAGGTCTCCAAGTTCGCTCGGTAGCGAGGGATTTGCCTGCTGGTCGAAAAAGAGTCGATAATACCGCTGGTAGAACTGCTCTGCGATTAGGGGTATTTCGTCGGGTCTGTCGCAAAGCGGCGGCAAGTGAAAGTGAAACGTGTCGCCAAGGCGGTAGAACAGGTCCTGACGGAATTCGTCGCGTGCCAATTTCGGGCCGGCATCGGGAACGGCGGGTGATGAACTGGCCGGCGCCGAATCGCTTGCCACGCTCGCGTTCTTGACACCAGAATCCGCAGGATCGCTGGGATCGCGGAGCGATTGCGGCGATTGCGAGGGGGACAATTCGTTTGTCGCTGAGAGGATGATCAGATACGGGGCCTCATACCGTCTGGCTTCGAGTCCCAAGGGAACGAATTCGCGGTTCTCTAGCAGACGCAGCAGTTTAGCCTGGACGGGTTTGTCGGCAGCGCCAATCTCGTCCAGGAAGAGAAGCGCTGGTTCTGGTCGTGGAGAGCCGTGCAGGATCTTCCTTTTGGAGTCCTTCTTTTCGGCATCAATCTTCGTAAAACCGCTAAGACGCGGCACGAGACCCAGCCGATCGCGCGCGTCGGAATAGGCTCCCTCGGCTGTGCCGAAGAGTTCCTGTTCGAAGATCTCTTCGGAGAGGCATGCGCAGTTGAGGCTGCCGAAGTAGTCGTCCTTCCTCTTGTCGGCGGGTAGGAGCCCCTCTTTTGATAGCCGCAGCCAAAGTGCTTTGGCAACGAGTTCCTTGCCCGTGCCGGTCTCCCCCGTCAGCAGAATGTTGATACGAAGCTGCTTGACAAGTTCCGCAGCGTTTCCGGCCTTCAATTTGGCAATGAGGGCTTCGAGGGCCTCGTGCATGTACCGGATGCGCCGATGCTCCAGGGTCATCGAGCCCACAATGCCCACCTCGGCCATGTCGTTAGGCGACATTCCGAGAAAGTACTTCGACACCGTCATGTTGTGTTGCCCTGTTCGTCGATTCCCAGATTCTCTGCTGCCCATTTGACCCAACCCTTGACCGTTGTTCGCGGTGCACCGGTTTCGTCCATGAGGCGTTTTTCCGCCTCGGCGGGCTGCCACCCGGCCCTTAACAAATCCCGCGCTCGAGATCGCCCTGCCTGCGTTCGGTCCACGTTTTCTCGGAAGAAACTGATCGCCGGGATGTACCGCCCATCAAAGCTCAGGATCGTGGTGCGCAGCTCGTCGGCCAGCGTTGACTTGGCCAGTCCGCGATCGGCTACGTCATCTTTGCCTTTCTTGGTTTTCCGCGTCTTCAGCGAAGACGAACTGGACTTGTCCGGGCCCCGTTGTGCTTTGACATAGTCCATTATGGCCTTCTGGGGGACTTTCCGCCGCGCATCCTGCAGCCCAACCAATCCTTCCCATGAGCCGTTCGCCCGATCGATCAGCAAGCACGCAAGGCCGTCGATCCATTCCCAGTGTCTGGCAGTCTGGTATTCTGAAAGAACGTAGGCCGCCGAGCCGTCTGGTTCACGGTAGAACGTAACGGCGGGCAGATCGTCGAGGTAAGGCGGCAAGTCATCAGCGTCGATTTCATTTGCGGATGCGGTGGACGGGCCCTCGTCCAGCGGAATCGTGCTGAATTGGTCCACGATTCCGTCTTCGGCATCTTCGTCGTCAGCATCGTCCAGCAATTCCGCCTCCGCATCTTCCGCGGCGGCGTCCTGCTCGCCTTCCTCTTGTTCGGCGAGTTCCTCGTCTTCGACTTCCTCGATCGTCGGCAGCGCGGCAAGCGGAAGACGGAGTTTGCTGCGCGTCCTTTGTCGGCTGCGTTTCTTTTGCGGCCCACGTTGCCTCTTCGTTCTACGCTTTCCCATGCCCTTCCTCCCTCGCCCGGTACTCTCGCGTCACGGGCCGGATAAATCCGGTCCAGTCCAGGCCGGTCCAAAGCTTGGCGACTGCTCCGGTTCGAACGCATTCCGCGATCGCCTCAAGCTGCCGTTCAAATGAAATCCCCAGCCACCACAGACCTTGGTCCTGGAGGTACTGCTCGATCCCCTCCGGCTTCTCCTCCCAGCGCAAGGCGCGGAGCATCAGCGCAAAGTGCTTCATGTGGACCGAACCAGAGTACACCCCAAACACCAGTTTGGCCAACGCGTCGACTGGACTCACCACGTCCGACGGCGGGTCGTCCGACAATGCCTGGCGAGTACTCCACACGACGCGTTGCATCAATTCGATCGACTGCTCCATGCCCCGTTCCAGGGCGCTGTGAAAGGTCTTCATCGCCAGTTGCGTGCCTCGTTCTCCGATGGACTGGGCGGCGATGATGCCCACCGGGCAGCCTGAGTGCGGCAGAGCCGTACCGGCCAGATCTCGGCCGTAGCACGTGGCGCACACTCCGCGATCGGCCTTGCAAGTCAGCGGCGTCCGAATTCTGTATTGGCTCAAGAATTCGCCCTTCGGTAGCAAGTCGATTATCCCGCCCTCGACACCGATCATGCCGCCGACCAACATCAGCAGGTCGTGCTCGTCGCCGACGAGTCCTCTCTCCTGTAGCTCGCCGACGCAAACGTTTAGCCCTTTCTGATCGCCGCAATCCTGACTGACGATTACGATATCGGACATCAAATAGACGAGCTGACGCGTCAGATACCCAGCAGGTCGAGTCGTAAACGCCTTCTCTTTTAACCCTGCACGCGCTGACGATTCGGCGGCAAAGAAGTCCAGGGCGGTGCGGCCTCGGGCCAGCATGGATTGCTCTGGCATTCCGCCTGTCGAAAAGATCTCCTTCACCGAACGGCGGGTCTTGCCCTTCAGAAAGGGCACGACTGCCCGGTTCTGCTGGGCAGCCTCGGCTGACTCTGCCTGCGCGATGGCCGAAAATCCAAACGATAGCGGACTGGCGCCGAGGGCTTCTTGCCATTTCGGGAGCGCTTGCATGGTAGCGCGGCTGGCAGCATCTGGATCGTGTGCCACAGATTCAAGCTCTGATTTCAGATCAACGCCGGATCTCTCCAACGCCCAGCCGATCTCGGCTCCCAAGGCCCAGGCGCAATCACCGCGGCCGGGCGACAGGACTTGCGCCAGCGGGCTCAGCCGTTCACGCAGTTCGCGCTGGGCTCCCGCGCTGATTGGCAGGTAAATCGCTACTGTGTCGCCGTCAAAATCGGCGCCCAGTCCTGCTGTACAATACGGTGGAATCTGAATCGTCCGGCCGCGCCAAGCCTGGAACCGAAACGCCTGCATGCTGAGCCGGTGGAGGGACGGCTGGCGGTTCAGGAGCAGGTGCCGCGGCGGGTCTTGCAGGGCCAGGAAACCATTTACGCGCTCGCAAAGTTGCTCGCGGTCGTCGTGCGCCAGCGGCACCGGTTGCCGTGCCACGTCGAGCAGCCTCTCAGGCAGAATGGGCTCAAGCAGGGCGAGTGCGGCTTCGATGGGAATTCGGACTTGATCTGGCGGGAGCGTCGGATCGACCGTAATCGTAGCCCGCGCTGAGCAATCGACCCGTCTCCGTAGGCAATGACGACGGATGAACCCCGGTTTTCCGACGAGCGTTGCAAGCAGCCCTGGCCAGCGCGAGTCGCCACGATTTTGCCGGCTCGTGCCGTCAACCCCAAACAGTCGATCGATGGCTGCTTGGATGCGTTCCTGGTAGTCCGTGTTGTCTTCCTGTGCAGAATTCTTGTATTCCCGGACGTGCCTGAGAATGGCCTCGTAGCATCGGTTGATAGGATTGCTCGGTCTCTGCGTTCGCAGCGTCCGTTCCAAGTCCTCATCGCTGCACCGGAACCGCCACGGGATGACCGGCAGGAATTTCAGCGGGATCGCTGAACGTCCAGCATCCGTGTCTTCAGGAAATAGCGGATGGTGGATTTTCAACCCTGTCAGGTCGATCTTGCCCCACACGTCTCTAATTTCGATCTTCTCCGAGCCGTCCTTCTTCTTGGTCTTAGTCGGAAGCAGCGACTTGTGGAAATGATTGGGCCTGTCGCTCGCCAGAACTTCCTTCTTGCCCCGTTCCAGATCTTTGCCGCCTTGCCAGTCCTCGCGCAGGGGCTCCGTGAGCAGCGTGGGACCGAAGCTATTGAAGTCATCAAGAGGCAGGGGGGATAGGCGAAACGAGGCGATGACGGGGGCACATCCTGCTTCGAGGTCATTCCAAGTGATCGCGTTGCCGGTCTGATCGAGCAGCTCGAATTTCAAGCCCACTGCCAGAAAATAGCACCACAAGGCGTAAAGCGTGCTGGAGTAGGGCTGCTGCATTGGGTCGAAGGACCGCAACGTCGAGAGCGTTTGCTTCGATGTTCGACTTTGCGGTTTCGTCGGATCGGAATGCGCCGACCCCAAGTCCAAGTACGTGTTGAACGCTTCGTGGGCGATGAGCGCCCAGATCTCCATTTCGCCCAGGCACTGTCCGCCCCGGTGGCGACGGCCGCGCACCGGTTGTCCCGTGATGAGGCTGTAGTTCGGCCCTATCCCGCGGCAGTGCAGTTTCTTGTGGGGCGAATGGTCCAACTTCATGAAGAACTGCCGTCCTACCGCCACGTTGTCGAATCGCCTCGATAGGCCAGTCGGATCGACGAACTCCACAGAGGCAGTCTCCGACAGTCCGTGCGATTCGAGGAGCGACCGGATGTCTTGCGGCCCGGAGCTCCCGAACAGATTCGTCCCGACTGGTCCGGGCAGCATGGCGCAGGCCGTTTCGGCCAACTGGCCGAGGTTTTTGCGGCCTAGAATGCCGAAGGGATTGACGATCACCTGGGCTCGTACCAGTTGCTGTCCAACCTTGAACGTGGGCATGCGGTGCGTGTCCTCGATCCGGCACACAACCCCCTTGCCGCCATGCCGGTTGGCCAGTTTGTCACCGACTTCAAGCGGCCATTCCTGTTGGATCCAGATCAGGAGACGGACGTCGATGCCTTCGCGCAGTCGGTAGCCGTCGCTCCTGCGGAGTACACGCACCGCGCTCACGCGTCCGTATACGCCGTAAGGCGTTCGAACGCGCTTGACCTGAATGCCGCCGCCCGTCGCCGCCCGCTCGCCAAAGGCAGTCAGGACGTCGCCAGGTTCGACGACAACGCCTTCTTTGACCACCCCGTTCGGATCGAACCGGTCGTCGTCGCCACTCCGCGTCGTGGGGAACTCGTGCCGCAGCAGACCGAAGTCCCGCTGATACATGTGCAGTTCGGTGTGGGTGAGTAATCCCGACTCTGCGAGTTCGCGCGACACGACGATGCCGTCTTCGAAATTCCAGCCGAACCACGGCATGACCGCTACCCAAAGATTCCGACCAAGTGAAAACTCAGGCGGATTGCCCGGCGGATAAGGTGTCCCGTGATACGTGGCGAACGACGCGAGTTCTTCGGACGGCCAACCGGCGGGAAACGGAGGCGGCGCTGGCTGAGGCACGTTCGCGTTAAACACCTGAGGCGTCTCACCGGCCGGCAGTGCGATCGCCTGCTTAACGAAATTGGTGCCCATCAGGGCGCGGTTGTTGTCGTTGTGCTGGAGAAACGGGATTGTCGCCGTACATTCGCTGACGACGTCGGTCGGACGCAGCAAGTGACTCGGCTGTTGCACGCCGAACTGCATGTGCCCGCGTTCGTCCGTGACCAGGCACGGAACGGGGTGTTTCGACAGTTCGCTGGCCACCTGCACGACGGTACCGACTTGGGCGAAAACGTCGAGGTGGTACACTTGGCCGTCGCGCGTCCACAGCGGGGCGGTGATCAAGCCAAGGCCGTTGACACCGGCGCCTTGAGCCAGATAAACGTTCAAGCCGATCCGTTCCCCTTGTGGCGTATCGACTGGGCACAGACGACCGAGATCACTGTTGTGTTCGTTGTGTTCGGGTATTCTTGGTGACTTGCTTTCCCCCGGACCACCCTTGCCCATAAACGTCACTCGCCGCGTGTGAGCGCGGGCGGTCAGCGGGTTCAGGTCGTCGAGAAGTTGAAACTGTCCCTCTCGTTTTGCAGCTCGTTCGAACCAGTACATGACTTCTTGCGAAAGCAGCTTACGGGCCATCACGTCCAGTGAGTCGGCGAGTGCTGCGTCCTCCTCGCCATCTTGGACGGCTTCTTGGATATCGGCGCACCGCTGGCGCAGGTGCGCGATCAGCCGACTCGTCTGCTCGAACAAGAAGTCGCGGAACTCTCGTACTCGATAGTTCGCTAGATGCCGCGGGTCGTCAAGCGGAAGTCTGCCCGGAGTGTGTCCGTCCCAGTGGAACAAGGCGTCGATTTGAGCGCGGTTCAGCCGCTCATCGTCGCCTTCCTCGTCCGCGAGTCCTAGGAATCGGTTTGTGCGCAGACGCCCTAAGGCCGAAATGTAGTGCAAGTCGCTGTGAGGTTCGATCTCGGCAAGATAGTACGACCATAAGTCGTCTGCGGTGCGTCTAGCGAACGGCAGCACCTTCGCCTTCTTCGTCGGCTTAACGTCGCTCAAGCCTAGCGTCTGACCGATCCGTGCGTGCCGACTGCCTTCGATTAAGTCTACACACAAACTAAGGACTGGGCCCTTAATCGGGCGAATCTGGATGAACCTGAAGTCGTGTTTCAGCTTCCGCGGTTGAGGCGACTCCTCTGGAATCCGTTTCCGGTCAGGTGGCACGGCGACGGCATGGTGTTGGAGTTTCTGCGGTCCAGGAGCATGGCGGAGTTGCCGGACGAAGACCCGTGGGCGGCCACCCCAGCCAAAGCGGTCGAATTCATCAGCCCAGGGCACGAAGACAGGGATTGATGCTGCCCCGCCTTCCCACTCAAGGCCCAATCGGAGCGTCGCCCTGTACATTGCACCGTCGAATAACGCTCGCCCCAGGCCTTCGTCCTGGTCGTTGAATTGACCGATCATCGGGCGGAACTGCTGGCCGCAACACGATAGGGGCCTCTGCCCGGCTACGAACGCCGGGATAGAGCCGCTGGCGGTCTCCGTCAGGATCCGACGGGCGCGTTCTCGTTGCGTTTCGTGTGCATCGTCCATAAACGTCCCCTGGTCCGCTCCCGCTTCCGGCTGTCGTTAAAGGTCGGCCTCGCTCGCGCTTCGGGCTAGTGCCAACACGCCGCACCGAAGGCCCGTCGGCGTTCGGTTTCGTGTTAGTCGCAAGTCACATCATACCAGCCGATTGCGCGGATTGCAACCAGCCCTGTCGAAAGTTCGCCAAGGACCTGTGAAGCGGAAAAGATCCCAGCCGGAATCCCGGAACCGGGATCTTTCGGCCGAACGCGACCGGGCGGTCCGGGCCTGTTCGGCATGTCCAACATCCCCACAGCTCGAAAGGAGAGCAGGTATGAAACGATCGAAGACCATCTCGCGGAACCGAAGAGCACTGCGACTTGAGCATCTCGAGCCCCGTGTTCTCATGTACGCCGACACCATGGCCACGGCCATCGACGTTGGCACGCTCGCCGGCAACAGGGCTTTCGACGGCGCGGTGAGTGCTGCCGATGTCAGCGACTACTATCGGTTCACGCTGCCGAACCGATCGGACTTTGCGTTGACACTCAGCGGCCTGAGCGCCGACGCTGACGTCCGGGTGGTGCGGCCCAACGGCAGCGTTGTCGCCGGCGGTTACAACGGTGGAAACCGCGACGAGGCGATCCGCCAATTGCTCGATGCCGGAACCTATTATGCGCAGGTGTACCGGTATAGCGGCAACACGGGCTATCATCTCGCGCTCGGGGCTACGCCCAATACGGTTCCCGACAATGCGGGCAACAGCCTCGGCGCCGCCCGCGATGTCGGTGTTCTTAGCGGCAGTCGCAGCTTCAATGACTTCGTGGGCCAAGCGGACACGAACGACTATTACCGGTTCACGCTCACTACCCGGAGCAACTTCAACCTCCGGTTGGATGGCCTATTGTCTGACGCCGACGTGCATTTGCTGAACGGCAGCGGGCAGGTGATCGCCAGTTCAACCTATGGCGGCAACTTCCCCGAGGCGATCGCCACAACGTTGGACCCCGGCGTGTACTTCGTTCGCGTCTATCCCTACGGCAGTGCGAACACCCCTTACAGCCTGACGTTGACGGCTACGGCGGTGGCTACCGTCCCGGATTACGCTGGCAATACTCTGGGGACGGCCCGCGACGCGGGCGCGCTCAGCGGTTCCCGGTCGTTCAGCGACTTCGTCGGCCAGGCGGACGCGAACGATTACTATCGGTTCACGCTAAGCAACCGGAGTCTGTTCAACCTCCGTCTGGATCGTCTCTCCGCCGACGCAGACGTGTACTTGCTCAACAGCAACGGGCAGGTCATCGGGAGTTCGACCTACGGTGGGAGCAATCCTGAGGCGATCGCGGCAACGCTGGATGCGGGGGTCTACTTCGTGCGGGTCTTCCCGTGGGGTGCGGCCAACACGAACTACACCCTGACCTTGACGGCCACGACACTGTACGACGCCACGGTGCCGGCACCTGGAACGACGGAGATTCGTCAGTGGGTTCCCACAAATCCGCCGGTGCGCAGCACTGTCAGCGATCGCAGTGCCACACTTTATACGAACGTCATCAACCAGTTTGCCGTTGGTGTGAACCCCAGGCATCAGCCGACGGCGACGGCCACGTACTGCAACATCTTCTCGTGGGACGTGATGCGCGCCATGGGTGCCGAGATCCCGCACTGGGTGGACACCCAGGACCGTCCCGTTATCGGCCGCCAGCCGAATCCCAATCAAGGCGACCGTGAATTGAACGCCAACGCGACCGCGATGTGGTTGAGGAACCGCGGAGCAACGTACGGGTGGACCAGAGTCGATGCGAGCGAGGCCCAGCGAGTGGCCAACCTCGGACGCCCCGCGGTCGTGACTTGGTACAACCCCGGAGGCATCGGTCACATCGCGGTGGTGCGTCCGGGAAGCATCGACCAAAACGGCCCGACCATCGCTCAAGCTGGCGGGCGGAACTTCAACGTGGGGCATGTCTACGACGGCTTCCCGCGGTCGGCCAGCCTCGAGTACTGGGTCCACGGTTAGACACGCCTTCGCCATCATCAGCCGTCACGGTTGGTGACGGCTGGCCGTAGACCCGTGCTTCAACTGCGGCTGCTCAGTCCCAGAGTCGAACAGCGGCCCGCCGGACGCACGGAGCAACGGCGCGAAGGTGGCACCGAAAATCGCGAATTAGACCGGCCGACGGCGCACCAAAGCCGTCGCCGGCCCCATGCTGTCGAAAGTTCGCCAGAAGAGATTGCAGGGCAGCCCGGGCGGAACCGACGGTCGGTTCCGCGGGGCCTGCCGCGTTTGTGTCCAACCAATCGCGAAAGGAGGTGAATCAAGCGAGTGCTTGCAGTCCGAAGGGCACGCCCCCAGGCCTTTCGGGCGCAAGACAAGAATCCCAGATTGAACTGGGGCGATCGTGACGTGTGGCGGAAAAGAAACCAAGAACGAGGAACCCTAATCCATGTTGAAGTCAATTGCTATCGGTTTGGGTGGACTGGTCGTCGCCGCGGGGTTGATCCTCGGGCCGATGACCGTCGTGAACCACTTCCGCGCCGCGCGCGAGGTGGTGCGCGAAGAATTGGGACAGATGTCGCCGGACGTCCAGGAGGCCGCTCGCATCCGCGTGCTGCTCCGGGACATGGACAAGAAGATCCTCGACTACCAGGAGAAAGTGGCCGAGGTGGGAGAACGGGGAACGAGCGCCGACACGACGACCTCCCGGATCGAGAAGGAACTCGAAAGCGAGAAGGCGGTCCTCACCCGCGCCAAGGGGTTGCTCGACCAAGGCCTGGATCGCTACGAGATCGGCGGCAAGGCGTACACCCGCGATGAAGTCTGCGCGGACGCCAAAGCCCGGCTGCAGCATTCGGAGCAGTTGGCCAACCGTGCGGAATTTCAGCGCCGCATCGCGGAACAGCTTCGCGTGGCCGAGCGGGAAGGTCGCGAGAACTTGCTGAAAGCCCAACAGGCAAAGCGGGAGCGCGAAGCGGAACTCAAGGACTTGGAGACCCGTCTGGCCAACGCCGGACTGTTGCGACAGGTCAACGAGTTGACCGGAGACCTCGACGAGAACCCACTCGGCCCGCAGACGGACTTGGGCCAAGCATTCGCGGAGTTCCGGCGGCGGGTTCGCGTTGCCGAGAGCCAGACCGAGTATCTGGCGACCGAGGCCAAGGGCGGAATGCTCGTCGACTGGAATGGCACGGGCAGCGCCAACAAGGAAGTGAGCCATGCCATTGGGCAGTTCCTGGCGGGGCAGCCGAAACAATAGCAGACACCGCCCCCCCCCCGGCGGGACAGCCGTGCGTTAGCCACAGGCGGCCAGGAGCGGAACGCTCCTGGTCGCCTTCTTTTTTGTCTCTGAGCCTAACCCAAGGACAAATGGAGGAAAGAAACGTGAACGCGAAAATCAGTATCCCGTTCGTTCTGGCCACCGCGTCGATCTTGTTGGCCATCAGTCAGCCCGGGTGCTCGAAAAACCGGTCGACAACCGAATCGCGTCCGGCGTCGTCCATAGAACGGGAGTTGTCAGAACAACGGGCCGGGCTGAGCAACAGGTCGGATGTGCCGCAGGCGGTCGACGGACGAGAGCACGGATATCGCCTGCCCGGAATGCAGTGCCTCGTCAATCAGTTTGGGATACGTCGCAAGGTCATCGTGACCGACCGCGGTGTCCGGTGCGTGAGTGCAACGCGAGACGGCGTGCCTGTCGGTCCACAACTGCGGTTCTTCATGCCCTATTTCGTATTCGACACGCACCCGCGCAACAGCGACGGAGACACTGGATTCTATCAGATCGGGCCCACGCCGCAGCGCGAGTCGCTCATCGGTTGGGTGGCGGCGAGCCAAGTCGCGTCCTGGGACACGCGGGTAGGAGCCCGTTACCAAAGCAACGCCGGGACTCGGACGCCTCCATTGCTGGTCTTCAGCGACACCGATGCATTGGAGGAACTGGTCAAAAACAACACGACGCAACGGAAACCGATGGCCCGCGCAGCCAACACCGGTTCACGGTCCTGGATGCCGTGGCCCATCGCGGAGACCCGCTATTTCAACTGGAAGGGACGAACCTGCGAATTTGTCCGACTGAACTTCCTGGGCGAGTACAAGCAGGGTGGGGCATTGGATGACACGGTGAATCCGAGTGATCGGGGCCAGCAGCAGTACACCCAGGCTGAGGTCGAGAAGATCAAGACCGGCGTGAAGATGCTGGACCTGTGCTTCGTCGTGGACAACACGCAAAGCACCGCTCCATTTATCGAGGCGATCCGCAGCACGGTCGAGATGATCGCACAGCGATTGCATGACCTGCCGTTCAAGCCGGATGTCGCCTGCTCGCTGGTGCTGTACCGCGACTATGTGGACTCGATCATGTTCACGGATGACGGGCCGCCCTCGGTTTTCAAGCAGTTCGCGTTGACCACGGATTTGGCCGCGTTCCTCGGGATCATTCGCCCGCTCCAAGAGGCTGAGCACAGCAGCGTAGATTACCCGGAAGCCGTATACGACGGCGTAGCAGCCGGCTTGGCCCGGACAGCGTGGCGAGGCGACGGGCTTTCGGCACGTGTGATCGTCTTGATCGGCGACAACTCGGCCCATGAGCCGGGGTGCCCCAAGAACCCACACGGAATCGGCAGGCAGAATATCATCGACTTTGCCGGCGACCGCAAACGCAACGTCAAAATCTTCAGCCTGTGCATTGAGGGTGCCGGCGGTGAAGTCGAGCAGCAACTTCACTGGGAACAGTTCCGCGATCTCGCCAAAGGCACGGGTGGCGAGTGCTATCGACTTGACGAGGCCGACAAGGTCGTCGCCCAAGTCCGGTCGATTCTGGAAACCGAAACGGCCGTCGTCCACACGCGTTCGGTCGTGCTGGACGCTTTGAGCGAGGGCAAGACCAAGGATCAGATCGCCGCCGAAAAACAAATCGACGTGCGCGAGGTTACGGAGGTGATGGAGTTCCTCCAGGGCGGCGGCGTGGACATCGACCGCTTGCGGCCCGGCGTCCCCACGTTCGCCACGGGATGGTGCTTGGTGGACATCGACGGAGCGACGCTGCTCGAGAAGGAGGTGTACGCCGCACGGGCCGAGGTGGACATGCTCCTGTCGGAACTGAACGCCGTTTGCGTCCAGCTCTCGCCGGACTTGGCCAGGCAAGCGTTCCAAATGGGCATCGATAGCCGGGTCAACCCGATGTCGTTCTTCGCCGATCGGCGTCCCGAGCCGATGGACGTGTTCTTGATGGCGAAGGGAATCCCGTGCAGCCAGGGCGTGCTCAAGCTGACCAGGAGCGACATCGAGCACATGCCGGAGGAACGGCGCGCACTGCTGCGCGAGCGCATCGCCCGCCAGATTGTCCCGCAACTCACCAATGCTCGCAACAACGACGAGTACTTTACGTGGCTCGACGACCTGGAGTTCGGTTGGATCAAGGAATCGCTGTTCCCCTGAATCGCTAACCCAATAGGGAGGGCCAAACATGCATCTTTCTATCTTCTTTGTGGTGCTCGCCGTGATGGCCATCGTGCTAGTCAGGCGAGCGAATGGTGACAGGCACGCGGTCGGAGTGCGCGGATCGTCGCAGCGTTCAAGCGGTAGCGAGCCGGTGCGATCGGAGCCGTCCGTCTACTCAATCCGCCGCCTGCGGAAGGACTACCCAAGCCCGCTCGGTCCGATTACAGCAATCCGGGATGTCAGCGTTGAGATCGGCTCCGGCGTCACAGCGATCGTCGGGCCTAGCGGCGAGGGCAAGACAACCCTGCTCAACTGCATCGGCGGCTTGGACGTGCCTACGGCTGGCGAGGTCTGGTTCAAGGGCACGCGACTGCAGTTCGACGCCCCCGAAGCCATGCGGTGGTTTCGCGCCGAGGGCGTCGCGTGGGTGTTTCAAGAACTGAACTTGATCACACATCAAACCGTTGCCGAGAACGTCGCCCTGCCGCTCCTATGTCGAGGCTCAAAACGCGCCGATGCGCTGGTCACGGCCCGGCGGATGCTTGAGCGATTCGGCATCGGCCAGTTGTCGGAACGGCCTCGCGAGCAGTTGTCGCGCGGCCAGCAGCAGCGAGTCGCTATCACTCGGGCGTTCGCTTCCAACGCTGCCGTCGTGTTGGCGGACGAGCCCACCGGATCGCTCGACCCGGCGACGGCGGAACTCGTGATGCAGGAGTTTCGGCGAATGTCGCAAGCCGAGGGCAAGCCCGTCATCCTTGTGACTCACAACCACGATCTGGCCCGCCGGTATTGCGACCGCGTTTTGTTGTGCACCACCGATGGCTTACGTGATGTTGTTGCGGGACCACCTGACGATGGGCACGGGACTTCCGGCACGCCAGCCGATCTGTCGCTTCCCACGGCGGATGGCGATCCCAGAAGCATGGAAGGTGGTCACGCCGTGCCTTGGTCTTTGGACAGCGATCGCCCACGGTCGCATCAGACAAAAACGAAACTGATCGAACTGAACCCGTCTGACGAGTCATTTCTAGAAAAGGAGACGCCATGAAGAACGTACAAATCCACGTCCAACGCAGTGCGCACATGCGCATGGCAGAGCGTCTGCGGTTCGCGATGAAGGATCTCGGCAAACGCCGAATGATGACCGCTTTCAACGTCGCGGCGGTCCTGATTGCCGTCGTATACCTGCTGATCCCGGCCTTCTACGGGCTGTCGATCTACCGCTACCAGCAGTCCGTGCTGGACGACTCTCTGCCGACGCTGATTGTCGCCAGTTGCCCGGACGTGTCTGACGAACGGCTACGGTTTACGAATGAACGCATCGGTTGCATCGCCGGCTTGGCCGATGCGAGACTTGCTTTTGCCAAGGTGGAGTTGAACGTCAAGCTGTCCCTCGATTCCCGGTCGAGCATCGATGTGCCGGTCGAGGGGACGATTCCCGACGATCCCGCGTTGTCAGCTTCCAGGCTCGTCTGGGGGCGGCCTGTCAAAGGCGGCGTCGCGCACGAGATCGTGATCTCAGAGAATTTCTTCAAGAAGGTGGGTGGCTCGCTCGGCACGACTGGTCCGACGCCGTCCAGCATTTTCCTGCAAGTCAGCCGCACCGTGTCGGGGCAGTCGCAAAGCCACACGCTGCCGCTGGAAATCGTGGGAGTGTTCGGATATCAGACCGCCGACAAGATCTACGCGCCGCTCGAATTGGTGCAGCAGTTGGATCAGTGGTGCTCCAATAAGATCACCAGCATCGGCGATCCGTCGCAACGCCCCGACGTTACCTATCCGCATTGCTTCGCGTACGTCCCACGCGAGTATCGGCAGCGGGTGGAGGACGAGGCGAAGCAGTTAAACGTCGCGCTGCAATTGGAAGGTGAAGTGACCGTCTATGATGCGTCGGAGGATGTTTGGGCGGCAGTCGAGGCGAATGATGGCGACGTCTCGCTGGCCGCAGTCAAGGAAGCCGTCGAGGCTGTTGGCGGCGAAGCGTATCCCGTCCGCACTCTGGAATGGGCAGCGCCGGGCCGGACGTACACCGTGGTCGCCTTATCGCCTGACGACCCACGCTGGCGAAACACGTCAACGCAGCACGCCCCAGGATTCGGTGAAGCCGTGTCGAAGGGGACTGATGCCCGACAGGCTCACTTCCCTCCGGAACTCGTGAAGATCGTTGGCGAGTTCGACGCACCCGGCCGTGGGGATTTCTACTGTCTGCCAGAGACGCTCGAGTGGCTGGCTTTCGACTACGCCCATTGCTTTTTGGTGCGTCGAGACGCCATCACGGAGACCCGCGACGTAGGCACGGCCCTTCGCTGGGAGTCCGAAAAGCCCAGCAGCGTGACGCCTGACCAGCCGCTCTGCTGGGCGATCTATGACGTGCGGGAACCGCAAGGCAGCGCCGGCACCGGTCAGACCAGCCGGAAGGAACCGCATGGCCCCGCGGCGACCATTCTCGGCAGCGACGAGGCGATCGGAATCGAACGCCCTCAGGTCGCCAGCATGGAGGCCCCCGTGGATACATTGATCTCCCAGCTCAAGTCCACGTGGCCTGAGGCTGGGGCCGGAGCTGTTTTCGACGGCAGCGTTCGCGTGGCCCCGTTGGAAAACACGGCCGTTTTCGTCAGTACGCGCGTCATACCGGATGAACTGTTCGACCTCCTGTCGTCCGATCACTCAAAAGCCGGAGGATGGGAGATTTGCCAGGCAAGATGCATTCGCATCGGAATGAGCACGGGGGGCACAACGGATGCCGACCTATGGGTCGACGGTCGCAAGGTCCATGTCGTCGCCACGCTACCAGGATCGTCGTTGCTGCTACTCCTCCCGGAGTCGAGCCGGATGTGGCTCTGCCCGACAGCTCAGAAGTCCGGACTGGCATGCTGGGGAGACTGGCGTCGGTCGGAGGAAATCAGGAAGTTCGGTGCTGATCAACGGGAACTGACGTATCTGCGGCATGCTGCCTTGCCAACAGTCTACTCCCGTTTCTGCGAACGAGACCTGGTGCCTAGTCGAAGTCCGTTGACTGGCGATAACAGGAAGTTCACGCTTACCGAGGTCTATACGTTGTCGGTCGGAGCCACCTCTGGAGGTCAGCGACTCGCTTCCGTCTGCGCAACGCCGATGGCGGCGGGAATGCTCCCAAAGAGCGAGTGCAGTTCAGCGGTGCTGCTCAACGGCCCACGAGATGCGACCATCGAAGCCGGGGGCTACCGGCAGAACGTTCGGCTGCAGCACTCGAATCGGTTGCCGGCCGACATCGCGGTGCTTGATGAACCGACCTTCCGCCGCTTGTCCTTTGAAGCAGCCAAGTCCGCTGGCGAACTGAGCACTGGGGGTTCGTCAAACGCCGCAATCCATTTCCCGATTCTCCGCTACGAAAAGGCCATGCAGGAACTGGCGGTGATAGGCTTCCGGATGAGTCCTCTGGTGCCAATCCGAGAGCAGTCGCTCCTGAAGTTCAGGGTTACCGATACGCAGCAAAACAACGGGCGAGTGGGCCAGAACCTCGTACGCGTGCTGGCAATGACGAAGCCGACGTTTGCGGCGTTGGTTCCCGCATTGCCAACTGCGGCTGAACTGTCCGGGGCGACGGTGCTGCAGGCCAGCAGTCCTTCGGACCCCCAGCGGTTCGAGGCAGAACTGCTCCAGGGCCGGTGGCTAAGCGGCGATTCTCGCAATGAGATCATCCTGCCGGCGTCCAAGGCTGAAAATGTGATACACGGCAGGGATCTTCGTGGCTGCGTCGGCGCCATCGTCGATGTGCAGTTCCGCCGAGACAAGCGAGTTGCCGCCTCGGAGCCTGCTTTGACGCTGCCCCTAAAGGTGGTCGGGATTGTTCAAAGCGAGTCCGCGGTTGTGCCACTCGACTTACTTCGGGATATCGCCCTCTGGAGCGACGGGAAAATTGTTTTCAACGACACGAAGATGACGTTCGAAACGCCAAGCGCCATCTACGTCCGGCGGGGCCACGTACGGTGCAATGTCCACGCGACGGATGTCGATTCGGTCGAGCCGCTTGTGACTAGGCTGCAGGGGATGGGGTATCGCACGGAGGATAGCCTCGCGGATCAGCAGGGTCTGAGACGCTTGGGACAGGCACTCAGCTTCGTCGTCGGCGTCTTCGCGTTAGGCTGCCTTCTGATCGCCGGCAAGATGATCATTGTCACGACGATGATGAACGTCCACACAAAGCGATGGGAGATCGGAATCTTGAAGGCCCACGGGATGCGGACCAGCACGATCCTCAGCATTTTCGCCCTTCAGGGAGCCATCATCGGCGCGGCGGCCTTCGCAATCGGCGGCGGCTTGGTGGTGGTCCTGGAACCCGTGCTGCGGAACTGGATCGGCGCGTCGTTCAAGATCCCGATGCACGCCGTTGTGTCAGGATCGTTGTGCTCATTCGACTCGGCTTGGCTGCTGGCGACGGCGCTGGCCGTAGCCCTGCTGCTTTCGACATTAGGTGTGATGCTGCCGGCGACACGTGCTGCCGCCAAGCTACCAGTGGAAACCCTGCAGCGCCGCGAGTAACCAAAAAAAGGGAGGAAAATAGACATGGTTGAAGATATCACGAAAACGTCCGACTGTTCGCCGGACGGGACCGGAGTCCCGAGGCATGCGATGCGGGTTATCATGCGTCTCGGCCAACTTGCTATTGTGTTTAGTCTGGGAATCGTTGTCGGCGCGGGGCACGTAAGTCTGCTCGGTCGACTACCTGGTTGGATCGCGTTCAGCGCTGGTCAGCCGGAGCGAACGAACCCCATAGGCGTACGAGAAGATGCGGCTTCGCAACCGGACGACGGCCCACGAGACGCGGACAGGCTTCTGAGCGAATTGGATTCACATCTGCGTCGTCTATTGGCCGAGCGGGACCAACTCGAAGCGGCCGCGAAGGAGGACCGCATCGCGTATAGCCTGCTCCGTAGCCGGGGCTACGCTGACGACTCGCCCGAATGCCGGCGGCTGGTCAATCGGCAAAAGCAGATGGAGGCGGCAGCCGCGCGACATGACGAAATGATCGATCAAACCAGGCAACTCCAACCGCAACTTGACGACGTGCTCGACACGGACGGCGTGGCGAATTCGGAAGTCGGTTTACCGGAACAACTCCTTGCCGACATTCGACGATGCCTGTCCAAAAGCCGCGTCGAAAGCCCAACTGGAAACGAGATTCCGGACGAGCGGTGGAGCGGTGGCCCCGATGTGCTCATGAAACCCGATCAGCGTGGTAAACCGTAAGGCGGATGCGGCACGGATGAACCCTCCGACCAAACGGCCACGCGGACTTTTCTTTGGCGGTCGGGAATAGACCGGCCCGCCCGAGCGTCTTATCTTTTGTGGCACGTGCGCGAAGACTTGTCTGCGAACCTTCCGTGACGTGCCTCGTCTTACTTAACGGTGATCGACATTCGATGACGAGCGGCGCGGAGGCCGCGCCTTGGCGGAGAACATGAACATGATGGTCTTGCGGTCGAGTCTCACTCGCGAACAACACTGCGACGGGCGGTTTGCCGGTTATGCGGCGAATACCCTGCCCACGCGGCGTCTGCGTTTGTGACACTCGGCTCAGCCATCCGATCGAGCTTACCAAAACCCGGTGTCACAGAGGCACCGGGCTTTTTTTGTTTGGGTCGGTAGTCCACCACAGCCGCTGAACGTCGGATGCCACCGAGAAATGCAAGGTCGGGCACCCGAGTGAGGCAGCTCGCAGGGGCTACGCCATGCGTTTCCCAACCTCGACCCGTAGGTCGCGGCTGCTGTAGTCGAGCAGCCCTCGGAGGTGTAGGTCGATGGGATCGATCAGTACGTCCACGATCGATGGCCGTGAGACCGTGCCCGATACTCGGACGATGACATAGACGGCATCGATCATACGGGCGTGACATTGCTGCGCAACGGTCCACTCATTTGTGCTCATGTCGAACAAACCCCCGCATTCCTCGGACGCCGACTTGACCTCAATCAGGCAACGCGGCCGTTCCGGCCTTCCGCTTAGCTGTCCCGCAACGTCGTGGTAGTCGAAGTCATATCCGAGGCTGTCATCGCCGTCCCCGTATCCGAAGACATGCTTCATCCCTGACCGCCAATTGGTGAGATCGAAGTCCGGTAGGATCACGCGGAACTGCTGGTAAACGAAGTGCTCCCCGATGGCTCCGAGCATGTGAAGGTATTCGTCGGGGGCGCGTCGCCGCGATCCAGCGCCGCCACCGGACCCCTTCGTCCTGGGAGCCTTCGGCTGAACCTTGCTCCGCGAAGCTGAGCGAAACACGGCCAAATCGACCGTAGGGTCGACAGCCGCCAGAACCTGTCTCGCCAGTTCGCCTTCCGCGCCGTTCGCTCCCGAAGCCCGGAATTCTTCTTCTGTCCAGCTGGACCCCAACACTCCGAACTTTGGCTTGGGGAGGGGAGGGGCGGCAGGCTTGGGAACATCTCCCAACTCCTCGAACTTCCGCCAAAGGACGCGCCAGTCGTCTAGGTCGCGGAAAGCCTGCCGGTCCTTCATCCGGGTGGCGGTTTTCGGCGTGGCCTTCTCCAACGCGAACCGAATCGCGGCGAGGACCGAAACACGGTTGGCCCACCTGCCGTCGCTGAGAAGGGCTACGAGTTCGTCTGCCCTGAGGCTCGCCTCATCGAGCACTTCTTCGTGTTTGGTCGCAAGCGGCCCGGCGACGCGAATGACGGCGTCGACTGCGGCAGCCGCCTGCACTCCGCGGGTGACCTCGTTGTCCCGCTCGTATACCCTGGCCGCCTTGTCCGGTTCGTCCTTAATTTTGATCGACGACGTATCAGCAGGCGCCAAGTGGCTAAGAGGCTCAAGTGGGCCCGCCAGCAACCTCAGTTCGCCAGTGGCCAGAGACGGGTCCAGGAGTCTCAACGCCTCCCTTGCCGCGCCAGCATTGATAGATTCGGTCGGGAGAGGTGCACGGGCGATGTCGGCCGGAACCGAGACTGCCTGGATCGCCTCGAGCCACCCTGCTACTGATCTCCCGGACGACACCGCGACTGTCGGGCCCGATGCGCCCGAAGCGCGAGGGACGATAAGATACGCGAACCATGCTGCCAGGTGGCCCGCAATCGCGCCTGTAGCCAATTTGAACGCCTGTTCGGACGCGGCAAACCGATACGGGTCTTCCCCCAGTTCGGCTCGTGCAGCCTGCCACTGATCCACCGATACCCCGCGGAGGCCCAATAGGTACAATGATCCGTCCGGCTCGTCTCGGAGCGATGCCAGTTGGACACAGTCGTTCAGGTCGTCCCAAGAGAGCCACGCTGCGGCTGCATCCGCGGTCTTGGAGCTCCGACCCCAGACCAGACAGAACGCGTCGAATGAAGTGCCCACGTGGTTGGATCTCCAGACCGCCAGGCAGACGGGTTGAAACCTTCGCAGGCGTTGCTCAAATCCTAAGCCGACCGCAGATTCGACTTCGGTCCGCTCGGCGGCGGACACACCTCGTTCGCGGAAGAACCGATCGGTGGCGTTTTCCTTCAGCGCCAGCCCGAACGCAGTCCAGATGTCCCGGTAGGCAGGTCCAACAGCTTGCCAGAGTTCGGCGACGATCTCGTGCGGGCTTAACCGCGAATCCACCATGAGGCTAGGGCCATCGCCGTGCTGTGCATCGAAGCACGCGCGGACCGATGGGTCGCACCCGAACTCGCCCCTTGAGATCCGAATCTTGGCGATCCATAACCATGATTCTCTGAACGTCGGGTCATAGGGCGAGGTTGCCTGCGTGCCGCCTTTGACGATTAGAAGTGCGACCTCCTCGGCGAGTCCGCGTCCTGGAAACTGATCGCGCAGGTAGTCGAGCACTGAAAGGCTTTCGCCCAGGGGCCGGAAGTGTACCTCGATCGCGCATTCGCTGACACGAACGACCTTCTCGTCACCGATCAGGGACCGTAGGGCCGGTGCGAGTTGCCGATATGACTCTTGGAACCGTTTCGGCAGAACCCAGGCATCATCAAGCCCGGTTAGATGCCGGCGCCGCACCGGGTTATCATCAATAACGAGCCGATCGATGCTCGTCAGCGCGGCACAACCAATTTTGTCCTGTCGTAGCAACGGCACCGGCCCGTCAACCAGTGGCCGCAGGCCGTCGGCGGATTCGCCCGCCTGGAGTCGACTCTCGATGGCCTCATAGAGATCTGCCGCGATGGCCTCAATGTGCCTCAAGGATTCTGGCGTCGCCAGCGGCATCTGTCCAGCGAGGTGGCGGAGCGCGCTGACGAGACGCGGGACGGGCGCCTCCTCGAGAGCGAGCACATCGATGGCCCGAAACAACTTGCGTGCGGAACCGAACTCCGCCCGGACACACGGCAGCAGCGAAAAACGGTCGGACTTCGTAGCCCGCAGTTCAAGGGGAAGAAACCACGTCTCCCTCGGAACCCGCGGGCCGTGCGAAGTGGGCATGACGGGCCAGTCTGAGGCTGCCAGGGCGTGTACCCATAAGCTCGAAATGTCGGTGCTGTCTTCGCCGTTCCACCTTGAAAGGCGATTAGTGGTTACAGCTTCGTACCGCTCCGGTTTTCGGAGCATGGCCTCAACAAGCAATGTCCTGATGTCTGGGTTCTCAAGCCCGTCGATCCACACCACGTCGTCAACATAGAAGACTTGGCCGCTTTTCGTGTTCGCGCGGCGGCGGCTGATGCGTTCAAGGTACTTCGGCCATACCCCGTCGACGCAAGGGGTTGGGCACCTGACGATCCATGCCGTCAGATGCGAATAGCTGTCGCTTTGCCCAACGGCGCAACGTTCGCCCGCACGGATAATGCGTGGGCAATCCCACACCCCTATGGACCGGACTTGCTCGCACCACCACTCCTTGTTGCCCGCATTTGGGAGCTTCGGCAATCGCTTCTCGAATCGGTCCCATGGTACAAGCTGCACGCCGTCACGGTGCCCGTAGGCTTTCGTGAGCAATTCGATTCCCGGTTCATCACTCCATCCAGGGCCGAGATACGCCAATCCGGGTTCTACCCACTCCCAGGCTTCCCCTCGCCCTCGCGTGGGTACGAGCAACTCGTCCACGGAGACACGCTGCTTTGATTTTGGGGGCATGCCGATTAGCCACACCAAAGCCTGACGAAGTAGCACGAGAGCCCGGTCATTATCCGCTTTCGAACTCCGCAGCGCCGGAATCAGGGCGTCGTTGATCAGGTCAGCCTGCCGCGGCCGCCGGACCAAGCCGGCCCCAGCGGTCGGAGCGAGTTGCTGGGCAAGTGGTCGATACTCCCGACCCGTACCAGTGCGTACTTCGATCGTTGACTCGTCGAAGAGACGCAAAAGAGGCAGAACCGTATCATCAATGCTCGCCAGTTCCTCACCAAAATCGTCCACACTACGTTTTGTGCTGTCCTTGTCATCCGCCGCTCGGGGGGCGGACATGGGGGGGAAGAAGACGCGAGACTCGGGCGTTGCCAACTGGTCGGTTCCGACCGGCAGAATGCACTGCGCGTTAATCAAGTTCAAATCCTTGGAGCAGAATCTGTCCAAGATCCAGCGCAGGAACGGTTCCCAGAAGATCGGGCCGGCTGCACGGTGCGTCCGAGTGGCCGCTTCGAGCAATGAGAGCGACCTCGGAGGCCTGTCAAGGTAGCGCACGTCGTCGACCTCGGAACCGCTCGCCAACTCGTCGAGAATCTTTCTCGCGTCGGTCAGCAATCTTTGGTCCGGCAGTCGGAAGCCGTAGGCGGTAAAGTCCGGCAGGCCCTGAACCAGTTGGCCGAACATCGCTAGGTCACTCGCCTTAGGCATGCGCAGTTCGGTAGGCGTTATGAATTCACCGTCGCTGTCGAGGACGACTGCGGTGTGGGCAAGACCCTCCGGCGCATAGAGCGCCTCACCCAGAGTTCCCTGGCTACGTTCCAGGGCGAGCGTGACGAGTCGCCTCGTTGCCAGTCCCGGAGCCGCTTTGAGCCGCCCGATCAGCTTGGCCGTGAGCTCGGTTGCCGCTTTGAACAGGAGGCCGTTGTAGGCGTTGTCGAAGTCGATTGCGGTACGATCGATCTTTCCATGAAAATGGGAACTCAACCACAACGGTGACCCGGTCGGGACTTGAGAAGGAAGGCCGATGCAGAATCGTCCGGCGGCGCCGAGCGGGGTTGCGGGCGCATCGTCACTGCGGGATGGGTCTGGGATCGCCACGGTGACGGGCACCTGTTCCACGTCTTTCCAATTCGCCTCCGGCAGACGGAGCGACTCGATGGCTTCGCGGAGCGCCCTTCGTTCGGCAAGGCCGATCGTCTCGTCGGCCGGCGTCGGTGCGCCAATCACCTTCTCCGCAACCCACCAGTCCTGCCGCAGCTCGTCTTCACCGGCCGGGTCACTACCGAGCTTATGCTCCTTGCTGGTCGTCAGCTGACGCCGCAGCAGTACACCATTCCCAAGTTCCTCCGTTGCCGGCATTTGAGTCTTCTGCAACTCCACCCTGAACCCCCGAGCGCAGTCGACGACATCCAACTGTGCAATCCCCGGCAGGAAGAGGAACGTGGCTCCTGGCGGCAGGTTGGCGACGCCGTCGCGGCCCCGCACATCATCTACGGCCCTGTCGACGCGCTGCACGACATCCGTGGACCCGCGCAATGGCAGGACCACGAGCGTCTGAGTCCTCACGAGGGTCGCGGCCGACAGTTGTAGCTGTATCACCCGCTCAGCCAGATCTTGCTCGGTTGCCGGGAGGGGAAACGTGAACCATGCAGCACGCGATGCCTCTCGCAGGACCACGTCGATCGCCGCCATCCCGGGAAACCGCTTTTCCAGCGCCACACGTCTTTCGTCGTACGTCCCGAGCAGCTTTCGAGCGAGGTCGCCGATCGCATTTTGGAACTCCACGTGGGTGAAGGGGTCGCGGACCATTCGGAACGCGATCGCGCATCCTTCTGCCAGGTTGCTATCAGGCGATGAGCTGAAAATCTCCGCAGAGTCGGCGACCTGAAACACGGCCTTGAAACCGATACCTTTGTTCCCGATGCACTCGTCTGCGGCCTTATCGCTCTTGAAGATCGAGGTGACGGCGTCCACTCGGTCCGCGTCGAACGGCTGTCCACTGTTACCAACGGCAACCAGCGAGGTCGTACGAACCACCGTGACGGCAGAATTGAAAAGCCCTGCCCGTACCGCTTGGTCGTTTGCGTTCTGGATCAACTCGATGAGGAATCGACCCTGGTATTCGGCACTGATGTGCTCGGCGGCGTTCGCGATCTGCTGGTAGTAGGGGTCCCCGTTGGAAATCCCGGAGATCATGGTGTCCAGACGTCGCCGCCAGAGGTCGCTCAGAATATCGGGTGCGGCTAGTGGCATGTTCACGGCATTTCCCGCTTGCATCACTGCCCGGAATTGTCCCGTCCTCATAGGCTGCGCGCATCTGCACAGACAAGATTCGGGAATCGCTCCGGAGGGTTCAACTGATCTGAGCAAGCTCCACCATCGGAAAGACTTGCAAGACACTCCCAACCGACCAACTCCTGGGGAATCCGACGACCGCTGGCCAGGAAAGTCCGGGCTCGCTCCCGGATCGTCAGAGGCATCCAGTCCCACTCTTCATCCTTTAGCGGAGTTCCCCTTGAGTCGGTTCTGATCTCGGCATCCTGGGCCACGTCCAGCAGGAGCGAGTACCATTTCTCGGCGGCGCAAATTGGGGGCAAACCTCGTACGATGGCCTTGGCTGACGCCCGCAGAGGAATGCGAATCCCGTCCCAGTCGATGTCGCCGAAATACTCGATCGCCGTTGCCCCGGTCTCGGCAAGGATGTCGCGGAGGTACTCGACGCTCGGCTCCAAGACCTTGCCATGTCCGAATATCACCGCGGCGTACCAGTGGCTGTCGGCATTCCAACGGGCGAATGACCAGTACGTGTGGTGATTCTCGAGAATCAACAGCGAACCGGCTGTGCGAAGCCTGCTGACATCTTTCTGCCAGACCAACGGAGGAGACACCGGGAAACACCGAAGGAGGTCGAGCGAAACCCGACCCGGTTGAAAGATGCTGGAACCAACCAGCGATTCCAAACGCTTCTCGTCTCCAAACAACTGAACCGACCGCTCACGCATTGGCACCATCCGCGTACGTCCATTCGCCGATTTGATGAACTCATTGATCCGCAGGAGTATGTCGAGGTCTTGAACGCGGTCCAGATCCGCCACGAACGCCAGTTCCGGTCGCCAGGCAATCGAGCGGTGGTCGATCACTTCCGCTGGTCCTCGCCCGTGGGTTTTCAGGCTGATCCAGTGCGGGATTGCAGGGGTGGCAGTACGGTCCCAGTGGGTCTTGCCTCGGGGCATCGCAATCTGCCCGAAATCCTGCAGATCTGTCAGTTTGACAAGCAGAGATGCGCGTTCGTCAGGCGAACCGGTCTGATCACGAAACGTGCTTCGAAAGGCGCGCCAGACTTGGTCCGCATGAACTCGGCTCCGCCCCTCCGACAGTGCAAGCAGTTGATTGAAGAACTGGTCTTGATAGGCATCCATCAACTCGTGTTCCTCTTTGCCAAACGGATTCCGGTCACGGCTGCTTCCTCGTCCAACGTCACGTGTGAATGTTGTGTCACCCGGTGCCGGCTGGTGTTTCGGAGCCGGATTCGATTCGGGAAGTGTGCGAGAGCCCCGAGGTCGTCGACCGCGGTCGTGTAGATCAATTGGACGTTCAATTGACGGGCCAGCGTGAGCTGCATTCTTATGAACTCCGGGAAATTACATTTGCCGAACGGGTTATCCAGAATCAGCACACTGGCACTGCCCCGATTGCTGGCCTGTGGGCGGTTTCGCGCACGCAGGCGAACGAGGGTACAAAATAGAAGCACCGCAACCGTGAGCTTTTCGCCTTCGCTGAAGCAAGCCAAGTCGGTTATTGGGTGGCGCGTCAGACGACGCACGACCTGAGGCTTGAGGAGCGTGACGTCAAAATCGCGACCGCCCAGCAAAGCCTCAACAGCGAGGGCCGCAAGCTGAACTCCGTCGGGCAATTCCGCGTCTTCGATGATACGATCGATCACGGGTTCGAGCCGGGTCTTCCGTTCCTCCGGTGTCTTGCCGATACCAAGAAGACGGACCCGCAAGAAAGGCTGGCCTGTCCAAGCATCAAGGCCCTCCGGCATGACGCTTACCTTCTCGACACTCTCCAAGAGCCGTTTGGCTTCCATTGCCAAGTCATGGACGGCGGCAAGCACATTGTCACGGTCTTTATCGAGATCCTTCAGGTTCTGAAGAACCACTTGGCAACGGTCTTGCAGCCTGCTCAACAGCGGCTCCGCCTGATCCGTCAGGGCCTTGCCATCCGAGCGAAGGCGGATCTTGATCTGATCCTGATGCGTGGCGTATCGGTCGTCTTCGGCGACCTGCCGGATGGCCTCGAGCCGACGACGCAATTGTTCGCTACGTGTCTGTTCGTCTTGCTGCGATTTCCCAAATACATCGCGATAGGACGACAAAATTCGTTCCAATTCCTCGTCGTCCTCTGGCAACACTGCGGGCTCGGCGGCGGGCGTCCCTCTTGTCAGGACTTCGAGAGTCTGTTGCTGAAGTCTGCGGCCCCTGGCGATGCCCTCCAGGTGTGAGGCAGATTCGTGATGTCGGCGTTGGTTCTGCTGCTCCGCCGTTGCCTCTCGCGAGACATTGGCGGCCTTTTCCTCGTACTCGTCCGCCAAGTGCCGCGCTTCGTCAGCGCCTTCGGCATCCAGAATCCCAGGGGGCGATTCCCGCGGCTGAGCGCGACTTTTACTTAAGTCGAGTTCACGTCTTGCCTGTTCGTAGGCCGCCTTGGCCGCGCCGAAGGCTTCGTGACTCGCAGACAGGCCGTGCTTCGCCTGCGCCGCGGCATCGTCGAGTCCGCCAGCATCACAACATGCTTCCACATCCTTCGGACCGACGCCGGCAGCCGAAGCCGAGTGCTCTTGGCGGGCCTTAGTCAAGTCTTTCTGGATCTGTTCCAGCTTGCCTTGCAGGCGGTCATTGCCGATGTCCCGTTCCCATTTCTGCTCCAGTTCCCGGTACTCCGCTCGCGCCTCTTCCATCGAGATCGAAGCTTCTTGCAGCGTCGCCGCAGAACGGTAACGGACTTCGCTGGATTCCTGGTCAAGGACCTCCACCTCGCGATGAAGTCGGAACGCCTGCGCACGCTGCCGTTCCATGGCGACCTCCAGATTCTGCAATGATGCGGCCGCATTTTGCTCTTGATCCATGATCTCCCGACGACGATGCTCCGCTGCTCGCAGCGCACTTGTGATCTGGGGAAGCTTGCTTTCATGCTCGCAACAAAACTGCTCGACGATCTGATGATTCAGCGTCACAGTTTCCGAGCGTGAGCGGAGCGGCTCAAGCGATACCGAAAATCCTTGGCGTTCATTCCGCGCCTTCTGCACTTTCTGCTGCGTGGCCTCGAAATCCTGTTGCAGACCTGCGATTCGGTGCTCGGCAGCCTCGATAATCGATTCCAAATCGGCCAGTTTCCCATCACCAAAGCAGTTCAGGAATTCCCTTACGTCTCGCGTGACGTCTCGGATCTCTCGGGCTCGCATCTCCTGCATTTCCTGCCGTTTCTTACGTTCAACTTCGGCCTCTTCCAATCGCTGCTGCGAGTCCCGCGCCGCTTCAACGCTGAAACCACCGCGCTCGTCCGGGATGACAACGACGCTGTCCGACTGTTCGGCGGGTTCCGTAAGCGTCAGCGTCGAAATTTGGACCGGCGTTCGTAAACCCCGTATTTCCCCGCTGATCGCCCGGACCTTGTCCAGCCAATTGGGCGTCGGCACGCCGACGCCGGTGAACCGCCCGGGGGAGCTGGCAAGTAAGCGTTCTCCGTCCTCAACCGAGACGTTTTGGGCCAGATACGCCTGAAACGAATGCGCCGGTATGCCGCGCCCTTGGAGGTCCGTCAACACGGCTTCGACGTCGCGCGACGGTGGGAGAAGCTGGGTTCGCTGGATGCTGTCCAGTGCCCGTTCGGTCTCGGCGCCTGCCAGGCGAAGCTGGAATAGCTCGCGATCGACCGACCGCAGCGAGCCGTCCAGGCGAGCCAGAAGCCCTGCGGCTTCCAGATTGGCACGATGGACTTCCTCAACTTCGAGGATACGCGGGTGGCAGGCCAGCCGATCCCGCCTCACGGCCGCGCGGTGGAGTTCCAAACGCCGGCCCGCCTGTTCGTTTTGTAACTGCGCTAATTCATTTTCGAGGGCCGATTTTTCGTCCTGCAACGCCTCGATGATTTGAGTTGCCCGGGCTTGCCCTTGTTCCGCCGCGGATATCGCCTTCGTCGCGTCGTCCCTGGCCACTCCCCACCGTTGGCCCGCATCTCCAGGGATTTCTTCCTGTCTAATAATGCCGTCTTTCACCAATCTGGCCAGCGCCTGATCACGAGCGGCGAATTGCTGTTTCAGGTTCTCCACGCGTTCGCCCAACTGAGCAAACTCAGCCCGCCACTGGTCTGCTGCGCTCTGCTGTCGGCCCATTTCTTCCTTGGCTGCCTGAAGATCGCTATCTGCTACCTCGAATTGCGCATGGACGCGTTTGCGGGTGGCTTCCAGAACCCGAATGAGCCGGGAGCCGGCCAGTTCTAATTCGTGGCGAAGTGGCTCGCGCCCTTGTTGACTTATCCGCTGGGTCTCCACCAAGGCCCGTTCTTCTGCCTGGAGTTCCCTGACCTGCTGTAGGTATCTCGCACATTCGACGACCCGAACACGGGCCTCCGCCAGAAATCGATCGCGGTCGGCCCTCGTCTTCTCGGCTTCCGCTTCCTCCAAATCAAACTGAAGTGCCCGATGCCGAAGCCACGCCGTCCAGCGGTGCAATTGGTGTTCGCGTTGTTCGAGGCTGCGCACCTTCTCGGCTGCCTTCGTCGCCAAGGCGGCCTCAAGTTCTGCTTCGGTGCCCAACGCTTCGGCGCTCTGCGCCAACGCTGCCATCAACGCACCGCCCTGGTGGGCAAGGCGATCAAGCTGTATCTTGGCTTCGCGATGTTGAGCCGCTTCAATAGCAAAAGGTTCAAACTGCTTCAGGACCGCTTGGAGGAAGTCTCGCTCCAAGATGCGCCGTGGCCGCAGCCGCAGCTGCTTCTTCAATTGATCTAGGTTTCCAACGACCCGATCGGCATGTGATGGGTCCAGGGCGACTCGCAGAAAGAACCGTACGAAGTCCTTCGCGGTTCTGTGCCGGAATAGACTCTCGGCGTCCCCTTCGTTACGGTTCATGTGAACGAGGTAACGGAACAACTCAGGGTCCAGGTGGATGTTCTCCAGATGGGTGTGCCAGTCGCGCTGCACGTCGGTATAGTACACTTCGAGGTTCGGCTTCGTCTCCCGAAGGTCGAAAAGCCAGCGACGGAATGCCTCGAAACCGCGTGCCGGCTCGGCGAGACCTTGGACTGGCAGGGATTCGACGGTGACGCTGTCGCTGGTCTTCAAACTGAAGAAGAGGTGCTTCAAGCTCGAAACATCGGCCGACTTATGCTGGTTCGGCCAGGCCACCATTCTGCCGACGATTCGAGTCGGGAGATCCATGTCCGTGAACAGCGATTTCCCTTCAATTTCACTCAAATCCCATTCTGTGATCACGAAACCCAAGTCTTCAGCCTGCAGGTAGTCCTCAAAGCGTTGCTTTTTTCCTTCGGCCGTCGTGCCCAGGAACTCCCGCATGTTGGGCAGGAAGACCGAGAACAGGAGGTTTAGCATCGATGACTTGCCGCCGCCGTTGCGGAGCCAAATGACGGAATCCGACCCAGCCGGTTCATCCCTATTCATCTCGCTGCGAAAATCGAGCGTGACGGGCGCAAGGCGAGCGTCGGGATGTCCAATGGACGAGAAATGGACGCGCAACAATCTAGGCACTGTAATCGTCTCCGTTCGTCAACGCCTGCACGATCTCAAAAGCCTGTAAGTTCCCAAGCTCACGCACCTGGATCCGATAGCGATACAGCACTTGATAGGTCGCCCCTTCGTCGTCGGATTCCTTTCGCAGCATTCCTTCCCGTTCGAGCGTCTCGATGGCATGGGCGACCATGCCAGCCAGCGATGTACGGGATCGAGAACCGTGTTGCGTTTCCTTTGTTTCGGCTCGCGACAGAACAACTCGCCACGCCTCCTGAAGCTCCGGCGACCCAAACGTCGGGTCACGATCGCTTTCTTTGCGGAACCGATTGCAAAGGTCGGTCAGGTACTTCACAACCGCCCGCACCGAGATGCGGAAGACGCCCCGCTCGTCGTCCCAAAGGTCTTCGGATCGTGGAAAGCAGTACGCGGCGATCGCCAGTTGAATCAAGCCGGTGCAGACTCGGTCCTCGAACCGAAGCCCGGACCGGTAATCGTCCAGCCGCAAGGCAAAAGGTCCGTCCGCCATGCTGCCCAAGACGATGCCACGTTCGCTCACGTCCAGCACACGCAGTCCCAATCCGTCCGCAACGTTCTCGGTTAGGTCAGCAAACGTGCTGTCTGACAGATATCGCTGGACCAACTCGGTGTAGTTCCGGTCGTCCGATGGCCGTAGCTTCGGACGAAGACCGAAACGGAGCAGGTAACCCGCGTCCAGCCCGTCACGATTGGAAAACGTCATTTCTCCGTGCCTCTCGTCACGAGCAACTCGTCACCGTAGTATCGGGAATCATGAAGCAAATCACCCGTCGCATCTGACCGGATCATCGCACGACTGTGTCCCCTGTCGAGTTCGAAGCGATCACCACCAAGATCATAACCACGCATCACGGTTAAAACGAGGCAGTCCTCGACCGACCTGCTCAACCTGTTTTCGCGTGATTTCTCCAGAAGCCAAGAGAGTCGCACCCCCTGAACTGAAACGGACGAGGCCAGCAGCGCGTCTACCGCGGCGAAGTCGGCCTCTTCAAACGGCTCGACGGGAATTGAGACATCCTCCAAGTCCGGCTTGCCCAGGTCATATTCGACGTCTGCCGTCTCACGCCGTGGAGCAAGCAATCGTTGAATCAGTTGCGCCAGATCGAGCGGAACAGGTGGACTGGGGGCGTGCAACGGCCACAGGATACTGTCTACACGACGATTCAGTGCACCGGCAGATATCGACAGCGCCGGCTTCAGAATCTCGGATTCGGCATTTGCAAGCGGCGCGTGGATCAGGGTACGGAATCCCTGGCGAGCCTGCTCATCCAGGAATGTTGCATTGGCCGGGATCAGTTGCTCGTTGAGCCGCAGATGTCGCTGTTGACAGTCACGGATCGTGTCAAGCAACCGTACAAGGTGGGGGGCATCTGCCGCACTTGCCTCGTCCATGCGCGCGGAGACGATCTCGATCAACTCCCCTTCGGCTGCCAGCCGTTCCTGGATATGGTCCCGAGCCTCTGCCAGTATCGGAAGCACTTCTCGGGCCCAGTCGACCTGAGAAACATCGCGTTGGACGGCTCGCAGCGTTTCGCGGATCTGCTCCTCGAACTGGATGCTCCGATACCTCGCCTGCTGCGCGGTAGCAACGGCTTTTTCGATCCGGCCACGCCGAATCTGTTCGTGCAGCACGGCCTCACTAGCGATTTGCGCGCTCTGCACGTCGAATTCCAGCATCCCGAGATACAGATTGATGCCTTGCGTCGTGGCGCGAATGACAATCGAGCCGTCGGCAAGTTCTTCCTCCCGGATCAAGCGAAACTTGAATGCGAGCCAGGACAAACCCTGCTGCTGAAGGTCGAGGTAAGGTTCCTCAAATTCGCTTCGCTGCTCGCGGTCGTTGAGCATCGCATCGATGATCCGGCTGCCAACCGAACGGACGCGCTCCGCTGTGGCGTTGGGTTCCGACCTGCGCAAGATTGGCTCCATCGCCCCAATGATTGCGACTCTTGACGCACCAGACCCAAGCCCCATGTTCTCGATGGCCGCATCCAACACCCGCAAGGCTGCGGCTCGCAGATCGAAGGCAGCCAAGTCCTCGCCGTATTGATTGCGCGCGGCCTGCAGGCGATGCATCGGCGACGTCAGCAGCAGCGTCTTCAGACGCTGCGTTAGGCTCGGAATCCAGGAATCGTCATCGCGTGGGCGATCCGATATCGCTACTTCTTCCCATGTTTCACCGAAAAGGTCCATCGGTTGCTTCCTTAGAACTTCCAACGGCCCGCGAACCGCGGACTTGGGCACTCCCCGGGGCCGCAGCCCATCAGGTCTTCTTATCCTTCGTCGGGCGTCGGGCCGCAAGGTTCGCTCCCCTTGCTGCTGGGTGCCTGCGGATCTTTGCCATCCGGGGGAACAACGGACTGGATTCAACGGGCAAGACACTTACCGCCGAGCGATCCGAGCAATGAACAGCCGGATTATAAGGTCGCACGCAACTTGTTTCCATGCGGTCGGAGAATCAATCTGTCGGAGGATCAATCTCGAGCCGGTTGAAAGTCCCGAACCGTCGGCGACACTCGCCGTGAAGTTACGCTGTCGATCCACTCTCGGCATGTGACGTGGCTCCCAGGTTGGGCTCTGACTCGGAGTCCGAACATGGAATCAGCGAACGACCGACACGATCAAAACGGGGAACTCGCCGCAAGTGGCTTACACATTTGCCTTTGAGAAGACGCGAGCGGAGTCTAAAGACAGTGAAGTCGCCAACGCAGACGGGCCCCCAATGGCTAAAAAAATGGTCGTGCCTGGGCCGCCTGGGGCGGCGCAGGCACGGTCGTGATGCTGATCAGCGGTAATTCATGGGGCGTGGCACGAGGTCAGCGGCAACGCCGGGAACGCGATCGTCCGACGTGGTAGCCTTTGCGGCGGCCGATCCGCTTGCCCGACTTGAAGAACCACCCGGCATGGACGCCCAAGATTGCTAGACCGACAAGGTTCTCCATCACGTACTCCTCTTGTTCTTGTTACGCGGGGACTTGTCGCCAAAACACGGTTCGAGATCGACCGCAACTTGGTGCGCTCAAAATGTCGCTACGCAGCGTCGGTGTATTCCAGCAGATAGCTGATCGGATCGGTAAAGCAGCAATACTGGTCTCGATGCACCTCCGGAGAGGCTAGAAACGATCCGTGCAGCTGCCTCTCGGCATGGGCCAGCATTTCGCCGTGATCGTCGTCCAACCCGATGCCGTGGCCAAAGATCGACATGACAAGGTAGTACAGGGCATCTGCCTGCGATTCGTCCGTGCGCAATCCCATGTGATAGAACACCAACCACACGTCCTGCTGCCAGACAGCTGCGACCGCACCGATGATTTCACCCACGTTGGCAACAAGCTCCAGCAGGGTGTCCGCGTCGGCCATCACAACTTCGTCCACGAACGATTTGGGGTCTTCGTGGGTTTCCGGCAGCGAGGCGTGGGAATCGCGGTCGTCGAGTTCGTCGAGAACGCTGGCGACGGCCAAATCGCGCACCGCCAGTTTCAAGGTGTTGACGTTAAACATGGCTGATTCATGCCTCCGTTGGGCTTGCCGGCATGCTCAGTCGGCTTGGAAATCAAAATAGAATCTCGGCGTGTGCTGAAAGAACAGCGAGCCTTTCGTGCCGTCCGAGCGACGACGTACGACGACCAGCGGTGACGCGAAGCCCAGCACCTCGAAGTCCTGGCCGAGTTCTTGGGTGCTCCAGACCTGGCCGTGCTCGGCCTCCAAGGCTTCGCGGCTCCCCGGCTCGGCGTTGATCACCATCAACGCGTCTCGACGGACACCTTCGGTCGCGTCAAGCATGGCTTTCTCCTTGTACAAGAGGTGGATTGTTGTTGCGGATGCAGCAGTGGGGGTTCGCATAGGCGACGACGACATCAACGCCTGGGCGCCCACCGTCCGCTACTTATCGTGCTCTGCGATTTTCTGCTGCTTGCGCCTCGTCGAACGGCAACCGCAAGCACGACGACTGCCGCGTCGGGGAGCGGCCTACCAGCGGGCGTAATCGGGAAGCTGGTCGTAGATCCGTTCACAGATCGCTTCATAGGTTTGGCGGTCGGGATGTCGCCTCGGGCACGCTGGCGCAGGGCGGTGGCTTTGTTGGCGGCATAGTTGCCGAGGGCGGCTGTCGTTCGGACGTATCCTTGCGGGCGATCCGGAAACAGACGTCGAGCCGTTTGGCGACAGGTTTGCTGGGTTTGTTCACAGAAGTCCCACAGCGCATCGGCATCCATCCCATCCGGATTGAAGTCGGTCATGGGTTGCTTGTCGGTTGGCTGTGGCGGCGCCTGAGCGAAATGCCGTTTCACCTTGCGAAGCAAGGCCCGGCTTTCCAGGTCGTCGTCCGAACGGAAGACGACGCCCGCGGAAATCAGCCACACCTTGCCGTCGAGCAGGAAGTACTGGTCATCACCCATCTGCCCCAAGCAGACAGCCTGGGTCTGCAGCATCTGAGCGGCGTTGGCTTGCGCCGGAACCTCGATCATGCCTGTCCTCCGTTGGGTACACAGTGATTTGTCGGCAGTGAGCGGTGTAACCCGTGCGAAACGCAATCGGCTCGCCGGCATAAACTGCCAGCGGGCCGACGTCGAAAAGTCCGCGCAGCGGCTGTGATCAGCCGGCCAGCCCCTGCAGTTGCCGCAGCGAGGCCAGGACAGTCTGCACGTTCTTGTTGGCCTTCTTCTGATGCCGCAGCGCCGAGATCAGGTCGCCCGCCTGGATCGCTGCGGTGCGCAACGTATTGCGCAGGGCCTCGGCCAGTTCGATCGAGTCCGGCGGGCCGACCGCATCGGGCTGGCCATTGCCACTGCCTTGGCCATCCGCGTTGCCGTTGCCATTGGGGTGAACGCTGCCGTTGCCGCCGTTCGGCTCATCGACAGTGGTTTGAATCGGGGGCTTAGCGGATTTACCCATCGCAGTCTTTCTCCTGGTTGTTGATGGTGATGGTGGTGGTATTTCAGATTTGCACGGTTCGACGGGGCCATCGGCGGAATCGATCCGCACGGCCTTGCGGCTCGGCTTCACGACTCCGCCTTCGCCCAGCGGAGCCCACACGTAGACGCGATTGCCGTTCGACGCCTGCACAGGAAGCTCCACGCCGTACACGAACAACTGCCGGAAGCCGAACTCGAGCGCCTGGGACAGGTAGTTGCGATTGACGGCGAAACGCAGATTCTCGCCGCTGGCCGAAGAACGGCTGAGCACGAGTTCCGTGGGGGCCTTGCTGTCGTGCGTTGCGGCCCGCACGATCACTTGGCCGTTGAGGTCAATCGTGACAGGGTGAACGTCGTCGTTCTCGTCGCAAGGCAGACGCCGAAGTGCGCCGGCCAGGAATTCCGCATCGGCCGCGGCGAGTTCCAACCGGGTGAGGGCCGTTTCCGGCTGCTTGATGTACTTTTCCACCTCGGGAAAACGTCTGTCCGTCTCGGTCGCCAGGTGGAAGGTCCAGGGGCCGGTCTGCAGCGTCAGCCAAGCATCCGAATGCCCGATGTGCAGCGGGGCATCCGGTCGCAGGTCTCGACAGGCAAACAGGCTGTTTTTCGGAATGAGCAGATCGCCCTCCCACGGAAACCTGAACCCCGTTTGAACGAGCAGCTGCCGGCTATCGGTGGCCGCGATCCTGCCGCCGCTGCCACGCAGTTGCACGCAATCGGTGCCAAAGCGAGCTGGTAACGGGTCGGTCGTTTCCATCGCCGCGGCCAAGGCACGCCAGAGGTCCCAGTCGATTTCGGCCATCGGGCTTGGGACGGCGGGAAACGGAGCGTCATCCGGGGGCGTGCTGTCGTATTGCACGACCTGCGGAATCTTGTTGTCGGACCATTGGGCGGCGACACGGCCGCATTCCTGCTCCAAAACCACCGGCTCGGCCTTCCCGCCCTCGCAATCGGCCAGGAATGCAAAGGGCAGGTGAAGCTGTTCCACGGGAAAAGCGCCCGGCGTATGGTGCTCGACGGCGGCAAGCATGTTCCGGGCTTGGACGCGCAAGCCGTCCGGTCCGGTCGCCAGCAAGAGATTGGGGCCGGTGTCGCGACCGATCATCCCCAACGCACGGCGGAATACGGCCCGCAGTTGACGGACCAGAGAACGGGAAACGGTAATCACAGCGGGCTCCTTTACATGGCACGGGAAAACAACAAGTCCGCCGCCCTCGCGTCTGGAAATGCTCAAGTGCAATCCGGGCAACGACGGGCGGCGGGCTCCGGGAGGGATATCACGGCTTGACCGGCGGAGGCGACGATCGCAGCATGCGGTGTTGGGGCCGCACGGGCGTGCTATCGCCACAGAAGTCGGTAGTTGATGGCTTCGCACACGTGCGAAACTCCGATCTGGTCCGAGTGATCCAGGGCACCGATCGTGGCAGCGATGCGCATCGTGCGGTCGAGAACGGCGGCGGACAGCCCGTGTTCCGAGGCAGCGGTTCTCAGTAATTGGCTGACGGTATCGTCGAGAACGAGGGGCGGGATCGCCCCCATGCCGTCCAGCTGCTTCTGGAAATCGGCACTGCTCGTTCCCTTCATTTTCGATTGCCACTCCCTGGCAGGAACCGGCGGCACTTCGACGGTAATCTCCGTGGCGGGGAGCTTGGCCGCGTGCCGCTGGATCTGCGATGCCGTGCAACGACAGTCGTGTCGCGGATCGTTCCTGTAGCCGCAAGGACAACTGCGGGCCTCAAAGGTGTCCGTCAGGCCGAATTGGCGGGCGACCGACCGCAGCATGCTCTTTCCGCAGCCGGGCGAGCCAAGGAGCAGGATACTGTGTTTGCCGGCAACGGCGACCAGCAGGGCACGCTTGGCACATTCCTGCCCTTTGACGTCGCCCAGGTCGAAGGGGTGATCCGGACAGCGGCGGGCGATTTCGGCAGTGGCTTCCTCCCGGAGCCGCAGCAATTCCGCATCGGTGAGGCTGATGACGCCGCCGGAGGACTTGCGGAAGTGCCCTGTGGTGGCGCTGGGTTTTCGTTTGATCATGGTTTGCGATCGTTGGGTTAGGCGGCCAAGGGAGCCGCTGGAATGGTTTTCGATCGAGGTTGCCTGCCGACCGGGCGACTGCCCGGCCGGGGCGGGCCAAGCCGCGTCGAGCGTGACGGCTTAAACCTTTGAAGCGGACACTCTGGGCGCCCCGCCAGACAGAATGTCCAGGATTTGAAGTCAGACTGCGGCAACATTTATGCGGGGCGGCCGAGCGGAAGAGACTCACAGGACCGTGTATTCGCCTGCCAGCAGGTTGAACGTCGTGTCGAAGTCCGCGGGCAGATCCCGCAGCCAGCGAGCCAGTTGGTGGAGCATCAGGCCCGCCGCGATTCCGGCGGCGTAGATGGTGCTCCGCGAGGTGCATCTTCCCTGCTGGGCTTCCGATTGGGCGAACAGCGTGTGCGGGTACCGGCTGCGTCCGGAGCCATCTGCCACGGCCAACACGCGGATCGTCTCGCCAAGCATTCGGCCGTCCGTCCAGAACTGGCAGCGGGGCTCGACGGAGCGCCAGATCGCCGCACGTGCCGAGATCGAATCGACGCAGCAGAACACGGCGTCCCCCACAGGGTACTTTGCACGGTAGCGGTCTTCGACGACTTCCACACGCATGTCCGGCTCGATGGCCAGCATTTGCGTGCGGGCAGCCCAGACCTTGGCGATGCCCACTTCCCGGTAGGCATAACCCTGCGTCGTGCGGTTGGTGTGATCGACCTGATCGAAATCGAAAAGCTGCACCTTGCGGCAGCCGATGGCGGCCAGTTGCAGCGCGACCTGTCGGCCGATGGCGCCCAGACCGATCACGCTGGCCTGAACGTCCTGCAGCCGGGTTTGCGGGACGAGGGTCTGTTGGCGAGCAAAACGGTCGACGTCGAGACTGGAAGGCTCGCCGCCTACGGAGTCATCGTCCGATTCACCCGTGGTGAGGCCGCCTGGCGGCAAGGCCAGCTCAGCCATCATTTGCTGTGTCATGTTGGTTTCCCTTCTTGGGTCAGAATTTTTGTGTGTCGCGTCCCTGCCTATCTCAGGCCGATCGGCAGGATATGTTCTGGCACCTCCCACAGGTGACGCATGTTGAGTTCATTCACGACTTGATTCGTCGAGGGATACAGCTCCACCGCTAGGACATCCGGTCCCAGGTATTCGTCCTTCAGGCGTTGCAGCTCATCCCACGAGATCCCCGGCTTTCCGTCTGCTCTTTGCACCTTCATGTGCCGGGTGAAACCCCACGGTGCCAGGGTTTCCAGGACTTGGACGCGGTATTGCCGCATACGACCCTCCTGGCTCAGTCAGTGCAGGAGGCATCCATGAGGCGGACCCATTCCAGCGAGGCCATGTCGTGTTCATCCGTGGCCGAAAACTCTCGATTGGCGAGTTCGACGAAATCGTCCTCCGGGTCCTGCTGCCAGCCCCAGCGATCCAAGATGTCGTCCAGGGGATGATCCAGGCCAAACTCGACGTTGTCTTCGTACTCCTTCGCCCAGGCTTCCTGCTGGCTGGCCGCGAACGGCCGGGTGAAATCCACGTTGGTTCCGATCTCCAGATCACCGCCCGGCCCCACGTTGAACCGTAGGCGGGCGTAGGTTTCGCCGCCGCGGGCCAGGATGAACATCACCGTCCAGTGGGCCCTGCCGAAGCAGCGGGCGAAGGTTTCCTCGTCGATGCTGCTGGGCTGAGCAGAGTTGCCGGGGTGCGTGTGCAGCCAGATGCGGCCGAACTGCTCAGGTCGCCGGCCATGATCGACCTGCTCGTCGAAGAAGTCGGCGACCGCTTCATCGTCGAACTTCACGCTGATTGGCGTGCATTCCTGCCGCACCAGACAGACATCCTCGACCAGCAGCAGGTCATCGGCCTGCGTAATGCCGAAGGCACCGATTTCGGTATCACCCAGATCACGCAAGAACAGCAGCTTGGCCCAGGCGTACGGGGTGAAACGAACCACCGGATTCATCCGCCTCAGCGGCATCGGACGCATCGAACTGGTCCGACTCGTCTGTTTCGTCTGTTTCATCTTCCGACTCGCAAGCATCTTCGTCGCGTCGACAGTTTGGGCATTTCTCATCATCGAGACACTCCTTGCAGAATTTGTGGCCGCACACGTGGCAGGCGCCGAGACAACGGTTACAGAAATGTTCATCGCAGCCACAGCAGGTGTTGATATGGGACGAGCAGAAGCTTTCCTGGCAGTCTGTGCAGGACGTGGCACACTCGTGGCAGACTTCGTCTCCGCACCGCTCGCAACGGACGCAATCATCGTCGCGCACGAGATGGCCACAGTCGGAACAGTCCCGGCCGTCCCAGTCTGTCAGCTTCACGTAGGCGTTGTCGGGGCTATACGTTTGGAGGACCTGACGCACCAGGATGAAGAAGTCCAAGAACCGCCCCTGCTGCAGCGATTCCCGGATCGGTACCGCGCCATCGCCTTCGCAGAGATATCCATCCCGCACGTGCGGGTGCGTCGTTTCAGAGTTTCTGGCAGCAGGGTTTGGGTCCTGCGCAAGTACGTCGTAGCGCCGATGGTAGCTCAGATTGCTCCAATTTAGGACGATCCGAAAAGGCCCCAAGTCGATCTCCCGCAGTACGATACGATCCGTCTCGACGGCGATGGTTGTGTTGGGGATGTCGATCTGGAACTCGTCGAATTCGGTGCTCAGGGCCAGCAGGTCGGCGAAGATATCCCGTTCGCTGGGGACATTTGCCAGACGACGCCAGTCTTCAAGGCGGGCCCGCACCTCAACCAGTTCCTCAATGCACTCCGCAACGCTGCGTGTAAGTTGCTGTTCGAGCTTTCTCCGCGCGCCCACCCAGCCCCGCCATTTCGCTTTGCCGATCAGGCGGGCCAGCCGATTGCAGACGTTCCAGGCAGGGACCGGCAGGTTCCAATACTGGTCCTGCGTGATGCGGCAGACGATTGCCTCGCGAATTGCCTGAGCCGCGTGCAACGTCAGCCTTTGTTTGGTGTTCATCGGGCATCTCCGGGTGAAAGGCGAAACCAAGGGGAACCGCGGGCAGGGCGACACTCCGGTTTGGCGTGTCGCCCTGCCCGCTTCGGAAACGGTTGATCAGCTGGCCCCAATCGTCTGTCCGCCTTCGATGTTGACGGGCGTCAAGCTGATGCGGTCGCCTTCCAGGAGCACCTGGTCCGCGGGCACGGGCAGGCGGTTGACGCGGATCAGGTAGTCCGCCGGATTGGCGTCTCCTATCTTTTTCCGGAACAGATCTTGTACCGTGGTGCCTTCGGTGATCTCGACGTAATCGGCGAAGCCGCCACCGTTGTTATTGATGACGAGAATTTTCATGTTGGTCCCTTCTGAAAAAAACTAGCTTGGTTCGGGAAGTCTGGCAGTCAGCAGCGAAGCGGTGCCTGCGCGGTGCATGAGGGTCCTACGGGCGGGGCGAACCGAAACGGCGCCGCCTTCGTCGGTAGCGGGGCTGTCGGCGGCCACGGGATTGTCCAGCCCGCAATGTGAAGGCGTCGATCAGCGGGCGGGCCTTCAAGGTCACTTCGGCGGCAATCGCGCGTAGGACGCGTGGGCAAGGCTGAACGCTAGGAAATGGACCGAGCACGGCGCGGTCTCCTGGTAAAGCGGGTGTTTTCCGGGGCGTGGTGTTCGTCCCAGTCGATGCCGGGCGGTTGGTGATCCCGTTCGACGGGATGATGCGTCAAGACGACAAAACCGAGCTGGGCAATGGTTGCGGGATCTTCGCCAGTAGCGCGGGCAACAGCTCGGTCCAAACGGGTTTGGGTCATGGGCCTTTCCTTCTTTCCTTTTCAAAAAGTTGGTGCAAGAAACGCAAAGAGCCTCGCCGCGGTGGCAGAGGCTCGTGAAGAAACCGAAAACCGAAACATTTGGGAAATTGGGAGCGGGGACTGCTCAGCGGGATGGCGGGTGGTTGGCCTGCAAGATGCCCACGGTGGCGTTATATGAAACGGTCCGCCTTGTCGGCTTCCTGCCGGCCGGGTTTCTGGATGGTGACCATGACCGCCTTCACCCCGGTTCGCCTGAACGCGTTGGAACCGTTGAAGGCGTCCTCCGGCAACTCAACCACGTCCCCCGCCATCTCTTCGAGCCAAGCGCGGAAACCAGTAGCCAGATTGGTTTGCCGGTAGCGGAAGCCGTTGGACATGATTGCGACCAGCCGGCCGCCGCCTTTGACGTAGTTGAATGCCTGGCGGACGTGGGCCATGTCCGTCCCTTTCTCGAAAGGCGGGTTCATCAGCGCGCGGTCATAGTGGCGGCCGTTGCCATTCCAGGCGGTGAAGTCGCCGCCGACAACCGCGTGGCCCTTGGCCTTCAGAATCTCCTGAAACCTGGGACGCAACTCCACGGCATCAAGGTCAACATGGGGGAAAGCTGCTTTCACGCGGTCGCAAATGGAGCCGATGCCGGCCGAGGGTTCAAGGATTGTGTGGCCGTCTTGCATGTCGGCGGCGGCGATCATCTGGTCGATGACGTGGTCCGGCGTGGGGAAGAACCCTTCGAGGTCCACGTTGCGGAGTTCATCGACCATCCGCTTGATCTTTGCTTGACGGGCTTGTTCGGCATCGGCTTGTTGTAACTCCGGGCTCCTGACGCTGGCGGCCAAGGCGCGAATCGCTTCGGCCTCGGGGCCGGTGTCCTGCCACTCGTTGCCATCCACGTAGTAGGCATGGTGGCCGTTGTTGACGGGCACACCCTTGCGGGCGGCGATTTCGAGGAAGCGTTGCTTTGTCGGTTGAAAGTTCTCCTGCTCCAAGAGGTCGGCGGGCAGATCTTCAGCGACCACCTTGGCAAAGGTACGGATGAACTCGGCGGCCCGGCGCATCTGCGCGCCTTCCCGCTCTGCCGTCCGGGCGTGCTTGAGCATCCGGGGCGAGTGCGTCGGGCGGTCGCGGAACTTTCCTTCCGCCTGCCGGTCGAGGCTCTCGGCCATCTTCAGCAGGGCGGCGGGGGACCAGCGGACGGATTTCTTTGTGGTGGCTTTTGTCGTGTTGCTGCGGGACATGGTTTGATCTGGCTTTCTTTGAGGTTTGGAATGGAGCCGATGAGATGAACGCGGATGGAACGAAAAGGGGTGCCCGCGTCGAGGCGGGCACCCGCGTAGATGGTGACCGCGGCGCCGGGCGGCTACCGGGTGTTCAGTCTTCGTCACTGTGGTGGACCTCTTGCGGCGACATCAGCCAGTTCTGCTCCAGCCACGCCCGTTCCGCGTCCAAGGCTTCGGTTCGGCGACCGAAAGGAAAGGGTCCGATTCGTGGACCATCCACCGGCGAAAGGTCCACCCACCATTGGTTCTGATCGTCGGTTTCGACATGGGAACCTCGCCGAGTCGAGACGGCTCCCAGGGTCGTCAGATCAAAATCCTCGCCATAGACGCCACGGATGGTGCCGTCAGCAGTGATGACAAGTTGCATCTCGGTGGCCCTCACTTTGGCCGACGCAGGATGTTGCGCCGCGGCCGATCGATCAGCAGGCTGTCCAGGACGTTTTCCACCTGCGTCAATTCGGCGGCGACCTGCTGGCGGAGCCCCTGGTTGTCCCGCAACAGTTGCGGCTCCACACCTCGGACGATCCCCTGGCATTGATTGACGAGTTGGTCCAAGTCCTCGTTGCTCCGCACGTTGAGCTGCTGAAACCGCTCGAAGAACTCGGTCAGATTGCCGACCATGCTGTCACGAAATACCTTCGGGCGCCCGTCCGTCTGACCCGTGAGCCGTTCCGTCAGGTGCGACACCAGATCGTGCAATTCTTCCATGAACGCCTGCTCGGCCAGGCGCACGGCCTCGTCGAACCGAGCCGCCACCCGCTCGCATTCCTGCTGGTACAGATCTGGGCTCAGCTCTTGCAAGTAGTTCGGCGGGTCCACCGAGGGGAAATCCCACTCGATCTTGAAAAGTCCCGCCAGCGATGCCGGATAGTCTGCCGGGTTGAACAGACTGCCCAGCCGCTGCCGGGCCGCCGCTTGCAGGGCTTCGTAGCGGCGGTTCAGGGCGGTGACCGCCTCGTTCAGCTCGCCGCGAAACGTCGTCATCTGCGAGTCGAACGGCTCGATCGCGTCCTGGCGAATGAGCCGCAAGCCGGGTTCGGGATAGGGCAGGCTTAGTTCCTTCCAGTACTTCACGGCGCGGGTCCGCACTGCCGTGACGGCTTTGTACGCCGGATGCCGGGTGTCCAGCAGTTTCTTGCCTGCCGACAGGAAGGCTCCTTCGGCGCCGAATGTGTCGGCGGCTTGGGCTTTCTGTTCGGTGGTGAGCGTTTTGCGCACGCCGAACCAGCTCAGCGAGACGCGAGCGGCCGCCATGGTGGTCCGCAACCGTTGCGACGGCGAAGTCGACGGGCGGACAACCGATTGTTGCGGTTGTTGTTGCAGAACGGTACTCATGCAGTGGGTCTCCTAAAATAGCGTTGGGATGCGATGACCGGCAGACGCCATCGCCGATGGGGGCCGAAGTGATGTGGAGCGATGGACTGGAAAATCCCCATGATCCGTCACTCGCAGTGGTGACAGCGGCCGTGCTCTGGGGGTGTCTGCAATCGCGGCTGCACTTCGCAGACGAAATGGCTGGCGTCGAATTCGCCGCGCAAGGTTTGCTGGATGTACGCGAGCGACGTGTCGTAATCACACCAACCGAAGGTGATCGACTCGATTTGCAGCATCGGGCCATCCGGCGTCCGGCGTTTGAGGACGGCGAACTCGGCCGCGCCGTCCGGCGACGTGGAGTCGTTCAACCACAGGTAGCCGCCCAGCTCGAACGCTGTGCAGCACGTCCAGACGACGGTGGTTAGTTTCCTGGCCAGTTCCTCGGCCGACTCGACGGGCTCCACGCACCAGGCTCGATCTTGATGGAACATCTGCGGCTCCTTGCGGCGGTTGGAAGCAGAACGAACAGGGACGATGAGCGTGCGGTTGCGGGACGTTTTCAGGCCGGGACGGGTTCCATCACGGTGTTCAGCCGTTCTCGAAATTCTTTCACGTCGTCAGGTGAGCCGATCACAAGATCCCGCTTCGCGGCGAGGTCGAGCCACGAAGCCAATTCGTGGTCGCCGCAAATAATCGCTTGCGACAGTTTCTGTTGTGCTTGGCCAACCCGGATAGGAAGCGTGGGCCTTCTCGTCCGAGGCGGTTTCCGGGCTTTGACGGCGTTGGTCTTGGCGCGGCGTCGACGCCAGAACTCGATGGTCATAGGCAGAGACTCCTTGATGGGGTTAGGTTGATTTACAGACGGGGCGGCGACGGACGGCCGGGCCGGTGCCACGAGCGCAGCCCGGGCCGAGCGAATGCGGCAGAGAACAGAAAGAGCGGGGACCGCCGCCGGCAGGGCATGACGACACGAGAATGCGATCAAGAAAGGCGGGGCGGGCGGGTGATCAGTCGAGTTCCCAGTGGGCCTTCAGAGCGCCCAGGGAGTGGAACCGCTCATAGCCGATGATGTCAGGCGGAAACATCGCCTGCAGGGCGACCAGATAACCCTCGTCGTGCAGACCGAGATAGATCCCGAAATCCCCGTCCCGCACGTCGTCGCCAAACGGATAGTTGCGACCGATGCGCCGCACCTTGAGCCAGTACGAATCGGCCTCGCCGAAGTCCGCTCGGCTTGGGCGAGGTTTCAAGCGGCCGGTTTTCGGCGTGGCTTGGCAGAAGCTGAGCGCCTGCCGAGCCGCATCATGCGAAATTGTCATGGCCTGGCTCCTCACGGCGTTTTGACGGTGACGAGTTCCGCCATCAGGCTTCGCGCCGCCTCGACGCCCAGTTGCCCGACCAGGAACTCGATTTGGGCGGACAAGCCCTCGTTGTTGAGCCGTGAGCCGAGCGTCTCCACTTGGTCGTGGATTACGTCGTCCATGTCCTCCGGGGACAATCCTTGCGTCTGCGCCCAGGCGATCAATTCGTCCGTGCCGGCTTCGGCAGCGGCAGCGGGTTGGGGAGCATGGAGTTGCGGGTTCTCGGGAAGAAAACCCTGTTCTCGAGCCGTCACGAGCAAGGCTTCGAGATCGGTATCGGCCGCCTCACTGGGCAAGACCACACGCGGCATGGTGTTTCTCCTGATTGCTGGACGCCATGGTTAGCATTGATTCTCCAGCGCGTTCAGGCAAGCCTGAACGGCTCGATCCACGCGGGATTGGTTCTCGGGCGTCAGCACCCCCTCGGCCGCCAGCGTCAGCAGAAGCGACTCCAGGCCGTCCAACGCACCGTTATAGGCTTGTCCACTCTCGCGTTCTTCGCTTGCCTCTTCGTCGTAAGGTTCCTGCTGAACGTCACCGGTCGTTTCGTCAAGCTGGATGCGCTGGAGGCCGGATTCGATACTGGCCGCCCCATCGTTCCCAACGTAGATCCGGATCTGACCGCCGAGCAGTTCCAAGTGGCGATCACTAGGCGTATCCGTGTCGGCCAGCCGGAACGGGCTGATCGTCGGATCGCCGTAGTCATCCAAAATACCCGGCGTGGACAATGCTGTCTCCAGCAGTCGATCCAAGGCGACGGCCAAGCTTTCAGGATCGGTTCGCTTCGGATCGTATTCCACCTCCAGCCAAAGCCTGGTTGTGTCAACCTTCTTCGGATTCTTCGCGGGCTTCCTCGGGGGCTTTGCCGTCTTCGATGTCTTGGGCCTCTTGGTCGTCATGTTGGCCTCTCGTGGAGCCGCACGTGGGCTCGATCGAAAATGGTTCCTGGGGCAGGACCTCGGGCGTCAGTTGCTCACGAACGAGCTTCAGCGCCGTCTGCACGAGCGACAACAAACGCGGGTCGGCATCTTTTTCGCTCAATTCGATGGCCGCGTCCAGCAGGTGCGCAACGGGGGTCAGGTCTTTGGCCAGCACGACGGGGCAGCCAGCCACATTGGTCACCAGAGACACGGTTCCGTAGCCGGGACGGTGCTCGACCAACTCGGGATCGTACTCATAGCGGCCTTCGCTGCGGCGGGTGTAGGACAGGCCATGCTCGCGCAGAAACCGCTCCAGATTCTCGAATTGGCCCCAGGACGCTTGATCGTCACACAACCAGAGCAGCCATTCGCCCCGGTCGTTTTCCCGGAGACTAACTTTCAGGTCCTGGACGGTCTTGGGCTGAAACGGTCCCTCGCCCCATTCGAGAACGACGCCCTCCCGCGTGATGATCTCGCATAATTCCGGGACAAGGCGTTCCGGAATGTTGCCCCCGATCCAGATGTCGGCGGATATGCAATCGGACATGTTCGGTAGTCCTCTTTGGTGTTGATGGTCGTGGTGATGGTCGTGTTGATAGTCGTGGCGACACTTTCAGGCCGGGGCGTTGGCAACTGCGTCCACGGCCGTTTCGATGCCCTCGATGTAGGCCGGGGCCGTCACGTCGATGCCGACGCAAGCGTGGGCGAGTATCAGGGCTTCCAAGCCGGCCACCGCCGCGTTGTACTGGCGGGCGGGCCTGTCGTCTCCGGCCTCGTGCAGGTCGCTGCGGATCGTCCCGGTTGACGGCTGCTCGGTGGTCGGCTTGTGGTGTCCCGCAGCGCCCCGAGCGCCGCCGGGCGGGGATCTCCGCGTCTACGACCCGGACAGCGATTGGGACAGTGACTCGACCTCCCAGGAACCCCGGGAGTTGACGTTTGTGGACGAATCCACCTTCTGATTTTCTTTTTCCCGACGTCGATCGGATCGTGGACGATGCGCGCGGACTTCGAACTTTACCCCTGATTTGCCGCCGAAACGTCGTCAAGCTCCCCCAACCCGCTCCAAAAGTTCCCCCAAACAGCAGATGGAGATGGCGGGTTCAGGGCGGCGGCGGCCGCCCTGAACTCGCCGTCCCCCTTGACCCACCACCTTTCCCTGCTTAGCCTCAGTCCTGTGGAAAAAAGCAGTTTCCTATCCGTTATCCGTTATCCGTTGGATTCAAGTCGGAGGAGAAAAAATGAGCAAGCCAATGGGTCCGTCGGATGGGTGCTTAGGGTGTATGTTGCTTGTGGTCATACTGGGCGTGATGGTGGCCATGAAGCCCGGTGGCCTTGGTTCAGGTCTCCTTGTGCTGGCGATTGCCGCGTTTATGTTTTACCTCATGATCTCTAATTCCTCTTGAACGATCCGTACAGGTGAAAGCATGGACGACAGAAACTGCATAAGTTGGTGGTTTCCCAAGCTCGCAGTCGCTGGGCTCCCGGTTCCACGAACGACGGTTCTGCGATGTTCGGATCGGGAGCAGGGTGATTTATGGGCTGTGGGGGATGGTAGGCCGCTGGGTCGCCACTGGACCGCATTTGTGGATCGAGTGATGGCTGCCGCCGAAGAGATTGGCTGGCCCGTCTTTCTTCGCACCGGGCACACCAGCTATAAACACGGCTGGAGCAAGTCGTGTCATTTAAGTCAGGCGGCCGACGTCCCGAGTCACATACGGCAGTTGGTCGAATTCTCGGCGATAGCAAGCATAATAGGACTGCCGATCGAAGTCTGGGCCGTGAGGCAGCTGTTACCGACGCAGCGGGTCGTGACGATCTATGACGGGTTCCCCTTGGTCCGGGAGTTTCGATGTTTCGTCGAAGACGGCCGGCTCTCCTTGCGGCAGTTGGAAACAGAACGAACAGGGCCGAGGATCGTGCGGTCGCGGGGGCGCGTGTTCAGGCCGGCAAGGGTTCCATCGCGGCATCCAGGCGGTCCCGAAGTTCCTTCACGGCCTCAGGCGGGCCGATCACGAGATCCAGCTTCACGACAAGATCCAGCCACGAAGCCAGTTCGTGATCGCCGCAGATGATGGCTTGCGACAGCTTCTGGTGGGCTTGGCCCGCTCGGATAGGAAGCTTGGGCCGTCTGTGCCGAGGCGGCGGCGGTTTCCAGGCCGGTTTGGGCTTGAGGAGGCGACGAGGCCAATACTCGATGGTCATCGGCGAAGGCTCCGTAAGGGGCTGAGTAGTTGGTTTTCCTTGGGGAAGGGCGAGGGATCGCTGGACAGGCACCGCCGGCGCAGCGCCCCCCAAGGCGATTGCGGCGGCAGGGGGCGGCCCGAACCGGAACGGGACGAGCGGGCACGGCCGCGCAAGGACGGGAAGGAAGCCGGAATGCGATCAAGAAGGGCGGGGCGGGACGGCCATCAGTCGAGTTCCCAGTGGGCTCTCAGATCGCCCAGGGAGTGAAAGCGCTCGTAGCCGATGATGTCAGGCGGAAACATCGCCTGCAGGGCGACCAGATAGCCTTCGTCGTGCAGGCCGAGATAGATGCCGAAATCCCCGTCCCGGACGTCGTCGCCGAACGGATAGTTCCGACCGACTCGCCGCACCTTGAGCCAGTACGAATCGGCCTCGCCGAAGTCCGCCCGGCTTGGGCGAGGTTTCAAACGGCCGGTCTTGGGCGTGGCCCGTGCGAGGGCTACCACCCGCTGGGCCGCCTCTGGGGAAATTGTCATGGCTTGGCTCCTCACGACGTTTTGACGGTGACCAGTTCCGCCATCAGGCTTCGCGTCCCCTCGACGCCCAGTTGCCCGACCAGGAACTCGATTTGGGCGGACAAGCCCTCGTTGTTGAGCCGTGAGCCGAGCGTCTCCACCCGGTCGTGGATTGCGTCGTCCATATCCTCCGGGGACAATCCCTGCGTCTGCGCCCAGGCGGTCAATTCGGCTGCGCCGGCTTGGGCACCGCCAGCGGGCTGGGGAGCATGGAGTTGCGGGTTCTCGGGAAGAAAAGCTTGTTCTCGGGCCGCCACGAGCAGGGCTTCAAGATCGGTATCGGCCGCCTCGTCGAGCGGCGTTACGGCAGCTTCGCGGACACAACCCCGGATGCAGCGGTCCTGTGTTTCAACTTCGAGAACCTTGGGGTCACCGGGAAACGCATCCGCGACATCCCAGTCGACGACTATTACCTGAACGCCGGGCAATGACGAATACACTTCTTCTACCAAGCCGCCATCCAGACAGACGATTAGCTGCTCGGCCGCGGTCTGGCCGGAGGCAACATCTTCCGGGAGGCAATGATCCTGCTCGTCCTCCGGAACTAGGCCGTGCTCGTTCAATACGTCTTTGATGTCATCGCAGACGTCGGCACCGCTCCATTCTTTGGCCGGATTCCAGAATTCACGGCCCTCGCGGTTCATGTCGAGGTACAGTATCCCTTGCACCCTGGCGACGATGCGGACCAGGCTGTCACGCGACAATTCACTGGGCAAGACCACACGCGGCATGGTTAATCTCCTGATTGCTGGACGCCACGGTTATCCGCTCTTGAATCCGGACCTTACGGTGATCGAGATTCTTGCCTGTCACCGTGTCCTGCCCGCACAGCCAAGCCCGGCGCACCCCCCCTCTGGATGCTATAATACACACCCACTTCTCCAGGATCGATCAAATGCCCTCGCGGCGTTCTGGCATGACCGCCTCCTTTTGGTTCCAACGACTATCAAGTCCGCATGCCTAACGACCGATGATGAAGGGAAATGCATCAGAATCAACGGAAAGGCACAAGGCGAAAAGACGGGTGGCCCTTTTCCGCTGCCCCTTTCCCATCCAATCATCCCTCATCCAAAACTTCCGTCCGCGAACTTGGCGACTCCGGGATGTTCCAAAGTTGTGCATCAGAACCAACGCTGGCTCGAAGAAAGTCGATCACCGGCACAATCTCCTCCCAGGCTGGCGTAACTGCAACCATCGCGGCATTGGAAAGGGCATCTAGGCGATCAGCCCCATATTGTTTGCGTGGGTGGGTGATCCTGACGAACATCTGATCCAGAAAGGTAGTGGGCAATACTGCTCGCACTTCCCAGGGTTGACCTATTCGATGTACTCGCTGTAACCGTTGAGCATCGGTTGATGGGTTCCACGCTGGCTCGAAATTCACGATCGTTCGCGCGGCCTGCAGGTTAATCCCAACGCCTCCGGCATCCGTGCTTATAAATACCAGTGTTTCTCTGTCTTGGGAAAACTGCCGTACTGCCTGCTCCCTTTCATCACCTGTGTTACCACCAGACAAAGACACCCACTTGATATCGAGCTGTGTGCATAGCTTGCAAATAATCTGCTGTGACCGAGTCCAACGTGTGAAGACTACCACTTTCTCTCGCGCCCTAATGCATTGCTCCGTAAGGAATTGCCGAAGCCATGTCAACTTAGATGACTCGTTTGTCGTTGCGTCCAGCAATGCAGTACTGTCAGAAAGTTCCACTAATCGATTCACGAGCCATCGGCGTCGGAGGAAGTCTTCCAGATCATATCGTTCCTTAAGTCTCCTGCATAGCATTTCAAGCTCACTGAGTAAAGGAGCCGCCATCTGCTCTTGCAGCGGTGTTAGCGGCAACTCAACCTCCTCGCACTGCATCTGCGGGAGCCCTTTTACTACATTTTTCTTCAGCCTCCTTAACACCCGGTCGGCATGGCGAACAAAAAACAACTCAGAATGCAAGCTTTGCTTAGCCTTTCCAAAAGCGTCGCAAATAAGATGTGTTGCGGTGAATTCCAGGGGCGACTCGAGACTGCCGCAACGCAATATACGCAGGAGGTTGTAAAGATCTTCTAAGCTGTTTTCGATTGGTGTACCAGACAATCCGAAAAAGTACTGAGCATCCAAGTTTCGAAGCACACGACTTGCAATGGTTTGAATGTTCCTTGCTTTATGCACCTCATCCACAATGACCAACTGGTGGTCACCGATGCAGGGGAAATCGCGCCGAAGTGTCTCCAGCGTCACCAACTTAAAAAATGTGTTGGCGCGATATTGGCTTGCCCTCTTGCACGGTCCCGCGACCACCTGTGTGATTGATTCAGTGCAGAACCTCCGAATTTCCGACTTCCAATGGCTCATAACGGACTTAGGAACCACGAGCAGGCAAGACTCGATCTTTGCAAATCGCTTCAGCAAAAGCGAAGCGGCGATCGCCTGCAAAGTCTTCCCAAGGCCCATCTCGTCCAAGAGAAGCGCGCGCTGTCGCCCGGCCAAAAACACCGCGCCATCCACCTGGTAACCGTACAAACTTGGCATCACGCGTCGAAGGAATGCGGGCCCCTCGATATCGACAAGCTGCGTGAGCTGCGCGTCGATCTCCAATGACTGCTCAAGGCAGTTCGCAAATCGGGCTGACGTCAGGCAGAAGAACTCGATCCGCTTCTGAGCAAAGAGCGTCTGCAATCTCTTTAGACTCTCAATTCCCGTGATTGGTCGTACGTTCCGCACCAGCTCGCGCACCACAATATCCAATGGCCCCGACCAGCCGATCCGAATGCGTGGCGGCACACATGCCTTGTCAAACCAAGCATATGCAAACTGCTTCGATTCCAGTAAAGCCATTGACATCGAGAAAAGGCCCCGCTTGAGTCGTATATATTCGATATGTATACACGTGTATCCATCCATCGTGAAGTGATCGCAGCTGCACCAGTTCTCGCCAGAAACGGAGACTATAGTCTCATAGCATGAGCCGGTAGTCGGGTTGCGGACATGGTACGTTTCCTTCGATGTCTCTTGGACTTCATATTCGTACCGCATCGCCGCGTGCAGGGGGCTTAGGATCTTCTCGTGAAAGAGCGGATCATTACCGACAAAGGCGTCCTCGATATCCTGCAGCGACCAGCGAGTACTGATACCTTCTGCGAGTCGAGGATAGTGTTGGCCGCATACACAAGACACCGGAAGATACACGGCATACCTTGGAACGAGGTTCAGCTTTTGACATTTTGGACATCGCCAAATCGAGTAAAGGTCATAGCCATCGCTTCCATACCCGGTTATGATATGTTCTGCTGGATAAAATGCCTTCCCACATGCGCAGGTAAGCAACCCTTGCACGTGAGCAGTTTTAACAAGGGACTGGCGATTGCAGGCTGGACAGCCGACAAGACGCAGTTCTAGAAGCTCATCGGACTTTACGGATAACACTTCGGACATTTTGGTATTCCATTGACATTGCAGTTCGTGTTCTTGGCGAAGAGCGGACGAGGTATATTATGGCTACTTCTTAGTTGGGCGGGCGCGGGCTCGCACGCTGGAGCCGAGGCTCTTTTGCGCGGTGACCTCCCGTATCCAGGCATCGTCACCAACCGAACGGCGACGCTGCATGCACGTCCGCTCAGCGCCAGCTCCTTCGCCGTGACCGGTTGATCGACTCGCTCGATCAAATCGGAAGTTTGAGGCAACGGCCAAGCTGTGGGCAGCTTGGGATCGGGTTTCGCTTTCTGAGTCCGACGCCACAAAGGACCATACGGCCAGTCCTTCGCCTGTCCTGCCAAGCCCGCGCCCAGCGAACCCCGCCCGACGTAACGACAGACCACCAAAAAATGATCGTCATCGGCGACAGGAAAACTGTTGAAGTGCGCCTGGTACAGATGCGCCCGCCCCGACGTATGGTAATTCACACGATAACGTTGTGTGTACGTGGACGTGCCCCACCGCGGCAGTCGCCCCAGTTGCCCGTCATCGCCGGGTCGCAAGACTAAACGCCAATGATTACGCATCACGGTGAATGAAAAGAATTCTACGGGGTAACGTTCCAGGCAATCTCCCAAGACATGCAAGAAACACTTGTTAATCTTTGGGCTTGTGAAAGGCCTGTCGCGCATCCCCGATTCATGCATGATAAATCGCCCCCGCTTCATCGGCACGCTCCTGTCTGGCAACGGAGTTTCTCCGATAGAGTGGCTGTTGATGTCGGCGAACATTCTACCGGCGCCGTGCCCCTAGGAAAAAAACCGCCGTCTTTCGTCCGCACAGGTCTCTGGCAGCAGGTCATCCCCTGCGCATTTCATGCATGATTGCTCTTTGCGATTTGCTCTTCGTTCTTTCTGTAGAAAATTTGTAAGGGCTCATGCTCACGTATTCCTGTTGTTGTTCTCAAGTTCTCCACAAGTATTTTTTCGTATACGCCTTCGACATGCGCGACTGTATACTTGTAGTTGAACAAGGAATAAGGTGACAGGCACCAAATTTGGAGAAGCTGGGGACGCCAGGCGCCCGTTTAGCTGCCATCGGTGGTCTTTCTGGGACGGCCACGCGGTTGTCAGGACGCCTCAAGCCCAAGCCGACCAGCAGTTGCCGCGGCCCAATCTTCGTCGCCAAATGGCGTTCCCCGCTGTACGCAATGGCGCAAGGCTTGTCATTCCGCCTCCGTCTGCAGCTCGTTGACCAAGTCAATCCAGTTCGCCGGTCGAGGCAAGGGCCATGCGCCAAGAAGCTCGCCGTCACTTTCGCGCCGACGAGGGCATAGGCTCGACGTTCAAATGCCTCGAAGTCGTCAGTCTTGTCGAACAGGTTGCGGCGACCAAATCCGCGGTTGAGGACGTGAAAGACCATTCCACCCAGGGCATATCGCGATGATCTTGGCATTTACTAAAATTACCCAGAATGGCCAGTCTTGTCAAATTTGGTGCCTGTCACATTTTCGGCCTTCGGGCAGGCGGTTGGCGGCGCAGATCACCGCCACCGGTTCGCCCGAGGCGACCAGCTGGCATTCCATCAAGGCCGCGTCCCCGGCCAGCATGGCTCGGCGAAGCATGTCGAAGTTCTGTCTGTGACCATCGGAAAGTGGCATCAGGAAGGTTCCTTCTGTTCGGGTTGGTTTTCGGCGATGTCCTCGGCATCAGTTGCCGGCAGACGGTCGCCCAATGCGGGCTGCCGATCGGCCCAGCACAGCCGGACCTCCAGGCAGGCATCGCAGGGGCACAGGGCCGCGTGTCCAAGCGGCTGACCATACGGATCAAGCATGCTGTTGGTCTCCAGAAGCCGGCGTGTGAAAACGGACATGACCGGACACGCAAGCCAGGAGGCAGTTCACGATTTGGCCTCGCGCCGGCGTTTGGGCTTGAGTGGCTGTCCGGATCTTTTCCCGGTCTGCCCGCCGGCCAGATACCGCCGGAGCTGCGGCAGCGTCACAGCGCGGGTCGTGACGTAGAAATCTCCGTGCTTGGGAATGGCCGTCCAGGAGAACTCGAAGCACTCGTCCATTTTACGGACAAGGCTTTCGGATGCCGGCACGTATCGCGCGATCTCCTGCTGGCATTCGCTGCGCTGCGGCTCGAACCGCCCCAAGTCGATCCCTGCCGGCAGAACGGCATGCCCCGCGTTTTCAAGGCGTTTGATCCAGCCCTTCCGGCAGTCGTCACAGGCCGCGATCAGCGAGTAACTGTAGAAGTCGACCGCCGATCCCCAGCAGTACACCTCGTAGAGTTCCGGCAACGCCCGGCGCAACGACATCACGCTCTCCGCGACAGCCTGCAACCGGGCGCAGAGCGTTTGCGAAATCTCCAGCACGGCGCATTCGCAGTTCAGATCCGCGTCCGGGTTGCTGCATTTCACGTCGAACAGCAAGTGCATCTCGGTTTTCCTTTCGATTTGTTCGACACTACGTCACGCACGCCAAACCCAAAGCTTCAGCCACGATTTGCCGGTTGTCCCAGCACCCGGCTTCGTCGTGGACCTGGTGCAGGATGCCCAGCGACTGGGCGTATTGCAGCAGATCGACGATGGCCGTGTGGCAGCGGCGGAAATTGGCGTGCCCGCCATATCGCCCCCGACTGGCGTACTCGGTCTTGCAGAAGCTGGCCCAGTGCCAGCAGCCGAGATTGGTGTGGATGGTCCGCGGCATCCAGGGCTCGACCTCGATCGTGGGCGGATAGCGGCTCAGGCCGAAATTGGCAGGTTCGCAGCCGGGACCCGGCACGCAGCAGAACGCGATGACGTGTTCCGGAATTACGGAGTAGTGGCGGGCCGGTTCACGCGGATCGGTCACGAGCTGCCGGGTCTGAATCAGCAGCCAGCAGTGCGGATAGCGATCATCGTGCTGCTGAAAATCACAATCGCTGCCCGTCAATTCGATGATCTCCTCCACTTGCTCGAAGGGCAGCGTGAGGGCGTGATTGCGAAGCCGGGCGACCAGGGCCCGGGCTTGCTTTGGTTCGGGTACCGACGAACGCAAGCGGTACTGGATCGTCACTCCCATGAATGGTTGTCCTTTCGTGGTTCTGATTTCATGCCTCGTAGCGCGTTTGCCAGAGCAAATTGCACGGCGGCACGGAACGAATTGGCAAGAAAGAAGAAAGCCCCACCGGCCGCGAATGACCGCTGGGGCTTTGATTTCAGGGGCGGGCATTAGACGCGGAGGTGTCCCCGCAAGCCAACTCTCTGCCGTACCAGGCGAACCGTTCGGGCAGGGTTATCGGAGTGTCACGGCTACGCCAACCGCGATGACCCGGGTGCTCATCGCGGTTGGCGTCGCTGGCTCACGTGAACAACTTGTACGCGGCTTCGACTTCACGCCGGACGACGATTTCGTCCACAGAATCCGGCTCGTTTCGGCGTTGCACTCGGGCAAACGTCGTTGCAGACCCAGCTTTGTCCGCCATCCCGGGCCACGGCAATCGCAGACTGCTATCCGGGTCGTTGCCGGTCGCTATTCTTCCGCCTCCTCCAATTGCACGAGCGGCGTATCGTACTTCCAGTTGCCGAGTTGCACACTCTCGATGATCAGATTTCTGACATCTTGTTCGGCCAGACAGCTGGCAAGCGCCCCGGAATCCAGATCGCAGCTTGCCAGATCGCCGGCATTGAAATGGACGCAGGCGGACTCGATCATGCGTCTGGCTTCTTCGTCGTCGGTCTTGGCCCACTGGCTGACAGCAGCCGTGATTCGACTCCGAAAATCGTCTGCGGTTGTATTCTCCGGGACATCGGCACTGATGAGCGTCGGGCACCGACCCCTGCCCTGCTCCATGCGATCTACGAAAACATGGATTCGCATTTGATTTGCCGCCAGCAGATCGTGATGACGGTTGCAGGCGAGGAGGATGAATTCGGCGTCTTCCTTGTCGGCGGTCATAGCAGCGACGGTGCGGCCGGTGGCGTCGTTCAGGTAGTAGCCCGGCCCCTTGCGGGTCAGGCAGAGTGGAAAACGGATGTTCATAGCAGGGTCTTCAACCAGCGAGGAAAGCGGTTGACCAGTGAGAGCCGGCCTTGCGGGGCTAGGAATCCAGCATCCCAGCGGTCGTCAGGTGGGAGGGCAACACCTGCAGGCGCCCATGTGGGAGCACCTGCCGGTGTTGCGTGGTGGTACGGCAACGGGCGAAGGTATCCGCGGTCACAACACGATGGTGTGAATCAGTTGTTGGACACGCCGCGGACGACCTTGCGGCGCGAGCCCGTGGGCGCCGCTTTGGGCTGGTAGATCCCCGGCTTGTCGGCGTCCAGGCACCGGCCGCCGGCCCAGGTTCGCAACCGTTCGACGGACTCGGCCGCCGTGACAGCTACGGGCACGACGTTCTGGGCGGCCTGCACCAGCGGCACGTCGAGCAGCGCCGCCAGGCGACATGAGGCCCTGATCTCGGCGCCAGACCACTGCTCGTCATTGGGCAGCTTCTGGTCTCGGTCGATCTCGAACAGGTCCAAGAAGATGTTCCAGATCGCCTGCTTCTGCTCGCGGCCGGGGAAGTCCAGGAAAAAAATGGCGTCGAACCGCTCGGCTCGCGCGAACTCTGGCGGCAGCTTGCCAATGTCGTTGGCGGTGCAGACCACGAACACGTCGGACTCGTGATCGTTGAGCCAGCTTAGGAACGAGCCGAACATGCGCGACGACACGCCGCTGTCGGTCTGGCCGGAGTTGCCGACACCCGCGAACGCTTTCTCAACCTCGTCGATCATCAGCACGCACGGCGCCATCGCGTCGGCGATCTGCAACGCCTGCCGGGTCCGCTCCTCGGTTTGACCGACGAGCGAGCCCATCAGCGTGCCGATATCGAGGATCAACACGGGACGTCCGGTTTCCTTCCCCAGACACTTGCAGAACTGCGACTTACCACAGCCCGGCGGCGACAGCAGCAGTACGCCACGGGGACGTTTCAGGGGATTGCTGCGACTGGGCTGCAGCAGGGCCCGCTTGGTGAAGGCTTTGAGCGACGCCAAGCCGCCCAGACTGCTGAAATCTTCGGTGCCCCGGTACAGCTGCATCAGGCCGCTTTTCTTTAGCGTTTGGCACTTGAGATCCCAAACCGCGTCCGGCAGGATGCGGCCGTGTCGCACGAGGCTCAGCGAAAACGCCGACTCCGCCTCGTATCGGGTCAGCCCGGCCGCCGCATCCAGCAGCATGTCCAGCCCGCTGCCTTCCGGCAGTTCGCCGTCTTCGGTGGCGATGCCACGGGCGATGTCATGCAGTTGCTGGCGGGCGGGCAGGTCGTGTTCCAGCACGACGAACAGCTTCTCCAGTTCGACGGGGATCTGCACGACGGGTGAGAGGATCAGCACGAACGTGCGGTTCTGCTTGCCCTTGACGATCTGGGCGGCCAGAGCCTGGATGATCTCCGGCGATTGCAGGAAGCGGTGAAAATTGACCAAAATCAGCAGCGACGCACCTTCGGACGAGCCGAGGGCATCCAGCGAGTGAATGGCGGCCAACGGGTCGTTGGTGCCCGTATCGACGCTGGCGTCGTTCTGGCGATGGATGGACAAGCCGCGATTGACGTCCCAGACGACGAGCCGCCAGTCTTGGTTGCGGCACATCTGGGCGATTTCGGTCAAAGCGTCTTCGTGCTCGTGGGATTGAACCCACAAGCCGGTGAAGCAAGCGGAGATGTACTCCGACAGGTGTTGGGAAAGTTGCATCCGCGAAAACTCCTGTGATTCTGTGACTATGCTGAACCAACCCGCTACGGCACGGCCTGCGGGCTGGCTGGAGATGGGCTGACGAAGGTCAAGTACCGACCGTCGCGGTTTGCCTGTTGCCTTTGCCGAGCCGGTGATGCCTCCGATTGTTCCGCCTCGTGTTCAGTTGCGAATGTCCTGGCTCTTCCGCCGCCGCGGCGCTGGTCTTGCGGTGGGCCGTCTTCCTCAACCAAGCCATCAGAACGGCATCCATGTCCGCCAGCAGACGGCTCTCCGCCTCCTGCACGGAATCGACGGCCGCAGCACAGGGCCGCAGATCGGGCCGGCACGTGCTGCCCGGGACTCCGTCGCGGAGGCTGGCCAAAGCCAGCTTGGCCAGCGTGCCGAAGCACACCCGGTCTTTCTCGCGTTCGAGGTCCACCAGAACCAGATGGCCGACGAGTTCCTGGAGCCGATCCCGGCCGGCCGGGGCCGCGACGAAGACCATCTTGCCGTGGCGGTCGCCCGGTTCGACGATCACCGCCCGGTAGTCCCGGTTGCGGCCGGGACTGAGAATCCGGCACCACACGGCCGGCTCGTCGTCGTAGTAGGAACCAGCGACCACGGCAAACTCGCTGCCGGGTTCATGATCCAAGGCGACGGGCTCGGTGCTGTAACGAACTGTCATGACGTGATTCCTCGTGATCGGTCAGTAGTAGTGGGCTTCCGGGCGGTGACCGAAGACAACTCGGAAGCGGGAATCGGGGAACAAAGAAACTGGGTACTGTCCGAGCGCAGGGGCGTCACGTCACGTCGAGCGTCGTTGACGGACGGTGTACCTGCGCAGAAGATAGACCGCCCGCCGAAGAAACCGGGGGAGGAAAGTAGGTGGCCAATCGGTGCGGCGGATTACTGCCGCTGACAGGCCTGCTGCACCGTGCCTTGGCTTGCATGGAATTCGCTGGTCAGCCGTTCGCCGGTGCGTCGGCCCAGGGCCTGCTCGACAAACTTGCTGGCCTCCCGGCAGTCCCCGCCGGTAAAGCCCTTGGTTTGGACGGTGGTTTCGCCCTTGGGCGAGACGATAATCTCGATGGTCTTCACGCGGCACCTCCCACGCTGATGGTCAGCTTGATCGACCCATCGGACAGTTGGGCCTCCGTGCAAATGCGCCCGTTGCGGCGAGCTTCGACTTTCGCCTTCTCCACGGAATACGCCTGCAGGAAGGCGTCGAGGTGCTTTTGCTCGCCCCAATCGCCTTCGTAGTTGTCGTAATGCAACTGGCCGGTGTTGAGTTCGCAGACAACAGGATACATCCAATCGGGGAGCTGAACACCGAGACCGGTGATCTCGCCTCCCGATACGTCATGCCTCCCTTGCACGGGCTGCGGAAGCCGCAGACGCTGGCAAGCCGACTGTACCGCGCCAGCGTCGCGAATTTCGGTCTTGATGGTTACAATGTGGCTCAAGGGAATCTCCTGAGTAAAGGTGGACGGGGAATAAAAGGGACGTTTCACGAAAGGGCCAAGAAGCTGCCGGACAACGGTGTTAGATCGCGCCGCCTGCGGATCGTACGGCGGCTGGAAGCCGCTTACGGATCGGCTCCTCCTCCCAGTTCGCGACCCGGTTGTAATCGACGTACGCCCTGGCGTAGACGTACCCGTTGATCGGGCTGGCAGGGACGCCGTGTTCGGGCTTGCCAAATGCCTCGTGGTGAATGTAACGCCAGTTCACGATGTCGTAGCCGAGGATCGAATCGGGATTGGGACGCTTGTCATAGACGGCGTGGACCGGCACGTAGCCGATGCAGGCGGCGATCACTTCATCGGGCGGGAATCTGTCGGCGGGACTGTGCTTGCAGTAGACGGCTCCCAGTGTGGCTAGGCGACCCTCGATCACGTCCTGACCGTTCCAATGCGGCCACGTCGGATCGAATGAACTTCCCAGCACGTATCGCTGCCCCTGCCAGAGAACGTCGGTCTCGCCCATGTAGCTGCAGTACCGGGAATCGTCCCAGCGCTCGACCAGCCGCAGGTAGGCGTCCCAGCAGTCCTGCCACTGGGGCCACGTCCCGGTTCGGCTGAACCATAGGAAGTGCAGCTGGACCTTGTCGATCCACCAGCCGTCAGAGCACTGGTAAAGCAGGAAGCGGCAGGACTGGCGCATCAACGTGGCAATCGTTCCGCTGGACAGGACGCGGATGCCAAGAGGATCGTCCATGTTTTTTCTCCGTGGTAGAAGACGGGAGCGTAACAGCGGGTATGGGGCGCGAATCAGCTCCAATGGAGACGCACGCCGCCCACCGCATCCAGCCGATCGTGGATGGCCGTAACTCGCTGGTAATCCGCGGCGGTGGTCGTGTAGGGGGCGGCATCCCTTTCCCGGATCAGCCGTTCCAGTTCGGCGTCGTGGCGGGGGACGACGAACGACGCCCCGAAATTGTAGACGGGCTTTCCGGACCATTTCCACAGCGGCGTCGCATCGTGCGGCGGTTCGTGCTGGCCGTCGTCGTCATTCGGCAGGTCATGCTCCAAGTTGACGTGGCCCAGCCAGCACTCACCCCCGTGGGCCGCCGCCATCGCCTCGATGACGCCCTGGTTGGCCTCGTTCAGTTCCGGATCGGCCTCATCCGGATGACAGCCGCCGCTATGGCGGAGGGAGTTGAAGAAGCAGGCGGTGAGCTGGCCTTTCGCCTCTGCAAGAGTCGTCATGGCTTGTCTCCGTAAATTGTCCGGGTGCGGTCGACGGGGATCGAGACCTTGCTCACGCGGTAGCCGCACACGCTGACAAACGGCTTGCACCGCATCAGCGTCGCGGAGTTCCGCGGCGGTTGGCCCTCGGGAAGCCGGACGAGGATGGCGTCAGGCGGGTCCGATCGTGTCTGTCGAATCGTCGGTTGGGGCTGACGCGGATCGCAGTGGCGGCTGGTGTTCCAACAGCGGAACGGACTGACGGGGCGGCAGCAGCATTGGCCGGTCTGTCGTTAACTCTTCGACCAGCAGCTCAGCAAGCGCCTCATCGGTGCCATGCTTGTCGCGGGTAGCATGAAGCAGCCAGCCGCACAGCAGCAGCGGCAGCAAACATGCCAAGATTCCGGCACCGGCGTAAATCGACACGCCCAGGATCGAGTCCCAATAGCGGTCCTTGGCGATCTGCTGGCGCTCGGATTCCAGGGCGTCGCGCTGCCGACCGATCTCGGCCTGATCAGATCGTAATTCGCGTTGCAGTTCGGCTAACTCTTGGCGGGCCCGAGAATCCGCTTCGACGAGTTGCCTGGCGCCTCCGGCAACCTGCTGCTGCAACTCGGCCATCTGCTGATTCTGCTCGGCCTGACGGGCAGCCGATTCCATCGCAACATCGACCAGGCGTTGGTCAGGACCGTTGCCGCAGCCCATCGTCGCCAGGACGAGGGCCATCCGAAGGACGCGATGCAGCCAACACTTCTTCATCGGGGGTTCTCCAGCGTTTTATGATTCGGGATGCGAGTACCTGGGTCGCTCGGCGCCGGCGGATTTCGCGGGCCAGCATGGTGACCAGCAGGACGGACAGGACGGATGCAGACAGAACAATAGCGGCGGTCATGGTTCCTCCTTGGCGGAAATCAAAGGCAAACAACACAAGAAACGGCAAAGCCCGGCGGCAGGAGACGGATGTCCCTTGCCGCCGGGCTTCATGGGGCACGGCAAACGAGCGATGGCCGGTCAGTAATCGTCCGGCAGCAGGATGGTCGTGACCGGACGCTGGCCGCGTTCGTCCGTCGCCTCGGTGATGATCCAGATCTTTTCACCGGCGCGAGTAATGTAGGCAGACAAGATGCGTGATCCGTCCTGGACGGCCTCGTCGTTTAATGCACGGTCGTCGGCACACAGATCGCCCCAGTCGCCACGGACATGGCGATCCAGGAACTCCGCCGGCGACTGACCGGCCTGCTGGATGGCCTTGAGAGCGGCAGGAGTCGCGACGGTCCGGCCTAAGTGAAATCCGAGTCTGACGATATCAACCATGAATAGCCCTCTTCAGCATCATTGTACCTTGCACCGAACCAAACGAAATCCAGTCGGTCTTCAGACCGCCTCAGCAAGGGGAGCGACGTAGGGCATCACCGGCTCGACCCGGTTTTCCAGGACCGGACGGGGGACGGCGAACTCGTTGGCAGCCGCGGTTGCCGCCCAATCGATGGCCTTGTAAGGGGCCTTGAAGCACGATCGCCGGTCGTCAGCCCTGGCGATGTAGTATCGCCGTCGCGTCGCCTTCGATTCGACGACGAACGGACCACGGCTGCCAGCGAAGCTCCAGCTGTCCTGCAAGACCAGCTTACGTCCGCTTTCGAGGCGGCTTCGACACATCTGTCCGGCGAGCAATTCCACGAAATTGGCGACATCGCGTTCCGACAGATCCGTCAGTTCCAGGCTCACCTTGCCGCGGGCTTCCGCGGGCGGCAGGGCGACTTCGGCCAACAGATCGAGCTTCTGCTTGCTGAATTGGATGCCGACAGAGACCTGCTGCCGGACGAAATCGGACCAACCGTCGCCGCACGTTCCGCCGCTGACGTTCAGATGCAGCGTCTGCCCGTTGACGAGCACCGGCACCAAGGAATAGCCCTTGGCGAAAACCAGGGCGATCCGACTCCGCGGGATCACGAAGTAGAAATCCCGGCCGGCGTGCTGAATCCATCGCTTGCGGCCGTCCGGCAAGTAAGAGCGGGTCAGAAACACTTTGTCCTGCTTCGCGGCAACGTTGGCATGATCGTAGCGGGTTGCGGCAGCCGGGTAATTGCCGCCGGCCACAAAGACCAAAGACTCGGTATCGGGCAGTTCGACGAAATAGCCCGCTTCGATTTCGACCCTGCCCGCCAGTTCGGACAGGCTCACGGATCTGGGTGGGTCCATTGGGTTTTCTCCTCCAAGTGCTGGATGAAGGGCTCTTTGAACAGGTCGTTTTCGGTCAGCGGAGCGGTGCTCCGTTGCGCGCCTCTGTGCGCACGGGCTGGCCAAGCCGCACGCACGGCTCCAGCGTTCCTCACTTCTGTCTTGAGTACGACGATATGTGACATCGTTTCACTTGTTGATCGACGCCACCGCCCAACAGCCGACGCCGAGGCCGGCGAGGACGAAGGGCCAATGCATGAAGCTTCCGGTCACCACGGTCATGATTGCGGAAACAGCCAAGCAGGCGCCGATGATCGCGATGATTCCGGCAGAGTTAGGAGTGCTACCGATAGTCATTCGGTTTGGATGTCCTTTCGGGAGACGCATGATGCTGGATGGAAGAAGTGGACGCCGTGCTGGTCACGAACGTGATGTCCTCAGCAGATCTCGGACATGATGTACCGCGCAGCGATCCAGCGCCCCCGCATGACTGGACCTAGGCAAACGCCGGCTCACCCTGGAACGATTCCCAAGACGCTTCCAACTCGCGACGGATCTGGCTGACACGTCCCGGACTGACGCGAAGCTGCTGAGCCGTTCGCTGGGTTGTCTCCCCCGTCGCCAACGTCTGGGCGACTTGGCGTCTGGCGGCAGGCAGCGAATGCAGCCAAGTGCCGAAGTCGAGGCGGCTGGCAGCGGTCTCCGCGGGGCCGGCGGTCTTGTCTTCGACCAGCACCTCTTTCCATTCGTCCGTGCGCTCGTTGTACTGATCCAGCCGCTCCACGTGAAAACCTTTGCGGCGTTGGGCGTACTCGGAGCTGACATCGCGGACATTCAGCCGGCCGCCAATCTTGCGGCCGTCGCGGGTTTGGCGGATGGCGTACTGAGCAAGGGGCGTGGGGTAAATCAAATCGTCCAGACCGCGATCCAGAAGGCGGACGAAAGCAGCCCAGCAGTTGGCGATGGTCTCGGCGATCAGTTCCTGGCGACGGGCCTGCAGTTCCTTGCGAAACGCGAAACGGGCCTGTTTGCGGATCTGGGGGAGCATTTCCAAGAAGCGATCTTCGCGGGTGGGGATCGTGCGTGCGGGTGCGATCATTTAGGCAACCTCCATAATCTAGGGGCCGCCCGCGCCGGGGCGACCATGTGACAAAACACAGTCGCCCCGAACCAATCGGGGCACTACGCAGAATCTGCGAAGAGAAATCGCGAAAGGGCACCGGGCGGGGGCAATGAATCCTGCCCTGAAATCCGCCTGGACTTAGGCCACCGCCCTCGGCGCCGCGCCGCAAGCATCGCCGGGCACTGGGTCGATGCGGTCTTCCTGAATGGGGCAGGGGATGGCGAAATCGTTGGCCGCCGCCGTTGCCACCCAGTCGATGCCTTGTAAGGGGCCTTGAAGCACGATTGACGGTCGTCAGGCTTGCCGTGTGGACCATTGCCAGACCATTGCCCTTTCCTTTCTTGCTTACTCAGCTTCGTCCTAGGGGTTCATGGCAACGATGATGACATGGCGTTGTAAGCGCTCGTGCAAGTTCCCTTGGCTTGGTAGCTTCAGGGCTTCGCCTTTACCTGACGACCGTCCTTGGCTGGCGGGCAGTCGTCCAGCTTTCTGGCGATTGCCTGGGCGATCATCTCCAGGGCCCTATAAAGGGGCGTACCAGGTTTGATGGGGCCAACCGTTGCCGTGGCCGAGGGCTTTTGGGATGTTGGCCGTTGTGGCATGGGGACAGTTCCTTTCTGTGCGCGCAAAAAAAGACCCCGGCAACTGCCAGGGTCGAGGGATGGAGCAGGGTTGTCATTCGCCGTACGGCATCAGAGTGCCGGACGCTGGTAGCCCTCACGGGGACGAAAGTCGTACTTGGCGTTCTTCCAGCGGCGGAGCTTGCTGTAGTCGCACGGCGGATTCGTCACTAACACGTACGGAGTCTCGAGCTGCAGTTCCTTCATTTTCCGATCCAAAGCCAGGGCCTCTTGAACCACCGGCTGATCGAGCTTTTCTTCCGTAAGTTGCGCTGCGATCTGCCGCTGCGTCATCCCCTGGGCGGCCAAGCGAACAGCTTCCTCACGAATCCGCTCGCGCTGGAACGGACGATCGAACAGGTCGATAGTTAGCTCCCGCATAAGCAACTCGCCCATGCCCGGCACGTGCTGGGCATCCGGCACGATGCCGTCCAAGGTCAGCTTGACCCTGGCTTGGGGCAACAGGTGACCGCCGTCCAGGAGACGCACCAGGTACACGTGAAACTCCGGGACCAGCGCCCGCATCAGATCGCCGAACTCCGGGGAATCGACCGCCAGACGCCGAAATTCGGCCTCGAGCATCTCGCGGAGTTCTTGGATCGAGGACGGCAGATGTAGTTCCCGGTTTTTGAGCCTCTCCAGCTGATATCGTTCCCGGGCCAAGTCCTTTTCCCTGGCTTTGAGTTCCTCCAATTTCGCGTCGAGAAAGTCCACCGGGCCATACTTGGCGATGGCGGCCTGAAATTTTTCCTTCTCAAGTAATAAAGACTGCTCGCCCTGGAGGAGCTTGTGCCAGCGGTCCGCCTGACCCCCGGAACGATTCTGCCTAGCCTGCATCACCATTTCAGCCAACTGGGCATCCAGTCCGTCGAGGCCGTATAGCTCGCCGGTGATGGCTGTCACGAGCCGCTCGGCGGCCAATGGGCCATTGAAACCCACGGAATTCCAGCAGTGCCACTCGCGACTGGCCGAGCACATCAGGTTCTCGGTAATGCCGTTTCCGCCCCAGACGTAGTGCCAACCGCAGTACCAGCAGCAGGCGTGTTGCGCTGGGAAGCGAGTTCGTTTCCGCGAGACGTGCCACAACGGGTCGATGCCGTTGACGCGTTTGCGGTGGTACTTGTCGTTCTTGGCATTCAGTAGGGCGTTGAGTTCATCGAATTCAGCCGGGTCGAGGTGGGCCAAGTGCGGGCAGAGCCTGTAGGTCGGCCCTTGGGGATTCCTCACGGAAACACGCTGCCCGCTTTCGTGGTGCTTGACCGTGTAACGCCTTCCGCGGCAAGGCTCGCCTTTGAGGATCGGATTGCTGTAGAACCGGCGGACCATCGGTCCATTCCAGGATTTGCGGCGGCAGTACTTGCCGCAGGGGACCTCTTGCTGATTGAACCAGTCACCAATTGCGCTACAGTTGAGGGTCTCCCGCAACCTCCGCGCGCCTTCCCGGATGAACGGTGTGGCCGAATCGTCCCGCAGCCAATCGTCGAACGTTTTGGCTTCCGCCGGCTTGATGTAGCCGTAGGTCGGGCACGGGGTCACAGCGCCGTGCTTCTTGAAGCGATTCATCAGTTTCTTCTTCAATCGCTTCGAGGTGTGGGCGTTGTGTCCCACGTGTGCGGCGCAGGCCTCCAACAGGTCTTCCTCCCACGTCTCGTCCGCCGTATCGAGGCAGTCATTCGGCGCGATGCAGCGGGTACCATGATCCACAGCGATACCCCACAGACGAACAGCTTCTGCGCCGCGGACCAAACGCCCAACGTCCTCCATCACGAAAAAGTCCAGTTCTCCAGTCCGAAGCATCGCCTCGATTTCGGCCAACTCAGGACGATCCAACCGCTCGCCCTTGCCTTTGGTGGCGACGACGCGATAATCGGTCAGTCCTTGGTGCAGCTCGCCCACTTCTTCCTTCGCGTGGTCGACCTGATCGTCCAGGCTCACCTCTTTCTGTTTAGCGCAACCGCTGATACGGGCGATGATGCCCACGACCAGCGTGTGCCCATTCCGTGGTTTCAGTTCCTTGTCTGAACGGCTCATAACGGCACCTCCATGCCAGGAGGCGCCTGCAGCGGGCTGACTTGAGGGCTTTCCACAGCGGAGAGGAAAGCCCTCTCGGCTGCGCGAGCCATCAACCCCCGTTTGTCCCAGTGGGACAAAAGAGATGACAACAGGTGAGAATCCCTGACTACAGGCGATCACAGGTGACAAAATGCAAGTCACTGCCACCAGCCGAGTTGCGGACGCAACTCGAGTGACACCAACGAGTTGCGTCGAGGCCCTGGACGAATCCTGTCCTCTCCGCTCCCGCCTGCTGCCCGTGGCTCTAAGTACGAGAGCCACGGGCGTTTGCGTTTCTTGGCGGCACTCAGGCGGTTGAACGGCGTGCTGTCGCTTCGCAACACTGGCAAGCCGGGGGCATCACCGTCCCGAGCCCGAGCTGCTAGCACTTCGCAAGGTTACGATCGAGGCCATTTGCTTCCGCTAACCAATGCTGGCGCAAGAACGGATCGCGTAAATTCCGGCCAGACAGAATATCCCGTTTAACCCGGAAGGTAGGACGATCCGATAAATCAGCTAGAGGCGCCGAAATCGGAATCGTCCTCGTGCGCAGCTGGCACTGGCGGCACGCCCCGAGGCTGTGAAGGTATTGGGGCAGGCACCTTGGCAGGCAGCCCTATCTGCTCGGTTGTCTGCGGAGCCGACTGATGCAGGAATAGGCCCACGGATGGCAGAGCGGACCCGCGGATGAAGAGAACATGCATCCCTCAGCCTCAACTCCGGAACGGAAACGGGATGAAACCAATTGGTGTTGACCGGCAGAAACTGCACACGCCAGAGCCGGTCCCATATTTCACCACCTCGCTCGGACGAGTCAGGCTTTTGGCGAGCTGAGCAGGGGGGCGGCGGAGTCTGAAGAGGAAGGTGACCAATATGTGGCGAAGGGCAACCTTGTGGGTGGCTGGTCTGGCGGGGATCACGGTCTGCGCAGCCCTCGCCGAAGAAACGACGCACATCGCAAACCCGGATGCCCCCCAAGGCTCCTTCGTGTGCTATTTGGACGATGATCCGCCGACCGCCCAAGCGGCGGCCGGTCGCGTGCTGCGTCTGCTTGAGCTGCTCGGCGTGCATGATCCCGAGCAGCCCAAGCTGCTGCCGGCACCAATCGGGACCGAAACCGACCTTACCTCGGGGTACCAGGCCCAAGGCAATCGAGATACCCGTGAACAAGGCCTTGCCGCAGCGACAAAACCGAGCGAATCCCCTGCCAACTCAGCCAGCCCGGTCGCCAGCCCGGTCGCCAGCCGAGCGAGACCGGTTGCGACGATCGTCTGCCCCGAGGGCATGACCTCCAGCCGGCGGACGATCCCGCTGGCCGCTGACCGTACGAACGCTACGCAAGCCCCGACGGCAGAGCTTGCCGCGGCCAACAAGACACCAGCAACGCCGCCGGCAACCGCGGTGACGCCGCCACCAGCAGCAGCAGCAGCGACGCCGGCAGCCGGAGCGACGCGGGTACCAGCGATCTTCTATCCCAAACCGCAGTCTGCAAAGTCGATGGCGTCCCTGCCACCGTTGCCTCCTCTGCGCGCCGGCAGCATCTCGCTTCAGACGCCCGCCAGCCGGAACGAAGTATCCGGTAAGAAGATCGTGAGTTCGCAGCCAATGCCTGCACCGGCACCCTCCGTTCGCAGCGCAAACACAGACGCCGGCATCGATTCGACCGCGGAAACGCGCGGCACAACGCCGCTTTCGGCGGACTCAGACGGCTCGTTCTTCGAACCACGTTCCGCAGACGCCGTTCTGGAGCCTCAGGCCGTTCCCATCGCCAAGACGCCGCTGGCCAACAAACACGGAGCCGACTCGGGCCTGACGAAAATCTCTGCCAACGTCGAGCTCACGCGCATGGTCATGCCGTCGCTGAACCGCCGATCCGTTCTGCGGCCCTCACCGGAGTTGCCGCCGCAACGAGTCGCGGCGAGTTGGCGGAAATCAAGCAGCTTGCGGGGCGGCGCCGCTCGCTGGGCCATGCTGCCCCAACTGCCCAACCCGCTGCGCGACCTTCCCAAGGCCCCGGCGGCGGACTTGCCGCGGCAAATCGCACGGCAATCCACGCCGGAATCGGCACCGCTGTCGCCATTGCTGTCGCCATCGCTGCCGCCGTCGCCGTCGCCATTGCTGTCGCCTTCGCTGCCGCCGTCGCTGTCGGCGCGGCAACCGCAGCCTCAGTTGCCGCCGAAATTGCGGCCGCTTGATCCGCCTCGAAGCGAGGCCCTGGCAGCCGCACCCGAACCAGCGCTGGTACACGTGGCGGTTCGCGAAAGCCGCCTGTTGCGGACCTCCGACAATGTCGTTCGGGTGGTCTCCGAGCATGAGGGTGTCTGCGACGTCCTCGTGTTCAACCCCCGTGAAATCGCGGTGATCGGCAAGCAGCAGGGGACGGTCAAAGTCGAGTTCTGGTACGACGGCCAAGGCACCAGACGCGCCAGCTATCTGGTGGCTGTCGCCGACGGGCGAAACCCCGAAACGCGGCTGGAAGTGGACGATCAGAAGATCGAACGGCTGGTTGCGTACCTCTTCCCCGCGAGCCGGGTGGAATTGGTCCGCGATCGGGGTCGGTTGATCGTCCGCGGCTCGGCCGTCAGCCAGTGTCAAGCGGTCGAGATTATATCCACAGTACGGCGATCCCAGTTGATCCCAGTGGCAGACGAGATCGTGGTGCAACCCGAGGCGAAGTAAATCAACGCGTGTCCACGCGGGCAGCGCGCGAATTGTACAAGGAGGACGGGCTGTGAGGAATCGAGCGAGCAGAACAAGATTCGGCGAGCGACAGAACAAGACGGCCTCGCCAATCCGTGCCGGAGGTTTTCGGCGTGACGGCGTGAAACGGCTGCCTTGGCGCAGAGATTTCCTCCCGCTTGCCCTGCAGGGCCTGGTGCTCGTCTTGAGCAGCTGTCTCGCGTCCGCCTGGCAGCAGACGTCTGGTCAAGAGCCGCAGGCCAGCGTCCCTTTCGTTGCCGAGCCGGAAAACGCGGCGAACTCGGCGGGACCCTCGATGCTCCCAGAATCGTTCGATATCATCGGCGACGACTTTGCGCTGCCCGCCGACTGTGGCCGGGGCTGCCCACCGTCCTGGTACGTCCAAGGCGAAGCGCTGTACTTTGTCAACGAAGGCAGCGGCCCCGTCTCGCTGTCCGACGCGTTTGCCCTGCCGGAGTTCTCAAACGAGCTGGGGTTACGACTCACCGTGGGACGCAGGTGGGATTGTTCGGAAGCCTTGGAAGTCGTCTACGTGGGACCGCTGAAGTGGCAAGTTGCGGGCGAATTCAGCGGGTTCCCATTGAACTCGAAGTTTGCCGTGCCCGACGCGGATGTCAACATCTCCGCATTCAATGGCGCCGAATTCCATCGTCAGACCTACGAGTCGAGGTTGCACAGCGTGGAAATCAACGAGCGCTTCTTTGACTGGGATACCATGTCGTGCCTGATCGGACTGCGGTACCTGAACCTCCGCGAGCGATTCAGCTTCGAATCCCGGGACCCGGCGCCGCTGGCGGAGGAGGGCTTATTCACCGTCGGCACGCGCAACCACCTAATCGGCCCGCAATGCGGATTGGACGTGATCTACCCCATCGGCGCTTCCAATCGGCTCAGCTTGAGCACCAAAACAAAACTGGGCATCTACGCCAATTTTGCGGAGGGCGAAGTGCGCCTGGTCAACGCCGGCGTCCAAGAGCTGGACAATAGCGACGACGGCGTGGCGTTCGCGTTCCAGGGCGAACTGGGCGTGCGGGCCAATCTTCGGGTCACTCGCCGACTGTCCGTGCATTGCGGATACGAACTGTGGTACCTGTGCGGACTGGCCTTGGCCGACGGCCAGACCGTTTCGCCCCTGACGCAAGCCACCGGCACGAACCTGGAAAAGGACCAGGACACCTGGTTCCACGGCGTCACCCTGGGCGGCCAAATTGCCTGGTAAGAGTCGAAAAGTGGCTTAAGTGAAAAGTCGCTACGGACCGGCGCAGAAACCAGTGCGTTCTACGTGGTACGTCGTCCGCCAGCTGCCAGTCTTGCTAAGCTGCCAGGCGAGCTAGCTGTTGATTTAATGTGTTTGGCGCATATTCCGTGGGATCGCACCCGTGGAGTTCACGCTTTAGCGTGTTTGGCCGGTCTCTGCCGGCGGGGAAGACACGCTGAAGCGTGAACTCCAACATCCTGGACGGTCCCGACGGCATTAAATCAAGGTGCTAACCTCTTTGGAGTTCACGCTTTAGCGTGTCTTCTGCGGCGGGCATGGCCCGCCGCGCACGCTAAAGCGTGAACTCCAACAAACCCCGCCCCCGGGAATTTCCGAGAAAACCGCACCTTTGCGCGGGTGCTTGGCGCTAGCTGCCGGTGACGTCCGGAACCCGCGGCTAGCGCCTTGCGGCTCACAACCCGCCCTCCGCCCTCCGACCTCCGACCTAGCGGCTTCCGACTTCCTTGGCCGCCAGCGTCCGATGCCGCTCGGCCATCTCGGAGTCGCCCAGCGCCGAGTACACCTCCGCCAGGACGGCGTGCAATCCGCCCTGGCGGCCACTGTCAGCCAATACCGCCTCCAAATCGGTCAGCGCGTCCTGCCACCGCTGCAGCCGCGCCAGGATCCGGCCGCGAGTCGCCCGCAACTCCGGCTCGTCGGCAGCCAGCTTGACCGCTTCGTCGGACAGCCGCAACGCGCGCTCCAAGTCCGGCGTCTCGCCTTGCGTCGATGCCCAGGCCAAATGGTTCAGCAGGGCCGGCAGACGCGAATCCAGTCGGTACGCTTGTTCCAGGTGCAACCGCGCTTCGTCCCAGCGGCCTTCGGCAGCCGCCGTCGAACCCAGCAACAGATGGACCGTGGCGGGCAATTGCCCTTCGGCCAGAAGGTCCCGCAGCTGTTCTCGCACCGCATCCGCCGACGGACCTGAATAACGCACGAACATCGCCAGACGATTGACCACCTCGGGATGATCCGGCGATACTCGCAGCGCCTTGCCAAGCAGTTCCAGACGCTGGCTCAATTCGCGGAGATCGTGTGCGTCCAAGCGGTCGGCCATCGCCAGGTAGACTTGCGTCAGGGACTGGTGCAACGACGCGTCGTCGGATACGGTCAGGGCGTCCTGCAGGATCTTCTCGGCCTCGTCCAGTTTTCCATCCAGGCTGCAAACGCGCGCCCACGAGATCCTCGCGGGAACATCTTTCGCATCGGCCGCCACACGCGACTGGAAGTAATCGAGCGCCTGTTTTACGGCCTTTTGGAAACGCACGTTGTCCTGGCGACTCAGCTGGACTTCGGCCAGTTGCAGGTACAACTCCGGCCGTTGCGGCGCGGCCTCCTCCAGGTACTTGGCCGCCTGGTCGGCGTCACCCCGAGCCCGGTACAACTCGGCAAGCCACTCGTGGGCCTGCTGCCGATTGTCCGGCGACGGCAGCGATTGCTCCAAATGATGAATCACTTCCCGGCTGGCGTCCGGCTGTCCCGGGGAACGCCGGGCGTGCTGGTCCAGCAGCCGTTTGGCCACCCAGAAATGCGCAGCCGGATGGCCGGAACCCGGATGCGGGGCCAGGTCGGACATCAGGCGGCTCGCGCGCGGCAGATCGCCTTCATGTTCCGCCAGACGCGCCAGCGCGTACCGCGTCCGCGGCCCTGGTTCATCCAGCAGCACGAGCTTCCGCACATACACCTTGGCGCTGACCAGATCGTCGCCCGCCAGCGTCCGTTCCACCGCCAAATCGTAGCGGGAGATCAAATCGCGATTCGGGCCGTTGTTCCCACCGGCCCACAAGACGGTCAAGCCGGCCGCCAACAACAAGGCGGGCAAGCCTTGAGCCAGCAGGCTCAGACGCCGGGTGAACACCCACGCGTGCAGGCGGAAGACGATCGAGTCCACCATCCGTCCAATGCGTTCGGGCCACGACAATCGGCGATGCCCCCGGTTCATGGCGACGCCTCTTCGGGCCACACCCGTTCAATGATCCTTGCCGCGGCCAGCTGGAACGCTTCCCATGCCTGGCCTTGTCGCGTTTCGTCCAAGGGCAAGTCACCCGTTACGAGCAAGCGGATCTTGAACGTCGCCGGCTCGCTTTCCGCTTCGCCAAACCGATGCAACACGCGCTCGCGGGCGCTCTTGCACCATGCGGACAGGGCCCCGCCGGCCGTGGCCGGCGGCGTGAGTGCGTGGCCGGAATCCGTCCATTGGCTGACTAACAAGTACGCCCGTCGACCGCTGGCGTCCCGCATCCGCACCTCCAGTACCGGCCCGCCGGACGCCCCGGCCTGCAGCACCGTGCGCGATTCGATCGCCCAACCCCGCAGCTCGAAGCTGCGAGTCGAGTCGTGCCAGCCCACGAAAGGAAATTCCAGCGAAACCACGGCTTCGTCCCGGGCATCGGCATAACGCCAGGCCAGCGAGTAATGGCCCAAATCGCTGTCCGGGGCACGCGTCGCAGCCTGGAAATCGACCGCCTGCCAGCCGCCCAGTGACGGTGGTAAACTGTCGCCCGTCAGCACGTGCGTCAGCGGCACGCGATCGTCGCCGTCCGTACGCCGCGCCCGGGCCGGCGCCTCGTTTGTCCGCTGACCATGCACGGCCCAAGTCGCGCCTTGGAACACGCCGACCGCCAAGAACGCGGCCACCAGGAGCCGCAAGACCAGCCGTCCGGCAACCGGGCGGTTCGACATGTCTGCTACCGGCACGGGCGGTGCCTCAGATTCGTCGGCCACGTCTGCGGGCACGCCGATCAGATTGCCTTCTTCGTCCTCTGCAAGCTTCACGCCCGGCGACTCGCCCAGGAACAGCAGCAATCGATCGGTGCTCAGCAGGATCAGGAATTCAATCAGGAACAATCCCGCGGCGAACAGGTACCGCGCCCCGCCGTCGGTAACGTCGAATTCGCGAGCGACCTGCAGCACCACGGTCAGCGCCACGCCCAGCATGTTCAGCGTCACCGCCCAAAACGCGCCGCTGCAGACCAACAGCGCGCCGTGGATCAATCCACGCCGCTGCCAAACGGCCAGAACGGCGGCCGCGGCAATCACCGCGAACAAGGATTGAATCCCGTGGCTGAGTTCTTCCACACGGAATTGTCGCCCTGGGACGTCGAGTACGTAGCCGGCCAAAACATGGTTGTACCCCCAGGCGTCCAGCAGCCGGCTGCCTCCTTCGCACGCCCAGCCTTGGAGCCACAAGAACAGCCGTTGGTCCCAGCGAAAGGGCAACGGCACCATCAACCACAGCAGCGCCCAAACCGGCGTCAGACGCGCCGCTGCGAGCCGACCGAATGACCGCAGCGCCGCCAGCGAGCAGATGATCGCCGCCACGGTGCCCAGCCAAGGCGATCCCAACAGCACGGCGGCCGCCAGCAGGCACAGACCGATCAGCAGCGTCGCCAGACTGGACGGCGTGGGCTGACAGACGGGGCGAACGGGCAATTGGTGCCACCGCCGCCGCAGCAACAAGACCACCACCGCCAGCAGCACAGGGAAATACCAATAGCACTCGATCTGCCACAGCTTGTGCCATTGCATCGCCAGCATGGGCAGGTGGCAGGCAAGAATTATGGCATACCAACCCTCGGGCCGGTCCAGCCAGCCAGAAAGCCATGACTGCGGCCGTCGAAGTTCCGGCGTTTCCGCAAGCGTGACTGCCATACTCCATTCCAAACGCAGGATCGACAGGGAATTGTCGATGAAACTCATTTTCAAAGAACCAGCGCCTCGCGGCACGGGGCCGCAGCCAAATCCGAATCTCGAAATCCGAAATCCGAAACAAATTCAAAACACAAGTGCTGTTTTCTGGGAAATTCGCGGGGTCGGGGTTTGTTGGAGTTCACGCGTTAGCGTGCGCGGCGGGCCGAGCCCGCCGCAAGAGACACGCTAAAGCGTGAACTCCAACGAGGTTCGCACCTTTGCACGGGTGGACGCGCGCACCCTACGGACTGAAACTCTACTTCAAACCCGCGTGAACCACAAGTTGCCCCCCCCGCAGCGCTGTGATTCAGATGTTGGAGTTCACGCTTCAGCGTGTCTTTTCCCGCCGGCAGAGACCGGCCAAACACGCTAAAGCGTGAACTCCAACGGGTGCGATCCCACGGAATATGCGCCAAGCTCCCAACCTGGCATGTTCAATCTGTACCGTTTTCGCCCAATTTCGTACTGCTGAAACGTGACGATTTTGTTCCCTACGAGGCGGTCCGCTTTCTTGGAGTGCGGTGGCTTGACGCCGCTTTGGCTGTGCCTTTCCTTCTCTCAGCTCCTCCAACAGCTATCGCGCAAAACGCAAGGCTGCCGCAAAACA
>Ga0351889_10009_pt1 | contig 107544 bp, 105 predicted proteins | sample TotcelFGM3001M14_FD_206767 | JGI IMG/M metagenome (GOLD analysis project Ga0351889, IMG submission 206767) | Enriched cells from coal bed in the Powder River Basin, Montana, United States - Total cells FGM rep3 HSBNCT.FGM.300.1.M14 ...
CGCCGTTCGATGCGGCGGGCATGCGCTTCAACCGAACTCGGCATCACACATATAGGACGCCGGCGGCAAAGTTGAAACGCTGCTTCAAGCTCGGCGAATTCGAGAGCGCGTTCCTCTACTTCGCCGCAGCTTTTTTCGTCGCCAGCTTTTTGGCGGGCGCCTTCTTCGCCGCAGGTTTCTTTGCGACCGTCCCCGCGACCTTTACCGGCTGGGACTCGTCGAATGGCGCCTCATCGCTGTCTTCGATTTTCTTCTTGGCGTTGGTCGGCGTTTTCTTACCGGCGGTTTTCTTGGCCGGCGCTTTTTTCGCCGATTTCTTCGGCGCGCCGCCCTTGGCTTCGATCAGTTGCAGGGCCTCTTCGAGAGTCACGTCCTCGGCCGAAGCGCCCTTGGCCAGCGTCGCGTTGATCTTGCCCCAGTTGACGTAAGCGCCAAAGCGGCCGGGGCGCACCGTCACCTTGCCGCCCTCGGGATGCTCGCCGAGCAAGCGTCCCCCGCCGCCCGTCGCGCCGCCGCCGCCGGCAGCCTTCTCGGCGAGAAGCTCGAGCGCCTGTTCGAGCGTCAGCGCCGCCTGATCGATGGCGCGCGGGATCGTCGCATTGATCTTGCCCCAGTTCACATAAGGACCGAAACGGCCAGCCTTGACGGTCACCGATCCGCCCTGAGGGTGATCGCCCAGCACGCGCGCCGGCTCCGCCGGGCCGCGCGAGAAACGGGAGCCCCCGCCGCCCGACTCCTTCTGCACGATGAGATCGATGGCGCGGTTGGCGCCAATGCTCAGCACGTCGTCGTCGCGGCCGATATTGGCGTAGGTCTTGCCATGCTGGACATAGGGCCCGAAGCGCCCGATGCCGGCGACGATGGGTTCGCCGCTCGTCGGATGTTTCGCGACTTCGCGCGGCAGCGCGAGCAGGGCGATGGCCTGCATCAGCGTCAGATCGTCAGGCCTGATGCTTTTGGGGAGCGACGCGCGTTTGGGCTTTTCGCCGCCTTCTTCCTGCTCGCCTTCCTGCACATAGGCGCCGAAGCGGCCATCCCGCAGGGTGACCTCCGCGCCCGTCTCGGGATTGACGCCCAGGACCTTCACGCCCGGTCTCGCCGCATCGGCGGCGTCGCCCGTCGGCGGCGACAGGGTTCGCGTGTAGCGGCATTCGGGATAGTTGGAGCAGCCGACAAAGGCGCCGAACTTGCCGATCTTGAGCGAGAGCTGACCGCTGTTGCAGGCGGGGCAGAGCCGCGGATCGCTTCCGTCCTCCTTTGAGGGGAAGACATGCGGACCGAGCAGTTCGTTGAGGCTGTCGAGCACCTCGCTGACGCGCAGATCCTTGGTGCCGTCGACGGCCGCCGAGAAATCTTTCCAGAAGTCCCGCAGCACCTGCTTCCAGTCGATCTCATTATTGGAGACGAGATCGAGCTTTTCTTCGAGATCCGCGGTGAAGTCGAATTCGACGTAGCGCGAGAAGAAGCTTTCGAGGAAGGCGACGACGAGGCGTCCCTTGTCCTCGGGCACGAGGCGCTTCTTGTCGATCCGCACATAGTCGCGGTCGCGCAGCACGGCGAGCGTCGAGGCGTAGGTCGAGGGGCGCCCGATGCCGAGCTCCTCCATGCGCTTGACCAGCGTCGCTTCCGTGAAGCGCGGCGGCGGCTCGGTGAAATGCTGGGTGGCGTCGATTTTTTCGCGCGTGCACGGTTCGCCTTGGGCCATCGCCGGCAGGCGACCGCCGTCCTCGTCCTCGCCGTCGTCGCGGCCTTCCTGATAGAGCTCGAGGAAGCCCGGGAAACGAACGACCTGACCCGTCGCGCGCAGCTCCAGCGCGCGGGCGCCGGCTTTGGCGTCGATGTCGACGGTGGTTCGCTCCATCTCGGCCGACTCCATCTGGCTGGCGATGGTGCGCGTCCAGATCAGCTCATAGAGCTTGGCCTGTTCGGGTTCGAGATATTTGGCCACGTCCTTGGGCAATCGCGCCGGGTCGGTCGGGCGGATCGCCTCGTGAGCTTCCTGCGCGTTCTTGGCCTTCGTCGTATATTTGCGCGGAACCTTGGGAACGAAACGGTCGCCGTATGTCTTTCCAATCACGCCGCGCACGCTGGCGACAGCCTCGGGCGCCATGTCGACGCCGTCGGTTCGCATATAAGTAATGAGACCCGCCGTCTCGCCGCCGATGTCGACGCCTTCATAGAGCCGCTGGGCGATGCGCATGGTGATCGCCGGCGCGAGCCCGAGCTTTCGCGAAGCCTCCTGCTGCAGGGTGGAGGTCGTGAAGGGCGCGTAAGGGTGACGCTTGACGGGTTTCGCCTCGACCGAGCGGACCACGAAGGCTGCGGTCTCCAGCGCCTTCTTGAAGTCCTCGGCCTCCTGGCCCGCGCCGATGTCGAGCCGCGAAATCTTCTTGCCGTCGGCGCCGACCAGGCGGGCCGTAAAGGGTTCGCCCGCCTTGGTCTTCAGATGGGCGACGAGCGACCAATATTCGCGTGCGACGAATTTTTCGATTTCGAGCTCGCGGTCGCAGACGAGGCGAAGCGAGACAGACTGCACGCGGCCGGCCGAACGGGCGCCGGGGAGCTTGCGCCACAGCACCGGCGACAGGGTGAAGCCCACGAGATAGTCGAGCGCGCGGCGGGCGAGATAGGCGTCGACCAGCGCCTGATCGATCTCGCGCGGATGCGCCATCGCCTCTTGGATCGCCGACTTGGTGACCGCATTGAAGACCACGCGCTCGATCTTCTTATCCTTGAGCACGCGCTTCTTGTTCAAAATGTCGAGCAAGTGCCAGGAGATGGCCTCGCCCTCACGGTCCGGGTCGGTCGCGAGGATGACTTTGTCGGCGCCCTTCACCGCCTCGGCGATGGCGGCGACGCGCTTTGCGCCCTTGGCGTCCATTTCCCAGACCATGAGAAAATCCTGGTCGGGGTCGACCGATCCGTCCTTGGCGGGAAGGTCGCGAACATGGCCGTAGCAGGCCAACACATTGAAGTTCTTGCCTAAATATTTGTTGATCGTCTGCGCTTTGGCCGCCGATTCGACGATAACGACATTCATTTCGTGATCATTCCAGGAGGCGCGCCGGCTTGGCGAGCGGCGGAAGATGGTCAAAATGGGCGCCCCCTGTCAAATTGGCTAGTCCAGGGGTCTGACGGAAAGCTGCGCCATGGAAAAGCCGATGAGGTCCGTTTCGGCCGCAGTCGAGGCGGCGGATGTCGCCCCTCGGGCCAAGCGCTCGAGCTACCCCGACCCGTTCGCGGCGCGGGTTCGCGGCCGCGAGAAGCGGTCGCTTGGCGACTTTTTTGGCCTGACCAATTTTGGCGTCAATCTCACGACGCTCGCCCCCGGCGCGCAGTCAGCGCTGAAGCATCGCCACAGCCGACAGGACGAATTCGTCTTTATCCTGGAGGGGGAGCCGACGCTGCTGCGCGACGATGAAGAGATCCTCCTGCGCGCCGGCATGTGCGCGGGCTTCCCCGCGCAGGGCGCAGCCCACTGCCTCGTCAACAGAACCGATCGCGACGTCTTCTATCTGGAAATTGGCGACCGGTCGGCAGGCGACGCGGCGACCTATCCCGACGACGACCTCGCCGCGGCGCTCGGCCCGGACGGCCACTGGATCATGACGCACAAGGACGGCCGTCTCTATTGATGCATGGACGCGCGCGAGCTGGCTTGCTCGCCATGACGCCCTCCTGTATGAGCGGTCGCACGCGGCGCACGCCGTGCTAAGGCCTCGTGGCGGAGTGGCTACGCAGAGGACTGCAAATCCTTGTACGGGGGTTCGATTCCCTCCGAGGCCTCGCCTTTCTCACGCGAGAATTTGGCGCCATAATTTGAAGGCGCGCACTTAACGATGGCGCAGAAGAAGCGGGCCGCGCGGTCAATACGCGCTGCATTTGGGTTCGTTTTCTTCGCAGTTGCGGTATAGTTGGGGCGACATCACATCGAAGAGGGTAACGATGCTGAATGCGTTGATTGCGGATGCGCAGGCGCGGCTGGACCAGGCGCGCCGCGAGTTGAAATCCGCCGTGCTTGATTTCGACGTCTCAGACGACAGGCTTCTGGAATTGCGGGCCTCGGCGCGCCGGGTCTACGACGAACTCAGCGCGCTCGACCGCAAGAAGCTGAAGAGAGGCTTTTTGGGGTTTTTGAAAGTCTGGTGACCGCTCTGCGGCGCGTCGGCTCTTTTGCCCGCCGACGCGCGCTCCATAATTAATTTAGGAGCGCGCGTTCATCGCGCCGCAGAACGAGGTCGCCAAATGATTAGTCCTGAAACGCCTCCTGGCGCCGAGGTAGTTTGCGTAGACGCGACTGCGGGCCCCTATGGCCGTTGCGAGGGCTTGGCCCGTGGGGGGATTTACACGGTTGCGCGGATCGCCCGCGGCATCGACGGCGGTCACGTCGTCATTTTGGGGGAAGTTTCGCCCTGGCGGACCTATGCGCCGCCCTGGGGCGTCGTGGAGGTTGGTTTTGAGCTTCGACGCTTCCGCTATCTCGATATCCCTGACGAACTGACAAGGCTGCTGCACGAGACGCAGTTGGAGGACGTCTAACCTTCTCGCGTCATCGCGCCGCCGGTCCGTCAGGGGGCGGCGGGTCCATGCGCGGCAGCAGCGGCGCGGCCGCGTCGGAGCGGCGGATGAAGGCTTGCGCGTCCAGCCCCAACGCCAATTCATCCCAGGGGCCGGCGAGCTCGAGGGCGATGCTTGGCGCTGAATCGGCTGTCTCACCGGCGCTGTCAGCTTCGCGCGCAACGGCCCTGACCGCGAGGCTGCGCTCCGGCAGGCGCGCTGAGCCGCCGAAGGCAAGCGTGAAGCCAGGACCGCGCGCGACGCCCTTGGCGATGTCGGCGACGCCGTTCTCTATCTTTACAGTGGCGCTGGCGGCGTCGAGCGTCGAGCGGCCCGAGCGGATGTCGATGGCGCTCGATAGAGGCCGCGTCTCCAGTCGGCGCAGCGCTTTCTCGAGATCGACGCCGGAGATCTCCCCGTCGACAAGAGCGACGCTGGCGCGCCCGTTCAGGCTTTGCATCAGCGTCGCCATCCGGTCGCCGACGCCGTCGACCGCGAGAGTCGCGTTGAGCGCTCCCGCCAGAACAGGTTTTCCATAAGCGTCCCAGAGCAGCGGGCCCGCTTCGACCGCCGTCATTTGCGCATTGGCCCGCAGCGCCAGCCCGTCGGGCGAAGGCGCGATCGAGGCCCGAAACTTCACTCCGCCGCGGTAGGCGTGCGCCTGCGTTATCGCGAACTCCGCGGCGCCGTCGCGCAACGTGACTTCGATGGCGGCGTCTTCGACCTTCAGCCGGCCAAGTCTGGCGTGGCCGACGGCGAGATGCAGATCGACGTCGGCGCCGGAGAGGTCCGGGAGATCGAACGGCTGCTTGCTCCACTGTCCGTGCGCGGCGACAAGCGGCGGCGCGTCGGCGAGAAACGGCCGCAGGGAGAGGAACTCGCTCTGGAGCGCCGCCGTCAGCGTCGGGCGGCCATCCTCCTTCTGAAGGTCGATATCGCCGCGAAATTCGTTTCCGTCGACAAATAGACGTGCGCCCTTGAAATGCGCCTCTCCGGGCGCGAGCGTCGCTTGCGCGGAGAATTGCGCGTCAGTGAAGGGGCCGGGCAGGGGCGCGGCGACGCCGAAGAGCCGCAGCGCCTGCTGCGCCGAAGCCGCGCTGGCCGCCGCGCGCCCCTCGAAGCGGGCGTTGGCGCCAAGTTGTCCCACGCCTTGCGCCTCAGCCCGAAGGCTCTCGCCGTCAAGCCGGCCGGTCACGACGGACGGTTCACCACGCAACAGCGCTCCCGGACGCGCGACCCAGAAGATCGCCTCGAGCCGTTCGCCGTTCAAATCGAACGCGCCCGTCAGAGCCGCCGCCTCGCCGATGCGGCGCCATTCAAAATTCGCGTTGATTCGCTCCAGCGCGTAAACGCGGCTGCGGTAGGTGATCCGTGCGTCGCCGTCGACGATCGACACCACGCCAAACCGCACGTTATCGGCCGCTGCGGCTTCCAGCGTCGCCGGCTTTGCGGCGGCCGCTCGGGCGGCTGCCCCGGCCACGCCGGCCGGCTTTTTGTCAAGATCGATGCGGGCGCGCGCCCGGACGAGCTTCACCGACGCGACTTTGAGGCGCCCTGCGATCAGCGGCAGAACGTCGACGTCGCCGCGAAGTTCGCTCGACTCGATAAGCAGCGCGCCATTGCGGTCGGCGAAGGCGACGCCTTCGACGGCGATGCTCGGACGCGGAAAGAGCGAGAAGCTCGTTCGGCCGCGCGCGGCGACATAAAGCCCCGAAGAGCCTTGGAGCTGGTCGGCGACGGCGTCCATGAGCGCGCCGGGAGAGAAAAGCCACGGCGCGACGACGGCGGCGATCGCCGCCATGGCTGCCCCCGCCGCCAAGGCCGTCGCCAACAGCCGAAGCGCAGCGCCTGAAGGGCGGCGCGCTCTCAGCGATTCGGAGGGCTTGTCGGTTATGGCGGAGGGCAGCAGCCGTGCTCCTGAAGCAAAGTCTTCGGACGTTGCTTGTCGCGGCCAAGGGCGGCGATATAGTGGCGAAAGGCCGAGCCTAGCGCTCTTCGGCGCGCGACAGTTCGCTGCGGAGCGCCGTCAGGATCTCCTCGACGTAAAACGGTTTTTCGACCATGGCGTGCTCAAGATGCGCCTCGGGCAGCCCTGCGCGCCCGCATCCCGTCGTGAAAATGAAGGGGCAGCCGCGGGCGGCGAGCGCGTCGGCGACCGGATCAATCCTTTCGTGGCCGATGTTGACGTCGAGCAAGGCCAGATCGACTCCATCATCGCGGGACAGCCGCACCGCTTCGTCGACGCTGCGCGCCATCCCCGCGATAACTAAGCCGAATTCCGTGAGCGTCTCTTCCAGCGCCAGCGCGATATAGGGATCGTCTTCGACAATCAGCAGCCGTCGCCCGAGCAAAGGATCGCTCGTGCGCTGGGGGTCATCGCTTGGAGCGGCCGAGGACGAAAGGCCGGAGCTGGAAACCGACATGAATAAATGGTGGGGCGGAATGCCGCAGTTGTCTAGCTTTCGGGCGGCTTTTGCAGCGAATTTGCTGCGAACATGGCGAACGCCGCCCAGACGGCGAGAGCGCACCAACTGAGGATCGTCAGCCCGCCGCCGATCGGCGCGGCGAGAGGAAACAGTCTTCCCGATAAGAAGACCCGCGCCGCAAGGTCGCTCGCGAACAGCGTGACCCCCGCCTGGAGCGCCAGCGCGATCGCGGCGAGCCAATTCGCCTTTGGTCGCGGCGTCGTGCGGATAAGCGCCGCGAGGCCGACGCCGGCGGCGGCGTGGATCATTAGAAATTGGCTTGCCGTCGCGAGAAAAGGACTCGCGTCGGCATGGGCGGCGGCGGCGGCGAGAGACACGCCGGCCGCTCCTTGAAGAGCGGCGATGGTCGCGATGGCGAACGACAGTCTCAATGGCAAACTCCGTTTCGCGCAGCTAGATGACGTTCTCAGCTTAAGGAGAATCGCAGCTTAAGGAGAGTCGCAGCTTAAGGAGAGTCGCAGGCGTCGCAAATTATAGACTTCGAGCAGAAGCGACAGCGTTCTTCGTGGCGGATTGACCCCCTGCGGATTGAGATAACTGTGTCCAGGCTTTGGTTTCGCCCTGCAACGGTCAAGAGAAAGACTGTCGTCCGCGCAAAGTCGAGATCAGCGCACAGCGGCTCAGCTCGGCGGCGACATAAGGCGGCGCTCTCGCAAAGCCGGGCGCGCTTTCCTATATTGCCGCATGAAAGTTTGCGGGAGAGAAGAATGAGCGCAATGGGCGTCGTGATTTGTCTGGCGATAGCCGCCTCCGCCGGACTTGGCGTGTATCTGCGCATGCGGCAGACGGCGATGGTCGAGGCCCATCGCGATCAGGTGCCGGCGGATTTCGCGCAGGAAGTCACGCTCGACGAGCATCGCCGCGCCGCCGAATATACGATCGCAAAAACAAAATTTTCCGTCGCCGAAACGATCTTCGACGCCGCGATGTCTATCGCATGGCTGGCGCTGGGACTCGCGCCGCTTTACGCGGCGATCGCCGCCTTCGTCGAACCTGGCCTCGTTCGCAGCGTTCTGTTCGTTCTCGTCTTCGGCGTGATCGGCAGTTTGATAGACATGCCCTTCGCCGCAGCGCGCGCCTTCTGGCTCGAAGACAGGTTCGGATTCAATCGGCTGACGCCGCAAAAGTTTCTCGTCGACCAAGCAAAGTCCGGCGTGCTGGAACTCGCCATTTCGACGCCCTTGCTCTTCGGCATGTTCTGGCTTCTGGGCGCCGCCCCCGACACATGGTGGCTCATCGCTTATGTCGTTTTCATCGCCATCGCGATTGCGATGACAGTGATCTATCCGACCGTCATCGCACCGCTGTTTAACAAATTTTCGCCGCTTGAAGACGGCGCCATGAAGCAGCGCATGGAGTCGCTGCTCGCCAGATGCGGCTTCGAGTCGAAAGGTCTTTTTGTGATGGACGCCTCGACGCGCTCCACGCATGGCAACGCTTATTTCAGCGGCTTCGGCAAAGCCAAGCGCATCGTCTTTTTCGACACGCTGCTCGAGAAACATTCGCCGGACGAGATCGAATCGATTCTCGCGCATGAACTCGGCCATTTCAAATTCGGCCATGTGCGGCAGATGCTGGCGCTGGCGGCCGCGATCGCCTTCGTCGGTTTCGCGGCGCTGTGGTGGGCCTTCGGATCGGATGTCTTCGCCGGCTGGTTCGGCCTGCCGAACGACCCTGGCGTGGTGCTCGTCGCGCTGCTGCTGGCGCGAGAACCGATCTCGCATGTCCTGTCGCCCTTGCTCGCGTGGCGGTCGCGCCGAGCGGAGTTCGAAGCCGACGCCTTCGCCCGCGATATCGTCGGCAAGGAGCCGATGATCTCGGCTTTGACCCGGCTGACGCGCGACAACCTCGCAACGCTGACGCCCGACCCGCTCTACGCCACCTTCTATTTCTCGCATCCGCCCGTGCCGGTGCGGGTCGCGCAACTGCGCGCCGCGGCGTAGCGGGCGCGCGGCGCGTCGGCCGCGGTTTCTTCGCATGCGCGATCCCTTCGCTGTGAGCGACGACCGCGATAGCGCCGTCGAAGTTGTGCGAACGACGACTGACCTGTCGGGCGGCCCGGCGCGATGGCGTTGCGATGCTGTTGGTGAGAACCCAATCGCGCAGAGCGATTACGCGACTGCATCGTCAATTTGGTCGGATGATCTGCGGGAGAATGGCGCCTGTAAAGACCAGCGCGGAGAGCCGAGCTTGCTGGCGATCTATGCCCGTGCCAATGAAAGCATCGCCGTTGGCGGTCGCCGGGGCGGAGCCATGAGGTCGGCGCGTGAATGCTTCTCGACGCGAGTTCGCCAAACTGGTCACCGCGAGCGGCATTGCGCTCAGCCTGTCGCGTCTCGCCCTCGCGAATGAACCTGGATTCGCCGCACGCGAGACGCTGCCCGGAAGGCAGCGCTGGAATCCGGCCGCCACAGGCGCGGGCCGGATTGATGGGGTGGCCAAAGTCACAGGGGCGAAACTGTACGCGTCCGATTTCCGCGCCGCGGATCTCCCGGGATGGCCGACGCATACCGCGCACGCCATGCTCATTCGGACGGCGAACGCCACGCACATCTACGAGGGCGTCGATCTCGCGCGCTTGAGCGGCGCTTTGAAACCCTCCGTAATAGTTACCGCAGCTGATCTCGCGCGCATCGGCGCCCGCGCTCCTAAATTTTATTCCGGCGACCTGTTCTGCCCCGTCGGCAAGACGCCCTTGTATCTGGGTCAGCCCGCGGCTTTGTTGATCTATGAAAGCTTCGACAATTTCGATCAGGCGCGGCTCGCGTTGCGCAATGAAACGCTCCTGAAATTCGGCGCGGAAACCGGCCCCGTCGCCGAGCGCGACTACGGCGCGTTTCGATTCACGCGCGTCGCCGGCGCGACGCCAGACGCGCCCGACGTATACTCGCCGGTCAAGGATGGCTGGGTCAGTCCAGGGTTCTTTCAAGACGGGGGCGGCCCAATATGGGCGCGGCTCCCCGTGCCGACAGGGGCCGCCTACGCCAATGCGGCGAGCTACGGCGAACAGATCCGCGCCGAACTTGAGGCCGACAATCCAAGCCTTCTCGTTCTTGATCGCGAATTTGAGACCCAGTCAGTTGATCCAATGTTTCTCGAGCCCGAATGCGGTCTTGCCTGGTATGACGCCGATCGCAAGAACCTGGAGCTCGTGCTCGGCGTGCAGTCGCCGTACGACGCCGCAACCTCAGTCGCAACCCTGCTGGGCAACGCCCGCGCCAACTTCAAGCCGGCGCATATCAACGCGCATTTCGCTTATATGGGCGGCGGATTTGGGGGACGCGACCACACGCCATTCCCGCTTTACGTCGCGCTGGCCGCGATGTTCCTTCCCGGTCGCCCCGTGCGGCTCGCCCAAGACCGTTATCAGCAGTTCCAGGGGGGAATTAAGCGGCATGCGTTCAAGATGCGCACACGCATGGGCGTCGATCGAGCGACAGGCAAAATCTCCGCCTTCGCCGCTGACCATGTGCTGAACGGCGGCGGCCTCGCCAATTATTCGGCGAGCGTGGCGGCGGTTTCCGCCAATGCCGCGATCGGCATCTACGATGTTCCAAAAGTCGACGTCACTACCGTCGCGCTGCATTCACGCGGCGTGACGGCAGGGTCGATGCGCGGCTATGGCACGCTGCAGACGTTGACGGCGCTGGAAGTGTTGATTGACGAGGCGGCGTCGGCGCTGGCGATCGATCCGATCGAATTTCGCCGACGCAACGCGCTGAAGACCGGCGGTCGGACGATGGCGGGAAACACCTATGACGTCGTGGTTCGCACGCCCGAGATCCTCGACAGACTGGAAAAGCATGCGATCTGGCGACAGCGCGCCGAAGAGAAAGCGCGTGGACGGCGCCCGGGAAGCGTTGTCGGCACGGGCGTCGCTTGCGTCACCAAGGATTACGGCAGTGGAGCCGACACTTCTTTGTCGTCGGTGGCCATCGACCCAGCGGGTCGGATCTCCATCCATTGCGATCACGTCGAGATGGGGAACGGCATAGGGACGGCGCTTGCGAACCGGGTCGCGGCCCATCTCGGCGCCGTGGCCGACGAAGTCGCCGTCGCGGAAGTCGACCGCTTCGGCGCGCTCGGGCTCGTCACCTCCGGCGATTCTTACACGATGGACCAGGCGACGCAGGACGCCGCGCAACGCGATCCGCGCTGGGTTCCGGCGATTAGTTCGCCAACGAGTTCCTCGATCGGCGCGCACGTCGGGACTCATTCGGCGTCGGAAGCGGCCCGCGTCATATTTCGGTTCGGGCTGTGGCCCGCGGCGCTCGAACTGTGGGGACTCGCGCCAACCGATCCGAGAGCCGCGAAATGGGACGCGGCGCGTTGGGAGCAGGGGCGGCTCACGATGCCGGGGTTGAGACCTTTGCCGCTGTCGGAGATCGCCGCCAGGGCCCATGCGCGCAAAGGCGTGACAGGGGCGATGGCGCACAGCTTCTCTCGCTGGTCGTGGTCGAAAGCGACGTTTGCGATCGGCGGACAACCATGGACGGCGGAGATCGATGCGCTGGCCGTGCGAAAGAGTTCTGGAAAGTTCGTTCGGTTGGATCGCGCCGATGTCCAATACCCGCCCACCGTATTCAATCGGATCGGGACCTCCTACACATCGCTATGCGGCGCGCTGGTCCGTGTCGAGATCGAGCGAGACACCGGCGCCTTGCGCATCGACAGGGCATATACTGTCCTCGAATGTGGTCGCGCGCTGACGCCTGAAATCGTGCTTGGCCAGGCGCAGGGCGGTTTCGCGATGGGCGTCGGCTACGCGCTCCTCGAATCGCTTCCGCTTTATGAAGACGGACCCGGCAATGGCCAATGGAATCTCGGACAATATTTGATCGCGCGCGGGTCGGACCTGCCTCGGCAGGGGCTCGAGATCGACGTGTTGCCCCCGCTGCCGAACGATCCGCCAAAGGGCATGGCTGAGGTCGTTATGATTCCCATCGTTCCGGCGTTGTTGAACGCGATCTTCGACGCGACGGGGCGTCGCTTCCACGCCTTGCCGGTGACTCAACACGTGCTCAGGGGAGCGCTCACGTGACGACTGTGCGCATGAGGATCAATGGACGCGCATATGGCCCGGTGAAGGTGCGCGACGAGCTGACCATGAATGATTTTCTGCGCGAGCGCCTCGGACTCACCGGCACCAAATTTGGCTGCGGCGCCGGGCAGTGCCTCAGTTGCGCAGTGATCATCGACGATCCGGACGGGACGAGCCACACCAGTCCAACCTGCATCGTTCCGGCGGCGAGCTTCAACGGGAAATCCATTCGGACCGTGGAAGGCCATGCGACGAACGGCGAACTCACTGCGCTGCAAAGATCGTTCATCGAGCATTTCGCGTTCCAATGCGGCTATTGCACAGCCGGCTTCTTGAACGAGGGACAGGTTCTGCTGGAGCGTCTGGCGAAGACGCCGGTGGCGCGCGACGATCTCGAGAAAACGATCGCTGACGCGTTTGACGGGCATCTGTGCCGGTGCACGGGCTACATCAAATATCACGAGGCTGTGCGCGACGTCATTCTCGCCAATCCGGGACGATATCTGACCTAGCGAAGCGCGTTTCGTATGAGTGCGGCGCAGGAGGGGGACCGAAGATGAAATTTGCGGTTCTCGCAGCGGTCGTGGGGCTGACAACATGCGTGACGTCCGACAGCCGATCGGCGACGCTCGCAACTCCAGAAAGTCTTGCCGGCATCGGCGACGCCGCGGCGCGGTCCGCGGCTTTGTTTACCGAACTCGGCAAAGTCCTGACCAGTCCGCGCTGCGTCAATTGCCATCCCGCCGGCGATCGTCCGCATCAGGGTGAACTGGGCCGGAGTCACCAGCCGCCGGTCGAGCGAGGACCGGATGGCCGAGGCCTCACGGCGATGCGCTGTCCGATCTGCCATCAGGACGCCAATTTTGAGCCCGGCCGCGTTCCCGGTCACCACGAATGGCGTCTCGCGCCGCGTGAGATGGGCTGGGAGGGAAAAACGCTCGGTGAGATCTGTGCGCAGATCAAAGATCCCGCGCGCAATGGCGGCCGTTCGCTGGACGCGCTTGCACGTCACATTGGCGGCGACACGCTCGTAGGTTGGGCTTGGTCGCCCGGATTTGGCCGCCATCCCGCGCCGGGAACGCAGAAGGAGGCGGGCGCGCTCGTCGAAGCTTGGATCAACACCGGGGCGGTATGCCCGAATTAGCGGAGGATAAGCGAACCCCGCGCGGCTTCCGGCGGCGATCGCACGACGCCCCCGCATCTATCGTCGAGACAATTGGCCGTCCACGCCGCGCCTTTGCTGTCCCCTCATCTCACTGGAGAGTCTCATGATGCCCACCACGCTCACGACGAGCGGTCTCCGCAAGCTGCTGTCGTCGGTTGTCGTCTTTGGATTATCGGCTTCGCCCGCCTGCGCGACGGAGTCGCCAAGCTACTTCACGGGACTTGTCGGCGCCGAGACCGCCAGCCCGGCCGAAATCGCCAACAAAAATGTGCTGCAGCTGAATACGTCGATGTTCCAGCTGTATGGCGACGCCGCACAGATCTTCAAGAAAAACATCCTCGCGAAGCATCCGATTATTCTCGGACTGTTTTCCGGCGCCGGCGGGCGATTTATCCTTTATCGTCCCGGCATGGCGCCGATTGAGGCGCCGCAGGCGCCGATCGTCTATCAGTTGCTGAAATCGGTTGGCCACAGCACGATGGCGTTGGCCGAAGTCGTCGTTCCGTATCTGAACAGTCCCAAGGACACGACATGGCGCGGCGCGTTGGCGGCGTATCGGAGCCGCATGCAATCCGCGCTCGACACGCTTGACGCGAGCGGCATGCAAAAAGACTGGCGAACAAACAATCGAAGCATTCTGCGAAACAATATCGCGTTCATGGACGAGTGCCTGAAAAATAATGCGATCTCAGCGGAAGGCCTGCAGAAATTCGCCAAGACGCAGTCGCCGCTGCTGAAGAAAAATATCGCTTGGGCGGCGCAGACCCAGGTCGCCCATTGGATGGATGTCCTCGGCGGTTGGAAAGAGATGCTTGGCGCCGACTGGGACAAAACCTATGCGGCCAGCAATACGATCTACGTCGCCCGCCAGAACAATGTCCTGTTCAGCGTGCTGGCGCAGTTCTTCGGACCTGAGGCCATCAATGATCGCCTGATGCTGATCGAGACAATCTCATTCACTACGACGCCCGACGATATGCTGGAGTCGCTGACGCGCATCATCGCCGACCGATCCGTGGGCGCCGCTTTCTTTGGCGACTCCCATCTCATGGATTTCGAATTGATGGGCGGAGACGCGCGGCAGGCGATCATCGACGAAGACGCGAAGCGCAAGATGAATGTGGTCCTGCCGCCGCAAGTGCCGTTCGGCTCGCGTCAATGGCCGACGCTGATCACGCCGGGGCCCGGCGCGAAGAGCTTGAGCGACCTTCCGTGAAGTTGAATCCTGTAGCCAGGATCACGGCGCGAAAGGTTCCTGAATCTCGTTTTATCGCGGCGGTCGCGCTCGTTCTTGGCGTTCTGCTTCCGCTTGAGACTCACGCGCAAGATCGCATTGATCGCGTCACGGGTTTCGAGCGTGAATCCATTCACACCGCCGCCTGGCCGGCCGGCAAAAAGGTCGCCGTCAGCTTTGCGTTTTTCGTCGAGGAGTTCGGCTTCGGCCAAGGTCCGATTTTCCGTCCAGATCTTGCGTCGCGCAATCCTGACCTCGTGAACGAGGCGTTCCGTCAATATGCGATCGACTGGGGCATTGTCCGCGTCGGCCGGCTATTTAAAGAACTGAACGTGCCGCTCACCATCGTGGTGAATGCGGAGTTTTTCGGCAAGCATCCATCGGTATGGAAGGAGTTCCGTTCGATGCTGCCGAACGCGCCGCTCGTCGCGCACGGGATGAACAACACAAGCCGCATGTTGCCGCTCCGGAGCGGGATCGCCGCGCAGAAGGCCTACATTCGCCGTACATTGGATCTCATCGCCGAAGCCACGGGCGTCAGGCCGACGGGCTGGTCGAGTCCGAGCGTCTACGCCGATCGCGACACGATGCGGGCGATGGCCGCAGAAGGCGTCGCCTACACGCTCGACCAGATGGATTCGGATGTCATCTCACGTTTGAAGACGCCGGAAGGTTCGCTCATCCTGCTGCCCTATCCGACCGTGACCGTCGACATGGGCCAATATCTCGCTCGGATGAAAACGACCAGAGAGATCGAGACGCTCTGGTTGGACTATGTCTCTGAACTGACCATCGAGGCGCGCGCCGATCCGGCGCGAGGCGCCACGACTGTGGTCATCGGCATACATCCCTTTGTCGTCGGCACGCCGGATGGAGCCTCCGCGCTGCGGCGCGTTCTTTTGCGCCTCAAGGAAGACGACGCTGTATGGCTGGCGGACGCCGACGCCCTTTTGAAGGCGGCTGGCCTGAGATGAGCGAAGCCGTCGATTCGGACGACTTTCACGGGTATTCGCTCGCTTGATCCCGACCGATCGCCTGGAACAGGCCAATACGCCGTTTGGCGCGCCGGTCAGGACAAAGATGTGAACACCTCTGTCTATGCCGCTCCAGGCGTCTTCAACTTCGGGGAAGCTCTGGGCCGCGTGGGCTTCAGCCTCTGTCTCAGCGCGACGCCGAACGAGACGACCGCCGCCTCGATCTGGGCCGCGCCGATGGTTCATCCCTGGGAGGGGTGGAGCGACGCGCGCGCCTTCGATGGAACGGCAAGCCTCATGCAGCCGCAAGCCCTGCCCTTATATCAGGGGGCCGAGCCCTATCATGTGCTGGGCCTGCTGCTTCAGCCCGACCCGCCGAAGGCGCTCGATCTCGTGCGGCAGAGGAACGATCAGCTCAGCGCGACCGTCGGCGACGCATGGACCGACGCGCTGGCTCAGGGCGTCATCCCAAATAGCGGCAGTCCCACGAGCAATCGGCCGCTGCGCGACGACGCCGCGCGCACTCGACTTCCCGAGCCGTCCTCGGCCGCGACTGTCCTATTGTTTCGCCCGGACCCCTATCTTCTCGACGGCCGCTATGCCGACAATCCGTGGCTCCAGGAATTGCCGCGGCCCTTAAGCAAAATAAGCTAGGGCAATCCGCTCCTGATATCGCCCGCGCGCGCTCATGCCTGTCGCTGGCGAATGGCGACGTCGTCCGGATCACGGTCGACGGCGTGCGCATGACCACGCCGATCGCCATCGCCCCCGGCCAGTCGGATGATTGCCTCGTCGCGCTTCTTGGATTCGGCAGACGCCACGCGGGCCCGGTGGGGCAGAATGTCGGCGTCGATTTCTTTGCGCTTACGGGGCGCTCATGTGGCGCGCCGGACATTCAAAAAACCGGCGCGACAGTAGAGCTGGCGAGCACGCAGCACCACGCCGCGATGTTCGACGAAGGGGGCGTCTATGCACGGAGCGCCGCGCTGTCGCAGTTCCTCGCGGATCCTGAATTCCTTCGTCGAAGCGATGAGCCGCTGCCGACTTTTTATGAGTGGAGGCCTGAGGGACCGGCCGCCTGGGGCATGAGCATCGACCTCAACGCCTGCATCGGCTGCAACGCCTGTGTGGTCGCCTGCCAGGCGGAAAACAATATTCCCGTCGTCGGCAAGGCCGAGATGCTGCGCGAGCGCGAGATGTACTGGCTGCGCATCGACCGCTATTACGAAGGCCCGCCGGAATCTCCGAAAGTGAACTTCCAGCCCGTTCTCTGCATGCATTGCGAGGAAGCGCCTTGCGAGCCGGTCTGCCCGGTCGGCGCGACGATGCACGACGCCGAAGGGCTCAATGTGATGGTCTACAATCGCTGCATCGGCACGCGCTTCTGCTCCAACAATTGCCCCTACAAGGTTCGTCGCTTCAATTATTTCGACTTAGCGGGAGAAGAGCGCCGCGCAATCGAATCGCGCAATCCCGACGTCACCGTGCGCGCCCGCGGCGTGATGGAGAAGTGCACCTTTTGCCTGCTACGCATCGCCGCCGCGCGCATCGTCGCCGCTCGCGACGGCGAGAAAGCGTCTGCGGTCGTGACCGCCTGCGAAGCCGCCTGTCCGACGCAGGCCTTCACCTTTGGCGATCTTGCAGCCAAGGGGAGCGAAGTCGCCGCGCGCCGCGCCGGACCCCTGTCTTACGCGCTGCTGGCGGAACAGAATACGAGGCCGCGCGTCACTTATGAAGCGCATATTTTCAATGTCGATGAACCTAAAGAGACGCAGAAATGACGTTGTTCCAGGCCCAATCGACGCTCGGGGTCTCCGCAGACAGCAGACGTCCGCATGCGAACGATCCGATCGTCGCGCCGGAGCAGACCATATCGACGATGACGACGAAAATCTGCGCGCCGCCGCTGCAGGAGGAATGGCCACTCTGGTGGAAGTTCAGCCTGGCCGCGGCGCTCTTCTTGGTTCTTATCCTGGTCATCTCGATCGGCTGGCTGTTTTATGCGGGCGTCGGCGGCGGGCGATCACAGACCTTCATTCATCCGATCGGCGCCGTTGTCATGACGACGCGCGGCGTCGTCTCAAGTTACCACTCCGGCATCGGCTCCTCGCAGGAAGGGATACGCGGCGCGGTGGAAGCCGCCGCCTCGCAGACTGTTGCGCCGCGCGCGTCGCCGGCGCTTCTGCTCTGCTTCGACTTCGATTCGACCACCGGGCGCTACACATTCGCCATCATGAAATTTCTGCAGATCGGCGCGGCCGGGATGACCCTAGCGCTTGCAGCGATGATCTATCGCGAGTTCCGCAAAGGCGCGCGCGCATGAATGGCTACTGGCCAAGCGCGACGCTCGAAGGACGCGAAGTCGATTATCTGCTCCTCGCGCTTTTGCTCGTGTCATGCGCCGTTCTCGCCCTCGTTTTCGGGCTCATTCTTTCTTTACATGTTTCGATATCGCGCCGACAGCGACGTCCATCGCGGCGCACGGTCGGACAAGACCTGGCGTTTCGAGATCAGCTGGACGGCGGCGACGCTGGCGGTTTTTTTCGGCTTGTTCATCTGGGGCGGCGATCTTTACGTGCGCCTTTTCCAACCGCCGGGCGACGCCTTGCAGATTTACGTCGTTGGTAAGCAATGGATGTGGAAGGTCGAGCATCAGGGCGGCCAGCGCGAGATCAACGCTCTACACATACCAATCAACCGGCCGATCCAGCTCGTAACGACGTCGGAAGACGTCATTCATGATTTTGCCGTGCCGGCCTTTCGCATCAAACACGATGTTTTGCCTGGCCGCTACCAAGCGCTCTGGTTTCAGGTCGACAGGACCGGCTCCTTCCAACTCTTCTGCACTCAGCTTTGCGGCGTCGGCCATTACACGATGACGGGAGAAATCGTCGCCATGTCGCAGCCGGATTAGACCGAGCTGACGATCGGCGTGACGAATACGGCGCTGTTGATCGCGAGCAGTTTCGCCTACGGGATCGGCCTCGCCTGCATTGAATTCGGCAGCCGTCGCGGCATGGTGCTCTGGCTGTTGATCGCCTGGGCGCTCGGCGCCGCTTTTATCGGCCTCAAATTCGGGGTGGAATGGCGAATGGATCTCGACAAGGGTCTGTTCCCCGGCCCGAGTTTCTCAGTCCCCGGGCCGTCACGAAGCGGCGCGCAACTGTTCTTCGCCTTCTACTTCTTCAGCACGGCGCTTCACGGGCTTCATCTTCTCGTCGGACTTGCGCTTGTCGCCTGGATTATCTCGAAAGCGCGAAAGTTCACCTCCGAGCGCTATAGTCCTGTTCGCATCGTCGGACTTTATTGGACATTTATCGATATCATCTGGCTTATTCTGTTTCCGCTCATCTATCTCATCGGACGCGCCTCATGACGGCGATCGTCCTTCGACTTGTCGCAGTCGCGTCACTCATGTTTGCGCTTCTCGCCGCAGAGCTTGCAGTGACCTTTGCCTTTTCGGGCTGGGGACGTGGCGGCGTCGCGGTCATTGCGGCGGCGATGGTTGGCGTAGCCGCGTTCGGATTCATGGACCTGCGTCAAGAAGGCGTTGTCGTCTGGCTTTTCGCCGCCGCGGCGCTTCTCTGGCTCATCATTCTTCTCGGACTCGGCGCGCTCGATCCGATGACGCGCACGCTCTATCCGACAGTCATCGCCGTCCCATAGAGCCTTCCTACTCGACCGCGCATCCCCGCTCTGCAATGGCTGCTCAATAGGAGCCCAGAGTGAATCGAATGCGCTTGTTCGGTGTTGCACGCCGCCGCACGCCGCCGCACGTGGCCCGCGGAAAGCGGTCGCGCTTGAGCGATGACGAACGCCGCGTCAACCGCTAGCGCAAAATTCGAACAGGCTGGCGTTTAGCGTCGCTTGTGAATCGGCGCCATGGTGTGACCCCGACGGAATCGGTCAGGCGTTTACGGCGCCGATCGGCGTTCGGACCCCTCGCCGGTAGAACGAACACACCTGGTCCGTGTTCAACGTCCCGCTTGATGGAAGCTTCCCGATAACGCGGGTGCGCCGTTACGCTCGAGCCTTACCGGTCGCGCTGTCAGTGGACGTAGCGCACCCCCTGTGAGGGCGCTCGATCCAGGCGCTCGCCACCCATAGAGCCGCAGCTGTGTAGAGAAGCCCCGCAGGGACCCACATGATCAGGCCGGCGAGCTGCTGGTCTTCAATCGCCGTCAGTCCCCACGCGCCGGCGTTCGCGCTCTGGCTTGCGGACCAGAGCCGTTCCGACAACGTCAACAGAACACCAAGGAAGCCGCTTTGCACGACTGTGAAAAACAAGCAGAAGAGGACCAGCCCTCTCTGCGGCGATAGAAGCATCGCGCGCCAGAAAATCAGCGCGGACACGAGCAAGCAGGCATGTTGCAAGAAATGCGCGGACCGATCTTGGAGCGCCAGCTCGTAGAGGCTGGAAGCATGCCAAGCCCAAATTGCCAAGGCATGCTGAATCGTTGCAAAGAGCGGCTGCGTCGCTGCCCTCCAAGCGACTTGGAGCCATCGCCGTAGGCCCGTCACAGCCGCCAGCAGAGGGCGCGTTGAAGCCCACGCGAAGGCTGCGAAGGGTCGTCCCACGACGAGCAACGGCGCGACAATCAGAATCGCCCATTCATGTTCGATCATATGAGCGGCGAAGAGACCGGCCGAATGCTCGCGCACGGCCGGCAGATAAAGCAAGGCGAGCGCCGTGCAGCCCGCAGCGAACATGATCGCTTGACCCCGGGCAATGCCCCGGATGCCGCCGGCGCGCGCCCATAGTCTCGCGACGCCGAAAGCGTAAAAGGCCGCAAAGGCCAGCAGAACAATGAGACTGATAAAGTCAGGGGCGGAATACTCCGCCACGGTATGCGCGACCGCGGGCGCGCAAGGGCATAGGAAGAAAAGAATCAGACTGGGGCGGCTCACCGCTCGCATCCAAGCAGCAAGACCGCCGAGCCTTGCAGCAGGATGACCGCGGCGAAGAGCGCGCCAAGAGCGGCCGCCACCCCGGCCAACAGCGCGTGTGGCGTGCCGTCCCGATCACCGGCGAGCGTTCTATAGGCGAGCGCTGACAGGCCGGCGCCGCAGACCGCCAACACGGCAAGCGCAGCCGCCAACGACAGAAGCGCGACCCAATGGCGCGCGCACACGGTGGAGGCGATCGCATAGCCCGCCAGCGTGTAGACGGCCCATGCCCCTGGTCCAAGCGCGAGGCCTGCCCAACTCAATTGTGCCGCAGCGGGCGCACGCATGGCGTTCATCCCTTCTGAAACCAATAGATCACGAAATAGAGCGGGACCCACGCGCCGACGACGAAATACCAATAGAAGGCGTTGTCGCTGACATCGCTGAAGCGTTTGCCGCGGCCGTGTTCAGTGAACATGAGCGCGGTGAGAACGAGCGTATCGCCAACGTCGGTGACGAGATGCGTCGCATGCAGGCCAAGTAAGAACCACAACATCGAACCGTAGGCGTTGACGTACCATTTCACCGGCAAATTGTAGAATTCGTAAAAACGAATGACGATGGCGAGGAGCCCGATGCCCGAGACCAGCAACAGGCCTGCGCGTACGGCTTTGAGGCTCTCCGCTCTCGCGAGGCGCTCCAGCAGGAGATTTGGCCAAAGGCTAACGAGAAGGAGCGCCAACATGAGCGAGCCTGGCCAGTGATTTGGCAGTGGGTCCAGAGGCCATCGCTCCGAGAGCGCGGCGAGATAGAAATATGCGCCAACGGCCATCGCGAAACCCGAGCCTTCGATCGCTATGAAGGCGAGCGTTCCCCACCACGTCAGAGCTTTTGCGCCAAAGCCATATGTCGGCAAATCGTGCAGGTTCATGACGAGGCGCGTCTTCATCACATGTCCTCCGAAACGTGCTTCGGCCAGAACCACCCGATCAGCGGCGCGGCGACGAGCGCTCCGCCCCAGACGACGGCCCAAGCCGTGAAGATCGAGCCCACGAATGTGATCGTGACGGCGATGGCGGCGAGGAGGGGCCATATCGACGGGTCGGGCGAGCGTTCGCGCAGTTGCGGAACCGCTTCCGCGAGCGACGTCACCGCGAGGTCCCGGTAGGTCACCGAGAGTCCGGCGGCAACCGGCAAAGGATCGTCGCGCCATAGCGGCGTGCGGCGATCAACGATCGGAATGCGATCGAAGTTTTGCGGCGGCGGCGGCGAATCCGTCGCCCATTCCAACGTCGAGGCGTTCCAGGGATTCGCTGCAGCGGGCGCGCCCTTGCGCCAGCTCATCGCGACATTCCACGAAAAGATCAGGAAGCTCGCGAAAAACAGCAGCGCGCCGAGGCTTGAAAGCTGATTCAGTCCATCCCACCCCAACTCGGGCTGGTAGGTGTAGACGCGTCTCGGCATCCCCATGAGCCCGAGAATATGCATCGGGAAGAACGCGATGTTGAAGCCGATGAACGCCATCCAGAAATGCCAGCGCGCCAAGCGCTCGCTCAGCATTATGCCAAGGACTTTCGGAGCCCAATAATAGACCCCGCCGAGCAGGGGAAAGACCGCGCCGCCGATGAGCACATAATGGAAATGCGCCACGACAAAGTAGGTGTCATGAACTTGCGTGTCGATCGGAACCGAAGCGACCATGACGCCCGTCATGCCGCCGATGACGAAAATGAAGAAGAAGCCGAGCACGAATAAAAGCGGCGACGAAAGGCGCGGGCGGCCGAGCCCGAGAGTCGCGATCCAACAGAAGATTTGGACGCCATTGGGTATTGCGATCAGCATGCTTGACGCGGTGAAGAAGCTCGCGCCGAGCTGCGGCAGGCCCGTCGTGAACATATGATGGACCCAAAGGCCGAAAGATAGGAAGCCGACGGCGATCAGCGACAGCACCAGCGCAAGATAGCCGAACATCGGCCGGCGTGAGAACGTCTCGATGATCGCCGACACCATGCCGGTCGCGGGCAGAAAGATGATGTAGACTTCGGGGTGGCCGAAGATCCAAAAAAGATGCTGCCAGAGCACCGCGTCGCCGCCGCCGGTCGGATCAAAGAAATGCGTTCCGATGAGACGATCCATGATCAGCATGGTCGAGGCCGTCACAACGGCAGGCATCGAGAACAGCACAAGAAAGGACATGACCAGCATCGACCAGACGAACAAGGGTATGCGATCGAGCGTCATGCCGGGCGCGCGCTGCTTGAAGACGGTGACGATGATCTCCACCGCGACGGCGAGCGCGGCGACTTCCGTGAAGGTGATCGTCTGCGCCCAGACGTCGCTGCGCTTGCCGGGCGTAAATTGCGGACCAGAGAGGGGAACGTAAGCGAACCATCCGACGTCCGGTCCGACATTCAAGACGAAGGCGATTCAAAGAAAGGCGCCGCCGGCGAGATAAACCCAATAGCTGAAGGCGTTGAGGCGCGGGAAGGCGATGTTGCGCGTGCCGACCATCAGCGGGACGAGGTAAACTGCGAAAGCCTCCATCACCGGCACGGCGAAGAGAAACATCATTGTCGTGCCGTGCATGGTGAAGATTTGATTATAGGCTTCGGGCCCGATGAAGCCGGCCTCCGCGCGCGAGAGCTGCAAGCGGATCAAAACGGCGAGAAGTCCGCCAAGGCACAAGAACGCGAAAGCGGTGATGATGTAGCGCCGCCCGACGATTTTATGATCGACGCTCGACAAGGCCCCCATTAGACTCCGCGGCGTTGACCACACGCGCGCCAGACGCGACGTCAGCGCTTCTCCTTCCATGTCTTCATCGCGCCGGTCGCGTTCTTCACACTTGGCGAGGCTCACTCCAAATTCTCCAGATAGGCGACGACGGCGTTGAGTTCTTGCGACGACAGCGGCAGAAGCGGCATGTGCGCCCCAGGCTTCAGTCCCTGCGGATCGGCGATCCAGCCTGCGGTCGCGCCGCGCGTTCTTGGCAAGAGGGCGGCGGCGAGCGTCCGGCGGCTTGCGAAATGGGTCAGATCGGGTCCAACAAAGCCGTCCGCCTTGGTCCCGCGAATGGCGTGGCATGCGAAGCAGGCGCGGGTGAAAAAAACGTCCTGGCCGAACCTTTGCTCTTCGGTTTGCGGGGCGCGGCCCGGGCCGGCCTGGCCTATGCGCCACGCCTCGAAGCGGTCGGGAGTTTCAACGACAACATCGAGGCCCATATGCGCGTGTTGCAGTCCGCAAAACTCGGCGCATTGCGCGCGGTAGACGCCTGCCTGAGGCGCGCGAATGTTCAGTTCGTTCACTCGGCCGGGGATCAGATCCTTTTTCCCCGCAAGGCTTGGCGCCCAGAAGCTATGGATGACGTCGGAAGATTCTAAGTTCAAAACAACGTCGCGGCCGGCGGGAAGATGAAGCTCATTTGCCGTGACGAATGGTCGGTTTGGAACATCCTCGGCGTAGCGAAGCTCCCACCACCATTGATGTCCGATAATACGGACGAGAAGAGGCGACTCGCGGCGTTGCATCTCGCGCTGTCCGGCGAAGCTTACGACGGTGAGGCCAATGACGATGAGACCCGTCAGGCCGGCGCAGATCGAAATAAGGGCGTTCGCGGTTCGCTCATGGGGTTGTTGGCATTCCGCGCGCCGGCGCCACATCGCGATCGCTAATGCGATCATGACGATCAGCCAGATCGCGCCCAGGAGGACAACGAACGTGAAAATGAGCCAGAACAAATGTTGCGCTTCGGCGGCATGGGGCGCGAGAGCGGACTGCCGATCGCTGCAGCCGGCGAGAGCGCGGGATAAAGCAGCGACAAAGACGGCGCGCCGCACGGGCATGGCGATTCTACCCATGACCCTCAAGGCTAAGATTACGGTGGCGTGCATATGGATTAGTGTTGCAAGTGTTACCGTCGCGAGTGAGTAACGCAGATGCAACGGCTATGTTCCTGTGTTTGGGGCCGTCGTAGGCGCTGACGCAGGGCGACGCTTGCCCCGCCTGTCGCCGGCTCTACCTCCGTTACAATTGCGAGTGCGGGACCAACCATGTCGCCGTTGTCTCTCTCGAAGTTGCAGCTTCGTCCAACGTGGTATCCGGCGTCTCGGCGTTTGGGATCTTTGCGCTTCGGATTCTTGCTGTGCCTCTTTGCGCCCATCGCCGCTTTGGCGCAGCCCAATCTTTCTGAGCTCGCAGCCGATCAAAGGAACTGGCCCATCGCCTCACGCGACTACGCCAATACGCGCTACAGCACTCTCGACCAGATCAACCCCGAGAACGTCGCTCAATTGAAACTTGCGTGGTCGTTTTCGGTTGGCGTAGATCGCGGACAGGAAGCGGCGCCGCTCGTCATAGATGGCGTCCTGTATGTCGTGGCGCCCTATGATGGGCCGCGTCCCAATCAGGTCTTTGCGCTCGACGCCGCGACGGGCGAACTCAAATGGTCCTATGCCCCAAAGCCAGACATAGCGGCGAAGGGCGTCGCCTGTTGCGATGTGGTGACGCGCGGCCTCGCCTATGACAACGGCAAAATCTTTCTCAATACGCTGGACAATCACATGGTGGCGCTTGACGCGCGCACGGGCGTCGAATTGTGGGTGACGAAGCTCGGCGACATCAATCTCGGCGAAACGATCACCATGGCGCCGCTCGCAATCAAAGGAAAAGTGCTCGCGGGCAACAGCGGCGGCGAAATGGGCGTTCGAGGTTGGTTGACTGCAGTCGATCAGAACACCGGCAACATTGTCTGGCGCGCCCATTCGACCGGCCCGGATTCCGAGGTGCTGATCGGCCCCGACTTCAAGCCCTATTACGATTGGATGAAAGGAAAGGATCGCGGCGTCGACACGTGGCCGCGTGACCGTTGGAAGACTGGCGGCGGCACGGTCTGGGGCTGGCTTTCGTACGATCCCAATCTCAATCTCGTTTACTACGGCACGGCGAATCCAGGGCCCTGGAACTCCAATCAGCGGCCCGGCGATAATCTTTGGACAAGCACGATCTTCGCGCGCGACGCGGACACGGGCATGGCCAAATGGGCCTACCAAGTGAGCCCGCACGATCTCTGGGATCACGACGAGATCAACGAGAACGTGCTCGTTGATCTAGAGATCAACGGCGCTCAGCGCAAAGCGCTCATTCATCCCGGCCGTAATGGCTACATGTATGTGATGGATCGTGAGACAGGCGAGGTTCTTTCAGCGGATCCATATGATACGGTCACGGCCTATAAGGGCGTTGATCTGAAGACCGGCCGCATCGAACCCAATGAAGCGCTCGAACCCGTGTTGAATAAGACAATCGAGAACGTCTGTCCGGCGCCGCCCGGCGCCAAGGACTGGCAACCAACTGCCTGGTCGCCTCGAACCAAGCTTCTCTATGTGCCTCACCAGCATCTTTGCGCGAACTTCAAAACAAGCGAAGTGAGCTATATCGCCGGCACGCCCTTCGTCGGCGCCACGGTCGATATGTATGCAGGCCCTGGCGGCCACCGCGGCGAGTTCATGGCCTGGGATCCGATCAAACGCGCCAAGATCTGGTCCATTACGGAAAATCAGCTCGTCTGGAGCGGCGCGCTGGTCACGGGGGGCGACGTCGCCTTCTACGGCACGATGGACAGGATGTTCAAAGCCGTCGACGCGCGATCGGGCAAATTGCTCTGGCAGATTCGTGCGCCCTCTGGACTGATAGGGCAGCCGGTCACCTACGTCGGCAATGACGGTGTTCAATATGTCGCGATCCTTTCAGGCGTCGGGGGGTGGCCCGGCGTCGTCGCCAACGCCGAAGTCGATCCCCGCGTGCGCAACGGCGCGCTGGGATTCACCGGCGCGTCACAGGATCTGCCGCTCTACACTGTCGGCGGCGGAACGCTGCTTGTCTTTTCCCTCGGCAAGGAGGCGGCGCAACGACCTAAGGAAGCCCCTGCGACGCCGGGAGGCCAACCGTGAAACGCCATCCGGTCCAACTACTCTTCGCGTTGACCATTGCACTTTGTGCAGGGCTCGCGAAAGCGAACGCCGGTGATCTACGGGTCTGCGCCGATCCCAACAATTTGCCCTTCTCGGATTCGCAGGAACGCGGATTTGAAAACAAGCTTGCTGAGCTCGTTGCGCGTGAGCTTGGAAAATCGGTTTCCTATGTCTGGTGGGCGCAACGTCGCGGCTTCGTCCGCAACACCCTTAAGGCGGGCGTTTGTGACGTGATCATGGGCGTGCCCGCGCATTACGAGCTCGTCGAAACGACGAGGCCTTATTATCGGTCGAGCTATGTCTTCGTGTCGCGCGCCGACCGGGGCATTGCCGTCTCGTCGCTGGAAGACCCCAATCTGCGCAGGCTGAAGATTGGCGTGCACCTCATTGGCGACGACGGCATGAACACCCCGCCGGCGCATGCGCTCGGCGAACTGGGGATCGTCGAGAATGTCGTCGGGTTCACGGTCTACGGCGACTATCGACAGGAATCCCCGCCGGCGCGTCTGATCGAAGCGGTTGCAAATGCCGATGTAGATATCGCCGCCGCGTGGGGACCGCTCGCCGGCTACGCCGCCCTTCATTCCCCCGTGCCCTTACGCGTGACGCCGATCGTGGAGACGCGGCAATTCGCGCCGCTCAAATTCTCTTTCGCCATCGCCATGGGCGTGCGCAAGGGCGACGACGCGCTCAGACGGCGACTCGATGAGGTTCTCCAACGCAAGGGGGATGAGATCGCGGCGCTGCTCGCGAGCTTCGGCGTCCCTTCCGTTCCAGAGCCTGCGGATTAGGACAACGCCGATGCGCTTGCGACCTTACGCCGTCGCTGTGCTTATTCTGCCGCTGGCTTGCATATCGTCGGAAGCCGCTCCAGCGCGCCCGACGCATCATCCTGTCAGGCCCACAGAGCCGACGCCGCCACGGCCGCATTTCGCCGCGCCGCCGGCCACGCAAAATGCGCCGCCGCCGACCGCTCAGCCAGCGCCGACGCCCTCGCCGCAATCGCCAGAGCAACCCGCCACGCAATCTGGCGAGGGGAAACCCCGGCCGGGGATCGGTTTCTATGAGGCAAGCGAGACGTATCTTCGCGCGCCGGTCACGACGCTCCTGCCGGGCAATCCGCCGCCGCCGCCCCCGATCATCAATCCCGTCAAAGGGGACCCGCAAGCCCTGCAGCGCGGCATGTCCTATTTCAACACTTTCAATTGCGTCGGCTGTCACGCGGCGAACGGCGGCGGCGGCATGGGGCCTGCGCTGAGCAACCGCATCTTCATCTACGGCGGCGAGCCGGTGAACATCTACCTCAGCATCTATCATGGCCGGCCCAATGGCATGCCTGCCTGGGGCGCCATGCTGTCCGACGAAATTATTTGGGATCTCGTCACCTATATCGAGAGCATCAGTCAGTCGCCGAGCAAGGGTTGGGGACAAACGATCTCGCGCGACGCGCTGACGATCGAACAGACTCCCGCCGAATTCGTCGAAACCGCGAACCCATGGGGCTTCACACAGCGATTCAACTTTGGCCAGAAGCCAAGCGGCGGACGTCCATGAGACATCGGCCTTATGCGGCGCTAGTCCTGACCGACTGCTGGCTTGAAGAAAGCAATCCGCGCGCAAGCGCCGCCGCATTGACGACGTTCTCCACAGTTCTCGCAATGTGTCTAGCGTTGTCGGCGGGCCAGAGCGAAGCCTCGGAGTCGTGGAGCGGGCCGGTCGATGGCGATCCCGCGCGCGGCGCCGCAGAAATCCGCTACGTCGGGTGCGGCTCCTGCCACATGATTCCTGGTATCGCCGGGGCCGACGGGCTTGTCGGTCCGCCGCTCGACTTCATCAGCAGGCGGATCTATATCGCCGGCGTTCTTCGCAACACGCCGCAGAATATGATGGCGTGGCTTCAGAACCCCCAGAAATTCGTGCCGGGAAACGCCATGCCCAATATGAATCTGAGCGAAGAGCAAAGTCGCAATATCACGGCATATCTTTACACGCTGAAATAATTTCGAGAGAGCCGTGGACGCAGCACGCGTCGCTCTCATCCGTCTCCACGCACGAGCGGCTCAGGACACGGCGCGTCTGCGCCCGCGCCTAAGGTTGTGTCAGAGTATCGATATCCAACAGCGTATCCTCATCGGGCGCACGGCGTCGCGGGTCGTGGTGCCACCATACAGATTGCTGCACACGAACCGTTTCTCCTAGCGCCACATGCCCCGCATCCGTGCGCGGATATCGACGCGGACTCGCGGCGCTTCCTGTCCAGTTGCTTGCCCCGTCGGGACAATCGGCCAGGCCCGGCTTTCGAAGTGCTGCAGCAGGTTTGGCGGAATAAACCGTGTGCGCGAAGCATAGACATGGCGGTCGCCGGTGGCCGACTGACCATGGGTGAAGAAGCGCTGTGGCACAATGAGCGACAGGCTGTCCTTGGCGCGCGTCATCGCGACATAGAGCAGCCGCCGCTCTTCCTCGATCTCGGCGGAGGCGCCGGCGCCGAGATCGGACGGGATGCAGCCGTCGACGGTATTGAGCACGAAGACCGATTTCCATTCCTGTCCCTTGGCGGAATGAATGGTCGAAAGGATCAGATAGTCCTCATCGAGCAAGGGGATGCCAGCCTGACCCGACGTCGCGTCCGGCGGGTCGAGCGTCAATTCAGTAAGAAAGCGCTCGCGCGACGGATAACCTGCCGCGATATCCTCGAGTTGGAGCAGATCGGCTTTGCGCATCTCCGCGTCCTCGTACATGCGGTCGAGATGCGGCTCGTACCAATCGCGCACCTGCGCGATCTCCGCCGGCCAGCCGGCGCTGCGTCCGCCCAATCGTTGAAGCAGCGCGACGAAACCCGGCCAATCGGCGGCGGCACGCGGCGGGCAGGGCAAATCACCGATGATGCTGATCGGGTCCGGCCGATCCGCCATGGCGTCGAGAACCGTCTGCGCCGACGATGGTCCAACGCCCGGCAGCAATTGCATCACCCGGAAGCCGGCGACCCGATCGCGTGGGTTCTGCGCGAACCGCAGCGCGGCCAGCATGTCCTTCACATGCGCGCTGTCGAGGAATTTGAGGCCGCCAAATTTGATGAAAGGAATGTTCCGCCGTGTCAGTTCGACTTCCAAGGGACCGCTATGATGGCTGGCGCGAAATAGCACCGCCTGTTCTTTCAGGCGCATGCCGCCTTCGCGGTTCTCCAACACTTCGTCGGCGACGAAGCGCGCCTGGTCGGCTTCATCGCGCACCGTGACGAGGCGCGGGCGCTCGGCGGATTCCCGCTCGGTCCACAAGTTCTTGGTGAAGCGCTCCTTGGCGAGATCAATCACGCCGTTGGCTGCGGCGAGGATCGGTTGCGTCGAGCGGTAATTGCGATCCAGCGTGATGATCTCGGCCGGCGGTGAGAACTCCGTTGGAAAATCGAGAATGTTGCGCACCGTGGCGGCACGGAAGGAATAGATCGATTGCGCGTCGTGGCCGACGACTGTCAAACCGCGACCGCCGGGCTTCAACGCCATCAGGATGGAAGCCTGAAGCCGGTTGGTGTCCTGATATTCGTCGACGAGAACATGATCCCAGCGTCCGCTGATATCGTCGGCGAGGATGGGATCACTGACCGTCTGCGCCCAATAGAGCAGCAGGTCGTCATAATCGAGAACGTTCTGGACCTGCTTGGCTTCGACGTAGCCCGCGAATAGCTCGCGCAACTGTTCTTCCCATCGCGCACACCATGGAAAGTTGGCGCGAAGCACATCCGGCAGCGGCGCTTCGGCATTCACCGCTCGCGAATAGATCACAAGACAGGTCCCTTTGGTCGGAAACCGGCTCTCCATCTTAGAGAAGCCGAGCTGGTGCCGGATCAGATTCATCAGGTCGGCACTGTCTTCGCGATCGTGGATCGTGAATTGCGGATCGAGACCGATCTGCTCGGCATAGTCGCGCAGCAGCCGCGCGCCGATGCCGTGGAACGTGCCGGCCCAAGCGAGCGCGTCGGTGAGCGCACCCTCCTTGTTGCCGAGCACCTTTGCGCAGATGCGCTCGACCCGGCGTCCCATCTCGGCTGCGGCTCGACGCGAAAAAGTCATCAGCAGGATGCGTCGCGGATCGGCGCCGTTGACGATCAAATGTGCAACTCGATGCGCCAGTGTGTTGGTTTTTCCCGATCCAGCGCCGGCAATGATCAGCAGCGGGCCGCCCATTTTGCCATCGGCAAGACCGACGCCATGCTCGACCGCGCTGCGCTGCCTGTCGTTCAACTTTTCCAGATGCGCCCCGCTCATGCCCGTCCGCCCATCTGCGCCATTCCTCGTTCTAATCCATGACGCAGTCCCGAAGACTCTAACGAGGCCAATTTGGCGCACGGAGTAATTTAGAACAAAAAAAGAACATAGCAGCGGCGAGATCCTTTGCAAAGTCTCAAAGAGCAGCCTTTCCATTATGGCGGCCCCTCCGGCCATCGCCGAACTTCGGGAGCGCACCTCGAACGGCTCGGGATCATGACGCCAAACGCATGCGCTCGATCTCGTGCTGGCCAATCAGCCCGCGACCACGGAGCTGAATTCAGAATGGCGGACGGTGGAGCACGATGGGTCGGCCGCCGACGACCACCTGATGGGACGCCAGATCGAACGACAAGCGGCCAAGCGCGACAGGGGGAGGCGCGTCTCCGCCCGAACGACGGAGACACGCCCTGATTCGCGCCATCAGTTCATCGAGATCGCAAGGCTTCGCCAGAAACTCCAATAGCAGCTTCATCCCAATCAAGGCCTGTTCCGGCGACAGCGGGTATATGCAACATCCCGTCTACGACCTCATAGGGCTGCTTCAGGATTGGATTGACCCAATTCTGCCACTCAACCCAATGCGACGTTTCTGATACCCGCATGACGTGGGCGCCGACCTCTGGATAGAGATGCGTAGAAATGGGCGCCCCGAACGCCGCCGCAATGGCTGCCGATTTTAGCCAGCCGGTTACGCCGCCGATCCTCATGAAGTCGGGCATGACCAGGTCGCATGCCTTCATTTGAAGCGCACGGTGCAGATCCCGATGACCGTAGAAGTTTTCTCCTATCTGCAACGGCGTTTTCAATTGCGAAGCGAGGCGCACATATCCATCCAGATTGTCGTAAACGATGGGTTCCTCGATCCAATCCAGGCCCAAGCCGTCGACCGACTGGCACCTCACGAGCGCGTCAGAAAGATCGAGCCCTTGATTGAAATCCGCCATCAAACGAACGTCGGGGCCAACTGCCGCGCGCACAGTCTCGATCGCGCGCAAATCCAGATCTGCGGTTGCGCGGCCTAGCCGGATCTTCAGTCCGGCGAATCCTCCTTCTTGGATGAGTCTCGCGGCTTCCTCGCCTAATTGCGCTGGATCGCTCAGCCAAAGACCGTTGCTGTTATAGGCCTTCACCGGCCCAACCGTGCCGCCGAGGAGCACGCACAAGGGTAGATTCGTGGCCTTCGCCAAGGCGTCCCACGCCGCCATATCGAGGCCCGAAACGGCGATCATGCTCAATCCCTGATAGCCAACGAAATGGAGAGACTTGCGGGTCAGCTCGAATATCTCGGTCGGCGCGACGGCATGACCCTCGAGAAGTTCGCCAAAGTCCTCCAAGGCGGCAACGATGTATTTCATCGCCTTTGGCGTGTACGGTTCAAGGTAGCTGCGCCCAACGATTCCTTCGTTTGTGAAAAGATCGATGAGGATCACAGGCCAGTCGGAGATCGTCGCAATTCTGGCGACGATCGGGCGTTCCAATTTGAGGATCAAGGGCCGCGCCCTGATGTTTTTGATTGTTAGTCGGCCAATCGTCATTCCAAGACTCACATATCAGCGTATTGCGCTTCGCCGTTCCCGAACGACCAGTTCTCTTTGGGAACCTCGACGAGGCTGATGAAGACGTCCTCAACGCGAAGTCCCAGGCGGGAATGGAGTTCTTTCGCCACCGCTCGATAAAAAGATTTCTTCTGCTCGACCGACCGTCCTGCGTTGAGCGTGATCTGGATGAACACGCAGTCCTGCGTGCGTTTGATTCCAAGGTAATTCTCGTCGGCGATGAGGGCGTGTTCTCGATGTTCGGCGATCACCTGGAAGCGGTCGTCCTTGGGAACCTTCAAGATCTCGATCATCGTGTGATAGACGACATCGCCGACGCCGCGACAATATTCGAGGGGTTTGCCTTCGATGAGATCGATACGCACGAGCGGCATTTGATCTCTCCTATTTCGGCGATGCGAATCGAGCGCACGCTTCAATGCGGATCGCTTCATGGAAACGGGCGCCCGAGGGTTCGTCGGGGCGCACGCGCGCGCCGCAGGCGCGCTTGTCAGGCCGGGTCCGCGATCTGGTCCAGCAGTTGAATGAGACGCATCACCTGTTGCAGCAAAATTCCGCCGACGCCAAGGGCAAACCACACGCCCGTGACGAAGCCCCAATGAATCGGCGCTGCGAAGAACTCCTCGCGAAACCAGAAGGTGTGGCCCCACTCGTTAAATCCGACGCTAACGAAGATCATGAACGGACCGACGACCGCAAGCGTCAGAGGGAGAGAAATCGCATTGGCGTAAAGCGGCAGGCGCGTCCTCGCGTACAGCCACGCCGAGCCGCCCATCAGGATGTAGAAAGGAAAGTTGAAGTAGAACTCGATGATGTGGTTGGCGGTGAAAGGCGTGTCGCGGACGGAAACCTGATGCCAGGAATTATCCTGCTCCGCAAAATAGCTGCCGGCCCAATAAACAGCGAATGTGTAGATGCTGATCCACATCGTCAGCGTGAAGTAGCGCGTTATCTCCTCCTTTGGCGCAATCTTGTCGAGGTTTCGATCGCGGGTGAACCAAAGATAGCCCCACAGCGACGGGAACACGATCAACAGAAATGCGCCTTCGAGGTAGAGCAATCGCATCCAATGAACGTCGAACGCGGGATCGGAAGAATCTAGGCCGGTCGAAATAGCATAAGCGCCCTGATACATCCTAAAGCCGACGTAGATGACGGTCATCACGGCGAAGGTGAGGAGATATTTCGGTAGGTCTCTCAGATACCAGGGCAGATTGAAAGGCGCTTGCGGGGTGGATTGGGCGATTGTTTGCGCGGTGGCGCTCATGGCCGCTCCTTTGGTTGGCCTGAATTGTTTTCGCGCGCGCCACGTTCTTTGCCCGGGCGCGCGAGACGTCAGTAGAATTTCGGGATGACCGGAGCGGACACGCTGGAGACATAGCGTCTGCCCGCGTCGTCATAGAGGAAGAGCAAGCCTCCCATCCGCGTATCCGCGTCGCGGATCAGGCCGTCGAGCCTCTCGCGCTGCCAAAGCGAATCCTCGGCCGTGATGCGGATCGTTCTCGTCTCGCCCGGCGCAATGGGATCGGCCGTGTCGATGCTCAGCCCTTCGCGTGCAGCCAAAGCGGCGCCCTCGTCCTGTGGCGGCTGGACAACCGCGGGGTTGAGGAAGCGCACATTCGCGGTCGCGAACTCGCCAACCCGTACGGGATGGTCGGAGCCGTTATGAAGCAGCGCGGTCATGATCATTGCACGAGCAGGCACATTGTATTCGGCGCGCTGAATCTTGACCTGCACTGCTCCATTGTCGACGGCAGGCGGAAGCGGATCGATCTGATCCATTGCGGCTTGCAGAGGGATGGCGTTTGGATATTTCAGATCCGTTACGAAGTTCGCGCCGAATACGATCATCGGAACTGCGAAGATGATCGCCGCGCCAATCTTCCGGTCGAGCGGGGAGATAAGGCTCGCCTCCTGGCCGGCATGCAGCATTTTATAGCGTGGAATAAACAGCGGACGCCTGACCCACCACAGCAGCCACGCCGAACCGAGCGCGATCCAGAAGCCGTGCCAGGCGACGCCATTCGCGAGCCCGTATGTCTCCATGTCGATCACGCTGCCATCGAGCGTCTTGATCTGGTTAGTGAATGCGGAGGCATCGCCCTCGACTTCCATCCATTGGCCCGGGCCCACGACGGAGCCCGCATCATGCAGATTGACGAAAGGATGAAGATGGAAGCGACCAGGGATCCTGGCCTTCATCACAATCTTGAACTCATAGTCGCCGCCGAGTTTCAAAGCGGAGGAGCTGACGGACGATTGTCCGTTGAGGTAACGCTCGTTCCGAATGAAGACTGGCCCCGGCGCGGAGACATTCAGATAGGTCGCGTCCGGTTGCGCCACCCCGCGCGGCCAGTCCGCGTTGACGTGGAACTTACCGGTGATGACAACCTCTTCATTGACGTTGAGCTTCGCTTTCGACCACGCCACATCGTACCATTGGATCGTACGCATGCGGACGAAAGGCTCCAGGGCCTTTTCGCCATGGGCGAGCGCGGCTTCGGGAGCAAGCGCGCCGGCGCATAATCCGAGGCAAGCGGCGCTGAAGAGAGTCTTGAGTGACTTTTTCATCTCGTTATCTCTCCCTCAGATATTCTTGACGTATTTTGTCGTCGCAAAGGCTTTTCCCAGATACCACCAGAGCGGATACATCAGCGTGCAAAGCAGCGCCGAACAAAACGCGGACAGCGGCGTCGCATATTGGCCGTAGGTTCGCAGCGTTCCACGCTCGATGATGCGAAGATATTCAGGGGTCCCGGCGCGGATGTATTGAAAGCCGAAGAGGTCGGCCACGGTGAGTTGTGCGCCGCCATACTCCACCGGCACATGAAACATGCCGAAAATCGGCCAATTGGTCGGATAGAAGAGCAGGGCGAAGGCCATGCCGCCAAAGATGCTGGTGACGGTCAAACTGTTGCTCAACATCAAAATTGCATCGAGGACGAGTGCGCTCGGCAACATCGTGGCGGGCAAGACTTCGTTTATCGGGAAAAAATTCCACATGTGATAGGCGAAGAAGCGCGTGATCCACGTGCCGATCAGCAAGCATGAGATGCAAAGCGTCGCGCCAAGCGGCAACCTGAAGTTTGGCCAAAGCACGGCCTGTACCGCCGCGGGGAAGGTGATCATCATCAGGGGAGTGATGAGCGGCCACCATTGCCGGTCTTTCCAGTCCTGCCAGAAGTCCCAGTCGCCTACCGTCAGAGCGACGTGCAAGTGGAAGGAGCCAATGAAAAGGAATAACGCGAGCACCAGGATCAGATAATCATAGGCGCGGCTCAGTCTCGCCTTTTCCCCTGTATATGGCCGTGCTGGAATATCCAGGGATTTGCCGGTCATGCGGTCCTCCACGAAGGTTGCTCTCTGTGCGGCGTTTTCCCGAACGGCGGCCAGATTGGCGAACGACGAGACGGCGCAACTCTCAGGAAGCCTAGGGGGCGCGAGGCGCTACGTGAAATGGCGAGTTTTGATAGCCCTATGAATAGAAATCACCGATGACGCATCTGTCGCGCGCGGAGAGAGCACAGTGAGGAAATGCCGTAACCGAGCTGCATAATTTCGACATCAACCTGCTCGTGGCGTTCGACCTCCTCATGGAAGAAAAGAACGTCTCGCGCGCCGCCGAACGCATGTTCGTGACGCAGTCGGCGATGAGCCATACCTTGCAGCGGCTCAGACAGCAGTTGGACGATCCGTTGCTCGTCAAGACGCCGGCGGGCATGAAGCCGACCGATCGCGCGCTGTCTCTGGTCGACCCGGTGAAGGCCGTCCTGCGCGACATCAAGCGCCTGATCCGTGCGCCGGAAGAATTCGATCCTGCACAAAGCAGGCGGCGATTTGTGATCGCCGCAACCGATTACATGGACCTGCTGGTGCTTCCGCCGCTCGTCGAGCGCATTACGTTGGGCGCTCCGGGCATCGACATCCATGTCAAGAGAACAGAGTCGCCGTTTCCCGAGGAGGACCTTGAGCACAATGATCTCGATGTCGTGCTGGGCTTCGACGCGATACTGAAGCCGCCTGCCTATTTGAGCAGAACGAAACTTTTTGAAGACCGGATGGCCTGCGTCGTCGGCAGGCAGCATATGATCGGCAAAAGCGGTCGGCTAACGCTTGAGGAATATCTCTCGCGCAAGCACATGCTGATCTCCCGCACCGGCACACGCGCCGGATTGATCGACGAGTGGCTCGCCGAAAGAGGGTTGGCGCGCCGCATCGCGCTGATCGTGCCCCACTTCCTCTCGGCCCCGTTCATTGTGGCGAAGACGGACATGATCTTGTCTCTGCCGGAGCGGATCGCCATTGAGTTTATCGGCCTTGCCCCGCTGAAAACCGTGGCGATCCCGATCGAATTGCCGGCCTATGACCTCGTCATGGTCTGGCACCCGCTCCATGATCTCGATCCCGCCCATCGCTGGTTGCGTGATCAAATCGTGGAAGTATGCCGGAATCTGCGTGTTTAGCTATTCGAGCTTGACGACAACTTCGCCTTTTGCCCGTGCTGCTCTTCGACGTCGGTCCTAGCCTCATCTGCCCGCGAGGCCGGGGGCCGTCGCTTTCACCTCGATGAGGAAATACGGCGGCTTCGACAATGACTCTCCGCCGTTTAGAACAGCGGATTTGTGCAAGCGATTGACGACGGCATAGAGCTTGCCTTCCGGCCCAAAGCTGAGCGAGTCGACCCAGGACAACTCTTCGTTTTGTGCGAGCCGCTGATAACTGCGATCCCCCTTGATGACCCCGATCGCATTTTCTGCAAGATCGCCGAGGTAGATGTTATTGTCCCTGTCGATGCTGATGCCATCGCAAATGGGCTTAGCGCTATAGCGCTCAACCCGGGCGCCAAGCTCCTGTTCGTCGAGAGCTTCATCGGCCAAATCAGCGGCCTTGATGCGGTAAAGGCTCGTTCCGTGCATAGGACCAAAATACACCCATTCGTTCTGCAGATCTTCGGTGATCGGATTGACGCCGATATGAGGGCGCACGAGATGGCCGGCGGAGTCTTTCACCTGAATCGGGCGCCCGTCGATGACGAGATCGATTTTCTCGGGCACAACGCTGGCGTGACCTTCCAACACGCGACGCGCGGCGCCCGTTTGCAAATCCACCACGATGAACGCTGCATTTGCGCCACCCGCGGGATCGGCGATGAAGATCTTGTTGTGCTTGCCGTCGATGGTGAAATCATTGACGAACGCATCTTTGGGAGCGATCGGCGGCGGTAGATAAATAACGCGGTGCAACTTATCGGCCTTCGTATCCCAGCCGACAAGTTTTGGCGTGACTGCGCTGCGCATGCCGTTATCGAGCATCCAGACAACACCGTTGGCGTCGCTCCGAACGCCAAGGACAGAATCCAGCTTTAGCTCAGAATCGCTCAGCCGGTCGTTGAGATCTTTGTTTGGAAAGGGCGCGAGCGAACCGTCTTCGCGATGTTCAACGACCGAGTAATTCGGTTCGTAGAACTGATGCTGGCTCATGATGATTTTGCCGCTTCCGGTGACCGTGACGTTGCCGGGTCCCTGCGCGAGCCTCGCGATGATTTCGTAGTTGGGCTGCTGTGCGGCTTCCGCTCGGCTCACAAAAACGGCCAGCATTGACAGGAGGAGTAGGCTCGTTCGCATGGGAACCCCGGGACGGCTTTGGACGCCGACGGAGTCTATCTTGTCGAATGTTACCCGGCGCATGATGCTTGCTCATGGCGCCATTAATGGATTCGATAGAAAGCATGCGGAAAGCGTGCGCCGGTGATCTTCGGCCCGCGGCGGCCGAAATCGAAAGTCCGGGCCGACGCTCACGCCCCAGGCGCGGGGCACATTCGCCCGACAGGCGCGAAAACGGATGCGTGAAGCCAAAGGCGGCGACCGGGGCGACCATCTGAGGGCGCTCGCACAGCGGGCCGAGGTCGACCGGGAAACCCACATCATCGGCCACAAGAGCGCGCTCCTGCGCACGCTTGTCGCCGCATCTGGCGGGAAAACGGCGGGTTTTGGAGTGCCCAGTTTTGTTCCGAAGTGGCGCGCCCAAGGGGATTCGAACCCCTGTTTTCGCCGTGAAAGGGCGACGTCCTAGGCCTCTAGACGATGGGCGCGGCTGCGCGGCCGCATTGCGGCGGCGCGAGGGCGTGTATAGAGGCGCGGGCGGCGCAAGACAAGACCGACCGGCGGCGCCAGATCGCCGCGCATGGCCTCGCGTTTGCACCACTTCGGGCGAGGCCCTAAAGCATCGCAGCAATGCTCACGATCAACGATCTCGTCTACCGGCTCGGCGGCCGGCTGCTGTTCGACCACGCCGGGGTATTCCTCCCGGGACGCTCCCGCGCGGGCTTCGTCGGCCGTAACGGCGCCGGCAAGACCACGCTGTTCCGGCTGATCAGCGGCGAAATCGCCCCCGAAAGCGGCGCGATCTCGATTCCCGCCCGCACAAGGCTCGGGCGCGTCGAGCAGGAGGCGCCGGGCGGTCCGACGGCGCTGATCGACTTCGTGCTGGCCGCGGACCTCGAGCGCGCCGACCTGCTGGCGCGGGCCGAGGCCGCGCATGATGCGCATGACATCGCCGACATTCAGACGCGGCTCGCCGACATCGACGCCCATTCGGCGCCCGCCCGCGCCGCCGCCATCCTGCACGGGCTGGGCTTCGACGCCGCGGCGCAGCGCCGGCCGCTATCGGAATTCTCCGGCGGCTGGCGCATGCGCGTCGCCCTGGCGGCGGTGCTGTTCGCCCAGCCCGACCTGCTGCTCCTCGACGAGCCGACCAATTATCTCGATCTCGAAGGCACGCTGTGGCTCGTCGATTATCTGTCGCGCTATCCGGCGAGCGTCGTCGTCATCAGCCATGACCGCGATCTGCTCGACGACGTCGCCACGCATATTCTGCATCTCGAGCGGGGAAAGCTGACGCTCTACAAGGGCGATTATTCCTCCTTCGAAAAGCAGCGACGCGAGGCGCAGCTCCTCGCCGTCAAGGGCGCCAAGAAGCAGGAAGAGCAGCGCAAGCATCTGCAGGCCTTCGTCGATCGCTTCCGCTCCAAGGCGACGAAGGCGCGCCAGGCGCAGTCGCGCTTGAAGCTTCTCGCCAAAATGGAGCCGATCGCGGCGATCGTCGACGATTCGGTCCTGCCGATTCGTCTGCCTTCGCCCGAGAAGCCGCTGTCGCCGCCGATCATCGCGCTGGAGAAAGCGGCGGTCGGCTATGGCGATCGGGTCGTGCTGTCGCGGCTCACGCTGTCGATCTCCAACGACGATCGCATCGGCCTGCTCGGCGCAAATGGCAATGGCAAGTCGACCTTCGCCAAATTGCTCGGCGGGCGGCTTTCGGCCTGCAGCGGCGAGATGGTGCGCGCGCCGAAGCTGGAGGCGGGATTTTTCGCGCAGCATCAGGTCGACGACCTGAATGAGGGCGAGACGCCTTACGCCGTCTTCGCACGGTTGATGCCGGGCGCCCCCGAGGCGCGCATTCGCGGTCGGGCGGCGCAGACCGGATTTTCCGGCGCGCGCGCCGAAACCCTCATCGCCAAGCTGTCGGGAGGCGAGAAGGCGCGGCTGCTGCTCGGCGTCGCCACCTTCAACGCGCCGCATCTTTTGATCCTCGACGAGCCGACGAACCATCTCGACATCGACAGCCGCGCCGCGCTGATCGAGGCGATCAACGATTACGAGGGCGCCGTCGTGCTGGTCTCGCATGACCGCTATCTGCTCGAGGCCTGCGCCGATCGCCTGTGGCTGGTCGACGACGGAACCGTGCGCGCCTTTGACGGCGATATGGATGACTATGCGCGGCAGGTGCTGTCAAAATCGCGCGGCGATGAGCCAAAGCGCGCGCCCGTGACGCCGGCGCAAGAGGCGGCAGAGCAAGAGGCGGCAGAGCAGGGGGCGGCAAAGCAGCAGTCGCCAAGGCGCCGTGACGCCGGGCAGACGCGGCGCAAGCTCGCCGCCGCCGAGGAACGCGTCGAGAAATTCACGCAGCTGATCGCCCGCGTCGACGAGGCGCTCGCCGCGCCCGACGCCTTCGCGCGCAATCCGCAGGAAGCGGCGCGGCTCGCGTCGCAGCGCGAGGAATTGGCGAGAGCGCTCGCCGCAGCCGAGGAACAATGGCTGGAGCTTGCGGCGGAGGCGGAAGTTTAACGGATATGGCGTCAGTCTACTCTCCGGTTTTGGCTTTTTTAACCGTGAGATCTGACGGTTTCAGCGAGAGAAACTTATCCGGCGTTTTCCATGTGTCGGGCAGATGCTTATTCGCCCATTTGCAAACGCCTTGCAGCACGGGCAGCAATTCGGCTCCTTTCTGCGTCACCGCATAGTCGTACCTGATTGGATGTTTTTGATAAGCGCTTTTCTCGATGAGGCCGAATTCCTCCAATCGTAAGAGTCGATCGGTCAGCACGTTCGTCGGGATGCGTTCAGGAGATTGGCAAAAATCTCCAAACCGGGTTTTCCCCATTGCAAGATCGCGCATGATGACGAGCGTCCATCGGTCGCCAAAAATATCGAGAGCGGTGGCTATCGGGCATCCCGACCTGAGTTTTTTCAAGGCGCGCATCATTGGCTGATAGTGACTTGTGAATCACAAGTCACTACTCTAATCTGGTGCGGCATGAACGCACAATCGAGGAGGAAATCCAATGCCGGGACCCTTCCAAGGCCGCTGTCTTTGCGGCGCCGTCCAGTATGAATGCAACGCCGATCCCCTCATGTCCGGTCATTGCCAGTGCGCTGATTGCCGCAAGAGCAGCGGGACGGGGCATAGCTCGCATCTCGCCGTTCCTCGCACCTCTGTGACCCTATCAGGGGACGTAACCGTCTACGACAAACCGGCTGACAGCGGGCATGTGGTCTCGCGCGCTTTCTGCCCTCGCTGCGGCGCACCGATCTATTCGCTTAACGACGCAATGCCCGATTTGATTTTCCTCAGGGCGTCGAGCCTCGACGACCTCGAAGTGTTCAAACCTCAAATGGTTGTTTACGCGAGCCGTGGCGCTTCTTGGGATATCTCCGATACAAATTTGCCGCGCTTCGAAAAAATGCCGCCCATGATGAAGGGCTAGGCACGAATGGCCTCCGACCCCGCTCTTGTTGAACGATTGCGAGCTGTTCTCGCGCACCACCGGCACATCGAAGCGCGCCGCATGTTTGGCGGCGCTTGCTTCACTCTGAACGGCAACATGTGCGTCGGCGTCCACAACACGAACGTCATTCTTCGTGTCGGCGAAACGCGAGCTAAGGAGTTGCTGACCCGCGAAGGCGTCAAGCCCATGGACTTGACGGGTAAGGTTATGAAGGGATGGGCGACAATACTCCCCGATGCCATTCGGACCGATGCTCAGCTTTCCAGCTACGCGCAACTCGCGGTCGATTTTGTCGAAACGCTGCCGCCAAAATAGTTCGTCCCCCGCTCGATGACTTCGCGCTCTGTGGCGCGAAGCTGGTCGCGCATGGTCCGCCCACATCCGACCCGGCTTCACCGAGCCACCCTTTCCTCAAGTGGAGAAGGAAGGGCGCGAACTCATCCGCCGAGGCGGTGGCGGAGTCCTAAAGTCCTCCGGTCCTCGCTGGCCCGCATAAATGCGCCTCCACTGGATCTATGGTCGCGCCTGGTAAGCCTTATCCTTGAGGGCGTCGAAAGGCCGATCGGATGGAAGGCGCGCACGCGGCGCAATTAACGCCTGAGGTGGAGAAGCGCGACGAGCGCCGGCTGGCGGCGCGCGCTCTCGCGGGTGAAGAAGAGGCGCTGCGCCTTATCATGGCGGACAACAATCGCCGTCTCTATCGCATCGCCCGCAGCATCGTGCTCGACAGTCATGAGGCCGAGGACGTGGTCCAGGAGGCCTACCTGAAGGCCTTCACCCATCTCGACGAATTTCGCGGCGAGGCCGCGCTCGCCACCTGGCTTGCGCGGATCACCATTAATGAAGCCGCGACGCGGTTGCGTGTGAGGCGCCGGGCGAAGCTCATTCATGTCTTCGGCGCGCAGAAAAACGAGGGTGAGGCTTTCTCATCAGAGGCGAAAGACTGCGATGATCCAGAGAAATCTCTGGCCCAGCGCGAAATTCTCCGTCTCGTCGAGCAGGCCACCGAGAAGCTTCCAGAGGATTTTCGCCTGGTTTTCGTCCTGCGCGCCATTGAAGGCCTCACCGTCGCCGAGACCGCGCACATTCTCGACTTGCGGCCGGAGACCGTAAAAACTCGCCTGCATCGCGCCCGCCGTCTCATTCGCGACCAGCTGGAGAAGGACATCGGCCCCTTCGTTATGGAGGCGTTTCCTTTCGGAGGCGCGCGCTGCGCGCAAAGCGTGCGCGCCGTTCTGGCGCGATTGTCATCGCCACATAAAATTCGGGAACCTTTTCCGCCCGCCCTCATCCAATGACCGTCACGCAGCAGTCGTGAGCGAAGTTGGCGCCCATGCGCCCACAGGCGGTCGCCCGGGGCCGGGAGGAAGAGATGACCAAGGGAATGAAGAGAAAGATCGTTATGGCGGTTGCGATGGTCGGCGGATTGGCCGGCGTGACGCTCGCCGCATCGGCCGAAAACGCCGCGCCAATCAAAGATCCCGAGATCGAGCGCACGCGGCAGCACATCAAAATGCTCGATGACGTCTTCAAGACGGCCGTGGTGCTGATCGACGAAACTTACGTCAAACACCCGTCGGACCCATCCGCCGCGTCGGCGGCCAAGGCGCTCTTCGCCGCGATGAAAAAGAACGGCTGGTACGACGTCAGGCTGATCGGGCTGACCGACAAAGTCGGCGACCCCGACGACGAGCCCAAGGACGCTTTTGAAAAGACGGCGGCGAAAAAGCTGCGCGGCGGCGGCGAGCAGGCCTATGAAGAGATCCTGGAAAAGGACGGCAAGCGCTATCTGCGCATGGCCACCGGGATACCGGTCGTTTCCGAGAATTGCGTGATGTGCCATGCGCATTTCAAGGGCGACAAGGGCAATATCGGCGCTTTGTCCTACACGATGCCGGTGGTGAAATAAGCCAGCGCCATCAAGCTGGGCAACAACATGAAGAGGCCTCGAAGTATCTGTCGAGGCCGCTTTTTTATGAGACCGGAGGCGAAAGGCTGTCAGTGGGCCGATCGCTTAGGGCAGCAGATCCTGGAACTCCGGGTGCTTTTCCACATAGTCGGCGACGAAGGCGCAATCGCCCTGGACTTTCAGGCCGCGCGCCCGCGCGAATTCCAGCGCGTTGCGGATGAGCTCGGAGGCGACGCCCTGACCGCGCAGGCTTGGCGGCGTCTGCGTTGAGGTGAAGACCATCACGTCATTGTCGATGCGGTAATAGGCGAGCGCCGTCTCTCCATCGATGTCGAGTTCGAAGCGACTGAACTCGGGATTGTCGCGCACGCTCCCCCAGGGATGTCTGTTCGCAGACTCGCCTTTAGCCTCGCCCACAGCCTTGCCCATGCTGGCCTCCTCAAGCGTTCATGATCCCGAAATGGGCCAGGCCCGGCGAAAAGGGAAGGGCGTCTTTGGCTTGCGTTTTTGGCCACGCCGGGTTCAAAAGCTCCGCCCGCGCCGTTTTTCCGGGCGGCGAACGGGCTATGCTCGCCGCTCCTTCGATTCGCCCCACTGGATCCCACATGCGCCTTTCCCGCTATTTCCTGCCCATCCTGCGCGAGACGCCGAAAGAAGCGGAGATCGTCTCGCACCGGCTCATGCTGCGGGCGGGCATGATCCGACAGGAGTCGGCGGGGATTTACGCCTGGCTGCCGCTCGGGTTGCGGGTCTTAAACAAGATCAACGCCATCATCCGCGAGGAGCAGACCCGCGCCGGCGCCATCGAATGTCTGATGCCGACCATTCAGTCCGCCGATCTATGGCGCGAGTCGGGGCGCTATGACGCCTATGGCAAGGAAATGCTGCGCATCGCCGATCGCCATGACCGCGAGATGCTTTACGGCCCCACCAATGAGGAGATGATCACCGAGATTTTTCGAGCCTATGTGCGCTCATACAAGGATCTGCCGCTCAATCTTTTTCATATCCAGTGGAAATTCCGGGATGAGGTGCGGCCGCGTTTCGGCGTGATGCGCTCGCGCGAATTCCTGATGAAGGACGCCTATTCCTTCGATCTCACAGCCGAAGCCGGCCAGCATTCCTATAACAAGATGTTCGTCGCCTATCTGCGCACCTTCGCGCGCCTGGGCCTGACCGCCATTCCGATGGCGGCGGAGTCCGGCCCGATCGGCGGCAACAGCCACGAATTCATCATCCTCGCGTCGACAGGCGAGAGCGAAGTTTTTTGCCACAAAGATTTTCTGTCCTTCGCGCCGCCGCCCCCTTCGATCGACTTCGACGATGCGGCGGCCTTGCAGGCGGTCGTCGACAAATGGACCAGTCGCTACGCGGCGACGAGCGAGATGCATGACGCGGCGGCCTTCGCCGCCGTTCCCGAGGATGCGCGGGTTTCGGCGCGCGGCATCGAGGTCGGCCATATTTTCTACTTCGGAACCAAATATTCCGAGCCGATGAGGGCCGTCGTCAACGGACCGGACGGCAAGGAGGTCGTCGTGCAAATGGGTTCCTACGGCATCGGGCCGTCCCGCCTCGTCGCGGCGATCATCGAGGCAGGCCATGACGACAACGGCGTCATATGGCCCGAATCCGTCGCGCCCTTCCATGTCGGGGTCGCCGATCTGAAAGTCGGAGACCCGGCGACGGGCAAGGTCTGCGCCGATCTCGTGGAGCAGCTCGAGAACGCGGGACTGGACGTGCTGCATGACGACCGCGACGAGCGCCCCGGCGCGAAATTCGCGACGCTCGATCTCATCGGTCTGCCCTGGCAGGTCGTGGTCGGGCCCAAGGGCCTGGCTGAGGGCAGGGTGGAGGTGAAGCAACGCCGCACCGGAGAGCGGGAGCTTCTCACGCCTCAGGACGCCGTCACCCGCATCGTCGCCGCAATGCGACAGGCTCAGGCATGACGGAAACGGCGCAGCCGGCAAAAGGCGCCGGCGCCTTTTCGGCCTTCGAGCGGATAGTGGCGCTGCGCTATCTGCGCGCCCGTCGCGCCGACGGCTTCGTCTCGGTCATCGCCGGCTTTTCCTTCCTCGGCATCATGCTGGGGGTCGCGACTCTCATCGTCGTCACGTCGGTGATGAACGGCTTTCATCGCGAGTTAATGGACAAGATCATCGGCATCAACGGCCATGCTTTTTTGCAGGCGGTGGAGACGCCGTTCACCGATTGGGACCGCGTCTCGGCGAAGACCGCCAAGCTGCCCGGCGTCCAGCTTGCAATTCCCATGGTCGAGGGCGCGGCCGGCATATCGACTCAGTTCGGTCAATCGGGCGTGCTTGTGCGCGGCGTGCGCGAGAAGGACCTGACGCGGCTCCCCGGCGTCGCGGGCAACGTCAAGAGCGGCGCGCTTGCTGGATTCGATAAGGCCGGCGGCGTCGCCATCGGTCAGCGGTTGGCGGAGACGCTCGGCGTCGGCGTCGGCGACTCGGTCAGCCTGCTCATCGCCAAGGGGGCGCAGACGCCTTTCGGGGTCGCCCCGCGCATCAAAGCCTACAAAGTCGTCGCGATTTTTTCTATCGGCATGTCCGAATTCGATAGCGTCTTCGTCTATATGCCGCTCACCGAGGCGCAGCTCTTCTTCAACAGGGAGAATGAGGCGACGGTCGTTGAAGCTTTCGTCACCGATCCCGAGAAGATGGACGATTTTCGCATCAACGTCGAAAAGGCGATTGAGCGGCCGTTGATCGTCACCGATTGGCGCCAGCGCAACAAGACGTTCTTCGACACGCTGCAGGTCGAAAAAAACATCCTCTTCATCATTCTTGCTTTGATCGTCGTGGTCGCGGCCTTCAACATTATCTCCGGGTTGACGATGCTCGTGAAGGACAAGACTCAGGACATCGCCATACTGCGCACGATGGGCGCGACGCGGGGCGCGGTCCTGCGCGTGTTCCTGATCATCGGCGCTTCGATCGGCGTCGTCGGCACGCTGGCCGGCTTTGCGCTAGGTCTGGCGCTAGCGAAAAATCTCGACACCATCCGCCTCGGCGTCAATAAGCTTTTCGACGCCAATCTCTTCCCCGCGGAGTTTTATTTTCTCTCGCGGTTGCCGGCGATCGTCGACCCGCGCGAGGTGACGGCCATCGTGGCCATGACGCTCACGCTCGCCGTTCTCGCCTCGATCTATCCAGCCTGGAAAGCCGCATCGCTCGATCCGATCGAAGCGCTGCGCCACGAGTAGTCGCGATGAGCGAGGCCGTTCTCGAATTCCGCAGCATTGCGCGCCACTATCGCGAGGGCGAGGCGCGGCTCGACATTCTGATGGACGTCAATCTGTCCATCTACCCGGGCGAGACGGTCGCGTTGCTGGCGCCCTCTGGCGCCGGCAAGTCGACGCTCCTCCATATCGCCGGACTTTTGGAGCGCCAGGACGGCGGCGAAGTGCTGATCAAGAATGCGCCGACGTCGCGCATGTCCGACGCGGAGCGCACGCGTCTGCGGCGCGCCACCGTCGGCTTCATCTATCAATTCCATCATTTGTTGCCGGAGTTCTCGGCGCTCGAGAACGTGGCGCTGCCGCAGATGATCAATGGCCTGAGCGCAAACGAAGCGCGCCTGCGGGCGCAACAATTGCTCGACTATTTGCGGCTGGGACCGCGCGCGTCGCACCGTCCCTCGGAGCTTTCCGGCGGCGAACAGCAGCGCGTCGCCATCGCCCGCGCGGTCGCAAACGCGCCGCATCTTCTGCTCGCCGACGAACCGACGGGCAATCTCGATCCGCGCACGGCGGAGCATGTTTTCGGAACGTTGTTGGCGCTCGCCCGCAGCACCGGACTGGCGGCGCTCATCGCGACCCACAATCTGGAGCTCGCCAAACAAATGGACCGCCGCGTAACCTTACGCGACGGTCGAGTAGAGCTGCTAAGCTGAAGCCGATTTAAGCCTTCGGCGCAGACTTCTTCTTGTCGATGAACTGATTTTTGTACCAGAGCCCGAAGCCGACCAGCGCCAGACCCGCGAAGAACACGGCGATCGTTATTTCCCTGGTTTGGGTCAAGCCGACAGAGAAGGGGAAGCGAGCGACATATTCTTTCGCGCCATCGTCGCTTTTCGCCTTCACCAGCCCGATGAACTTGCCTTCTTGCGGAAAGACGTGTTCGAAGGTGAGTGTGCCAGACTTATACTTCTTGGGGGGAGAGTAATACTCTGTGTTCGCCTCGAGATTTTCGGTGTCGTCCTTCTGGCCCACGTCGCGGACGACGCGCATTTCGAGATTCATGTCTCGCAGTTCGTCCTGCTGCGCATCCAGGGTGATAATGGTGGGCCCGGCGTCTGGAATGTCGTCGCAGAACTGTTCACGCGACTTTTGCGGCTGATACCCTGTGAAAGTCATCGTATCGGGGCCGAGTTTCATCAGGCACTGGCCCTGATTGATGCCGACGTCGCCATGCGCGTGTGCTTGCGTGACCCAGCCAGCCGCCGCGAACAGCACAACGGCGAAAAATCGCATGATCATCTGGTTTTCTCCCTTCTGAACCGGCCGCTCTGCGATGAGCGTTCTCTTCTTGGCGCGCAGGTCCGGTTCCGACGCGCCAGTTTTCGCACACCCTTTGAGCGAATGCGAGCCGCGAGCTGCGACGGGCGAGATTCCGGAACCTCCAGCAGCGCTTTAGTTAATATAAATTAGCTGCGCTCGCTTGTCCCGCGACCAAGGGCCACACGGGCGCGAAAAAAGTATGCGCGGCCTTTTATTGTACAAACTCGTCGCCTGACGATGATTTTTCATAAGGCCCGCCGTTAGCGAAGTTGCTTAAACGTCATGCACTTGGCACAACTTCGGCGCAATTTCGAGGCAATCATGAGCGCCAGGGTTGGCGAAGTTAAATTTTCATTTAACTTAATCGAGCCTTCACCAAACTATGGCGGGAAACATGTTGAACTTTCCTTATCTCCGTGACCAAGCTGAACTTTCTGTCACCGGCGGCTGTCTTTCGACCATCTGGTTGAAAGACCACCAGGCTCTAGTATTGCGCAAGACTCGGCCGGGTTTTGACGCCCTAACGATGCGTACAATTACCGAGATTCTGTCGGCGATCGACCGAGGCGAGCTGAACGAACTCCGCTACCTCGTCTATGATTTCGCGCATGGCGTGCGAGAGGCGCCGAGGCCGGCGGAGGGTTTCGGGGAGATGGCTGCCGAAAATTCCGAGCTGATCGTCGATACGCCGGTGATCACGCTCGCCTGGGCGCGCGGCCTGATGAGCGGCTCCGATTTCGACTTCGCGATGCATTGCTCCGCCATCGTCGCCGAAAGGGACGCGCAATTCTCCTTCTCGGGAGATCCCTCAGATCTCTTGGGACTTTACGCGGCGGTTGGCCGGACGCTCGGCTTCGTCAAGGCCGAACGTCTCATGGAGAGCAATAGGGCGCTCACCGCCGAAGACGCCCATGAACTGCTGATCGTTAGAGACGTCGTCGAGCCACAGCCCGGCGCCGCTGCGATAGAGCGCTATCTCGCTCAATTCGGTCGACGCTATAACGCCTCGCACGCGATTTTTCGCGCGCAGCGCATGGTGCAACCTGGGGTTGATCGGCGGAGCCTGGTGGCGCTTGAGCGCAACTGATGCTTGTTGAACGTAAATCACGCCGCGCTGACGAGGCGCGGCGCGCCAATACTTGAGGAGCGGTCTCAGCTCCTCGATTGGCCGCGGTCTCGTGTATAGATATCCCTGAATGAGAAAAATATTCTTGCTCGCCATGAAGGCGAGTTGAGCGTCAGTTTCGACGCCCTCGGCGACGAGATCGATGGACAGATCCCGCGCCAGCGCAGAGATCGCCGAAATGATCGCCTGCGTCTTCGGCGACTCGATCGCCTGCCGCGCGAAGGAGCGATCAATCTTGACCTTCTTGACCGGGAAACGATTGAGATAGCCGAGGCTGCTGTAGCCGGTTCCGAAATCATCGAGCGAGAGACGGACGCCGAGCGCTTCGATCTCGCATAACTTACTGTCGACGTCATCTGACACCATGAGCGTCGTTTCGGTGATTTCGAGTTCCAGACGATCGGGCTCCAATCCAGATTCGTGGAGCGTCGCCGCGACCATCTCGGCGAGATCCTTCTGTTGGAACTGTCTCGGCGCGATGTTGACGGCGACACGGACGTTCGAAGGCCACGACTTCGCGTCATTGCACGCCTGCCGCAGCGCCCAGGCGCCGAGTTCGATGATCATGCCGGTTTCTTCAGCGACAGGAATGAATTCGCCCGGTGAGATCATTCCTCGGGTCGGGTGGCGCCATCGCAGCAGCGCCTCCATGGAAACGATGGTCGCGGTGCGGGAATCGACGACCGGCTGATAGTAGACGATCAATTCGTTCGCCAGGAACGCGTGACGCAGTTCGGTGTCGATTGCCCGCTTTCGGGTCAGCGCATCCTGCATCTCCTGGGAATACCAAATCGCCTTGCCGCGCCCTTCGGCTTTCGACTGGTAAAGCGCGAGATCGCTGCATTTGAGCAGGCCGCCGGAGGTCTCCGAGTCGTCGGGCGCCGCAGCCATGCCGATGCTCGCGCCGATGTTGATGACGTGATTTTCGACGATGAAGGTGCGATGCATCTCGGCAAGGATATTGGCGGCGAGTTCGTCAACCTCAGGAAGGTGTTCGCCGGCGCGCAGCAGCACACAGAATTCGTCGCCGCCGAGCCTCGCCACGACGTGCGGATGCGGCACGCAGGCGGCGAGACGCGCGCCGACCGCGGACAGCAGCTGATCGCCGATGGAGTGGCCCAGCGTGTCATTGACGTCTTTGAACCGATCGAGATCAATGTTGAGCAGCGCGGCGTGGAACCCGCGCTGCCTGAGCTGAACCATTTCCTCCTCGAGCGTCTCCTGAAATTGATAGCGGTTCGGGAGATTGGTCAGATCGTCGAAATGCGCCATGCGCTCAATCTCACGGAGCGCGCGCTTTTGTATCGTCACGTCCTCGATGACGGTGATGAAGGATCCCGCTTCGGCGCGTTCGCAGTGAAACTCAAAAAAACGTTCGCCGAGCTTGTGCGTGAAGATGCTCGCACGCGGCATTGTGACGTGCCGCTTCCACCGCTCAAAAAAGATCTTGCTTTCGTGCGGCGACATGCCGACGCTCTTGCCGATCGCGTGCGCCAGCGCTTCGAGCCGGATCGGCGTCGCCGCGGCCACGATGCCGAAGAAATCGATCACGCGCCGGTTCACGACCGTGACGGACAGATCGGCGTCGCCCATGCACAGGCCGTGTGTCATCGAGTTCAACGCGAGGCTGAATTTTTGCCGCTGGCGGGTGGCGTCCAAGCCGTTGCGCAGGGCCGACTCCAGATTGCCGTGCAGAAATTTCGTCGTTGAATGAATGGAGACGATCAGCAGCACGACAATCAGCGCAAGGCCGAGGTAGCGCCGTTCTTCATGCATCATGGCGGCGATGGCAAGCGGAAGCGCGAGGCCGAGCGATTGCGCGAGAACGATCCAGGGACGGCCGGCGTTGCGACCCGCAAGCCCGCTAAGGCCGCTCATCATAATGACGATGCTGTAAATGCCGAGCACGTCATTGTAGTGATTATAGAACAAGACCGCGACGGACGTACCGACCGCTGTCATGAAGCCGACCGCGCCAATTGCGTAGAGCCTCTCCCATTCCAGCGAATCCCGTCGGCGAAGCGAGACCGGCGTGCTCGCATGTGCAAAGAAAACGTACAGGCGAAAGGCGCCGAGAACGGCGATCAGCGCCACGAAGTAGAGGTAGATTCGATCGCCGAGAAGGAGCCAAGCGAGCGCAGGCGCGATGAGGCCGCCGAGAAGGCCCGCAAAAAACGAACCGGCGGTGCCGAACAGGGTTTCAACCAGGTCGCTATGGATTTGAACATCGGTGCTTTCGCTGGCGGCTGGCTTCGCGCGGACGAGCATGAGCTAACCCTCTTTGGAAGGCGGCGGCTTTTTTAAAGCCTCGCCCTTGCCGGAGGGAAGCTCGTCGCGGGGAAGACGCGACTGAGCCGAAACGAGCCGTTCCATATAGCGCAGGTCGTGCCGTGAAATGGCCATGGAGCAATCCGTCCAAAGCTCGACCACCCGAAGCAATTCTTCTTTGCGCACGGGGAAACATTGCTTGCGAAAGTTGACGAGGGCCTGACGGCGCCGCCAGTTCGCGCCGTCGGGGTCGAGCATCCACTCATGGGCGGTTTCGAGCGCGCGGCCTTCCGGCGCGACGACGTCGACAATGTCGAGATCGAACAGTTCGCGCGCCGTATAGACGCGGCCGGCCGAGAGAATCTGTTGTGTTCGCGCCGGCCCCACGCGCCTGGTGAGAAACGTCACCGCGCCCATTCCCGGAAAGGTGTTGAAGGCGATCTCGGGCACTCCAAGACGCGCGCTCTCCTCGGCGATGACAAAATCGGTGGCCAGCGCCCCTTCGAAGCCGCCGCCCATGCATTGTCCCCTGACGACAGACAGCGTCAAGACAGGAAGATCGAAAGCCGAGGTTAGCGTGTACATGACCTCGATACAGGCGTAGGCGTAGGTTAACAGGGAATCTCGGTCATTGTTCCTGATGCAGGAAACGAATGTCGCAAGATCGCCGCCCAAGCTGAATACATGCGGCTTCTTGGAGGCCATCACGATATAGCGGATCGGCCACTTCGAGCCCTCCGTCTGCGCCAGACGTTTGATCGCGTCGCGAAACTCGATCGCCTCCTGCAACATCCGCAAAGTGTAGCAGTGCGGCGAGTCTGCGCGATAATTCATCCACACCGATTGCGTCGGCGCGTCATATTCAATTTCTAGGAGTTCGAAGCGCCAGTGCGGAAAATCTTGGGGAGGGTGCCGTAGGTGCGCGGCGCCGATCATATCCGATACTTCGGGGCCAAGGCCTCCCCCCTCGATGACGCAAGAAAACGAGCCGTCCGGGTCCCGACGCAAGGCGCGGCGGCGCGGGCGGGCTAAGCCGCCAAGCTTCAAGTGAGTTTGATCCAGCACTTGGCAATGCCTTAAACTCGTAGTCGAAGCATTTTCCGTCAAAGAAGTTCAGACAAAGGTCTGAACAGACGGAAAAAGCGTGGTTCTATTTCGGTGTTCTATTAACCTTTGTGACGCTTGCTCTAGGCGACGTCGAACCACGTCGCCAGTCCGCCTGCTTCGTGCTCCAGAATATCATCATGGATGGCCCACTTTCCAGGCGATTCGGCGAGGAAGGCGGCGTGCTTGGTTTTTCCGGGGGGAACGATCACGCCGTTGCGCCAATAGGGCTCCCATCCGTCATCGAGGTCATGCAGAAGGCGCATGCACTGCCCGTGAACATGCATCGCGAGCACCGCTCCCGACTTATTGACAAAGCCCAGCGTCACCGGGGTTCCGCGGGCCACTTTGAAGAGAGGCTGGCCTTCGTAGCCTTTCGTCAACGCCCCATTGATCGTCCAGGCGGGGCCGGCCGCGGCCTTGCGCGTTTCGATCACCAGATCGACCTTCTTGGCGCTTGCAAGCTTGATTTCGGCAGGAAGCGCCGCATTCTGCGGGAGCGACGCTATCGGCGGGCGCTTCGACGCCTTTGCGCCCTTGGCGTCCGCGACGAAAAGGTCGCGATCCTCGCCATTCGGTCCGCGCAAGATTAAATTGGCCTTGGCGCCCTCGGTCTCCGGCATGTCGAACATCAGTTCGAAGCGCGCCCCCGGCGCGACGGGAATGCTGCGCTTGATCGGCTCGAAGGCGTCGCACGGCTGGCCGTCGATGGCGATCACGAAAGGCTGCGCGCCCGCGAGGGACAGCACCATGATGCGCGCATTGCTGAGATTGGCCACGCGCAGCCGCACCCTGGCGCCGGGCGCGAGGCTCTGCAGGGCCGGGGCAGCCTTGCCGTTGACGCAGAGCAGCGGGCCGATCCGGCCGACGCCGCTTGCCGCCGCAGGATCGTCGAAGCCGCCGACGATCTGACCGGCGTCATCAAGCCGCCAGTCGTCGAGCGCGAGGAGCAGGTCGGCGTCTGCGGGCAGCGGCGCCGGCTCATCGACGACCAGCAGGCCCTTGAGGCCGCGCCCGACAAGTTCCGGCGTCGCGCCATAGACGCTAGGCCGGTAGCAGAATAGGCCGGGATCGGCGAGCGTGCGGCGGTAATCGAAGGACCCGCCAGGCGCGACCGCCGCCTGCGTCAGCGGCGCGACGCCCTCCATCGCATTGTCGCCCCGCAAGCCATGCCAGTGAATGGTGGCGGGTTGATCAAGCTTGTTGAGGAACGAGACTGCGAGGTCGTCGCCCTGCTGGTAGCGCAGGACGGGCCCCGGCGTGATCCCGTCGAAACCGAGAATGCTGGTGTCGCCGCCCCCGGACAGGCGCGCCTTCCCCGGCCGGGCCTCGAGCTGCCGCAGGGAGCGCGGCGGCGACTGCGCCGACGCCGGAAGCGCCGCCAGGCTGGCGGCGACGCCGGAAAGAACGACGCGGCGGGAGAGAGGTTGTGACATCGCCATCTAGCTATGGCGCAGCCCGGCCCGTTGGGCAATGATTGAGCTTCAACGTCTCACGCGCCGTGAGGGGAGCGCGAGAACGGCCAAAACACGAGGAGGCTAGAGACATGAGCGCGCCGCGCATGAAGAAGACTGCCGTAATTTTGGGCTTCTGCAGCGCGTGCGGGTTTCTGCCGCTCGCCGCCTGGGCGCAGGCGTCGCAAGCCTATTCCGACTATCGCCAGTCGCTGATCGCCGGCGGCTGGAAGCCCAATGTCGGCTACGGGCTGAAAACCGCCCGCGGCAAGCCCCTCTATAAATTTCCGGAAGTCGTCTGCGGTCCGACGCTCTGCAACGCCAAATGGCGCGATCCCCAGGGGCGCGAAAAGGTCATTACGCTGATCCGCGGCCTCGAGGGGGCGGATCACCGCGTGGCGCCACAATAGCCAGCGGCGGCTGGCATCCCGCCGCGTCCATGCTATAGAGCGACGCCCGACGAATCGAGTTCGCGCTTGGGAGCGCCTTGGCGCGCCCTCAAAACGCGCAAGGGACTGCGCCTTTTCGGGGGAACAGGATCGTTTGAGAGGGAGTCGAACGGTTCGATTTCATCTCAAGCGATCCCGGTTCACGGGCAGGGAATTAAGGCGGGCCCTATCCGCCGATCGCGGGCGTGGCGGAACTGGTAGACGCGCCGGATTTAGGTTCCGGTGACGAAAGTCGTGGGGGTTCGACTCCCTCCGCCCGCACCAGAGCCGCCTACCGTGGCAGTCGCATAATCGTCGTCGCGCGCCGGCGACGTCGCAGTCATTAAGAAGGCTAATCGAGATGCAAGTAACGCAGACCTCCTCGCAGGGCTTGAAGCAGGAATACAAGGTGGTTCTGCCGGCCGGCGAACTCGCCGCCAAGCTCGCCGCCCAGCTCACCGAGATTCAGGCGAAGAGTCAGATCAAGGGATTTCGCCCCGGCAAGGCGCCGATTGGCCATCTCAAGAAGCTCTACGGAAAGAGCATCATGAGCGACGTGTTGCAGGAGGCGGTTAACGACGCCAACCGCAAGATCGTCGAGGAAAACGAGCTGCGCATCGCGCTTGAGCCGAAGATCGATTTCCCCGGCGGGCAGGAGGAAGTTGAGCGCGCGCTGACGGCAGAGGGCGATTTCTCCTATGTCGTCACCTTCGAAACGCTGCCGAAGTTCGACATCGGCGCCTTCGACGACATCTCCCTGGAGCGTCCCGTCGCCGAAGTCGCCGAGGACGATATCGAGAAGGCGCTGCAGTCTCTCGCCGATCGTGCTCAGGAATTCGAGGCCAGGCCCGAAGGGGGCAAGGCGGAGAAGGGCGACAGACTGACGATCGATTTCACCGGCAAGCTCGACGGCGAGCCCTTTGAGGGCGGCGCGGGCGGGGACGTCGATCTGGTGCTGGGCGCGGGAACCTTCATTCCCGGTTTCGAGGAGCAGCTCGAGGGCGCAGCCGCCGGCGACCAGCCGGTCGTCAAGGTCCGGTTCCCCGAGGACTATGCCGCCAAGCAGCTTGCGGGGAAGGACGCCGAGTTCGACGTGACGGTCAAGGCCGTTGCGGCGCCCAAGACGCTCGGGCTCGACGAGGAGCTCGCCAAGAAATACGGCTTCGAGTCGCTCGAGGCGATGAAGACCGCCGTTCGCGGCAATCTCGAAGCCGATTTCGACAAGGCGTCGCGCGAAAAGATGAAGCGCGCGCTCCTCGACGCGCTCGACAGACGCTATTCCTTTGAGCTGCCGGAGAGCCTTGTCGCGCAGGAATTCGCCAATATCTGGGGCCAGCACGAGCAGGAAAGCCAGCGGGCGGGCCAACCCGTCGCCGAAGACGGCAAGACGGAGGAAGAGACGAAGGCCGAGTTCCGCAAGATCGCCGAACGACGCGTGCGGTTGGGGCTGGTTCTGGCGGAAATCGGCAAAAGCGCCGACGTGAAGGTGGACGAAAAGGATCTGACCGACGCTTTGGTCGAGCGGGCGCGCATGTTCCCAGGCCAGGAGAAGGCGGTTTGGGACTATTACCGCAACAATGAGCAGGCCCTTGCCCAGCTCCGCGCCCCGATCTACGAGGAGCGCGTCGTGGATCACCTCTCCAAGCTGATCAAGATCGCCGACAAGACCGTCTCCCGCGAAGAGCTGTTCAAGGAAGACGAGGAATAGTCTGTCGTCCGGCCGCCTTCCCCGCAGGCGGCGGCGCGCCGCGAGAAAATCCGGCATCTCAGGCTCATGCGCATGGCGCGCTGCGGAGATCGTGGCGTGACGGCCGCAATCGAGTCTTTGCGTCCGGCGCGGGCGCAGATATATGACGGGTCAAGAGTTCCCGGCGCAGGCGCATCCGCCTCCGCCGGACCACAGAGGCGATACGCGATGCGCGACCCAATCGAAAACTACAGCCAATATCTGATCCCACAGGTGATCGAGAACACTTCGCGCGGCGAGCGCGGTTTCGACATCTATTCCCGCCTGCTGCGCGAGCGCATCATTTTCATCACCGGGCCGATCGAAGATCACATGGCGTCGGTCATCATCGCGCAGCTGTTGTTTCTGGAGTCCGAGAACCCCAAAAAGGAAATCTCGCTCTACATCAATTCGCCGGGCGGCGTGGTGACGTCCGGCCTCGCCATCTACGACACGATTCAGTTCATCAAGCCGAAGGTTTCGACGCTTTGCGTGGGGCAGGCGGCGTCGATGGGCTCGCTTCTGCTGGCCGCGGGCGCCGCCGGTCTGCGTTATGCGCTCCCGAACGCGCGCGTGATGCTTCACCAGCCGTCCGGCGGCTTTCAGGGTCAGGCGTCGGATATCCAGCGCCATGCGGAAGACATTCTAAAAGTCAAAAAGCGCCTCAATGACATCTATGTCCGACACACGGGCAAGGATTATGAGACGATCGAGCACACGCTTGACCGCGATCATTTCATGTCGGCGGAAGAGGCGCGGCATTTCGGAATCGTCGACGCCGTTCAGGAGCGACGGCCTGACGACGAGAGCGACGCCAAGCGATAAACGCTAAAGGCGTCGGCCGCGTTTTCTGAGCGTCCGGCGCCAATTGCTTGAGGGATTGGGGCACTGGGGCGCGCATGTTTCGTAAAATTCTAATCGCCAATCGCGGCGAGATCGCTTGTCGCATCATTAAGACGGCGAAGCGCATGGGACTTGCAACCGTCGCCGTCTATTCCGACGCCGACGCCGACGCGTTGCATGTCGAAATGGCCGACGAGGCCGTCCGTCTAGGCCCGCCGCCCGCCGCCCAGTCCTATCTGCTGATCGATAAGATCGTCGCCGCCTGTAAGGGAACCGGCGCCGAAGCGGTGCATCCGGGCTATGGCTTTCTGTCCGAGCGCGCCGCCTTCGCCAATGCGCTCGCCGAGGCGAATATCGTTTTTATCGGCCCCAATATTCGCGCCATCGAGGCGATGGGCGACAAGATCGAGTCGAAGAAATTCGCCTCCGCCGCCAATGTCAGCGTCGTGCCCGGCTACCTTGGCGTCATCGAGAACGCCGAAGAGGCCGTTACGATCTCCAGGGACATCGGCTATCCGGTGATGCTGAAAGCATCGGCCGGCGGCGGCGGCAAGGGCATGCGCGTCGCTTTCACCGACGCCGAAGTGATTGAAGGCTTCACGCGCGCGCGTTCGGAGGCGGCGTCTTCCTTCGGCGACGACCGCGTCTTCGTCGAGAAATTCATCGTCGATCCGCGCCACATCGAAATTCAGGTGCTCGGCGATAAGCACGGCAATGTCATCTACCTGAACGAGCGCGAATGTTCCATTCAGCGCCGCAATCAAAAGGTGATTGAAGAAGCGCCGTCGCCGCTGCTGGACGAGAAGACTCGTCGCGAAATGGGCGCGCAGGCCGTCGCGCTCGCCAAGGCCGTGAACTATGATTCGGCGGGCACGGTCGAATTCGTCGCCGGTCAGGACAAGAGCTTCTACTTCCTTGAAATGAACACGCGTCTGCAGGTCGAGCATCCGGTGACGGAGCTCATCACCGGCATCGATCTCGTCGAGCAGATGATCCGCGTCGCGGCGGGCGAGCCGCTGCAGCTCAAGCAGGAAAACGTCAAGATCAACGGCTGGGCGGTCGAGAGCCGTATTTACGCCGAGGACCCCACGCGCAATTTCCTGCCCTCGGTCGGACGACTAGTCAAATACCGGCCGCCGGAAGAGAAGCGCGAAGGCGGCGTCACGGTGCGCAATGACACCGGCGTCACCGAAGGCCGCGAAATCTCGATCCACTACGATCCGATGATCGCCAAGCTGGTGACGCATGCGCCGGACCGTCTTCGGGCGATCGTGGCGCAGGCCGACGCGCTCGACCGATTCGTGATCGATGGAATCCGCCACAACATTCCGTTTCTGTCGTCGCTCATGCAGAGTCCGCGCTGGCGCTCCGGCAATCTCTCGACGGGCTTTATCAGCGAAGAATATCCGGAAGGATTTTCTTCGCCCGAGCCTCGCGGAGATCTGGCGCACACGCTTGCCGCGATCGCGACGCTCATGGACCACATCGGCAATGAGCGCAAACGCAAGATCTCGGGGCAGCTGCGCGGCGGAAGGCCGGTCGAATTCGAGCGCGAACGCGTGTGCATGCTCGGCGAGCAGAGATTCGACGTCTGCGTCGAGGCGCAAGGCGAAGCGCTGATCGTGCGTTTCGCCGACGGCGATCAACGCGCCCATCGCGTTTCGACCCAGTGGCGTCCGGGCGAACTCGTGCTCGAAGGGGATGTCGACGGCCGCACGGTCTATGTGCAGGCGCGGCCCATCCTCAACGGCTATGCGCTGTCGCATCAGGGGGTCGACGTCACCGCGCGCGTCTACACCAAGCGCGAGGCGGAACTTGTCGCCTTCATGCCGAAGAAAAAGGACGCCGGCGCCTCCAAGCACCTGTTGTGTCCGATGCCCGGCCTGGTGAAGACCGTCGACGTCACGGAAGGTCAGGAAGTCAAGGCCGGAGAGGCTTTGTGCATGGTCGAAGCCATGAAGATGGAGAACGTGCTGCGCGCCGAGCGCGACGTGACCGTCAAGAAGATCCTGGCGAAGGCCGGCGACAGCCTTGCTGTCGACGCCGTGATCATGGAGTTCGCCTAGCGGCGTCGCGCGCTGACGACGCGTTACAGGTTGAGGAACATGCTCACCGAAAGAATGTGATTCATCCGGTGATCGAACTTCTGCTCGCGCCGCGAGACGACGCGCGATTGGATGAGCTGGTTCATGTAGCCGATCTCCACGCGCGCCTTCTCGCTGAAACTGTAGCCAAGGCCGGCGAAGCCGCGATTTTGATCGAAGCCGAACCGCGTTGAAGGCGTCGTTGAATTCAGCCGCACAAACACTTCATCCCAGAGCACGAGGCTCAAGGGAGCGTTTTCCCAGAGCGGATGCGAAAAGCGCACAAATTGGCGCAGGCGCCATTCGACGGGGTTCACGTTCTGAATGAAGCGTTGTTCAAGGCGGGTGCGGCTTGTCAGGTCGCCGAAGGCGGCCTTGTCGGTCAGCAGGACCTGTTGCCAGATCCGATTTTCATGTTGCGTTTTGGCGTCTTGCGGAAACGTCGCGATATGCGCGTAGCCCAGCCACAGGCTGGCCTTGTCGGATAGCGCATAGCCGACGCCGGCGCGCCCCAGCGCCTGATCGGCGGTGGCGCCGTCGTTCCGAAAGCGTCCCTGGCTTTCCAGCCACAGCCGCCATTTTTCGAGACTTGGATCAATCGCGCCGAGCTTGGCGATGGTGGTGACGTTTTCCCAGATCCTGAAATCTTCGTCGACGGCCGCCGCTGGGCCGGTCGCGAAAATTCCGAGCAAGGACCCGCCGCAAACGGCGAGCCGCCTCGTCCTTTGAAGTGTCGCCGCTGACACCGCCGTCTCCGTGGAAATCGAGCGCCCAGCGCATTGGAGCGACTCCTCTCACGCCAGTCAAACCACAGAGATAATAGATCAGGCCGCGACTGATGTGGGCGTGGGACGCGCCCGCTCCCGGAACAGGCCGTGCAGCGCATCCCAATCGAGCACCAGTTCGCCGCCGTCGCTGCGAAGTTGCTCGTCCCAGCTCGCGAGCAGATCGAGACAGGCGTGATCGATATACTTCAGCTCGTTGAGATGCACATGGAGGCGCGCGCCCCGCGGCAATGCTTCGAACGCGGCGGCGAGTTGCGGCAGCCGTATAAACGTCGCGGCGCCCTCCAGGTGGATCACGGTCATGCCGTTGATCTGTTCCCTGCGGATGTTGAGATGCGAGAACGTGTAGAGCAGGCGCGCGACCGCCAGACCGACGCCGACCGCAATGCCGGTCAAGACGTCGGTCGCGACCACCGTCGCCATCGTCGCCGCGTAGATGCCGGTCTCGATACGGTCCTGACCCCAGAGAAAGCGCGCGAATCCGAGATTGATCAGATTGATCCCCGCGTAGACCAGCACTGCCGCGAGGCTCGCCACGGGGATGATGCGGAGCACGTCGGGCGCGAGGGTGATGAACAGCAGAATCCACAGGCCGTGCAGCACGGTCGAGAGTCTCGTGCGTCCCCCCGCCGTGACATTGGCCGAACTGCGCACGATGACGCCCGATATGGGCAGCACGCCAAGAATTCCGCAAAGGAAATTGCCGACGCCCTGCGCCACCAGTTCCCTGTTGTAGCGGGTTCGTGGCGTGCGGCGCTGCATCGCATCGACGGCGGTCGCCGTCAGAAGTGATTCCGCGCTCGAAACGAACGCGAGCGACAACGCCGCCGCCCACAGCGCGCCCTCGCCGATCCTGCCAAGGGTGTGAGTCGTCGGCAAATTCACCGCAGCCAGAAGATCGTCCGGCGCCGGGACATATTTGATGTCGAGGGCGAAGAACGCCGCAGCCGCCGTCGCCAGGCCTACGCCGATGAGCGGGGCCGGGAGAAAAGACAGCCATCTCGGCGCCCAGCGGCGCCACGCGAGAATGACGGTGACCGTGAGCAGTCCGATCAGGGCGGCGGATTGGTGCGCCTCCATCGTCAGGCCCTTCCAAACGGCGACCGGCAGCGACCAGAGATTGATGACGCCGCCAAACTCCTGTCCCGTCCCGGGCGGCGTATCGTCGACCATCACATGAAATTGCGAGGCGAAAATCAGCAGGCCGATTCCGGCGAGCATGCCCTGAATCAGCGCCGGCGCGACCGCCCGGAACACCGGTCCGAAACGCAGGGCGCCCGCCGCAATCTGAATCACGCCCGACATTATCACGATGAGCCCGAAGACCTCGAAGCCGAGGTCCTTGATGAACACGGCGGCCATCACGGCCGCGCCATTCGCCGCGCCGCTCACCTGCAGGGGACAGCCCGAAAGCACGCCGACGACGATGCCGCCGATGACGCCGCTGATGAGGCCGACGGCGGCGGCGTTCTCGAAGGGAAAGCCGGCGACGAGCGCGAGACCCATCGACAAGGGAAGGGCGACGAGCAGCACGACGACGGAAGCGAAGACGTCGTCTTTAATCCTCGAGAGACGAGAAGGCGCGACATCAAGTTCTAAAGACATTTTCGCATCCTTTAATGGTTCAGGTTCGCGGAGGCGGCGCGAGGTCAAACCTCGACGTTGACGCGTTCTCTCTCTTCGAGCGCAGGCATTTCCGATGGCGTCGGCGCAAGCGCGAATTGGCGCGTCGCGGGGTCATAAACGAAGACTTCGCCTGTCTCGATCTTGTAGACCCAGCCATGCAGCCTCAGTTTGTCCTGCGCGAGGGCGGAGGCGACGACAGGATGCGTGCGCAGGTTTTCGAGTTGCGCGAGCACATTCTCCTGGATGGCGACGTTGAGCTGTTCTGCTCCGGTTCTGTCCGCGTATTTTTCGTGCATGATGCGCCGCGTCGCTTCGGCGTGCGACAGCCAGTCGCTCAGCGCGGGAAAGGCTGTGGCGGGCGGCGGATCGAGCAGGCCCTTCATCGCCCCGCAATGCGAGTGGCCGCAGACGATGATGTCCTTGACGCCAAGGCCAGCAATCGCGAATTCGATGGTCGCCGCTTCGCCGCCGCGCACGGCGCCGTAGGGCGGGACGAGATTGCCGGCGTTGCGCAGGATGAAAAGGTCTCCAGGCGCCGACTGGGTGAGCAGGCAAGGGTCGATGCGCGAATCGGCGCAGGTGATGAACAGCGTCTCCGGCGCCTGCCCCTGGGCGAGGCGCTCGAACAAGTCGCGCTGGCTACCGAACACCTGCGACTGGAAGTGATGTAGGCCTTCGATTAACCGCTGCACCTTGAACTCCTATTGCTTAGCGTGAGATCGCGCCGTGAAGTCGCGCTCCAACCGCATGAAAACAGCCCGAGCGTCTCTGGCGGCCGCGTCAATTCAGGCCGCCGATTCCTTCATCCGCCTGCTCCGATCCGCCCACGTCGTCGGCCGTCGGCGGTCGGCAATCCGCATCTGCGTTGCGCTTGCGCAATTGGCTAAAAAGGTCGCAAAGCAGGCAGTGTCCAGGAGCGCCGTCGATGAATTCGCGCCCGATGGCGAATCCGGGCGACGCCAGCGCACCGGCCAAGGCCAGCGCGATGAGTGCGAAGCGATGCGCCATTGCCTGTCCTCCTTTTCGTCGAGCGCCGCCGCGACGCTGACGTCATCAAAGATGGCGCAGGGGATTGATATTGAAAATAAGGATCTATAAATTAGTTACATCGATAAAAGCTATGGAACCATGGACCGTCTCAACTATCAGCACCTGTTCTACTTCTGGAACGTCGCCCGGGAGGGCGGCGTCACCCGCGCGAGCGAAAAGCTCGGATTGGCGCAGCCGACGATCAGCGGCCAGATCGCGGTTCTGGAGGAGTCGATCGGCGCGCAGCTCTTCCGCAAGGAAGGCCGCAATCTCGTGATGACCGAAACCGGACGCACGGTGTTCAATTACGCTGACGAAATATTTTCGCTGGGCCGCGAACTCGGCAGCGCCTTGAAGAACCGCGCGGGGGCGGTAAGCGTCAGGCTGAGCGTCGGCGTCTCCAACGCCCTGCCGAAACTCCTCGTCTATCGTCTGCTCGAACCCGCTCTCGCTGCGCATAATCAAGTCGTCTGTCATGAGGATAAAACCGAGCGCCTCCTGGCCGAACTGCCAGTGCACGGAGTCGATCTCGTGTTTTCAGACTGGCCTGCGACAGGCGCCGCGGATGCGCGCATCTACAATCATCCGATCGGCGAATGCGGCGTGGCGGCCTTTGCGACGCTCGAACTGCAGCAGCGCTACCGGAAGAATTTCCCGCGATGTCTCGATGGCGCGCCGCTCTTGCTGCCGACGTCGAACACCGCGTTACGACGTTCGCTCGACCAATGGCTGGACGCCAACAGTCTCTTTCCGAAAATCGTCGCGGAAGTCGAGGACAGCGCCCTGCTGAAGACATTCGGGGCGGCGGGCGCCGGCGTCTTCATGGCGCCGACCGCCGTTCGCGCCCAGGTCGAGGAGCAATATGGCGTCAAATATATCGCCACTCTCGACGGCGTCAGCGAACGATTCTATGCGATCACCGCGCAGAGGAAGATCAAGCACGCGGGAGTCGCGGCCATTCTCGAGAGCGCTCGGGACTGGCTGGTCTAATCGTTGAACACGCGCGTCACATGACCCATCTTGCGGCCCGCGCGCGTCTCTTTTTTTCCGTAAAGATGCAGACAGGCGCCGTCTTCGCGCGCCAGCTCCGGCCATGCGTTGACGTCCTCGCCAATCAGATTGCGCATCTCGACGCGACGGCCGTGCCGGCGCGTGGCGCCGAGCGGCCAGCCGGCGACCGCGCGCATATGCTGTTCGAACTGCGAGGTCAGCGCGCCGTCGAGCGTCCAATGTCCGGAGTTATGCACGCGCGGCGCAATTTCATTCACGATCAAGGTTTCGCGATCGCCCTCGCGGACGACGAACATCTCGACCGCGATCACGCCGACGTAATCGGCCGCCTCGGCGAGGCGCCGGGCGACGTCGACCGCCCTTGTCGCGGTTTCCTCGGAGATCTCCGCGGGCGCCAGAGTCCTCGCTAGAATGTGTTGTTCATGGAAATTCTCGCACACGTCATAGGCGCGAAACTCGCCGGAAAGTCCGCGCGCCGCGACGACGGACACTTCCTTTTCGAAGGGCACGACGCTTTCCAGAATGCATGGCGCGCCGCCAAGCGTGCGAAAGGCGACCGCGAGGTCGCCGCCATCGCGCAATTGCGTCTGACCCTTGCCGTCGTAGCCGAGGCGCCGCGTCTTCAGGATCGAGTTGCGGCCGAGCTGCGCGACGGCGCGCGCAAGCGCGCCGGCGTTGTCGACGGCGACGAAATCGGCCGTCGCGATCCCGAGGCTTTGCACGAACTGCTTCTCGATGAGCCTGTCCTGAGTCAGGGCCAGCGCCCCGGGATTGGGCCGCACCGGCCGATGCGCCTCGAGCACATGCGCCGTGCGGGCAGGCACGTTCTCGAATTCGTACGTCACGACGTCGACAGATTCGGCGAATTCGGCGAGCGCCGCCTCGTCGTTAAAGTCGGCTTGCGTGCGGGCGGCGCACACGTCGAAGGCCGGGTCGTCGGACACTGGGGAGAAGACATGCGTCCTCAGGCCGAGCCGCGCGCCCGCCAGCGACAGCATGCGTGCGAGCTGGCCGCCGCCAAGAATGCCGATCGTCGCGCCCGGCGTGAGCATCAAGCGCCGTCGCGCGGCGTCGCCGCCACGCTGTCCGTCTGACGCGCGCGGTAGTCGGCGAGTCGCGCGGCGAGCGCCTTGTCGGCGAGGGCAAGAATCGCGGCGGCGAGCAGCGCGGCGTTGATCGCGCCGGCCTTGCCGATGGCGAGGGTTCCCACGGGAACGCCGCCCGGCATCTGCACGATCGAGAGAAGCGAATCGAGGCCCTTCAGTGCTTCCGATTCGACCGGCACGCCGAGGACCGGCAGCCGCGTCATCGCGGCTGTCATGCCCGGCAGATGCGCGGCGCCGCCAGCCCCGGCGATGATGACCTGGAAGCCTTCCGATTCGGCGCCCTTCGCGAACGCCGCCAGTCGATCGGGCGTGCGATGGGCCGAAACGATGCGCGCGTCGCAGCCGATATCGAGCGCCGCGAGAGTTTCCACCGCGTGGCGCATCGTCGCCCAGTCGGATTGCGACCCCATGATGACGGCGACGGGCGGTTTCGACTTCCCCACTCTGGCTTCCTTCGCAAAGGGAAGCCATGCGGCATAGACGATGGCTTCTCGATAGGCAAGCGCGCGATCGGCGCCGATCGCGGGCCGATTTCGCTTCGCGATCGGGCGGCGCCCGCGCTAAGACTCCACAGCATTCTCTCTATCGGCGTGGACGAATTATGGATGAAGGTCTGAGGCAAGCGGTCGCTGTGCTGGCGGTGGCGATGATCGTCGCAATCGCCGCGCGTCAGATCAGACTGCCCTATACGGTCGGACTGGTTCTTGTCGGCGCCGCCGTCGCTTTGTCGGGCGCAGACTTCGCGCCGCATCTCACGCATGATCTGATCTTCGATTTGATCTTGCCGCCGCTGCTGTTCGAGGCGGCGCTGACCCTGTCCTGGCGCGAACTGGTGCGCGATTCGCTGCCTTTGCTCTTGCTCGCGGGAATCGGAACGGTCGTTTCCGCAGCGGTTGTCACGGCGTCGATGACGACGTTGCTCGGCTGGCCTCTCTTCTCGGCGATGCTGTTTGGCGCGCTGATCGCGGCGACGGATCCGGTCGCGATCATCGCGATGTTCAAGGACAACCGGATCAAAGGCCGCATGCGACTGCTGGTCGAAAGCGAAAGCCTGCTCAACGACGGCGCTGCGGCGGTGCTCTTCGTCATGGCGCTCGCCTTCGTGCAAAGCGGCGGCGCGGACCAGAGCGCCGCGGCGACCGCCCTCACTCTTGTGAAAGTCGTGTTCGGCGGCGTCGTTGTCGGGGCCTTGTTCGGCGGGGCCGCCATCCTCGCCTCGCTGCGCACCTCGGAACATCTCATCGAAGCGGCGCTGACGACCATCGCCGCGTTCGGTTCGTTTCTGGTCGCCGAATATTTCCATGTCTCCGGCGTGCTGGCGACGGTGACGGCCGGTCTCGTCATGGGCAATATGGGCCTGCTGAGCGAGCAGGAAGGCGGCTACATCAGCCTCAAGGGGCGTGAATTCGTTCTGTCCTTTTGGGATTTCGCGGCTTTCCTGGCCAATTCCATGGTGTTTCTCATGATTGGCGCGGATGTGGCGTCGACTCCGTTCGGCGCCGTCGGGGCGACGGCGCTGGCCGTGGGGATCGCTACGGTGCTTTGCGCGCGCGCCATCGTCGTCTATCCGTTGAGTTCGTTGTTTTTCGTTTCGCGATGGAAGATCTCGTTTCGCGAGCAGCATGTTCTCTGGTGGGGCGGCTTGCGCGGCGCGCTTGCGCTCGCCCTGGCGCTGTCGCTTCCGAGCGATCTGCCGCAACGCGACGAGATACTCGCTATCACTTTCGCCGTGGTCGGCTTCTCGATAGTGGTTCAGGGCCTGACCATGCCGCTGCTGCTCCGCGCCCTCGGCTTCGTGGCGGGGCGGCCGTAAGCGGCGATCCGGCCACCGAGCGGCGGAGGGACGAAGCCAACCCAGCTTAAGCGATGATGTCGGGCGTAAGCTGGTCTTCGAGATAGGCGATGCGGTCGCGCAGCAGCAGCTTGCGTTTCTTCAGCCGCTGAATCTGCAGCTGATCGGCGACGCCGACCGCCAGCAACGCGTCGATCGCGGTCTCCAGATCGTGATGCTCCAGCCGAAGCCGCGCGACTTCAGCGCGGGTCGCGCTCATGTCGATCTCGCTCGTTTCGTTCATAGATAGCCGCCGTTGAGCGCCATTGAACGCTGAGGAATCGATGGCGCTGGAGCGCAATTATCGCGCCGCAGCCTTGGCGCGTTCAAGCGAATTGCTCTGTCGTCATTCATAGGCGCTCCGCATCTCCTCGATTGCAGCGATCTTGGCGTAAAGCGGCGCCCAGTCGTCGCGCTCGGCGATCGCCGCCCAAAGCGCCTCGACCTCGTCGATTAACATCGTACAGGGCGCCGCGCCCCTGAAATAGGGGTGATCCAGGCGCGCGGAAGGCGCCGGCTCATGTTCGGCCAAAGCGGCGCGCAGCGGCGCGAAAGCTTCCGCTTCGTAATGCGCGGCGGACGGACTGTTTTTGGCGCGCGCGGCGGACGCCATGCCGCCGCGCCAGTCGAAGAAGGTCCGTTCGAAGGGCGCCTGCGTCACTGTCAGAAAATCGACAAAGGCCTTCGCCAGCGCCGCGTCGGCTTCCTCGCCGGCCGAGGCGAGCCCGAGCCGATTGAGCAGCGCCGCGCGAAACTCCTGCTGGATACGCGTGGGAAAGTTCGCCAGCACCTTTTCGGCGGTCTTTAGCCCGATGAGGGGGATCAGACATTCGGCCAGACGGGACAGATTCCAGCCGAGCGCGCCGGGCTGACGGCCAAAGGCGTAAAGCCCGCTTTCGTCGAAATAGGCGGCGGTGAAGGTCGGGTCGTAGACCGGCGCAAAGCGCCATGGGCCATAGTCGAAGCTCTCGCCGGTGACGTTGATATTGTCGGAATTCAGCACGCCGTGAACGAAGCCCGACGCCATATAGCCGGCGCCGAGCCGGGCGACCCGCGCCACGACCTCTTCGAGAAAGGCGAGGGCCCTCTCCGGCGCCGGCAGATCGGCGATGCCGGGAAAATAGTGGCGGCAGACGTGATCGAGCAGTCTCTCGATCGCCGCGGCGTCCTCATGGAAGGCGAGGCGCTGAAACGTTCCGATGCGAATATGAGAATGCGACAGGCGCACCAGCACGCTGGAGCGCGTCGGCGAGGGTTCGTCGCCGCGCATCAGCGCCTCGCCCGTTTCGATCAGGCTGAAGGTCTTGGAAGTGTCGACGCCGAGCGCCTCCAGCATCTCCGTCGCCAGAATCTCGCGCACGCCGCCCTTGAGCGTCAGCCGCCCGTCGCCGCGCCGCGACCAGGGAGTCTGGCCGCTGCCCTTGGTGCCGAGATCGAGCAGGCGGCCGTCCTTGGCGTCGCGCAATTGCGCGAAGAGGAAGCCGCGACCGTCGCCGAGATCCGAGTTGTACACGCGGAACTGGTGGCCGTGGTAGCGCAGCGCCAGCGGATGCGCGAACCCGCCCGGAAGCGGCGAAAAACGCCCCAAATGCTCGATCCATTCCGCATCGCTCAGAGCGTCGAGGCCGACCCGCGCCGCCCAACGCTGATTGCGGTAGCGGAGTCGATGCTCCGGGAACGTGGCGGGTTCGACGCGGTCGAAGAAGGGCTCGCCCAGACCTTCGTGTAACGTCTCGGGGCGATAAAGCTCGGTAACGGGCATAAGGACCGGGGCTCGCAAATCGCGCGCCGCGGCGCGAATGCCAAAAAAATAAGGCGGAGATCTCTCTCCGCCCATGGCGTGAAGCAGAAAGTGAGCGAAGGGAAACGCTAATGTCGCGTTTCGCTAATCGACAATTTGACGAGCTCGTCCTTGATCTGCAGCTTTTTGCGCTTGAGTTCCAGAATCTTCAATTCGTCCGTTTGGGGATGCAGCTGTTCCTGCTCGATCTCCTTTTTGAGCGCGTCATGGCGGCGCTGGAGTTCGACGATATGACCCTGCAAGGACATGCGAAACCTCCTTAACTTCCCTCCGCTCGACAAGCGGGAGCGGGGTTAAGTCTGCCACAAAGCGGGCGCGCCGCAAGACTCGAAATCGCGCCACGTCACAAAACTTTTGCATGCGAAGCCCATGGCCTTTACGGAACGTCAATTCTTTCCGTGGCTTGCGGTCGAGGCTGATTCCCAACGTCGCAGGCAAAGCCCGCTTGCGCGTCGCCGCGTACGTCAGTATAGACGGGCGCTCCGGCCCACGGGCCTGGGGGCGCGTAGCTCAGCGGGAGAGCACTACGTTGACATCGTAGGGGTCACAGGTTCAATCCCTGTCGCGCCCACCATTCAAGCGGCCCATTTCGGTTCCACCGCAGCCGCGATCCTCCCTCCTCCTTTCCGTAGGGCAAACCACTAAAAGCCGGGGAACGCTCGCCCTGCGCGCAGGGCTTTCGCCGAGTTCTGCGGTTGACGGACGCGTCCTCTGTCGGCGACGGAATTGGCTCTAACAAGGCCTTCACCTTTAAATTTCAAGGTATTGCGGGAACTACGTACAGTCCGATTGGTTATGTGGTGGAGGTCGTCACATGTATCCGACCAATCAATCCGACGATGATCGAGACTCGCTGGTGATCCAGCGGCAGGTGGGCGTCGCGCTGCGACTGTCATTCGAGGCCGCAACCCGTGAGCCGCTGCCTGAGCAGATGGCGATGTTGTTGCTGCGCTTGGCATTGGCTGAGTCGCTGAACGCCGCCGTCGAAGAGGACCGGGCCGACGGAAAGACCCCTACCGGGCGCAAATGAGCCGGAGTCTTCGAGGTAATCGCGCGCTGGAAGTCGGTGGACGCGCGCCAGCGCCGAAAGCGGACCAGTTCCGTCCTAAAGAAGCTTGTTCTTACAAGATGTGCTAAGCTCGCCCCGAGAAAATCAAAATCAATAATAGGTCTACAACAGTTGATTCAATGAAATTCTAATCCCTATCCAGTCGCTTGCTCAGCCAATTTTACGCTCCATCTGATGCTGACCTGTTTCGAGATGTAAGGGCGCGTATGTGAGGGCGTATCTAATCATGATACTGCTTGGCCTCGCCTTCGCCGCGGGCGCGGCCGAGTCGGAAAATCAGGGAAAAGCGCCCAAAAAAGCGCCAAAGGAATGTTTCCCAATCCTTCGCATGCCGCGGAGCGATCCGACGCCCCCTGGTGGACCCATTCCTTATTCCTCTTGGTACTACGTTCTCTATGAACCGTTTTGCCAGGGAAAATCCGCCGACAAATGCATTTGGGCGTGCGGAAGGGTCCCTTCCAAGCGTGGCTCGGACAAGAAGTCTGACGACTAAGGCGCATTCACGGATGCGCGTTGCTCATTCCTTCGCCATCTCGATTGCCTCGCTCCATTGCGGCGTCCATAGCTGCTCTCGCCCCACTGGGCGAAAGCGGAGGAGACCATGGACTTGCCTGCGATTGACCCGCTGATCGGAATTGGCGTCGCGGTCTCGACCGCCATCACCGACGCGGTTTATGTGTTCTTCAACGCCGCCGTATCGGAGCGCCGTCGCATCGCCGCCGCGAGCTGGAGCAGCATCTGGTACCTGCTCTCGGCCTTTGCGGTGATCAGCTATACGTCGAATTGGGCCTATGTGGCGTTCGCGGCGGTTGGCGCCTGGGTCGGCGGCTTCTTGTCGATCACCGTGCTGAACCGCCTCGTGCCCTTGCGCAAACCATAGGAATTCGGCGCAAAAAAAAACGCCGCTCGCGCGGCGCCGAGGAGTAAATTGTCCGCGCGCTTAATCGCGAACGATCTGATTGCGATCCTGGATCAGCAGCGGCAGGCGCTTGGCCGAGGCGCTGGCGACGCTCATCTCCTGCCTGCTATGGGCGGCCCCGCGGGTCTTTTGCTCGTGATTGACGTTGGTGGCGAGGCCAAGGGCAAGAAATCCAACCCAAAACGCCACGGGCACGAAGCGCGACTTCGAAAACGGCATTTTGGTCTCCCTTTGCTCAGGCGCTCTACGAACGAACGCAGCTTTCTCCAATGTGCGTCCAAGTAAAAGCGCCAGGAGCAAGCAACCTGATGGCGCCAGCTCGAAACAGTTCTCCTCTCTGGCTGGCGTGCTAATTAACAATGGGCGCGAAAGTTGGCGCCAATGCTTACGTTCCCTGTGGACCTATGCGCGCGGGTTAGAAGCACATTAGCTTGCGCCCAGGGGAGATTGCAGCGATGACCTTCACGACCACGGATCGTCCAGCGCCCATCGTTAAGAGCGGGCATGTGCAACTGTCGATCATTCTGGCTGAGTCAGACAAGAACACTCTGCAGAATCAGATCTTCGACCAGATCCGCTCGATGATCCTCAACGGCCAGCTCAAATGCGACGATCCGATGCCGACCACGCGCGAGCTGAGCAGCCAGCTTAGCGTCTCGCGCAACACGGCCGTGCTGGCCTATGAGCGGCTGATCGCCGAAGGATACATTCGCACGAAGCCATACGTCGGCACCTTCGTTTCGCCGGATCTGCCGGACACGGCGTTTCTGTCGGCCAATCACCGCACGCCGCAGACGGAAGAGCAGGGCGCCGCGATTGAATCTCCGCCGCCCTGCGGGGCGTTGCGCACCCATCGCCTCGCCGACCCGGAGCGTCGTCGTCTCGCCGCCGATTTCTGGGTGGGCCGGCCGGACGCGCGATCCTTTCCGCTCAAGGCATGGTCGCATCACATCAAGAATCGTCTGAAGGCGGTCGGCTCCAATCTCACGAGCTACAATGACGCCGCAGGACTGATGGAGCTGCGGCGCGCCGTCGCCAAACATCTTGCGCCGGCGCGCGGCGTCGTCGCCGATCCGGAGCAGATCATCATCGTCGGCGGCTGCCAGGACGGCTTCAATCTGGTCGGCCGCCTGCTCGTCACGCCCGGGTCCACCGCCGTCGTCGAGTCGCCCTGCTATCAGGGCGCCGCCTTCGTGCTCGAAAGCCTCGGGGCGACGCTTTATCCCGTGCCCGTGGACCAGGACGGGCTCGACGTGTCGCGACTGCCGAAAACCAGGGGCGCCGTCGCCTATGTGACGCCGTCGCATCAATATCCGATCGGCGTGACCATGAGCCTGCAGCGGCGGCTCGAGCTTCTCGCCTGGGCGACGCAGTACGACGCGTATATTATGGAAGACGACTATGACAGCGACTTCCGCTTTATCGGTTCGCCGCTGACGGCGCTGAAGGGGCTCGATCGCAACGAGCGCGTCATCTATCTCGGCACCTTCTCCAAGTGCATGGGGCCCGGACTGCGCCTGGGCTATGTCGTGCTGCCGCGTCGACTCGCCGAAGCCGGGCGGCGCATGAAGATGTTGATGAACAACGGCCAAAGCTGGCTGGAACAGGCGGCGATGGCGGATTTCATGTCGAGCGGCGAATTCGGGCGCCATCTGCGGCGTATTCGCCAGCTTTACCGGGAACGGCGTGACGCGCTGCTGGGCGCGCTGCGGAATCACTTCGGCGCCTGCGAGATCTATGGCGACCAGGCCGGCATGCATCTCGTCTGGAAGCTGCCGGACGGTTTTCCGGACGCGGCCGAGGTCGAGAAGCGGGGCCTTGCCGCGGGCGTCGGCGTCTGTTCGCTGGCGACGGGCTCGGCGCTGCGCTTTGACGACATCAATGGCGGCGATCGGCTGCTGATGCTGGGCTTCGTCGCGCTCACCGAAAAAGAAATCGAGACCGGGATCGCCCGGCTGGCGCAGGCGCTGAAGACGTAGCGCTTAACGCGCGCGCCAACCCTCTCCCATCGGGAGAGGGTGGTAGCTAAGCAACAGGGTGAGGGGTTTCCGCTTCGCGCGAGTTTGCGTATTGCGAGGTGGCGATAACCCTCACCTCGGTCCCTCGGACCGACCCTCTCCCATGGGAGAGGGTAGCGCGCGCGAGCCTTGTAAGTTCATGAACGACTCCAGCGCCCACTCGCGTCTGCGCGCCATACCGTCCGGGGTCTGGGCGCTCGGACTCGTCTCGCTGCTCATGGATTTCTCATCCGAGATGATCCATGCGCTGCTGCCGATCTATCTCGTCGGCGCGATGGGCGCCTCGATGGCGGAGGTCGGCGTCATCGAGGGCGTCGCCGAAGCGACCGCCTCGATCGTCAAGATCTTTTCCGGCGCGCTGTCGGACTGGTTCGGACGCCGTAAGCAGCTGGCGATCATCGGCTATGGGCTCGCGGCGCTCACGAAGCCAATGTTCCCGCTGGCGCCGAATGTCGCCTGGGTCATGGCCGCCCGTTTCATCGATCGCGTCGGCAAGGGCATCCGCGGCGCCCCGCGTGACGCGCTCGTCGCCGATATCGCACCGGCCTCGATTCGCGGCGCGGCCTTCGGACTTCGTCAGTCGCTCGACACGATCGGCGCCTTTCTCGGGCCGGCGGTCGCGGTCGCCGCGATGTGGTTCTCGGCCAACAGCATCCCCTTCGTGTTCTGGATCGCGACGATTCCGGCCGCTCTCGCCGTTGTGGTCCTGGCGCTCGGCGTGCGCGAGCCGGAAGCCTCCCGCCCGCCGCGGCCGGCGCGTTTTCCTTTGCACATCGATGAAATTAGCAGGCTCGGCGGCCCCTTCTGGATCGTTGTGGCGATCGGCGTCGTCTTCAGTCTGGCGCGTTTCTCGGAGGCTTTTCTCATCCTGAAGGCGCGCGAGGTCGGACTGCCGGTGGCGCTCGCGCCGCTGGTGCTCGTCGCCATGAATGTCGTCTATGCCGGCGCTTCCTATCCCGTCGGCGCCTTCTCGGATCGCGGCGACAGAAAATCGCCGCTGATGGCGGGCCTTGTCGCGCTGATCGCCGCCGACGCCGCCTTGGCGGTCGCCGATCATATGCCGCTCGTGTGGCTCGGCGTGGCGCTTTGGGGTCTGCACATGGGCCTTACCCAGGGACTCCTCGCGGCGCTCGTCGCCGACGTCGCGCCGGCGGCGTTGCGCGGCTCGGCCTTCGGGGTTTTCAACCTTGCAAGCGGGGTCGCGCTGCTTGCGGCCAGCGCCGGCGCCGGAGCGCTGTGGGACGCCTTCGGGTCCGCGTCCGCCTTCTGGACGGGCGCGCTTTTGGCGTCGCTGGCGCTCGTCGGACTCGCGGCCGGCGGCGGTCGAATCGGCCGATCCCCAGGCGGGGTTGAGCCGGCGCGTTAAGAACTTCGCGTCGAAAATCAGGCGCGTTAACCGCTGGCTAAGCATGTCCATTAAACGTTGAAAATGAACGATAAATTTTCGCAATTGCGCCATTGTTGATCATTCATTTCAGAACTGGCGGGGGCGCTGGCGTTTCAAAAACGCACCATCGAGGTTCTCATGAAAAAACCAGCTTTCGGCGTCGCCGTCGCGGCTTGCCTCTCCGTCCTGTCGGCCTCGGCCGCAGACCTGCCTTCGCGCAAGGAGCCGCCGCCGGTCTATTATCCGCCGGCGCCAATCTTCACCTGGACCGGGATCTACGCCGGTCTCAATCTTGGCGGCGGGTGGCTTGATCGCTACGACTATGGACATTGGCTGGCGCCCTCGAGCGCATCTAACTCAGGCGGCGTCGTCGGCGGCGCCCAGATCGGCTATAATTACCAGCTCTCGCCGCTCTTCGTCGTTGGTCTGGAAACCGATTTTCAAGGATCGAGCGTCGGCGGCGGCGGCAATCAGGGGTGGGGCGCAACGCGCAGCGTCGACTGGTTCGGCACGGTGCGAGGGCGCGCGGGCGTGTCGATGCTGAACGCGCAGCTGCTCCTTTACGGCACGGGCGGCTTCGCCTATGGCGACCTGCGTCTCAACTACGGATGGCTTGGCTCTCAGGCCCGCACCGGAACCGGGTGGACGGCGGGCGGAGGGCTCGAATACGCCTTCCTTCCCAACTGGTCGGCGAAGGTCGAATATCTTTACACAAACATCGGCGCGAATTACGACTCTATCTACGTTGCGCCTTTCATCGTCGAATCCCAGCAGCGCGCGCATCTCAATACGGTGCGCGCCGGCGTCAATTATCGCTTCAACTGGCTCCTCGCGCCTCCCGGCCCTCCAATGGCCGCCTACTGAACGCGAATGCTACAAGGATGAGCGACAAAAGCCCCGGCGACGGGGCTTTTGCATATGTAGCCGTCGAAGGCGTCGCCCGCGTAGTTGCGGCGCCGCAACAATTGAACTATCTGCTTTGGAAGCGTTCCGAGAAGAAATCGGCCGCACGCGAGAGGGTTCTACATGGCAGACGCCGACACTGACGGGCTCGCCGCGCGGCGGCCGCTGTCGCCGCATCTGACGGTTTTCAAGCCCATCCTGACGATGACGATGTCGATCGCGCATCGAATCACCGGCGCGGGGCTTTACGTCGGCATGGCGCTTCTGGCGCTGTTCCTGCTCGGCGCCGCGGTCGGTGGCGGCGCATTCACCGCCGTGTCCTGGATCGCGTCGGGTTTCATCGGCAATCTGCTGGTGCTGATGGTGGTTTGGGCGATTTTTCATCATCTGCTCGGCGGCGTGCGTCACGCGCTCTGGGATCGCGGCCTTTACATGGACGCGAAGGGGCGGGAACTGCTGGCGCAGGGGACGCTCGTCGGCGGCGTCCTGCTGACGCTGCTCGTCTTCATCTTCAAGACGCTGGCGAACTGAGCGGAGCGAACGCATGACGGTTGCGACAAGGTTCAAGAGCGGTCGAACCGGACCCGGCGACGCCTATGTCTCCGACCACAGCGGTTCGCCTCATGCGCGCTTCATGCGGCTGACGTCTTATGCGCTGGTCCCGCTCGGCGTGCTGAGCGCCTGGTGGATTCTCGGACTTGCCGGCAAGCCGCTCGAAGGCGTGCGCGCCGAAATCGGCAGACCGATTCCCGCGCTCGTGCTTCTTGCGTTCGGCGTCATAGGCATGATCCATGCACGACAAGGCATGGACGACATCATCGAAGATTACGTGCACGACAAAGTGTTGAAGGCGCAGGCGATCGTCGCCAACACATGGGCGTCGCGCGCCATCGCAGCGATCTGGGTCCTCGCGATCCTCCTCATCGCTGCGCCGAAGTAGTCGGACGATGCAACCCACGGACGTCGACGTGACAGGCGAGAGCAGAAAGCAGCGTCACCGCGCTGCTTTGATCTCAATGATCCCGTCTTGTAACGCCGCGGCGACGCTGCGCGCGTCGCGAATGAGATTCGAGAAGGCTTGATCGATGATTGAAAAGAGTCCCGCGTCAAATGTGTCAGTGGGCGGCCGGGCCTATACGATCGTCGATCACACTTTTGACGTGGTCGTCGTCGGCGCGGGCGGGTCTGGGCTACGCGCCGTCGTCGGCTGCGCCGAGGCGGGACTGAACGTCGCCTGCGTCACCAAGGTCTTTCCAACCCGCTCCCACACCGTGGCGGCGCAGGGCGGCATCGCCGCCGCGCTCGGCAACATGGGGCCGGACAATTGGAAATGGCACATGTACGACACCGTCAAAGGCTCCGACTGGCTCGGCGACCAGGACGCCATCGAATATATGTGCCGCAACGCCCCGCCCGCCGTTTATGAGCTGGAGCATTGGGGCGTCCCCTTCTCACGCACCACGGAAGGCACGATCTATCAGCGTCCGTTCGGCGGGATGACGACGGACTTCGGCAACGGCCCGCCGGCGCAGCGCACATGCGCGGCCGCCGATCGCACCGGCCATGCGATGCTCCATACGATGTATGGCCAGGCGCTGAAGCTGGACACGAAGTTCTTCGTCGAATTTTTCGCGCTCGACCTCATTATGGATCAGGACGGCGCCTGTCGGGGCGTCGTGTGCCTGAAGATCGATGACGGAACGATCCATCGTTTTCGCGCCGGGCTCACCGTGCTGGCGACCGGCGGCTATGGCCGCGCCTACCTTTCCGCGACGTCGGCGCACACCTGCACCGGCGACGGCAACGCCATGGTGCTGCGCGCGGGGCTGCCGCTGCAGGACATGGAGTTCGTGCAGTTTCATCCGACGGGAATCTATGGCGCGGGCTGCCTGATCACCGAAGGCGCGCGCGGCGAGGGCGGCTATCTGACGAACAGCGAAGGCGAGCGCTTCATGGAGCGCTACGCACCTTCAGTGAAGGATCTCGCCCCCCGCGACATGGTTTCGCGCGCCATCACCGTCGAGGTTCGCGAAGGCCGCGGCGTCGGCAAGAATCAAGATCACGCCTACCTGCATCTCGAGCATCTCGATCCGCAGATTCTGCATGAGCGGCTGCCGGGCATATCGGAAAGCGCCAAAATCTTCGCCGGCGTCGACGTGACGCGCCAGCCGATCCCGATCATCCCGACCGTGCATTACAATATGGGCGGCATACCGACGAATTATCACGGCGAGGCGTTGCGCAAACGCGACGGCAATCCCGACGAGGTGGTGCCAGGTCTGATGGCGCTCGGCGAAGCCGCCTGCGTCTCCGTGCACGGCGCCAATCGCCTCGGCTCGAATTCGCTCATTGATCTCGTCGTCTTCGGCCGCGCCGCGGCGCAGCGCGCCGCCGAACTCATCAAGCCGAACGATACGCAGCCGGAGCTTCCCGCGAATTCGGCAGATCTCGCGCTGTCGCGTCTCGATTTTTTCCGCAACGCCAACGGCGGAACATCGACAGCCACATTGCGCGACAGGATGCAGCGCACGATGCAGTCGCATTGCGCCGTCTATCGCACCGGCGAGGTCCTCGCCGAAGGCGTCGAACAGATCAACGCCGTCTGGCGCGACGGCGCCGACGTCAAGATCACCGATCGCTCGCTGATCTGGAACTCCGATCTCGTCGAGACGCTGGAATACGACAATCTCATCGTGCAGGCGGTCACGACGATGGAAAGCGCCGCCAACCGCACGGAGTCGCGCGGCGCGCATGCGCGCGAGGATTTCCCGAACCGCGACGACAAGAACTGGATGAAGCATACGCTCGCGACGATCGATCGCGAGAGGAAGACCACATCGATCGATTATCGCCCGGTGCACAGCTACACGATGACCAATGAGGTGGCTTACGTCGAGCCGAAGGCGCGGGTGTATTAAGGCGACGGGAATGCGACAATGTCTATCGAAGAAGCGATAGCAGGCTGTTGGAAGCGTGCCGCACCGCATCAGCGCCCGTTGCTCCGGCACGGTCGCAGCGTACGTCCGCATTTGAAAGCGCCGGACTGCGCGACGCCAGATGAGACTGCGTCTGAGGACATGCCGCTATGAATGCAATCACGATCAAGAGCATCAGCCCCCAGGCGATCGCCCGGATTCAGGAGCTCGCCGCCGTCCATCACCGCACGGTGGAGGAGGAGGCCGCCGACCTTCTTGAGAAGGCGGTCAGCGAGAACACTGTTCGCGCGGCTCGTCTGGCCGCTGTAGACCGCATCGCCGCCATGACTCCAAAGGATGTCGAGCAAAGCGACAGCACCGCGATCATTCGCGAGGCGCGCGACCAGTGGTAGTCGTCGTAGACGCGAGCGTTGCGGTGAAGTGGTACGTCGCGGAGGCTTGGCGCACTGAAGCGCGGAACGTGTTGGCGAGCGCCGCGGAACTGATCGCGCCCGACATTATTCTCACAGAGGTAGCGAACGCCCTGCGGCGTAAAGTAACAGAAGGGACGGTGACAAAGGAGCAGGCGTTGAACGCCCTGGACGATCTTCCTGCCTCTTTTTCCCGGATCGTCCATGCTGAACAGACTCTGCGCGCCGCGTTCGACTTGGCGTTAAGCCTTAGTCATCCTTTCCCGGACTGCGTCTATCTTGCATGCGCTATTATGAACGGCGCGAATCTGGTGACGGACGACCGAAAATTCCTCGAAAAGGCGGTCGTCAACGGACATCGAAACCACGTCATTCTCCTCGCCGACTGGCCGGCGCAAGAGCCGGACCAACAAGGATCGTAGGATCGAGAAATGGTCGAATTCACCCTCCCCAAGAACTCCGTCATTTCCGAGGGCAAGGCCTGGCCGAAGCCCCAAGGCACCGAGCGCCTGCGCGAATTGCGCATCTATCGATGGGACCCTGACGACGGCGCCAATCCGCGCATCGACACCTATTTCATCGACGCCGACGACTGCGGACCGATGGTTCTCGACGCGCTGATCTGGATCAAAAACAAGATCGATCCGACTTTGACTTTTCGTCGCTCCTGCCGCGAGGGCATCTGCGGCTCATGCTCGATGAACATCGCGGGCCTGAACACGCTCGCCTGCACCAAGGGCATGGACGACATCGACGGCGCGATCAAAATCTATCCGCTGCCGCATATGGCGGTAGTGAAGGACCTCGTGCCCGATCTGACGATCTTCTATGAACAATATGCCGCGATCCAGCCCTGGCTGCGCGCCGGACCCGCCCCCGAGAAGGAGAGGCTGCAATCGCCGGAGCAGCGCGCCAAGCTCGACGGGCTCTACGAATGCATCCTGTGCGCCTGCTGCTCGACGGCCTGTCCGAGCTATTGGTGGAACGCCGATCGTTTCCTTGGTCCCGCGGCGCTGCTGCAGGCGTTCCGCTGGGTGCAGGACTCGCGCGATGACGCGACGGAGGATCGCGTCTCCTATGTCGACGACATCTTCCGCCTCTACCGCTGCCACACGATCATGAATTGCACCCAGGTCTGCCCGAAGGGTCTGTCGCCGGCGAAGGCGATCGCTGACCTCAAAAACATGGCGATTGCCCAGGACGAGGCGGAGTCGCGCTGATTTCCGCTGAGCGCCGGGCCGCCTTGATCCCGCCGCGCCGCCGGTTTAGGACGGAACAAACGTCTTCGGAGATCTGCGCCATGTCGACCAGCGCTCGTCGTAGTTGCGCTTCGCTTCTCATCGCCGCCTATCTGATCGCCGGCGGCCTTCAGGCCGCCTCGGCGCAGCAGCTTCAGGTCGATCCCGGAGCGCTCGACGCTTCGGGTTCTGTCACGACGCAGCCGAAGGCTAAGAGAGCGAAGGCGCAGCAATCCCCGCGCGCCAACGCCGGCGCCAGCGCCGGCCAGCAGCAGCAGCAGGGGAGCGGCGGCAACCGCCAGTTTGGCGAGCTTGAGGGTTGGTCGCCGGGCAAGGCGCCGCCCGGTGGAAAGCAGAAGGAGAAGGAAGGCGAGACGTCGAGCCCGCCGAAGGGCGGATTGCCCATTGGCGTGTCGCCCTCGGGCAATATGTCCGTCGGTCTCCCGTTCTAACCTTCTCAGACGCCGGGATCGCCGGCTGGAGTTAATCATGGCGTATAAGGTTGCCGTCGTCGGCGCTACGGGCAACGTAGGCCGCGAGATGCTCGATATTCTCGCTGAGCGCCGCTTCCCGGTTTCGGAAGTCGTTGCGCTGGCGTCGCCGAGTTCGATCGGCACGGAGGTGTCCTTTGGCGACAGGACGCTGAAGTGCAAGGTGCTCGACTCCTATGATTTCTCCGATGTCGACATTTGTCTCATGTCCGCGGGCGGCTCCGTCGCGAAGGAATGGGCGCCCAGGATCGGCGCGCAGGGCTGCGTCGTCATCGACAATTCTTCGGCTTGGCGCATGGACCCTGACGTGCCGTTGGTCGTGCCGGAGGTGAACGCCGCCGCCGCGGCGGGATTTTCCAAAAAGAACATCATCGCCAATCCGAACTGCTCGACGGCGCAGCTCGTCGTCGCGCTGAAGCCCTTGCACGACGCGGCGACGATCACGCGCGTCGTGGTCTCGACCTATCAATCGGTCTCTGGCGCGGGCAAGGAGGGAATGGACGAGCTCTTTGCGCAGACTCGTTCGGTGTTCGTCGCCAACCCCGTCGAAGCGAAGAAATTTCCCAAGCGCATCGCCTTCAACCTGATTCCGCAGATCGACGTCTTCATGGAGGACGGCTTCACCAAGGAAGAGTGGAAGATGGTCGCGGAAACAAAGAAGATTCTCGATCCCAAGATCAAGCTTGTCGCCACCTGCGTGCGCGTGCCAGTGTTCATCGGCCATTCGGAAGCGGTGAACATCGAATTCGAAAAGCCGATTTCGGCGGACGAGGCGCGTAACATTCTGCGCGCGGCGCCGGGCGTGCTGGTGATCGACAAGCACGAGGACGGCGGCTACATCACGCCGCATGAAGCGGCGGGCGAAGACGCCACCTATGTCTCGCGCATCCGTACCGACCCGACTGTCGATAATGGGCTGGTTCTGTGGTGCGTTTCCGACAATCTGCGCAAGGGCGCGGCGCTCAACGCCATTCAGATCGCGGAAGTCCTGATGAACCGCAAGCTGCTCGCGCCTAAGAAGAAGGCGGCGTAAGAGTCGCGCCCACGTCCCCTTTCAGCGGCGCGCCGTCCTTGGGAAAACGGAGAGCGAAGGCCTCAAGCGGCGGCGTTTGCGCGGATCTCGGCTGTGGACCGACCAACGGAATAATGTATGTCGCTTCTGGGTTGGGCTGTTGACCCACCGCCGCCTGTTCCTCGCCAGCTGGAAATTCTTCGACTTTCAGATACGAGTTGACGCCTTCTATGCCGCTGAAAACGCCATGGACGGTGAAAACCACAGCTGAACCTTGAATCTTATATCCCGGGACGGGATGTTGCTGGATAACCGTTGTTATCGGGATAAACCACAGCCAATGCTTATTGGAGCCGCCGGGATTGTTTACGTCAATCTTGTCGCGATTCCATATGGCGACATATCCGGTGACGACGATCTCGACCTCGAAATTCAAATCATATTTTTGTTGTGTGATGACGAGGGTGCCGATGAATTTCGTATTCGGAGGAACCTCAAGTTGTTGTTCGATCTCCCAGCCGACCTCGTCCTGCTCTTGTTTTTCCTGGGTGGAGGAGAAGCTCAAACTGGTGTTCACCTGCATGCCGACTCCGATTCCTGCGGGGAGGGGCGCCATGATGGAGAACTGATACCCGACGTCGATCGCTTCTGTCAGAGACCAGGCGAATGTTGATGTGGTCGTACGATGAAAACTTAATATCCAGGTGAAGTCTGCAGATGTTTTATTGATGTACGTCTGCGTGAAGGTAATAGACGGCGCCGCAACGGGTGGGTTGTTTAGGAAGCTGACCTGACGATTGGAGATGATTAGCTTATACTGTTGATATTTCTCCATCGCGGGGTTTTTTGCATATAAATCGACCCATTCACAAGAGGTGCCATATTTTTTTGAGAATGCGTCGCCCCATGCCTGAACGATGCTTCTAAGCTCGCTGACGGACGCCATCGCGCGCCTCCATCGGTGTGCAGTTCAATTCTGTTAAGCCAGCAAAGCCAAGTCTGCGCTCACAGATTTTGGCAAGCGGCGGGCGTGACCCCGTCAGATGCGGCATGCCAGCTTTTGCCGTCATGATTTCCGCAGTTGTGCTTGTCTCGATTGCTGAGAACCTTGCCGCTGCAGCTTCGGGCGGAACAGCATTGCTGGACTTTGGCGAGCTCGTCGCAAGAAGCCATCGGTTCTTCGGCCTTGGCGATTGTCGCCGCGAAGGCTCCGGCAAACACGAAGATGGTCAGGATGAATTTCCTCATGCGCCATCCTTTCATAAAAAAACAAATCTAAATGCCCGCTACCAAAGCACTATTCGCGCCGCAAGCGTCACAGTCAAGCGGAGCCGTTGATCGAACCCTTCCCATAAAAGAAGCGAGGATCTCTTTGCGGCCGGGGCCTCTACTTCACGATCTTGAACAGCGTCGGATCGGGCACTTTCGCCTGGTCGATGTTGAAGATCGAGATCAAGGTTTCATAGCCTTGCGGGTCCTTCACCTGCCACTGCTTCAATTTGAAGGTCTTGGGGTCGAAGATCAGACGCACGTGCGACGTGCCGCCGAAGGTCGCCTTGTCCTCAATAGCGATGGTGACGCCGGAATCATCGATCTTAACGTCCTCGACGACGACATCCTTTTCGAGGTCGATCTTGTCCTTCATCAGGAATTTGAGCGGCGTCTGAGTGATAAAGTAGAGATCCTGCGTGTTGAGCTTACGGTCGCGCACCGCGACCTGCGCGCCGTCGGCGACGACTTCCATCGTCGCCGGCTGGGCGTATTCGAAACGCACCCGGCCGGCGCGCTGAACGTGAAGCTTGCCTTCCGAACGCTTGCCGTCGCCGCCGATCTGCACGAAATCGGCGGTCATCACCGGCGATGCGTTGAAAAAAGCGTTGGCGCGCTTGAGCGCTTCGTCGCGGGTGAGCGGCTTCTCCGGCTCGGGCGCGGGCGGCGGCGCGATCGTGGCGGCGGCGGCGGGCCCCTGCGCGCTCGGTTTGGCGGCCTTCTTCCCGATCGGGTCTGCAGGCTTCGCCTCTCCGGGCTTCGCCTCTCCGGGCTTGGCCGTCACGGGCTTGACCGTCACGGCCTTACCGTCGACGCCCTTCTCGTCAGCAGATTTGACCTCAGCCGATTTCGACCCTGTTGCCGCGGGTCTGGCTTCGGCTGGCTTCGGCTCTGCTGCTTTATTATCGGCGACCGTCGGAACGCTTCCCTGCGACGGCGGCGCAGCGCGCGCGACAGTCGCAGCGGCGGCCGGGACGGCGAATGAAAGCGCGGCGAGCAGGGCGGCAAAGCGAACGTATGTCACGGCGGGTTCCGATTCAGAGGAAGCTGTCGCCGTCTTCCTAGCATAAGTTGGCGGAATTGGGGGCGAAGCCTACTCCGCCGCCTCGATATCGAAGGCGCCCCGGTCGACGCCGCCGCCGACGAGAATTTCGCGCTTTCCGGCGTGGTTCGGCGCGGAGACGACGCCTTCCTGCTCCATGCGCTCGACGAGCGAAGCGGCCTTGTTGTAGCCGACCGAGAGGCGGCGCTGGATGTAGCTCGTCGAGCACTTCTTGTCGCGCAGCACGATATTGACGGCGCGATCGTAAAGGTCGCCGCCTTCCTCCGCGTCCATCGAGCCGGGCAAGGGCGCTTCGCCGTCTTCGCCAGCATCATCCTCGACGGTGATGGCGTCGAGATATTGCGGCGCGCCTTGCGTCTTCACATGGGCGACGATGTCCTCGACTTCGTGGTCGGACACGAAAGGCCCATGCACGCGCGAAATGCGGCCGCCGCCCGCCATGTAGAGCATGTCGCCCTGGCCGAGCAGCTGCTCGGCGCCCTGTTCGCCGAGAATCGTGCGGCTGTCGATCTTCGAGGTCACCTGGAAGGAGATGCGCGTCGGGAAATTCGCTTTGATCGTGCCGGTGATGACGTCGACGGAGGGACGCTGCGTCGCCATGATCAAATGGATGCCGGCGGCGCGCGCCATCTGCGCCAGTCTCTGGATCGCGCCCTCGATGTCCTTGCCGGCGACGAGCATGAGATCCGCCATCTCGTCGACGATCACGACGATATAAGGCAGCGTCGAGAGCGTCATCTCCTCATGCTCGAAGATCGCCTCGCCGGTCTCCCGGTCGAAACCGGTCTGCACCGTGCGGGTGATCGTCTCGCCTTTGGCCTGCGCGTCGGCGACGCGGGCGTTGTAGCCGTCGATGTTGCGCACGCCGAGCTTCGACATTTTCTTGTAGCGATCCTCCATCTCGCGCACCGCCCATTTGAGCGCCACGACCGCTTTTTTCGGGTCGGTGACGACGGGCGTCAGCAGATGCGGGATGTTGTCGTAGACGGAGAGCTCTAGCATCTTCGGATCCACCATGATGAGCCGGCACTCTTCGGGCTTCAGCCGATAAAGCAGCGACAGGATCATGGTGTTGATCGCGACCGACTTGCCGGAGCCGGTGGTGCCGGCGACCAGAAGATGCGGCATGCGGGCCAGGTCGACGATCACCGGCTCGCCGCCGATTGTCTTGCCAAGCGCGATGGCGAGCTTGTGGTTGGAGCGGACGAAATCCTCGCAGGCGATGAGTTCGCGCAGATAGACCGTCTCGCGACGCTGATTCGGCAGTTCGATGCCGATGGCGTTGCGCCCTGACACGACGGCGACGCGGGCGGAGATGGCGGACATCGAGCGGGCGATGTCGTCGGCAAGGCCGATGACCCGCGAACTCTTGATGCCGGGCGCCGGCTCCAGCTCGTAGAGCGTGACCACTGGCCCGGGGCGGACGTTGATGATGTCGCCCTTGACGGAAAAATCCTCGAGCACGCCCTCAAGCAGACGCGCGTTGTGCTCGAGCGCCTCCTGCGGGAGCTTGACGCCGCTCGCCTGATTCTTCGGCTCGGCGAGAAGGGTCAGGGGCGGCGTCTCATAGCGCGTATTGAAGCGGGGCTGCGCGGCGCGGGCAGGCGCACGCGTCCTGCGGGGCGCGGGCGCGGACGGGGCGACGGCAGGTTCAAAGGGCGGCTCGTCGAGATCTTGGGCCCCCTGTGACGCAAAGGCGGGATAAAGGTCCAGATCCTCGAAGGTCGGCTCGACGCGCGGATAGCGCGGGGGCGGCGGCCGGTCCGTCGTCGCGGCGCGACGTCTGAGTCTTGCGGCGGCGCGCAGCATCCAGGCTTTCAGCGCCAGTCCAAGATGAATCAGCGCGCCGAGCGAGATCAACGCGACGCCAGGCTCGCCGCCGGCGTCGTCGTCATCGTCGGCGCCCGGACGGATCTTCGCGTCATCTTCAGAGGAACGGCTGCGCATATCCGCTTCGGATTCAAAGCCCAGCCCCGCTGCGCCGGTCACGGCGAGAATCGCGACGAGAGCGGCCCCGGCGCCAAAGAGCGCGGTCAGGACGCCGGAGCCGGCAAAGATCAGCCGCGGAACGGTCAGGATGGCGTCGCCGGCGACGCCGCCGAGGCCGGTGGGCAGCGGCCAGCGGTTGGTCGCGGGCAGCAGCGACGCGGTCGCGGCGGTGGCGAAAACGCCGAGGACGCAGAGGCCGACGCGCAGCATCACGCGGCCGATCCGGCGTCGTCGCATGAGACGCAATCCCTGGGCGGCGATCGGCACGATGGCGGCGATGGCGCCGAAGCCGACGAGCTGCATCAACAGATCGGAGACGATCGCGCCCGGTCCGCCGAGCAGATTGCGGACGTGGCCGGAGGTCGCGTGGTTGAGCGAAGGATCGCGGGCGGACCAGCTGACGAGCGCCAGCGTCAGCGCGCCGGCGGTCACGAGCAAGGCGGCGCCCAGGATTTCCGCCAGCCTCCGCGCCGCGAACTCGCGAAGCTGCTCGGTAAAATGGCCCCTTGCATGGCTGCGCATATGAGGAGAAGCCTCGCTTGATCGCAGCGCCGCCAACGGCGCGCGGATGCGGGCAGCGTAAAAAATCTCGGTTAAGGTGCGCTTAACCCTGGTTTTCTGGGCGGTTGCCGCCCGTCGCGACCGTCTGATTGAGTTCGGCGCCATAGATGAAGATCGCCGCCAGCATCTGAAGAAAAACGATGGCGATCACGATCGAGGCGAGGCCGGCGTAGGTCGAAACATAGCTGCCGGCGAATCTCGCGAGATAGGCGCCGAAGCCGGCGCCTAGCGCGAGCGACGCGATCAGCGTCAGCGCGATGCCTGGCCCGATGAAGGTCAGATTGCGCCGCTCCGCGGGCAAAAATTTATGAGCCGCATACAGGGCAATGGCCAACAGGGCGGTGGTGACGCCATAGCGCACCGGCGCGTAAAGGGGCTGAAGCTCCTGCACGAGGGCGGGTATGTATCGTTCGGCGATCGCGCGCGCGAGAGGTCCTAGCACGAGCAGAATAGCGACGGCGAGGAGCGCGGCCGCGCCGAGAAAGACGTAAAGAATTGATTCGAGGCGCGTCAGCCACCAGGGGCGCTTGTCCTTGAGGTCATAGGCCCGGTTCAGCGCGACGCGCAGCGCTTCCACTCCGGTAGAGGAGAAATATATGGCGAAGATCGCGCCCAGCGTCAGCAGCCCGCCGCGCGGCTGCGTCAGCACATTGCTGATCTCTCGGGAAATCGGACCGGCCACATCCGGGGGCCATGTGTCGAAAAGCAGTTTTGTCGCCGCGTCCGCTTCTCGTCCCAAGCCGAAGAAGCCGGCGAGCGCCGTCAAAAAAATCAGGAACGGAAACAACGACGTCAGGATTGCGAGGGCGATATAGCTTGTGACCGCCCAACCATCGTCGCGGTCGAACTTGAGATAGGCGTCATAAAAGATTTGAAAGAACTTTCGCATGGCGGACTCATGATAGCGTGGCGACCGGGAATGGCGATGGCGGAAGGGAGTGAATTCGTCGATGAGAAGCTTTTCTTTACGGCGCGCCGCCGCCATCAGCGCGGCTTTTGTCGTTCTGGCGCATTCAATGAACGGGGCGTTCGCCAAGGACTGCGACGGTCGCGGCTCTCAGACTGACCTCAATTTGTGCGCGGGAGAGAATTTCAAACAGGCCGACGCGAAACTCAACGCCGTCTACGCCAAATTGCTAAAAAAGATCAGCGCAGCGGGCCAGCCAAAATTACGGGAGGCGCAAAAATCCTGGATCGCCTACCGGGATGCGCAATGCGCCTTTGAGACCCTGGGGACGATCGACGGCAGCATTCACAGCATGGTCATGGCGCAATGTCTCACGGATGTGACCGAGCAGCAGACGAAGAGGTTGCAGCATCAGCTCACCTGCGAAGAAGGCGACGTCTCCTGCGGCGGTCAGTAGCGCGCTGTTCAGGGGCATTCGACCGGCGCTACTCGCGCTGGAAATGCTCATAGACGAGCCGCGCCGTCGCCTTGTTGACGCCAGGGACCTTTTCGAGGTCCGAAAGCGCCGCCTTCGACACCGCTTTCGCCGACCCGAACGCCAGGAGCAGCGCGCGTTTGCGCGATGGCCCGACGCCGGCGATCTCATCGAGTGGATTCTTGGTGAATTCCTTCTTGCGCCGCGCGCGATGCGTGCCGATCGCAAAGCGATGCGCTTCGTCGCGCAGGCGTTGCACAAAGTAGAGCGCCGGATCGTGCGGCGGCAGGCGAAACGGCTCTCGGCCTTCGGCGAAGAATGTTTCGCGCCCGGCGTTGCGGTCGGCGCCCTTGGCGATCGACGCGATCGCCACCCCTTCGACTCCGAGTTCGCGCAAGACGTCGCGCGCCACGTCGAATTGGCCACGTCCGCCGTCAATTAGGATGAGATCGGGCTTTGCCGGAAACGCCTCGCGATCCTGCTCCGTTTCTCCATCCTTTGCGAGCCGCGCGAACCGGCGGGTGAGCACCTCGCGCATCATGCCGAAGTCGTCCCCCGGCGTGATCTCCGCGCTTCTGATGTTGAAGGTGCGGTAGTGGGCTTTCATAAATCCTGCGGGCCCCGCGACGATCATCGCGCCGATCGCCTGCGCGCCGCCGATGTGGGAATTGTCGTAGACCTCAATGCGCCGCGGCGCCGATACGAGACCAAAGGCCTGGCCAAGCGCTTCGAGCAGGCGCTGCTGGCTTGCGTCTTCGGCGAGCTTGCGGCCGAGCGCTTGCCGCGCATTCTGAAGCGCGTGGTCCACGAGTTCGCGCTTCTCGCCCCGCTGCGGCGCGAGCACTTCGACGCGGCGGCCAATCCGCGCGGTTAAGGCTTCTTCAAGCAGCGCGCCATCCTCGACCGGATGCGAGAGAAAGACGCAGCGCGCCGAAGGGTGCTCCTGATAAAACTGCGCGAGAAAGGCGTCGAGAACTTCGGACTCGGACAGCGTCGCGTCGGCGCGCGGGAAGTAGGAGCGATTGCCCCAGTTCTGATAGGCGCGAAAGAAGAACGCCTCGACGCAGAAGCGTCCGGCGTCCTTGGCGATAGCGAAAACGTCGGCTTCTTCGACGCTGCGCGGATTGATCCCCTGCGCGCCTTGAACCGCCGAGAGCGCCGAGATTCGATCGCGCAGCCGCGCCGCGCGCTCAAACTCCAGTCGGTCGGAGGCTTCGGTCATTTCGCGCGCCAGCTGTTCGCGGACGTTGCGACTTTTGCCGGAGAGGAAATCCCGCGCCTCTCGCACGAGCTCGGCGTAATCGTCCATGGAGATTTCGCCGGTGCAGGGGCCCGAACAGCGTTTGATCTGATAGAGCAGGCACGGACGCGTGCGATTTTCATAGAAGCTTTGCGAGCAGGATCGCAAAAGAAAGGCGCGCTCCAGCGCGTTCAGCGCCCGATTGACCGCCCAGACGCTGGCGAAGGGACCGAAATAGTCTCCCTTTCGCGCGCGGGCGCCCCGGTGCTTCAGGATCTGCGGCGCGTCATGATCCATGGCGATCAGAATATAAGGGAAGGATTTATCGTCGCGCATCAGCACGTTGAAGCGCGGCTTCAACTGCTTGATGAGATTGGCTTCCAAAAGCAGCGCGTCGGTTTCGGTCTCGACCGAGATGAACACCATTGTCGTGGTCGCCGAGATCATCCGCGCAATGCGGTTCACGTGACCTGCGAGGCGCGTATAGCTCGCGACGCGCTTGCGCACGTTTTTCGCCTTGCCGACGTAGAGCACCTCGCCGCTTTCGGCGATCATGCGATAGACGCCGGGACCGTTGGGCGCGTGACGCCAATGTTTCTTGATGACGTCGACGCCGCGCTTGACGCTTTCAGGCGTCTGGGGCGCCTCGGCTCCCGTATCGCACGGCTCCGCCTGCGCCTCCTCGGCGGCGTCGGGCGCATCGAAGACGTCGTCGTCTTCAGGGGGAAGATCGCGCGGATTTGCGTGAGCGGTCATTCAGCTAGATCTATTCGCCGCCGGCCGCGATGGAAAGACTCGCTGGACTCGACCGCCTGGACCAAAGAGCTGTGTAGAACCTCGAGCCGCCGCGCATTTCCCCTGAGCGCCGCCTTGCGCCCGCCTGTCCGTCTGGCCACAGTCCTGCAAAGCTTGGGCTGCGACGATCAGGGGACGGCATGCAGGCGGCGAGGATCACCGTTGGCGCGGTCCTGTTTCCGGCGCTGGCGCTGGGGCTGGCCGGCGCTTTTCTGTTCGGCAAGCGCTGGATCTCGCAGATTCCAGCGTCCATCAATTTCGTTCCGCCGACTTTCGCGGCGGTATTGTTGATCGGGGCCGTCTTCGCCGCCTTGCAGCACGCCGAAATTCTCGGCGCCAAGACGGGCGAACCCTATGGCACGCTCGTGCTCACGATCGCCGTGACATTTATCGAGGTCGCGATCATGGCCTCGATGGTCGAATATGGCGAAGAGGATCCGACTGAAGCGCGCGAGGCGGTTTTCTCCGCGATCATCATCGTTTGTAACGGCCTTGTCGGCCTCTGCCTGCTGCTGGGCGGCTTCCGTCACCACGAGCAGGAAATCCAGCCGATGGCGACGAGCGCCTATCTGGCCATCCTGATCGCGCTTTCCGTTCTTACGCTCATTCTGCCCGACTATACGACGTCGAGCTACGGACCGACTCTGTCTACAACTCAGCTCATTTTCATCAGCGTTCTTTCGGTGCTGCTCTACGGCGCGTTTCTTTTCATTCAGACGGTGCGGCATCGATCCTACTTTATCGACGTGCATGTCGCCGCCGTAGGCCACGGCGAGTCGAAGCCTTCGCGCGCGGTGACGATAATCGCAGTTGTGGGACTCGGCGTCAGCCTGCTTGGCGTCTCGCTTCTCGCGGAGCGCGTCATTCCTGGTCTGGAAGAGGCGCTTCGCTGGGGAGGCGTCGACGACGTGAACCGGGTGACCGGCGCGGCTGTGGCGATGCTGGTCCTGCTTCCCGAATCGATGAACTCGATCCGCGCAGCGACGCGCAACGCGCTTCAGACAAGCCTCAACGGCGCGCTCGGCTCCGTCGTCGCAACGATCGGGCTTACCGTTCCCGCCGTGGCGCTGCTGAGCGTCGCGACGGACCGGGAGATCGTCTTCGGTCTCGAAAAACGCGACACCGTCTTGCTGCTGCTGACATTGCTGCTCAGCGTTGTAAGTTTCGGCGCCGGCCGCACGAATCTCATGACCGGGCTGGTGCATCTCGTCGTTTTCGCGACATATATTTTTCTTTTGTTCGTCCCCTGATCTTCACGCAAAGAGCGCCAATGAACGACGACAATCCGATCTTGTATTACGCGCCGCGCACGCGGGCCTCTAGCGTGCTGACCCTGCTTGAGGAACTCGACGTTCCGTACGAGCTGCGCGTGTTGAATTTCCAGCTTGGCGAACAGCGCAAGCCGGAATATTTCGCCGTCAATCCGCTCGGAAAGGTGCCGGCCATCGTTCACAAGGGCGCGCTCGTGACCGAGCTTGGCGCGATTTTCATCTATCTTGCCGACGCCTTTCCGCAGAAAGGCCTCGCCCCTGCCATTGGCGACGCCTTACGCGGGCCTTATCTGCGCTGGCTCGTGTTTTACGGGTCGGCGTTCGAGCCTGCGATCGTCGATCGTTCGATGAAGCGCGAGCCCGCGCCTGCAAGCAGAAGTCCCTACGGCGATTTTGATGGCGTGATGGCGCTGATCGACGCGCAATTGACGCAAGGCCCGTATCTTTTCGGCGAGCGCTTCACCGCCGCCGACGTTCTGTGGGGCGGCGCGTTGCGGTGGACGGTGGGCTTCGGCCTTGTTCCCGAAAGCGCGCACATCTCCGCCTATGTCGAGCGCGTGACGTCGCGTCCATGCTTTGCGCGCGTCGCGCAGACCGACGAAGAGTTGCTCAAGATTCAAGAAGCGGCGGCGGCGAAGGCGAAAGGCGGCTGATTATTTCGCCTTGCGGCACGTCATTCCCGGCAAGCCGAAGGCCTGACCGGGAATCCAGAGCCGATACAGGAGCGTCGATATTCTTCTGGATTCCTGATCGCTCCGTTATCACGAAGCGTCGAGAATGACATTGCGCGTCACCACTCGATTGGCGTCTCGCCACGCGCGACGAGATAGTCGTTGGCTTTCGAAAAATGCTTGCAGCCGAAAAAGCCGTTATGGGCGGAAAGCGGCGACGGATGCGCGCATTCGAGCACGAGATGTTTGCGCCGATCGATCCCGGCGCCCTTGCGCCGGGCGTAAGCGCCCCACAGCATGAAGACGACGGCTTCGCGTTCGCGCGATAGCGCGTGAATGGCGGCGTCGGTGAATTGCTCCCAGCCCTTGTTCTGGTGCGAGCCGGCGGCGTTTTCGCGCACGGTGAGCGTCGCGTTGAGGAGCAGCACGCCTTGTCGCGCCCAACGCAATAGATCGGGATCGCGCGAAACCGGACGGCCGAGATCGGCTTCGATTTCCTTGAAGATGTTTTGCAGCGAGGGCGGCGGCGGCGTCGTCGCGCCGACGGCGAAGCAAAGGCCGCAGGCCTGACCGGCGCCGTGATAGGGGTCTTGTCCGAGAATGACGACTTTCACCTTGTCGAACGGACATTCGTCGAAGGCGCGAAAAATCTGCGACGCCGGCGGATAGATCCGGCCGGCGACATATTCGCCGCGGACAAATTCCCGCAGCGCGTGGAAATAGGGCTGTTCGAATTCCGCAGCGAGATGTTTGCGCCAGCTTTCTTCGAGACGGACGGGTTTGGTCATTTGAAGCAAGATCGCGGTTGTCGACAGGAGGCGTTCGCTTGGGAGATAAAGCCAACATGCGATATAATGCCAGCGTGGCGTTGTGAATAACATTTGGTGTTGTTGCTGCCTGGAGGCGGCCCATGGCGAAAGAAGTTTCCCGAAGCGAATCGCTGATTGCGGGCGCAGGCTGGCTGGCGTTGATTATTGGCGGGCTCATCGCCGCGCCGTATCTCGTCGGCTACGGAATCGCGTTCGGAGGATATGTTCCCTATGGAGTCGTCTGCAATACAAAAGACGATCTGTTTTCTGGACGGATTGATCCGCGCGATTACGCAACTTTCCTCATGAATCGCGGATGCGACTACAACGCGGAGATAACGCGCATCCTGGTCGATCCAACCTTCAAAGACGTCGATGCGCATAGGGTCATAAGCATCATAAAAAGCGGCGCCGCACCCGACAATTCCGCTCACGAAATTTTGGTGGCGGATGTCGTAAAAGGCGTCAGCAGAACCTTCAAGGCTCCCCAAACTGAAGATTCATGTGGGAGAGGTGAAGCGTCTGCTTATTGTGCTTCGAACCGCTTCTGGGGCGACGACATCATCTCGAGTTTTTTCGCGAAGGTTTCCGCCGCTTACCTCACGCACTTTCTGCCGAGAATGTCCGACGCTATTTTCGATGGCGCGAACTTGCTTATCAATTTCAGTCGCTTGGGGACGGTTTTCGGCGCCGCATTGTTTGTTGGATATGCGCTCGTCATCGGGATCGTCAGCGGATTTGCGATCCGGATGATCGGCTCGATCATGAAAGGCTAGTTTTTTTGCAGCCGCAAGCGCTGGCGGAGCATTTGCCCGCCGCCTCAATCCTGCAAAGGCCCCCACGCCGGATCGCTTGCATAGCCTGGCGTCGGCACCTGAGTCTCCGAACGACCGAAGACGTCGACCATGTGGATTTTCGGTCCGCCGCCGCCCGAAGAATCGCGGAAGAACATCAGGAAGAGACCGTTGGGCGCCCAGGTCGGCCCTTCATTGTGAAAGCCCTCGGTAAGAATGCGCTCGCCGGAGCCGTCAATCTTCATGACGCCGATCGCGAAATTGCCGCCGTTCTGTTTGGTGAAGGCGATGTAATCGCCCTTGGGCGACCAGACGGGAGTCGAATAGCGGCCGCCGCCGAATGAAATGCGCTTCGCCTCGCCGCCATGCGCGCCCATGACGTAGATCTGCTGCGAGCCGCCGCGATCGCTCTCGAAGACGATCCGCGCGCCGTCAGGAGAGTAGGAGGGCGCGGTGTCGATGGCGCCGGTGTCGGTCAGGCGCATCGTCGTGCGCGAGCGCAGATCCATCGTGTAAAGATTGGTCGTCGAGCCCTGCGCCAGCGACATGATGATCTTCTGTCCGTCGGGCGAGAACCGCGGCGAGAAGGTCATGCCCGGAAAATTGCCGACCACTTCGCGCTGGCTGTTCTCGATATTCATCAACAAGACTTTCGGGTCGCCGTCGGCGCCAAACGACATGTAGGTGACGTCGAGCGAGTTGGGCGAAAATCGCGGCGTGACGACGAGTTCGTCGCCGCGCGTCAGATAGCGCACATTCGCGCCGTCCTGATCCATCATGGCGAGGCGCTTGCGGCGCCGGTCCTTTGAGCCTGTTTCATCGACGAAGACGACGCGCGTGTCGAAGAACCCTTTCTCGCCAGTGATGCGGGAAAAAACCGCGTCGGAGAGAAGATGCGCGACGCGCCGCATATTGGCGGCCTCGGTGACATATTGCTGGCCCGCGACTTGTTCGCCCGTCGTCACGTCGAAGAGTCGGAACTCCGTCTTCAGCCTGCCGTCGCCGGCGCGTTGGGAGCGACCCGTGAGGACAAATTGCGCGTTCACCGCCTTGAAGGCGGCCAGGTAGGGCGCGGCGTCCGGCGGCGCGGCGTTCGCGGGCGGGTCGATCGGATTCAAGAACACCGAGCGCTTGAAGTTATTGAGCGTCACGGAGGTCACGGTGCGCGCGGCGTCGTCGCCGACAAAAGGCGCGACGGCGATATTGACGGGCTGAAAGCCGCCGCCCTTGAGATCGATGATGCGTCCGGCGCGCGCCAGAGATGCGGGAAGGAAAGGGGCGAACGTCGCGCCGGCGAGGAGGCCGGCGGCGGCGCGGCGGGTGATGCTGCGTGTCATAGGCGATATCTTTCAAGCATCGGCGTGAAGAAAGCGTAGCGCTTTGCCGCGATGGACGAGGTTGTTGGATGCGGCGTTTCAGCCCCCTCCCTGTCCCTCCCCCGCTTCGCTTCGCTCGCAGGAGAGGGGACGCTCACGATCGGCGTTGGCGCGAGGCCGATGAAGCACAGAGTTTGCTCCCTCTCCCGCGAGAGCGGGGGAGGGTTGGGGTGGGGGCGAAGCCTTTCGCCACGAACGAACCAGTTCACTAATTCGAATCCTGGAAGCGGATCGTGACGTCGTGTAGCGCCTCTTCATAGTAGGGCAGGAACTCGGGCGGTATCCGCATCGGGCTGCAGCGGCGCACCGCCTGCATCGCCTGTTCGCCGCGGGCATGCTCGGTCGGGCTCGCCGAGGCGTTCAGCAGTTTCGGACGCCCTTCGAGTTCGCCGTCGCGCGAAAGATGGAACTCGACGATCGGCGTATAGCTCTGCCCGCCGAGCGACAATCCAGACGCCCAGCAGGGATAGTAGTGATCGTGAATATAGGCGGCGATGCGCGCCTCCATCGAAGCCGACATCGTTGCGGCCGCTCCCGTTGGCGCGCCGAGCGCCGCGGCCTGCGTCGCTCGACCCGTCGCGGCCTTGCGTTGCGGCGCTTCGTGGCTCAGCAATTTCGAGATGCTGGCGGCGTCGAATTTCGACTTCGGGGCGTTCTCCTCGCCCGACTTCGGCTTCGACTCCTTGACGGCCTTTTCGGCCAGTTCGCCGATCGATGTCTCAGGCTCAGGCTTGTCTTGCGGCTTCTTGCTGTCGAGCAGTTTCGCCACCTCGTCGATCTTGAGCCGCTCTTTCGGCTTCTCCGTCGCCGCCGCATCCTTTGCCGTGTGGTCCGGCTTCGTGCGTGCGGGCGGCTTTGGCTTCACGACTTCGGCTTCTTCGGGTTCTTTCTTCTCGGGCTCTGTTTTCGGTTCAGGCGCCGCGGCCTTAGGCTTCGCAACCGGTTTGGGCTCGGGTTGTTTTTCGACAGGCTTTGGCGGCGGCTCCGGCTTTGGCGGGAGAGCGGCGACTCGCTTGGGCGGCGTCGGCGGCGCATCGTCGGCGGTCGGCTGCGGCAGCGGACGTACGGGCGGCGGCGGCGTCGCTATGTCCTTCTTCGCCTGCGCGAGCGGCGGCTCGGGCTTCGTCTCGGCTTCCGGCGCGACCTTGTCCACGCGCGGCGTTGGCTTGATCTCGCGTGCGGTTTTCTCGCCCTTCATGATCTGCGTGAGTTCGCTGTCGGTGACGAGGTCGACCGGCACCGTCTCCACCGCATCATCGAATTTTCGGGCGTCGGAAAACAGGACAAACGCCGCCAGAAGCACTCCCGCGTGGATCGCCGAGGAGAGAGGAAAACCCGGTTCGGAGCGCGAAATTTTCACTTCCGCTCAGCTCACTTCTTCTCCTGCTCCGTCACCAGCGCGACCTTCTTGTAGCCGGCGCTGATGACAAGCGACATCACTTCGGCGACGCGGCCGTAGTTGACCGCCTTGGAGCCGCGCACATAGATGCGTTCGTCGAATCCCTGCTTCACGGCTTCCTTCAGCCTGTCGAGCAGCTGTGTCGTCTCGACCGGCTGGTCCATCAGGAACACCTGTCCCTTCTCGTCGATGGCGATCGAGACCGGTTTCTGATCGATATTGAGCGCGCCGGCCTTGGTCTGCGGAAGATCGACGGCGACGCCGGTGGCGAGCAGCGGCGCCGCCACCATGAAGATGATGAGCAGCACCAGCATGACGTCGATGAACGGCGTCATGTTGATTTCGGCCATGGCGCCGTAGCGCGGCACGCCGCGCCGACGCCTGCCGCCCTTGCGTCCCGGAGTCGAGAGGGAAGCGCCCATGCGTGCTCCTTACGCCGCGCGGTCGCGGTTCGAGGACGCCGTGTGCTGGTCGATCTGCCGCGACAGGATCGCGGAGAACTCGTCGGCGAAGCTTTCCATGCGCGCCTGCGCCTTGGCGACGTCGCCCTGCATCTTGTTGTAGGCGATCAGCGCGGGAATGGCGGCGAACAGACCGATCGCGGTGGCGAGCAGCGCCTCGGCGATGCCGGGCGCGACGACGGCGAGCGAGGTGTTTTTCGAGGCCGCGATCGAGCGGAACGACGTCATGATGCCCCACACGGTGCCGAAGAGGCCGACGAAGGGGCCGGCGGACGCCACCGTCGCGAGCACGAGCAGATTGGATTCAAGCTTCTCGACCTCGCGGGCGATGGAGACGTCGAGCACCTTCTCGATACGCGCCTGCAGGCCCATGAAGGAGGCGCTGGCGCCCGCCTGGAAGGAGCGCTTCCATTCCCGCATGGCGGCGACGAACAGCGTCGCCGTGCCGGTCTGTGGCCTCTCGGAGAGCTTGCCGTAAAGCTCCTCGAGCGAATTGCCCGACCAGAAGCTTTCCTCGAAGCGGTCCATCGCGCGGCGCATGCGCGCGAAAAGCAGCGTCTTGTCGATGATGATCGCCCAGCACCAGACCGAGGCGGCGAGCAGTCCGACCATGACGATCTTGACGACGATATGTGCGCCCCAGAACATGCTCCAGATCGTGATGTCGGCGGCTGGGGCGGCGAGAGGGCTCGCGGCGATCTCGGCTGGATTCATGATTTGTCCTTGAGTCGGCAGGCGCTCTGCGGCGGCTTTGGCTGCGACGCCCGGTCTATCGCCCGCAATTTCGCCATTTGTGGGGCTGCGATGCGCCGCACAACAAACCATAGGGAGGACGGGTTAACAAGGTGTGAGGGTTAAGCAAAGCTTAGCCAAGCGGATGGGTTCTGGCGGCGCCTCACTCATTCAGCCGGTAAATCCACCATCCCTTGTGCTGATAGACAAGGGAAAATCGCGTCAGCGGCGAGGGCAGGGAAGTGGAGAACGGCAGCAGCCGCGCGATCAGCCTGTCGCCGTCGCTCTTGCGCTGGAAATAATGCAGCCGCGTCGCGCCGCCCATCGGTTCGACGGCGAAGCCGCTTTCGATCTTTTGATCGCGCATCCATTGTTGCGCGGATTTGATGAGGCCGTGCGAAACGCCGGTCGCGGCGAAATCCTTATAGGCGATGGAGAGCTGTTGCGGCCGTGCGGCCGCGAGCATCCACGCGTCCGACATGCGCACCGCGACATAGGCGGGCTTGCCGTCGGCGAGTTTTTTCAACGCCTCGCTCGCGCGCGCCTCATCGGAATCGAGCAACGCGTCGATGAAACGCGTGAAGCTGTTCGCTGACGAGGTCGGGACTCCCGCGCCCCATCGCGCGCGCTCCACCGCCCCCGCAGCCGACCAGGCGGCGGGCAACAGAAGTCCGCGCGCCTCTGCGTCGTCGAGCGGCGCGGCGCGCCCCGCGACAAGCCGGATCGCGCGCGAGACGTCCCACCACGCCAGCACGACGGCGTCTTGCGGAACGTGTTCACGGATTGCGCTGAGCACCTTCGCCGTATCGCTCGCCGAAACGTCGGCAAAAAAGATCGGCTCCGTCACCCGATTGCGCCACGTGAGCGGCGTCAGCCGACCTGCGTCATCGCGGGCGACGACGCCGGTGGCGATAGGGCGGCGCTCGTCCTTCGCCGAGACCTCGATCTGCTGGAGGCGCTCGGGCGTAAGTCCCAAGCCTTCGACATCCTTCGCCGCGTCCGCCGAGATCGGCGCGAGCCGCGTTTCAAACGGCGTGGTGGGGTTGACCCCCGCGTAGATCGCCCAGCCGAGCAGGGCGAAGCCGAAGACGATGAGGGCGACGCCGGCGATGAACCGAATGCGGGGAGTCATGTGCGCCTAACTACCAGAGTTCCGATTGTTTCAGCACCGGATTGTCATTCCCGCGAAAGCGGGAATCCAGAGCAACAGCCGATTCTATCGCAGAACGCCCCTGGATTCCCGATCGCGCTGCGCGCGTCGGGAATGACATTGCGGGTTCTCGGCGATAACAGCGCCGTCATTGCGAGGAGCGAAGCGACGAAGCAATCCAGAGCCGTGGGCGCGATTCTGGATTGCTTCGCTTCGCTCGCAATGACGGCCTTGACGCCGTTCTCTCACCCGCCTTTGCGTTTGCGCATGAGCAGACCGGCGCCGGCAAGCACGGCCAGCAGTCCGAGGCCGCCCGCGAAGGCGCGGCGCGCCGGCGAGTCGAGATCGAGGTCGCCGCGCTTCTGGCCGGCGATGCGCTTCAGCTCGGCGCGGATTTCCGCGGCTTCGCGCAGCTTCGTGTCCTCGTCGTTGATCTTCGCCGCCGCGCCGATGAGCTGCGACCAGCCCTCCGTGTAGGTGTAGCCGCCGGGGTTCATATGCGCGAGCCCCTTATAGTGCTTGATCTGATGATGCTCCCACATGTCGGCGAAGACATATTCGATGGCGCTCGGATTGTTGCCCTTCTGCCAGAACAGCTGGAAGAAGCCCCCTGCGTCGTCCTTCTCGGGCGGAGGCGGCGCCGGACGGTTCGTCGTCTGACCCGGCAGCAGTTTGTCGTTGTAGAGCTTCACCAGGACGCTCCGCGCCCTCTCGGTGATGTCGAGGCCGGAGATGATCCCCTTATCCATGCCGTCGAGATAGGCGCGCGCGAAGCTGTCGGAGTGACAGTTCGAGCAGGTCGAGACCCACGATTCCTTACGCTGCGTGAACCAGGGGTGGTTGAGGTTCTCCGCGATCTTCGGCATCGGCACGAAGGCCCAGCGCGACTTGCGCACCATGTTGTGCGTGAACTTGCCTTCATACTCCATGTGGCAGAAGGCGCAGGTCGGGGCGTTCATATTGCCCTTTTCCATCGCGTCGGCGAGGCGGACGTTCCAGTCCCATGTGTCGCCGCGCGTCTGATAGATCGTGCCGTGCTTCGAGAGCATATAGCCCTCGAATTCATTGTGATCGACGCCGTTGTGGCAAATGGCGCAAGCCTGCGGCTTACGCGCCTGCACGGCCGAGAATTCGTGGCGCGTGTGGCAGGAGTTACACGTCGTCTGCGGCGTGTGGCAGAAGGTGCAGCCTTCCGCGACTTCGCGCTGCTCCATCGCCGCCCACACAGCGTTCTCGACATTGGCCTTCATCGAGAGCGCGTGTGACGGATGACCCGGCTTCCACTGATCCTGCGGCCAGGTGAAGGTGTCGCGTTCTGATTCGCGTTCGGAGAATTGCTGCACATGGCATTGTCCGCAGGCGGCCGCGTCGGGCATGCGCAATTCGGTCTTGTGCTGGCCGTGATCCTTGCCGACTCCCATATGGCAGTCGATGCAGCCGACCTCCTTCAGCGCCTCGCCGTTCTTGAGTGTTCCCATCGAACGGAGGTTGTTCTCGACCTCCGTGATCATCGCCTTCTTATAGGCGCGCGCATCCGAGTCCGGCAGATTGCGGATCGCGTCGAGATTGCCATGCACGCTGCCCTTCCAGCTATGCGTCCAGCCGGGCGTCACTTGGCTGTGGCATTCGACGCATTGCCCGCGCTGCGCGTCGACGTCGATCGTCTGCGGCGGCTTATAGAAATCATGCGGGTTGAGATATTTCGAGATCGGGATCGGCTCCCAATATTTCGAGAACGAGCCTTTGCCGGCGCCCAGTGATTCGTCATAGTAGCGCTTGGTCAGCGCGTCATAGAGTTCCTTGGGCGAGGCGGTCTTCGCAAGACCTAGCGCCTTGAAGGTTTCATCAGGCGTGTCCGCAAGAGCTGGCGCGCAGAGGACAAAGGTCACGGCGAACGCTAGAATCAGCGCGAGGCGAGCCGCGTAATGAGAAACCCTTTGTGAATTCAGCATGCTCTCTCTCGCCCCTTCTGCGTCTGGCTGCATTGTCGGGGCCGAGGCGGCCAGAGGAAAGGACCACAGGCTTCCCCGCCAATGAGGCCACCCCCCGGGTCGGCTCTATGGCTCGTCAAAACGCTTCCTGACGATACATGATGGTTTTCTGGAGAAGCCATGACGACGCGTTGGTTCCCCTCAGCTTTGAAGACCGCCGAGGCGCCGCCCGGCATGCGCGTCTATGCGATCGGCGACGTTCACGGCCGCGCCGATCTTCTGCACGTTCTCGCCGAAGCGATCACCGAAGATCTCGCGGCGCGCCGCTGCCAACAGGCGGTCACCGTGTTCGTCGGGGATTATGTCGACCACGGACTTGGCTCCAACGGCGTGTTGAAGCGTCTGTCGTCAGGGGACTTCCCCACGCCCGTCGTGACCCTGCGCGGCAACCATGAAGAAACGATGCTGCGCTTCATCAATGACGCGGCCGCGCTCGACGATTGGGTCAGCAGCGGCGCGCTGATGACGCTGCATTCCTATGGCGTCGACGCTGGCGAGGAGGTGGCGAAAGGCGGAGCCTCACAGGTTCGCGTGAAATTTCTCGCGCATTTCCCGGATGAACATCGCCGCTTCATTGAAGAAACGCGGCTGTGGGCGGAATATGGCGGCTATTTCTTTTGCCACGCGGGCGTGCGGCGCAGCGCGCCGCTGCATTTGCAGACTCCCCACGATCTGATGAACATCCGCGAGGGGTTTCTCGACTGCGGCGAATCGTTTGGCAAGGTGATCGTGCATGGGCATACGCCGCACAACAACGTCGAGGATTTGCCCAACCGGATCAATCTCGACACGCATGCGTTCAAGACCGGCGTATTGACGGCGGTGGCGCTGGACGGCGCCGAGCGGCGGTTCATTCAGACGGCGTGATTGCGTCAGCCGACGCGCAGCTCGAAGGCGTTTTCAAGGTGGCGCGGCAGCCGGCCGGGCGCCAGAAAAATCGCGTCGGCGCGCAGCGTATAATTCATCGCCCAAGGGTTCGCGGAGAGCCAGCGGCCCACAGCCTGCGAGAAGCGGCGGTGTTTTTGCGGCGTGATGGCGATGACGGCGTCATCGATAAGGCCGCGCGCTTTTACTTCGACGAAGACGATCGTGCGGCCGCGCTTCGCGATAATGTCGATCTCGCCGCCATGCGCGCGAAAATTCCGCGCCAAGATTTGATAGAGCCGCGCCCGCAGCCACAGCGTCGCCGCCGTCTCGGCGCGAAGGCCGTAGACATAGGCGGCGCGGCGGGCGTGGTCCTTCAATTCGCTCATGATGAAACGAGCGCGATCACCATGCCCCCTCCCTGTCCCTCCCCCGCTGCGCGGGAGAGGGGACCCTAACGACGCAGATTGTGCAGTTTCATTGCGGGGACCCGAGTCGGACTCCCTCTCCCGCGAAGCGGGGGAGGGTTGGGGAGGGGGCGCAAGTTCATCTTACTTCACCCGTCCTGCCGCCAACTCCAACGCCCGCGCGTAAACCTGTCGGCGCGGCTGGCCCGTCGCCGCCGAAACGACGCTGGCCGCGTCCTTCACCGAATGCGCCGTGAGCGCCTCTTCGATTTTGGCGTCGAGATCGGCGGCCGCGGTCTGCGCCGCGTCGGCGCCGGGCGGGGCGACGAGGAGCACGATCTCGCCCCTCGGCGGCTCCTCTTCGGCGAGAGTCGCCGCGAGGTCGTCGAGCGCGCCGCGCCGCACCGACTCGAACATTTTCGTTAGTTCGCGGGCGATCGCCGCATCGCGCTTGCCGAGAATCGCGGCGCAATCGGCGAGCGTCTCGGCCAGTCGGCGCGGGCTCTCGAAAAACACCAGCGTTCCGGGAATCGGGGCGAGTTCGGCGAGCCTTGCGCGCCGCGGGCCGCTCTTATGCGGCAGAAAGCCCTCGAAAAAAAAGCGGTCGGTGGGCAGTCCGGCGACGACCAGCGCCGCGAGCACGGCGGAAGGGCCGGGCACCGACGTCACATGCACGCCTTTCTCCAGCGCCTCCTGGACGAGCCTGAAGCCGGGGTCGGAGACGAGCGGGGTGCCGGCGTCGGAGACAAGCGCGAGCTTCGCCCCCGCCTCGAGGCGCGCCAGCAGGTGAGGGCGGATCACCCTGGCGTTGTGCTCGTGATAGGCGATCAGCGGCGTCGAAATCCCGTAATGGGCGAGCAGCGTCTTGGTGACCCTGGTGTCCTCGGCGACCACCGCGTCCGCCGCGGCGAGGGTGGAGAGCGCGCGAAACGAAACGTCCTTCAGATTGCCGATCGGAGTCGCGACAAGGTGCAGTCCCGGCTCGATTCTCTCGGCTTCGGCGCGCAGGCCGAAGGCGGTATAACTCGCAGCAGGCGGAGAAATGGCCTCGATGGTCATGCGCGTCGCTCTTTGTTCGTTTTAAGATACTAGATGTTCGTTTAAGAGGACAAGCGCCAACTGCACGCCAGCCGCAATTCCTCCAAATGGACCGTCTATTGACTTTCGGCTAGGGACTCGGACCCTTAGCGCGGAATAGCCGCGCCATGGCGGGAGCCCCAGGCGCGCAGGGGGTTTTCATGTCGATATTGTCTTCTCGCGCGCGCGCCGGCGCGTTCACGCGCGGCAGGGCCGTGACGAAGCGCGCCGCGCTCGTCGGCCTTGCGGCCACGCTCGCCGCCTGCAGTCCCACGAGCGGGCCGTGGGCGCCTGGCGTGCGCGATCTAAAGCTCAGCGGCGCGACCCAGACCGCCCCCGCGGAAAGCGAGACGATCGGCACAGGCGCGGTGAAAATCGCGCTGATCGTGCCGCTGACGGGCCCTTCGGGTCCTTCCTCCGTCGGCGCGTCGCTGCTCAACGCCGCAAAGCTCGCCTATGCCGACAGCGGCGCCAATGACGTGACCATCCTGGTCAAGGACGATCGCTCGACGCCGTCGGGCGCGGCGGCCGCGACTCAGGCCGCGATCAACGAGGGCGCCGAAGTCGTTTTGGGACCGGTGTTCGGCGCCGGCGTCAAGGAGGCCAGCCGCGTCGCGCGTTCCGCCAACAAGCCGATGATCGCCTTCTCGACGGACTCATCAGCGGCAGGCCGCGGCAGCTATCTGCTGTCTTTCCCGGTGGAGGGCTATGTCGACCGCGGCGTCAGCTTCGCATCGCAGCACGGCAAGAAATCAATTGCGGCGCTGGTGCCCGAAAACGACTACGGCACGCTGGCCATGGCGCAGTTCCAGCAAAGCGCCGCGACCTACGGCATTCGCGTGCCGGTCATCGAGCGCTACAAGCCGGGCGCGCCCGGCGATTCCGTGAAGCGTTTGGCCGCTGTGCGCGATCAGTTCGACGCGCTGTTCATTCCGGAACAGGCCGAGCAGATGCAGGCGGTGTCGAAGGAGCTCGTGGCGAATGGCATCGATTCCAAGAAGGTGCAGATTTTCGGCACGGGCCTGTGGAACGATGCGCGCACGCTGAGCCTGCCGGCGCTGCAGGGCGCCTGGTTCACGGCGCCGGAGAACGCCGGCTTCAACGCCTTCGCGCAGCGCTACAAGGCGAAATACGGGTCCGACCCGGCGCGCGTCGCGACGCTCGCCTATGACGCGGTGTCGCTCGCCATCGCGCTGTCGCGTTCGCAAGGGTCGCAGCGCTATTCGGAAAGCGTGCTGACCAACCCTTCCGGCTTCAACGGCGCCGACGGCGTCTTCCGCTTCAGGCCGGACGGCGGCAATGAACGCGGATTGTCGGTGCTGGAGATCGGCGGCGGATCCGCGAAGATCATCTCGCCCGCGCCGCGCAATTTCACCGGGAATGGGGCGTAGCTCTTCGCAGCGGCGACCGTTCAACCCCTTTTCAAGCAGGGGCGCGCTTCCTTCTCCCATAGGGAGAAGGTGGCCCGGCCAAATAGGACGCCCGTCGCTTGCGACGGGCTTTTGCCGGGTCGGATGAGGGGCTGCGGATGATGGGGATGGTGTTACCCCTCACCCGGCTGCTTCGCAGCCACCCTCTCCCAAAGGGAGAGGGCTGCGCCCTTTACGCCGTCCCCGTCTCTCCCGCGATCTTGCCGAAATCGGCGACGCCCATCATCACGCGGCGCAGCTCGGCAAGCAGCCGCAACCGGTTCAAGCGCAAATCGGCGTTGTCGGCGTTGACCGTCACATCGTCGAAGAAGACGTCGACCGGCTCACGAAGTTTCGAGAGCGCGCGCATGGCGCCGGCGAAATCTTTCTTCTCAAGATGCTCCGCCGTTTCTTCGCGCGCGCGGGCGATGGCCGCGGCAAGCTTATGCTCTTGCGGCTCGATGCGCAGGTTCGGCGCGTGGCGATGCGCGTAAGCGTCCGGCCCGTCCTTCTTCTCTTCGGCCTTCAGAATGTTGCTGGCGCGCTTATAGCCGGCGAGCAGATTCTTGCCGTCGTCGGTTGAGAGGAATGTGTCGAGCGCCTCGACTTTGCGGGTGATCATGAGCAGATCGTCCTGTAGCGGCGGATTCCCTTCTCCCGCTGGCGGGAGAACGCACTCCGGCGAAGCCGGATCGGATGAGGGCGATAACCCCTCACCCGGCTCGCTTCGCGAGCCACCCTCTCCCGCAAGGGGAGAGGGGAGAGCTCCGAGCGCCGCATCTATCAGATCGTGTCTGGCCCCCTTGTCGCGCAAGTAGACCTTCAGGCGATCGACGAAAAATTCGAGGAGGTCCGCCACAACGTCATGCCCGGACTTGTTCCGGGCATCCACGCCTTCACGTCGCGCGTGGATGGCCGGGACAAGCCCGGCCATGACGCCGTGGAGCGGCAAGCGCAGCTCATTCTCCAGCACGATCCTGATCACGCCCAGCGCCGCGCGGCGCAGCGCGTAGGGGTCCTTGCTGCCCGTCGGCTTTTCGTCGATCGCCCAGAACCCCACAAGCGTGTCGAGCTTGTCGGCGAGCGCCGCCGCGATCGATGTCGGATCGGTCGGGATACGGTCGCCCGGCCCCTGCGGCTTGTAATGTTCCTCGATCGCCGCGGCGACCGAAGCGTCTTCGCCTTGCGCGCTGGCATAATAGCGGCCCATCAGCCCCTGCAGTTCGGGAAATTCGCCGACCATTTCGGAAACAAGATCCGCCTTGCAGAGCGTCGCCGCGCGTTCCGCGAGAAAGGCGTCGGCGCCGACGATCGGCGCAAGCTCTTTCGCCAGCGCCGCGATGCGCTTGACGCGTTCGCCCTGCGTGCCGAGCTTTTCGTGAAAGACGATGGCGTCGAGCTTCGGCAGACGCTCTTCGAGCCTCAACTTGAGATCGGTCTCGTAGAAGAACTTCGCGTCCGAGAGACGCGCGGCGATGACGCGCTCATTGCCGCCGACGACCGTCGCCCCGCCGTCGGAGGCTTCTATGTTCGAGACGAGGATGAAGCGATTGGTGAGCGCGTCGTCCTTGCGCAGCACGAAACATTTCTGGTTCACGCGGATCGTCGCGCGGATCACTTCCGGCGGAATCGACAGAAAACTCTCGTCGAACGCGCCCATGAGCGTCACCGGCCATTCGACGAGGCCAGCGACCTCTTCGAGCAGGCCCGCGTCCTCAACAAGCTCCAGCCCTTGCGCGAAGGCGAGATCCTTCGCGTCATGCAAGATGATGTCGCGCCGTCGCGCCGGATCGATGACGACCTTGGCGCGCTCGAGCGAGAGCGCATAATCCTCGAAGCGCTTCACGCGAATGGGCTGCGGCGCCAGGAAGCGATGGCCGTGGGTCACATTGCTAGATGCGATTCCGTCGACCTCGAAGCGGACGATATCGGGAGATTCAGTCTCCGGTCCGAAAGTCGCCACGATGGAATGGAGCGGGCGCACCCAGCGCAGCGAATCCCCGCGCTCGGAGGCCGCGCCCCAGCGCATCGACTTCGGCCAGGGAAAGCTCTTGACGATCGCCGGCAGAATTTCAGCCAGAACGTCGATCGTCTCCGCGCCGGCGCGCTCGATGACCGCGAGATAGAATTCGGCGCCTTTCTTGTCCTTCGCGACCGTCGCCTGATCGAGCGAGGCGAGACCGGCGCTTTTCAGAAATCCGGCGACCGCCGCCTCCGGCGCGCCGACGCGCGGACCTTTGCGCTCTTCGCGCAGATCGGGCTGGCGCGATGGCAGGCCGACCACTTGCAGCGCGAGACGGCGCGGCGTCGCATAGGCGACGGCGCCTTCATAGGTCAGGCCGCGATCGACGAGCGCATTGGTGACGAGCCGCTTCAGATCGTCAGCCGCCTGCCGCTGCATGCGCGCCGGAATTTCTTCGGAGAAAAGTTCAAGAAGGAGATCGGACATCTGCGCAGTCTATTCCCCTCCCTCCGCTTGCGGCGGGGAGGGGTTAGGGGTGGGGGGCTCTCCCGTTTGGTAGAGCGCGGCGCAGATCGTGTCCACAACGCTTTCGAGATCGCGCAAAACTTCGTGATTCCAAAATCGCAGAACGCGATAGCCGCTTGTCTCAAGAAAGCGCGTGCGTTCTTCGTCGCGCAGTCGTTCAGCGTCGAAGCCATGCTGTTCGCCGTCTAGCTCGACGACGATCCGCGTTCGATGACATGCGAAATCCGCGAAATAGGGGCCGATCGGCGCTTGTCGGCGGAAATGAACATTGTTGATTTCGAGCTGTCGGAGCTGCGTCCAAAGCCGCCGTTCGGCCGGCGTCGCTTCGCGACGCAATTTTCGCGCGGGGGGCGTTCGAGGGTCTGAACGATCTGTTTTGTCGTTCATTGCGCGGCCCCCCACCCCTAGCCCCTCCCCGCCGCAAGCGGGGGGAGGGGAATTCTCTCAGGCGATTTCCTTGACCGCCGTCGTCGGCGCATCGAGGAGAAATTTCTCGACTTCGAGCGCCGCCATGCAGCCGAGACCCGCCGCGGTGACGGCCTGGCGATAGACCTCGTCGGCGACGTCCCCGGCGGCGTAGACGCCGGGCATGCTGGTGCGCGTCGATCCGGGCTCGACGGCGATGTAGCCGGACGGTTTGATCGTCAATTGGCCGCGGAACAGTTCGGAAGCCGGAGAATGGCCGATGGCGACGAAGACGCCATCCGCCGCAAGCGTGTGGATCGCGCCCGTCGCGACATTCTTGACGCGCGCGCCGGTGACGCTCAGCGGGTTTTCGTCGCCGACGATCTCATCGATCACATGATTGAAGAGAATCGAGACGTTTTCCTGCGCGAGCAAACGCTTCACCAATACGCGCTCGCTGCGGAATTCGTCGCGGCGGTGGATGATCGTCACATGCGACGCGAGATTTGACAGATACAGCGCTTCCTCGACGGCGCTGTTGCCGCCGCCGACGACGAGCACTTTCTTGCCGCGAAAGAAAAATCCGTCGCAGGTCGCGCAGGCGGAGACGCCGAATCCCTTGAACTTTTCCTCGCTCGGCAGACCCAGCCATTTCGCCTTGGCGCCGGTGGCGATGATGAGCGAGTCGCAAGTGTAGGACTTGCCCGAATCTGCAGTGAGCCTGAACGGCCGCTCGTCGAGATGCGCCTCGACGATGTGATCGGAGACGAGCTTCGTCCCGACATGTTCGGCCTGCAGGCGCATCTGCTCCATGAGCCAGGGTCCCTGAATCGGCTCGGCGAATCCGGGATAGTTTTCGACCTCGGTCGTGATCATGAGCTGCCCGCCCTGCTCGAAGCCGGCGATGAGCATCGGCTCGAGCAATGCGCGCGCGGCGTAGATCGCCGCCGTATAGCCGGCCGGGCCGGAGCCGATGATGATGACGCGCGCATGCTGCGGCATGAGGTGGCCTCGCGAGTGACGGAGCCCGCAATCTAGCCATTATCAGCGTCGCCGCAACCGCTCGGGCTGCGCCAATGCGAAACGCCCTCCCGATACCGGGGGCGCTTACCGCCGCGTGGAAGTCCGGCTTACCAGCCCCAACCGCCGTCGCCGCTCCAGCCCGGGCAGACGTTCACCCATTGGCGTCGCCAGCCCCAATGGGTCCACACCCTGCGGATCTGATAGCAGTCGCCATAGGCGGCGTTGGCGTAGCCGGGCCAGCCCCAGCCATTTCCCGCGCCGTATCCCGGCGAATAGGCAGGCAGGTCTGTGCGGTAATAGCTCCAGCCCCAAGGCTGGCCCCAGCCCACGGGCCGGCCCGGGCCGCCCCGACCGCCCCAACGGCCGGCCCAGCCGACTCCAGGCAGAACCGCGCCTCGGAAGCCGCCGCCGCCCCAGCCGAAGCCATGCCATCCGTCCCATCGCTGCGCCTGCGCGGCGCCGGAATGGGCCATCACGCCAATGAGCAGAGCGCCGGTCGCAGCCGCCGCTTTAATTGATTTCGACATGTCCAGCTCCTCCCCAATGCAAAAACGCCCTCCCGAAATCGGAAGGGCGCTTGGCGTCAAAAGTTGACGCTGAGGCCGCTTACCAACCCGAACCCCAACCGGTGTTCCAGCCTCCCCAGCCGCCTCCCCAGCCGCCGCAGACGTTCACCCACTGGGG
>Ga0351889_10010_pt1 | contig 98350 bp, 75 predicted proteins | sample TotcelFGM3001M14_FD_206767 | JGI IMG/M metagenome (GOLD analysis project Ga0351889, IMG submission 206767) | Enriched cells from coal bed in the Powder River Basin, Montana, United States - Total cells FGM rep3 HSBNCT.FGM.300.1.M14 ...
AGCGTTACGGGGCGAAACCCGGTTTGCCGCGTTCGTTGTACGTGGATCGGGCCGGGATCTACCGCAGTGATCGCGAGCCGACGAGCGCGGAGATCATCGCGGAAAAAGAGCCCCAAACGCAGTTTGGTCGAGCGATGGAGACGCTGGGCGTGCGGCTAATTCTGGCGAACAGTCCGCAGGCCAAAGGTCGTGTGGAGCGGATGAATGGTACGCTGCAGGATCGGCTGGTGAAGGCGCTCCGTCGCCATCGGATCAGCGTCCTCGCGTCTGCGAATCGGTACTTGGAAGAGAAATTCCTGGGGCCGTTCAACGCCAAGTTTGAAGTCGCGCCGGCACAGGCTGGGGATTTGCATCGTGCCGTGCCGCGTGAACTGGACTTGATGCAGGTATTGGCCGTGCACGAGGATCGCGTGGTGCAGAACGATTGGACGGTGCGTTGGCATAATGCGTATCTGCAACTTCCCCGCGAGAGCCAAGTGGAGCCTGGGGAGCGAGTGGTGGTGTGTGAGCAGATCGACGGGCGTGTACGGGTGTTCGTGGGAGATCGCGAACTGACTTGGGGCTCAGTGCGCACCGAGCCCAGTCGGCCGCGGAAGCGTGCCGCGCGCCGCCGCGGTCCCACGAAGTCGAGCCAGGGCTTGAAACCCGCGGCGAACCATCCCTGGCGAGGGCGTCTTTAGGTTACCGGCACTGGGCCCCTCGGCGGTTGTCGGCCGTTTGGGGGCGGTTTGCTTCGCTTCGGTCGCTGCGCTCCCTGCGCTGCGCAAACCGCCCCCAAACGGGGTGTGGCAGAGGACATTTCTACTCGTGGGAAAGAGAGGACATTTCTATTCGCGCCCGACATGGGGAAACCCGGATCGACGGCAACAAATCGCACGCTAGAGGAGTTCCGCATCCAGAGAAATTCTGAGGTAACACCTGCAAAATCAGAATCTTTCTGGTTTTGGAGGGGCAATTTCAGAATCGGCCGCAGCCCACCAGTGGCGAGGATTCGACCTCACCCCGTTTCTGTCCAGCGTAGCGGGTTGTCTAATCTGGCCGTCAAGGTAGGGGCCTTGGGGACTATACCAACGCTGCAACACTCGATACAAAGCCTCTGGCTAGGAGCTACTCCGGCGGGGTTTACACCCGCTTGTCATCAAACCATTGCCAGTTCGCACGTCCAACCTTTTGTTAAGCGGCTATTGCGACTACGGCGCCAACTCGAGTTCTGTGTCCTGAGTTTTTGTAAACAGATAGGTTGTGCCGGCGGTGTCGCGTAGCCGAAATTGCGTTGCTGAAATGTCTACGACACTCATACGGTCAGTGGGAGCGTAATTCAGCCACACACGTCCGAACCATGCGGTAGCGCTGCGCTTTGCCGCATATTGGTAAAACGCGAGTTCATTCGAGTCGAGAGTCCATTCATAGTATCCGATTTCTGCGCCTGAGATTTTTGCGCCTGAACTTGACCGCCAGCGCCCCGTACCGTCTGGTCGAAGGTTGTGTAGGTTTCCAATTTCATTCTTCCAAGTTCCGACAGGAGGTTGCAAACCGTGAACTTGATTCGTGACGTGCAGCCCGGTTGCATCCAGCGGAATCCACTTGTTCACGTACCAGCTGAACGGTTCCCAAAATAAATATTCGAGCATCGCGGGGCCATATGCATCACGAAGACGCCTCACGTTGTATCGACCTGATATCTTCTTTTCAAGCTCCGAAAGGGCGATGAAAGGCCCCAGGCTCAGGTTGTACAACACAGTCCAAGCGATTATCGACGCCAACACCAAGCTGAGCCGCGGTCGAGAGCCCCTTACGGTCCGGTACGCCGCTCGTCACGCGAGAACCGCACATGCGACACTCAGGGTAAACACGACGACATGTGGGATTCTTACAACTGCGGCAACTGCAAGAGGGCACGCCGTCACAAAGCCCAGAAACGATCGCAATGAGAACTGATACCGTCGCCGAATCATAGCATCACCGCTTGAGTGCTCGTTCAACGCAGCCGCCTAATGACACGATTCAACCGGCGGCGGCAAAAACGGCTTGCCATCAGGAGCGACCCGATCCGCCGCTCGGTTGCACGCCGTTGTTCTGTGATTCCTAGTCGGTAGCCCTTGCAGGGATCTTTGTCGTCGCAGTTTCGCGCGACCAGTCGTATCTCCATCTACAGCCGACACCAGGTGCGACGACCATGTATGCGTCACGTTGGATCAGTTCCGCAGAGTAGGTTAGCGCAAACTGGCCGCCCTCCAAGGGCCGAACTTCCTGCCGCTCATCGCCGACAACGATCCACGCCCTGGCCATCTTGTTGTCACAGTAGAGGGTAATGGTCTTCGGTCCTGGAAATGTTGCTGTGACGGGTTGGCCGTCGGCAGCCTTCGCGGCGACGTCAAGTCGCCCTGCGACATCGTGCAACGGAAATAGTCTCGCATACGAGACGCGCCACTCCCCGTTGCGGAATTCGGGTTCAATGTTTCGAAGAGTAATCGTGAACTCCGCCGTCATCGCCATCGTACCCTTGGGTTGGTTCGTGGATATCCACGGGTTCTCTTTGGTGAGGGCGGCTGAGACGGGCAAAGCGAAGTTGCCATCAGAGTCGAGCGGAAGCGTTCGGTGGCCGTCTTTGGTCTCGAGTGTGATGCGAATATCGCTTGGCCTCACCCCGGGCAGACGGCTTCGCGCGAAAAACGTCACGGATTGGGTTGCCACACCGTTCACGGCGGTGAGGTCGATGTTGGCAACAGCCAATAACGTTGCGTATTGCATCCGCGCCGTCTCGGCAGCGACGGATGTTGCGGCAACAGCCAAGAAGGCGGCCGATAACGCGTAGTGGTGAGTCTTCATAGGTCACACAGAACGACGAGGATCAGGCGGCGGGGACGAAAAGACGTCACCACTGGCAACCGACCTTACCCCCGCTCGCCTTCATCCGTTTGTTCGCTGTTTTTGCGGTCTCGCCATGCAAGATAGTCGGAGATTTCCGGTAACGCAATGTAGCCATCATCTTTCGCGTGCTCGGGCAGCGTAACGACTTCAAGGTGGTTGATGCGTTCCGCACAAACCTTCTCGCCGAGCCCAGTATCAAGAATAATCCATACCGCGTTCTCAACGCGATCCATGTCGTCCTCATCAAGACCGGGGACTCCAACACGTAGCCCCAGGACCTCCGGAGAGGACTTCGATCGAAGCGGCAGGAACCAAAGCTGACCGGGATCAAGCATCAGGTCGTCGGCTTCGTAGGTGAAATCAAAACCGTACGGGGGCTTGAATGCGATGATCTTCCAGTTGGTCAAAACGGGTGCAGCCTCTACCAACGCATCTACTGCGGGAAACTTCTCTCGGATACCCTCAGCGGTGATGATCAATTCATTTGAACCATCAGTGAGCGGCTCTGAAATCTCGAAATACAATTCATCGTCGTATCGGTGCAACTGCTCCTGAAACTGGTCGAGCAGCTCTTCGCGGCCTGCAGCGCGATCAACGCTCCGATACTGCTCGTGATGCTGACTGAACCAAGCCCAGAATTGAACTGCGGATTTATCTTCTGCGGTTGCTGTCATTGTCAGTGTTTCGATTGCCGCTGTGACTCGCGCGAGTTTCATTTCTTCAGCGAACTACTGATTGTCCAATTTGGTAAACAAACGTCCTCATTCCACGATATCCGACTGTTTCAGACGGATATTCCAAGATGCTTGCACGATTTAATGAATGGCACAAGGTATTGGTTGTCAAGCGGTAGCGAGAAAAATTTGACGTTTCTTGCTGCTGGCGATAGGTGGGGAAAACGGGCAGATATCGCCGCCGCGATATCCCGCCGGCCAGCGGGATATCCGGTTCCAGATCGCGACCTTCCGCCGGATATCTCGCGAGAAACGGGGATATCGCGGGGGGCGGTTCTCCATGCCAGATTGATGCAACGCGTTAGCTCATAGCATGTTACGCTGGATCTGCCAAAGGCTGATTCTGGCGGATACGCTTGCGATCTTGGCGAGCTATCCCGGCTTGGAATATCTACCAGCGTCACGGATGGTCCAGTGGGCTACGCACGCCTCGGCCACTGCGGCTTCTTCGCTCGGCCGCCCCCCGGCTCAACATCGAGAATACACTGTGACAGGAAAAAGGGACGTTACCGCCTGCCGTGGGGTCCCATTGACTCTTATTGGAGCCGTTTGCCCTGCGGTGACGTCTGTGGCTCAGAACGCCCAGCAGCCAGCCGACATCAGGAAAAAGCGCGGGCAGCTCCCCTTTCGCTTACCTACTACTGCGAGGCGGCCGTGTTGGGCAGCAGCGCCAAGACCAGCAGCGCCAAGACCAGCAGCGGCAGCGAGCAGCACAGAGAGCAGCACAGAGAGCAGCACAGAGAGCAGCACAGAGAGCGGCCCAGAGATATTTGCTATAGGCGACAGATGGGAGATCCTTCGGACGGTCCGTAGAATCTCTCGAGGCATTCAGGAAAAAATTTTCAGTTCGCAACTACTTAGTCTGATTATGATTCGGCGTTGGCGGGAGAAGGTATGCCTGAACATTCAGCCGCCGGATTTGTTGTAAGCGTCGAATATTACCGTCAGCGAGGGACCGTCGGCCGGCGTGGCGTGACAGTGGGCGAGTCCGCTTGGAGTCAGGATTGCGGGGCGAGAACCGCTTGTTCGGCGCTGTTTGTCTTGTCTTTGGACACCTTTGTTTTCTTCCGTCTCTGGCGGGCACTCAGGGGTTTCCCTTTTGCCGCTTGATCTTTTCCAATGCTTCCATTGCGATCTCTTTGATATTCTTGTTATCGCTCTCTGAAGCAGCGGATAACGGCTTAATGGCCAGTTTGCCGAACCGTGCGAGCACTCCCGCAGCCCTTGAGGTGTCGCTGCCGCTCACCACACAAAACGGCGAGAACTTTTCAAGAAGCGAGGTAATGCACAGCGGATCACCGATGGCGATGAGCTTGTTTGCCGGTGCCGAACAATCTTGACCCGTCTTCCAAAGGGTCATCAGTTCGTCCACCAGCGCGTCCATCTCAGTGTAGCCTCCTATTACCTTCTTGAGTGCGTCTCGACATTTGGGAATAAAATCTGGATAATGCATGCCCCCGGCAGCCTTTGCATTCTCTTGTGCCGCGAGCGCCTTTTCGAGGGCTGGGGCCGAACGCCGATCACCTTGATTCTTAAGTGCATCGACGAGGTCAAACAGTAGGTAGCTTGGATGCTCGTATTTGGGCCCCAAGGAATCCAAGGCTTTCACGAGTTGATCGGCGGCGCGGGGGTGCTTGATGGCACCAAGTAGCTTGGCCAAATCCCGTCGCGAATTCTGTGGCTTGCTGGGATCATTCAACGACGCGCCAACGATCTCTATCTGAACCGCAATAGCTTCTGACCGGATCTTGGGGTCGGGGTCGCTGGTCGCCATTGCCGCGAGCTGCGGCATCGCCATGGCTGCAAAGCTCCCCAGCTGAGAGATCCAAGTCAGGGCGTTTCGTCTCACGTTTGGATCGGTGCTCTTGGCGGCACGGATCGCATCGTTCCAGTCACCTGTCTTGTCACACAAGCTACACTTGCTCCCAACCCAAGCGTGATCGGAGTTCCGCGTGTTGCCGCAGATGGTACACTTGCAACCCTTCCATTGGTGTTGGCCATCCTGTCGCGTCTTGCCGCAGAGGCTGCATTTGCAGCCATTCCAATCATGATCTACATCACGCGTCGCGGGACATCGGTCGCATCGGCACCTCACATAATGATGCATGCCCAGCTTGCAGAGCAGCATACCCAGGAACCCAGGCGTTGAGCTCAATTCAGATTTGATCCCCTCGGGTGTCTCCGTTTCATGGGAAGCTGGCTCGTCATCCAAACGAAAAGATTTCCCGCAACCCGGACATTTGACCCGCTTCCCGGCGAGTTCGTCCTTGGCCTTGATCTTCTTCCCGCAATCTGGACACTGGACACTTATGGACATGGATGCACATCCCGCTTGCCGCCGACTATTGATTATCCAATTTGGTAAACAAACGTCCTCATCCCACGATATCCGACTGTGTCAGTGGGATAATCCAAGATGCTTGCACGATTTAGTGAACGGCACAAGGTATTGGCTGTCAAGCGGTAGCGAGAAAAATCTGAAGTTTCTTGCTGCTGGCCATACGTGGGGAAAACGGGCGGATATCGCGGTTCCAGATCCCTATGTTCCGCCGGAATATCCCGCGAGAAACGTGAGATATCGCGGGGGCGGTTCTGCACGCCAGGCTGACGCAACGTGTAACCTTATAGCATGTTACACTGGCTTGCGATCTTGGCGGGCTATCCCGGCTTGGAATATCCACCAGCGTCACGGGCGGTCCAGTGTACTACGCACGCCTCGGCCACTGCGGATTCTTCGCTCGGCCGTCCCCGGCTCAACCGCCAGAATACACTGTGACAGGAAAAAGGGACGTTACCGCGTGCCGTGGGACCCCATTGCCTCTTATTGGAGCTGTTTGCACTGCGGTGACGTCTGTGGCTCAGAACGTCCACAGCCAGCCGACATCAGGATAAAACGCGGGCAGCTCGCCTTTCGCTTACCTGCCACTGCGAAACGGCCGTGTTGGGTACCAGCGCCAAGACCAGCAGCGGCAGCGACCCGTGCCCTAGTCCAACATTCCCATCCCGCCTGCATCAAACCGTACAGCCGGCGGCAATCGCACCACGGCTACGACTTACGAGAACCAGAACGGCATTTTGATCACGAAGCGAGATTCTACGGACAGTCCGTAGAATCTCTGGTCTGCTGGAGCCGGTCTGTCTGCGAGGGTGGTTTTGGCTGTGGGTAGGCGTGAGCGTGACGGCAGAGATTGCGTCAGAAACGGGAACCCATGCCACATCCCCGCCGTGTTGACTGTGCCTGATCGGTGTCACCTGGCCAAAATAAAACGCTCCCTACCCCCCCAAGAAATTTCCAAAAATCCTTGCAACGCCGCCCCTTGCGCCTGTAAACTATCGCCCGGATAGCCCGGCAGTATCCAAGCCAACCGACCAGATAACACGGATTGGGGGGGCGCGAAAATGCCGGGAGAATTACAAGTTCGTCGCCTAGTCCTGCGCCGAGCGCCGTTACCGCCATTACACGGAGCCTTTCGATTTGTGCGACTACGATGAGTCGACTCTTGCCCGTAAGCTTGCCGAGAAGTGGCACCTGAATGTCCCAGAACGGAGATCATTGCCAGTCGGTGGATTGTCCGCCTCGGCATTCGCAGGAGCAATTGGAGACATTCTGAAAGCATCTCCGTGGTATCCGGCGGAATGGCCACGCGATGAACCGGCGTATGATGGAGCGGTGATTACACCGAACGAACACGGCTTCACGATCCACGAGCGGCACGAAATCGGCATCATGCGATTTTCGGATGCGACGATCACACAAGTCGCTACACTCGAAGAGGCAGTGCGGGCATTCTTAAAAGCGACATTCAAGTTGCGCGAAATTGACGGTATTCCAATTGATTGGAGTCGCTAGTCGCAGCACGCAGTGACGGCGCGCGTGCCGTAAAGTTCGGTATTCCTACCACAACGACTCAAAAAGGTAGCACAACTCTAATAGCAACGAACCAAGCGGCCCCACGGCCGGAGCACACATGAAAGTGCCCCAACCCAGAATTCGTCCGCGATTCACGCTCCTGACTGCGCTAGTCTTCCTTGCGGCCATTTGCTCCCAGATGGCGTTCAACACCATACCGCAGCTTCGGTCGAACGAAAGTTCTCCAGTGGAAGGATGGCAGGGCACTTTCACTACGATCGAATACGGCTGGCCGCGAATATACAGCACAGACTTTGCGAATTGCCTCGACTACCACGTCGACTATCAACCCGGCTTCTCCTGGCCTGCGTTAGCCTTTAATATTGCTGTTGGGCTGGGAAGCGCACTGGGAAGCGCCGTGTCTACGGAACTGATACTGGGCATGTCACGTCGACGAGCATCGAATGCCCGCTCATCTGGCGGCAACATACCCTTAACACACTGATTGTCAGCAATGGTAATCCCGCAGAACAATGGGGTGGACGAGCGGACTGGAAATGGTTTGGCCCGCGAGACAACGGTGAGCGATCCACAACTGGCAATGTATCGTCTCTGGTCGCGACGGTGCGCCGTTGGCCTTTACGTGGTTGCTGCACTCTGGGGAACGCTTCAACTTTTATGCGTGAATACTCCCGGCGTGTACCTGCTGACCGGTCTGACGTTCGCCTTGCTTGCAACATCCTGGGCTGTTTTCGATGCGAAATCGCGAGGAAAGGCAATTCTGCCCGTTCTGCAGATGTTGTACTTCTTCATGTGGCCAATTGGGGCGACGGTCTATCTCGTTGCCCGAAATGGATGGCGCGGACTCTTGATCGCCATACTGCATGGGATGGGATTGACGCTAATGGTGTGCTTCACGTTCTATGTAACCTTCTACTCGTTGCACTATGCGGGCGCTCTCGATCCACGGTACTACCCGTGATCGAGACGACGAATCCCTTGAACGTAGTTTGCTGTGATGCCGCGAGCGAAGACGAACCAAAGCATGAACGCGCGAACTGGATATGGTTTGATGACGAATGGGTGTGAACACCGCCGGAGTAGCCCCTAGCCAGACGTCCCGTATTGAGTTTGCAGCGTCGGTATAAGGGCGGCAAAGTGGGCGGTAAAGCTGATGCTCCGATCCGGCAAACAAGCGCCGCCATACGACTGATACGCTGGCGAATTGCAGGTTCTCCGGCTACATCCTATGCCGAGCCTTGGTTGTCGTCGATGGCCCCCTCTGGCCGGGTGGATGGCCCGCCACTCCCAGCTGCGCCACAACGGGCGCTACAAGGCCGGCTAGCGCGCGATTCAGCGATGGGGTGACCAACACACGCACCGGGCATCCAAATGCGTCCAGCGCTTTTCTAGCGCCCTTTCTGGGCAAAGGGGCTTTGGACGGCGCGCCAAGCAGTAAAGGCCGGCGAATGGGAGAGGCTGGTAAGCCTGCTTTGCAGCCGTGAAACAGGTTTTCTTGGTTCCGCAAATGATGGTACGGTGCGAAGCCACAACTGCAAATGGGGACGATGCGGAAGAAGAACTGCAAATGGGGACGGCCGCGGAACAAGATGCAAATGGGGACGGCCGCAAAACAAGAACGGCAAATGGGGACGGTGCGGAACAAGAACTGCGAATGGGGACCGCCGCGGAGCAACAACTGCAAATGGCGACGACGAGAAATCACAACGGCAAATGGGGACGGCCGCGAAGCCACAACCGCAAATGGGGACCGCCGCGGAACAAGAACTGCAAATGGGGACGCCGGGGAAATCACAACCCAACGTACAAGCGCCTGGTGGAGCATTTGGGTAGCTCGTAGCCTTTATATTGCACTCACTTTGAATACACAAAAACAGAGATTCTCCGGACCGTCCGTAGGATCTCTGCCGCGAACTGGAAAAAATTTCCAGCTTCGTTACTCGTCATTCGGCGATGTCGTTTTCGCGATCAGCTCGTCCATGCTTTGGTGAACCCGGCTGAGCTTCTTCTGGTGTTTCGCCGACAGCTGCGGTTTTTTGTGGAATATGGGATTCAGCTTGGCGAGGCTTTTTTCTATTGCGGCCACGTGCAGAGTCACGATGCAGTTGGCGTTTGGGCGGACATAGGCATCCCCGGTCATCACGTAGCGGGGGATCGGGATGTGGGTTCAGCGAAGTGGCCTCTTGGCCCGGGACGCTGGGGCGGGCGGGGGGCGCGCACCAGTGATCAACAATGAATCCGATCCCGACGAGCTACCGCCGGTCGATTGTAGAAGCTGGCGGGTTGTTGCGGGCCGAAGCCTGAGGGGTGGCGGTGGCGGGGTGGCGGCGGTGGTCCGCGATGGCGGCGGCGGTTGCGGTGACGATGGCGGTCCGCGATGGCGGCGGTTGCGATGGCGGCGGTTGGCAGGGAATTCTATGATATTGGGTAGTGGAATGAAGGGTATAAGACAGCTTCTTTGTGGTATTTCTTTTTCTTTGTATTAGGGCGGGACCGCCGGTAACGGCGGTACCGACCTACTGTGGAACTTAGTGTTCCTTAGTGGGGAAGCCGGTGATCTTCAAAAACCCCGTATTTTACGGCACTTTCGACGATTTCGGACTCTCGTTTGAGAGGGATAATTCCGAGTTATAGGTTACATTGGCACCCGTAATTCCGAGTTGGACGTTACATTGCACCCCGTAATTCCGAGTGATGTAACTTTTTCTCGGTGGTTAATCCCTGTCCCTCCCCCGTTCCCGACAAGCTAAAAACTCCTCGCAACGCGGCAACATGCCGTTCGGCCACGGTCGTTTCTCATTCAGCACGGCCGTCACGTAAGGCCGTTTCTTCCCCAAGTGCTCCGCCAACTCAGCATGCGTGATTCCCAGCCGCTCCATCCTGGCTTTCAAATCCAGCGCGACACTGTTGGCGACCGGTACCCAAGCCGGCACTTGGATGCCGCGGAATCCGGCAGCGCCGACCACGTAGACCTGGCGCGACCCAGACGTCTCTACCTTTCGCGACACGCGAACTCCGTTACCCGCTCAGCCTCGCAATCTCGACCGCCTTCTGCAAATTCTTCTCCGCGTAAACCTGCGTCACATCGGCCCGTGCATGCCCCAGCACGACTTGAGCCGCCTCAATGCCATGATCGCGGCGGACTTCCGTGCCCCTAGTATGCCGCAATTGATTCGGATGCCAATGGGGGATTGCAACGTCAGCCGCTTTTGCCTTGGCAAATCCGTAGTCGATCGCCCGGCGGTACGAGGCCGTGTCGTAACGGTCGTGTTTCTGCCGCTTGGGCTTGCGGCGTTTGCGAACTTCCTTTTTTGCCGCTCTGGCCCGCAACTCGCACGGGTAAACCTTGGTCTTGCGTTCGTGTTTGAAGTACGCCGGACGATTCTCCAAACGCCAAGCCTCGGATTCCTTGGGGCTGAACAAGAACGCCTCTGGGTCGCGGTCCAAAAACGGCTGCAAGATAGCCTGTGCTTTGGGACCGATCGGAATCAGCCGCCGGTGACCACGCCAGCGGTTTTTGTGTTCATACGGCTCGAAAATCCATACGTCGGCTGACCGGTCGATATCGGCCGGACGCATCTTGCAGACATCGCTGGGCCGCATTCCGGTCAGCCGCTGCACTTGGATCATGGCGGCCACATGCGGGGTGACGAAGGGCAGCACGGCATCGACGTACTGATCGTCCACCGGCTTTATAGGTTCGGTCTCGCGAGCCTCTGTGCGGCCGAAGCGTAAGCCGGTAAGGGCCTGCAGGCCGTGATAAGTGGATGACGCTACCAGCTCCTCAGCGACCGCCCATTTGAACACCCGCTTAATCCTGCCGATCCGCCGATTGACGACGTTGCGGCAGAGTTTTTGCTCGCTAATCATGTCCTGGCGAACTGCTTTGAGGGCCTGCGGGCCGAAGTCCCCAACCCTAATCGAGCCGTACAGCTGGCGAAGCGGCCAGATGGCCTCCTTCATGCACGCCAGCTCTTTGGTGGGCTCGCCGTCTTTGCAGTAATACGTCTCGGTGAATTGCCAGTACGCTAGTAGCATGTCATTTATCGAGATTTCCGGTTGGCTGCTACAATTTGGCCTGGCAGCTACTGGGCGAGCTTCGTCGGCCGACATCTCCGCGATCAGACGAGCGTATTTCTCGCGGCTCTCGGGAGACCCGTATTTTCCAAGATAGATGTGCTGGCCTGCGACAATCACGCGTGCCTGACCAGATGGCTTGTGCAGGCGATACGACGGGACATGACCATTTCGTTTGGGCATTGATGCGGTCCTTTCGTCCTGAAAAGTGGTAGGACTACCACTTTGCCAAGGATCAAATGGCCGCACTGCCCGACGCAGGCAGGTACGCTAAGTCAAGCGTTCGGCGGGATTTACGTTCAGCGCACCTCACTGGACTCGAACCAGTAACCTTCGGTTCCGTAGACCGATGCTCTATCCAATTGAGCTAGAGGTGCGAAGCGAATTCTCTTGCGTGTATTATCGGCCGGGATTGGCGTGCGGAAGGGCATTTGGCACCAAAGTTTTGCCAATAAACCCGTGCTGTAAGCCCGTGTCGTTCAACCACCCATCAACTCCATTGCTTTCCGGCCGCGAAGCGAGATTATGGCAAAAAAGATCCGCGGTCGCAAGAAGGGCGGACGCAATCAGGACCTGTTTTGTGGAAATGTCGCTGCACAACGACGACTACATGGACAATTCCGCCATGACTTCGTCGGGGATATTGAAGTTTGACGAGACGCTTTGGACGTCGTCGTGGTCGTCCAGAACCTCCATTAGTTTCAGCATCCGCCGGGCATCGTCGGCGTTCAGTTCGATGGTCGTGGTCGCAATGCGGGTCAGTTCCTTGCCTTCGGGTTCCATGCCGGCGGCGGCCAAAGCGTCGGTAACCTGCGAATAACGTTCCGGACTGCAGGTGACCTCCCACTTGTCACCGGCCTGTTTCACGTCATCCGCGCCGGCTTCCAAAGCCACTTCCATCAGTTTCTCTTCGTCGACCTGGCCGGCGGAGAAGACGAACAGGCCTTTGCGCTCGAACATCCAACCGACGCAGTTCGTGCTGCCCAATTTGCCGCCGTGTAACTCAAACAGCTTGCGGATTTCGGGCGCGGTCCGGTTGCGATTGTCCGTCATGATGTCGCACATCACGGCCGCGCCGCCGGGACCGCAGCCTTCGTAGACGATTTCTTCCAAGTTGCCGCCGTCCAGTTCGCCCGTGCCCTTTTTGACGGCTCGGTCGATATTGTCTTTCGGCATGCTGACCGCTTTGGCATCCAGGATCGCGGTCCGCAGCCGCACGTTCATGGTCGTGTCGCCGCCACCCATCTTGGCTGCGACAATGATCGCTTTGGACAGTTTGCTCCAAAGCTTGCCGCGTTTGTTGTCAATCAGGGCTTTTTTATGTTTAATGCCCGCCCAGTGAGAATGTCCAGCCATAAATTCACTTCTCGTAACGCTTGATTTTCTCTTCGGTCGTCTGTTGCTTTTCCTGATCCTGTTCGGTGACGAACGCCGCCGCCGCTCGCCGCCAGGTCGCGACGGCTTCGACGGCGCGGTTGGCCTGCAGATAGGCATCCCCGAGGTGATCCAGGATCACGCCATCCGGGGCGTCGCCGGCGGCGGCTTGTTCCAGTTCCTGAATCGCTTCGGGAATTCGGTCCAACCGGTACAAGGTCCAGCCGAGGCTGTCGCGATAGGCGGCATTGTCCGGGCTGCCTGTGACGGCCCGACGAGTCATCTTCAGAGCGAGATCCAGGTTCTTGCCTTGATCCGCCCAAAGATAACCCAAATCATTCAACGCGCCGAGGTCCTCGGGGAACTCGTCCAGCACTTGCTCCAACCACTCCTCCGCTTCCGCCATCCGGTTTTTCTGGACACCGATATTCGACAAGATAAGCCGCGCGTCGCGCATCGCGTCGCGGACGTCACCCGCCGGCTGGCTGTCGAACCGCTCTAACAGCGATTGGTAGGAGCGTTCCGCTTCGTCGTAACGTTTGGCGTAATACAAAATCCAACCCGGCTGGGCCTGCAAACGCACCGCTTCGGGGAACGCCTGCGCCGCCTCGTCCGCCACCTGCAGTGCGTCGGCAGTCTGCTTCGCCAACGCCAGCGCTCGCGTCAGATAGAAATAACAGGCCAACTTACGCTCCTCAGGCACGTTGTCCGCCAAGGCCTGACGAAAGACCGGCACCGCCCGCTCGTGTCGGCCTGCCAACAGCAGCTTCAAACCCCACGCCAGCGAGGCTTCCGCCCGCGCGGGCGGCTCCAAGCGGCTGGCGCCGTCGGCAAACAAAACATCGGCGGCCGGGATGCCGGCAGACGGCGGCTGCGAACCCGCCTCGGCCAGCACGGCGGCGGCCAGCAACGCGCCGGCAGGCACTTGCTGCAAATCATCCGCCCGTTTCTGCTGAATGAAAGCGACCAAAGCGCCGCGCAGCTCCGGATACTTCTCCACCGATTCCAGCAGCAAACTCAGCTCCGACAAGCTGCCGCCCTTGGCGACTACGATTCCGCACAGTTCGGCCAATTTCTCCGGGCGGTTTTGCCGCCCGTAGATGTCCGCCAAGCCCCGGTAGACATCCCCTGCCGGCTGGAGCACCAGCAACTGGTCGTACTGCTGTTCGGCCGCGTCGAGACGCGCTGTCCGAAGATTGAATCCCGCCAGATAGGAGATCAGGGCCGTGTTCTGGGGATCGGTTTCCAGGAGTCCTTCGAGCCGCGAGCGCAGCTGCTGTTCGGCCGCCGCCTGGTCCGGTTCGACGCGGCCCAGCAGTTCTGCGAGCAACGCGTAGGGCTCGCTGCCGGCAGCGGAGGATTGAGCGGCGAAATAGCTTTCCAGATCCTGCAGCGCTTGTTCGGGCTGGGCGCGTTTGGCCGCGATCCGAGCCAGATGAAAGTGCAGCTGGGGCGGCGCTCGCTGACCGTCCGGCTGGGGAAACGCCCGTCGCACGGCGGCCTCCGCGTGCTCATACCGTTCGGCCAAGTAGAACGCTTCCGCCATCAGGCGATAGGTGCGATCGGCTTGGCCCAACAGCGCCTGTTTGACCGCCTCGTTCCGGGCCAGACGCTCGGGATTCTCCAACGCGTCGTTAACGCGTGCAAAGTAATCGGCGGACTTGCGAAAATCGCGGGTCAGCAGGGCGAGCCGGCCGAGTTCCAGATAGACCAGCAGTGCGGCGATGTCTTCGTCCGCCTCGGTGGGAGGACTGCCAGGCTGTGCGCCGGCTGAAAGCGAAGCCTCGAACAGCGTCAGCGCCTGGGGCCACTCTTGCCGCGCCGACAGTTGGACGGCCAGTTGCCGCAGCAAAGCCGAACTGACATCCGTCCTGCCGGCGGCCAACAAGGCGTAGCGAGCCGCCTCGTCCGAGCGGCGGAGTTGGTGCGTCAAGAGGACGATTTGGGGCAGCATCGCATCGGCATGAGGATGATAGCGCCAAGCACGCTGGAACCGCCGCAAGGCCGCCGGGAACTCGCGCCGCTGCAGCAGCAGACGGCCGTGCGCGTACAATGCCTCCGCGCTGACCTTGGTCTGCGCGGCCTCGTCTCGCTCCTTGACAGGGGCCAAACGCTTTACCGGCTCGTCGAACTCGTCACGCAGCGTCGGGAGCGGGGAGCCCTCCGCGGCGAGCAGGACGCAAACCAGCAGCAACGGCGTCATCAGCGGGGCTTCTTCTTAGAAAGCTGTTTCGTAGCCGAAGTTTTCGGAGCACCTGAGTCGTCGCAGTTCGCTGGTTCGGCAGTCTTGGAATGCTCGGCGTCCGGCGGCGTCCCTTTTCGCTTCCGCTTGCCGGTGGGGGGCTCTTTGACCGGGGCGGCCGAGTCAGGCGTTTCGGGCCGTGCATTCCGCACGGCCGTGTGCCGAGGTTCGGCCTCGACCGGCGGCGTATCTTCCGCCTTGGCCAGTCGCTTCGCCAAGCGGTCCTTGGCCTCCGGATCGATCTGCACCAGCAGCGCCCGCAGTTTGGTGCTGTGGGGAGACAGCTGGAATTCGGCAGCCAATTGGTGCAGCAGCGAAGCAAACTCGATGCCTTTGGCTTTGGGGATGGCCCGTTCCAAACCCGGGATGCGGTTCCGCTTGGCCTCGACCTCCGTGATCACGCCGACGACCGTCAGCACGTCGATAATGCTCTTCGACAGCGGAATGGCATGGCCCCCTAAGCCATGTTGCGTGACGTAGTCGGTGACAAAAGGCGTCACGCCCCGAATGACTTCGATATCCTTCACCGACTTGCCAAGGTTTTGCTTCTTCAGGTACTCGAGGTCGAAGGAATAATGGGTCTCGAAAATGTGCTGCAGGGCCGGTCTCAGCCGTTTCGCTGCGGCAGTCGCGTTGGGCAGGGCAGCGAGGGTTTCCGCCAGTTCCGTAACGGTCGTGACGCGGACTTCGTTCCAATCAAAGAAGGTCTGCTGCAATCGGGCGTAAGCCTCGTCCGCGGCCTCCGGCCTCGCGTCTTCCAAGCAACAGGCGTACATCAGGTGCTCGAACAGCGTGCGGTCCGCCGGCGGCTGGCAGGGCTGGTAATGCTCCCTTAACACCTTGTAGGCGGCGTTGATCAGAGCACTGCGATTGGGCGTCGACATGGGAACCTTTGTCTTGCTAGTCGTCAATTTCGTTCGGCTTCGTCCAGCGGTTCTTCGTCGGACGGTTCTTCGTCACGCGTCCGGCCGTGAGAAGCCTGCTCGTCACCGGCGACCTCGCCGTGCGTGTCCTCGCCGAACGCGTTTTCAGTCACTGCGTCTTCGTTCACTGCGTCTTCGTTCACTGCGTCTTCGTTCACTGCGTCTTCAGTCACGGTGTCTTCACTTACGGTATCTTCGCCAGCCTCGTGCTCGGCCGGCAGCAACTCGCTGAGCAGCCGGCTCACTTCGATGGAGTGCTTAACGCCCTGGTCCAGGAAGAACGTCAGTCGCGGCGTATAGCGGGTTTCGATCCGATGGGCCACCTTTTGTTGCAGGAAGCCCGCCGCGTTCTGCAGGCCGCGGAGCGTTAAGTTCTGTTTCGCTTCGCCGCCCATCACCGACACGTGGACTTTGGCCTGGCGCAGATCGCCGGAGACCTCGACGTACGTCACGGTCACGTCGCGAACTCGGGGATCACGCAATTCGGTCAGGATGGCCATGCTGACCACTTCGCGGATGGCTTCGGCGACTTTGAGGACGCGTCGGGATGACATAACAATCGTTCCGGGATTTCAGGTTCACAGCAGGGGGACCGTTCACCGCAGGGGGACGGCGTCGAGAAAACGCAGCTTATCCTCGTGGAGGAATGATCCGCGCGGATTACATGGTTCTCGCCACTTCTTCGATCTTGTACGCCTCCAAGACATCGTCTTGCTTGATATCGTTGAAGCCGGCCAGTTTGATTCCGCATTCCATGCCGCGCGGCACCTCGCGGACGTCGTCCTTGTCGTGCCGCAAGGACTCCATTTCGTAATCGCCGATCGTCCGCCCGTCGCGATTGACACGGATGCGGCAGCCGCGGGCGATCAAACCGCGGATGACATAACAACCCGCCACGACGCCGACCCGGCTGATCGAGAACACCCGCTTGACGACGGCGTGCCCCAACTCGACGACGCGTTTTTCGGGCTTCAGTTTGCCCTCCAAGGTCGCGCGAATGTCGTCGGTCATCTTGTAGATGATGTCGTAACGGCGGATTTCGACTTGCTTTTCATCCGCCAAGCTCCGCGCCGCGTCATCGGGAATCACGTTGAAGCCGATCACGACGGCCTGCGAGGCATGGGCCAGCATCACATCGCCGGCCGTGATCGCGCCGACGGCTTTGTGCAGGACCCTGATTTGGACTTCGGGATGGTCGAGCTTCGTTAGTTCCTTTTCGATGGCTTCGATCGAACCGCGCACGTCGGTGCGGATGATCAGGTTCAACGTCGCTACGTCCCGGGTCTCGGCCAGATTCCCTTCGGCCAACCGCCGCTGGAATTCCTCGAAGGAAACCCGCGTCGTGCTTCCGGCCAAGGATTCCTCCCGGCTCCGAACGGAACGCGCCTCGGCGATCTGGCGGGCCTGCGAGATATCTTGCAGGACATGAAAACGATCGCCGGCATTCGGCGGTTCGTCGAATCCCGTCAGGTTCACCGGGGTGGACGGTCCCGCCTGGGTAACGCGGCGGCGCACGTCCAGCGTGTCGTACATGGCTTTGACGCGGCCATAGGATGTGCCGCACAGCACCACGTCCCCCACCCGCAGCGTGCCGCGTTGGACGACCAGTTTGGCAATCACGCCCCGTCCCGCCTGCTGCTCGGCTTCCAAGCACACGCCGGTCGCCGTCCGGTCCGGATTCGCTCGATAGTCGTTCAAGTCGGCGGTCAAGAGGATGGTTTCCAGCAGATCATTCATGCCCGCTCCGGTCACGGCACTGGTGCGGATGACTTCCATGTCGCCGCCCCATTCGCTAGGCAACAAGTTCTGAGCCGTCAGCTGTTGCAGCACCCGTTCGGGGTTGGCACCGGGTACGTCCATCTTGTTCATGGCCACGATGATGGGAACGCCCGCCGCCCGCGCATGACTGATCGCCTCTTCGGTCTGCCGCATCACGCCGTCATCGGCCGCCACAACCAGGACCACGATGTCGGTCACGTTGGCGCCCCGAGCCCGCATCTCCGTAAACGCTTCATGGCCCGGCGTGTCGACAAAGGCGATCGCACGGTCGTTCTTGGTGATGCGATACGCGCGAATGTGCTGCGTGATGCCGCCGGTCTCGCCGGCCACAACGTTCGTGCCGATGATGGCGTCCAACAGCGAGGTCTTGCCGTGGTCCACGTGGCCCAGAAACGTAACGATCGGAGGCCGAGGTTGGAGCAACTCCGGGTCTTCTTCCGTAGCGTCCAATTCCTGGATAATCGATTCTTCCAGGGTGGGCGGCCGCCGAAACTCGACGTCCGTAATTCCCATTTCGGTGGCCAGCAGCTGTGCGATCTCGTTGTCCAACTGGGCGTTGATCGTCAAGTTGGCGGTGCCCATGCTCATGAGGAACTTGAGGACCTGTCCCGTTCCGACCCCCGTCGCCTCGGAAAAGCTGCGGACCGTGCAGGGCAGCATCAGGACGACGCTTTCCCGGCGCGGCGCGGCGGTGCTGGCACCGTGTCGGCGGATCAGTTTCTTGGGTCGCCGGACGGGAGTCGCCTCGCGATCCTCCTCGCCCTCCGGTGTATCCGTCCGGGCACGAGCCCGAACTTTTCTGGATTTCTGACGGTCCAGCCGTGCCGCCGCCAAGCCGGCCATGTTGCGGTCGACCTCTTCTTCCGCCGTCCCGGGACGGCGGCGTTTGGATCCCTTGCCGCCGAGCGGAGTTGCGACCGCTGGTGCCGCCTCCGGCTTGCCCGTCGGCTTGCGGTCCTTGTCCGTCGGCGCTGATCCCGGCTTCCGTTTTTCCTGAGTCTTGGCGAAATGGTCTTTGGTCAGTTGCTCCAACGGCGCCTTCTGGCCGGCACGGTGCCCGGCGATGGCGCTGGGAGTGAGCCGGATTTCCGGCTTCTGAGCTTTGATTTCCGCCTGCTTCGGCGCGGCCGGCGGCGACTTGGAAACCGGCACCTGGGCCAGCTTGATGATCGGCTGCCGCTTGCGTTTGATCGGCTTCGAAACGCCCCCCCCATCTTTCTTGTCGTCGCTGCGGAGATCGATAATCTTCGCTTGCTTCCTTTCCCCCCAACGACCCTCCCGCACCGGTTCGTCCCTGCCACCCACGTCCTCCGCAGTCGACTCTTCTGGGACTTCAGCCCCAACTGGTTCTACCTGCGACTCTGCCTCGAGAAGCTCCCCCTCAGATTCTTGCTCCAGAGGCTCCGCCGGAACAGCGTCGACCGGAGGCAGTTCGGCTATCGCGGGCGTCACGGATACGGAGGTGGTCGGTGCCGGTTCCGCCGCCTCAGGCACCGGCGTCTCGGTCACCGGCGTCTCCGTCACCTCGGGCTGCGGCTCGATTTCCTCCGTCCGCGACTCTTCCGCAGTCTTCGACACCTCGGGCTTCGCGGCTGGCCGCCGACCGGCGGTCTCCAGAACCTTGACCTTGCCGGGAGTAACCGGCGCAATGTAATCCTCGCGCCGATAAACATCGGGCGCAGCGCGCCTCGCTGGCGCACCAGCTCCTCCGGCCTCCGCTTTCTTGTCGCCGCCGCGCAAGAACGCTTTGACTTTGACGACTTCGTCGTCGGTGAGACTTGCCAGCGCAGACCCTTTGCCGGAGATGCCCGCCTTGCGGCAAACCTCCACCAACTCTTTGCTGTCGATATCTAAATCTTTGGCTAACGCGTAAATGCGCACGGCAACGTCGCCCTTTCCTCGCGAGGCAGCTGCACGGACTTCTCGGGAGAAAGCCGCCTCGCTCAGCACTGTCAATACTTAAATCATATCCGCGACCTCCTATGCTGGTCACGCGGAGTACCTGTAACACACCAGAACAACGATATTTTACCGCGACCTCCAACCTGTTGGCCAGGAAGGCTGCAGTGGTTGGTTCTTATGACTCGGTACGCCTCTTACAAGGGCGTCTTCTCGCCGGAATCTCCGTGAGTATCTGCCAACGGTTCGTCAGTCTCTACGTCCGACGGTTCGTCAGTCTCTACGTCCGACGGTTCGTCAGTCTCTACGTCCGACGGTTCGTCAGTCTCTACGTCCGACGGTTCGTCAGTCTCCGCGTCCGACGGTTCGTCAGTCTCTACGGCCGACGGTTCGCTCACTTCTACGGCAGACGCTTCATCAGCCTCCCCAGCCGACGGTTCGGCGGCTTCCAACTGGTCTTGCTGTTTCTGCCGCCGCCGCTCGTCCGATGCCGCGCGCTCGGCTTCCTCTGCCTTCCGTTCCGCCTGCTCGACCAGATGCTCCACCTGCTCCTCCGTCAGCCCACCCATTTGCATCAGGGCATCCGGTTCGATGACGGACAAGTCATCATAGGACAGATAGCCTTGCTCGACCAACCGGGTCGCCAATTCCTCGTCCATGCCTTCCAGCGACATGAACCCGGTACTGGCCCGGTCGATCTGTTCATCCAACTCGTCGGCGGTCATGATTTCAATGTCCCAGCCGCAGAGCTTGCTCGCCAAGCGGACGTTCTGACCGCGGCGGCCAATGGCCAACGATAGCTGGTCCTCCGGGACCAAGACGATCGCCCGCCCCAACATATCACACAACAGCACCTGATCGACCTTGGCGGGTTGCAAGGCATTGGGAATCAAGGCTTGCGGATCGTCGTTCCAGCGCACAATATCGATCCGCTCGCCCGCCAATTCGTCGACAATGTTCTTGATCCGATTCCCGCGGACGCCCACACAGGCCCCAACGCAATCGACTCGCTGGTCGGTGCTGCTGACGGCCACTTTGGTGCGATAGCCCGGTTCGCGAGCCAACGCGTTGATCCCGATCACGCCTTCGGCAATCTCCGGAATCTCCTGTTCGAAGAGCCTCCGCACCAAAACGGCCCGCGTTCGGCTTAGCACCACTTTGACTCGGCTTCCCTGCGGCTTGACTTCGTGAATCACCGCGCGAATCCGTTCGTTGGGATGATGGGCTTCGCCGGGAATCTGTTCGCTGCGCGGCAGAATGGCCTCGAGACTGCCCAGCGAGACGAGCGTCGCCCCGCCTTCGACGCGCTGGACGATACCGTTCACCATATCGTCGATCTGGCCGCTGAATTCCTGGACCAAGGAATCCCGCTCGGCTTCACGAATCTTCTGAATAATCACCTGTTTGGCCGTTTGCGCGCCAATTCGGCCGATCGTGTCGTCGTCCAACGGATTTCCGTTGACAACGGCTTGCATGATCCCGCTGGTTCGGTCGATCTGGACGACGATCTCCGATTCTTCGCCGAACTGTCGTCGCGCAGCCGATGCGAGTGCGGCTTCGATCGCCTGGAAGACGACCTCCGTGTCGATGTTCTTCTCGCGGTGAAGCGAGTCGACAATTCGCAACAACTCGTTCGGATTCATAATGTTATACGCTTTCCGCTGAACCGCTCGTGGCATTTCCGCCCATCCAAAGGCGGTTTGGCGACGATCGAAAACCTCTTAACACAGGCATTTGCTCTTTCGGTAGGTTCGAAAGAATACAGGTCACCCGCAAGTGTGTCAAGTTGCCGAAACAACGGTTAACAGGCTTACCGCCCGTTCGCGGCGTCTACACTGCGTCCGCGTAACCTTTCTGGGGATCGCTCGAACGAGGAAAAAAGAACCCGCAAACCCGACGACGGCGCGAGGCAATGCATCCAAGCGTGGGGCGGTCTATTCAGACCGGCGGCAACTCGCCGAAAACCAAACGGCCTGCGTTGATGGTGGCGACGACCTCGAATTCGCCGATGGTCGCCGATCGATCAGCGCCAGGCAGGCGGAAGATCGCCAAGTCGGCGAGCCTGCCGGGTTCGAGCCAAGAATTCGTGCGTCCTACGAGGGCTGCCGGCCGGATGCTGGCCATGTCCACCGCGGAAGCCAAGTTCTCATCGGTAAAACGCAGCACGTTGGCAATCCCGGCGGTAATCGGCAGCACGGCGCCTGCCAGCAGCTGCGGTTGGGCGACGACCGCCGTCCGCCCATTTTCGAACAGGTCGATCTCGCCCAAGCTGGGCACATTATAGCGGCCTGGCGGCAAGCTGGCTAAGGCAACCACGTCGCTGACCAGAATACACCGCGCCGGCGTTTTCGCTCGCACGAATGATTTGACGACCGCGGCCGGCAGGTGATGGCCGTCCACGATGAGGCTGGCGGTCAGGCGATCTTCCGCTAACTGGTCCCAAATATAATTCGGATGCCGGCGAATTTGGCCGTGGCTGCCGTTGCCCAGGTGGGTGCTGAGGCTCGCTCCCGCGTCGACCGCCGCACGAATCTGGTCGGCTTCCGCGTTGGTGTGACCTATCGCCACCACAACGCCCGTGGCCACAAGCCGGGCGATGAACGTTGCGGCACCGGGATATTCGGGCGACATCGTCAAGATGCGGATGCGGCCGTCCGCCGCATCCTGCAGGCGATGAAATTCGTCCCAGTCCGGCGGCCGGACGTGCCTCCGCGGGTGAGCGCCGCGAGGACCGTCTTCCGGAGAAATGTACGGACCTTCCAAGTGGATTCCTCGGACTCGCCGGGCCACGTCCGTGTCTTGTTCGCAGGCGCAAGCGACCACCGCCATCATGCGAGCCAGGGCCTCGAAGCTGTCGGTGGTGGCCGTCGGGCAATAGCCGGTGACTCCGAACCGATCCAGACTCCGGCTGATCTGCAGCACGTCTTCCAGCGTCAGTTCCGGGTCATTGAATGCCCGACCGCTGAAACCGTTTACTTGGAGGTCGGTCAGGCCGGGCGCGATCCAGGGCCGACGATCATCGACGATTCGGCTGTCAGTCGCCACGTCCGAAATCCGGCCATGGTCTAATGTGATCACGACCGGCGTCAGCGTATCGTATCTGCGTCCCAAAATCCGCATTGCAGCTGCTGTTTGCCCCCCGGTTAGCGCCGCAGCCTCGAAGCCGTGCTGGGAACAACCAAGATCAGCTGCTGAGGCTCATCAGCGGCCGTGTAAGGAGTCGCGTCGATCGCCGGGCGAAGCGGGCTGCTGCCCAGCCACTTGCGGGTCTCGACCCGCTGGCGAAGTTGTTCCCCGCGGGCCATAGCCCGTTCGCGAACCAGGTCGGACGGGCTGACATATCGTCCGCTGGGGCTCGGCATCGCATCGTGATAGGTTCGCGCGGCGGGAGCCGCGATGCTCGACGGCAACGGTGGCCGTACCGTCGCAGGCGGCGCCTGCCCATGTGCAACGTCCTCGGCAGGCTTGGCAAAGCGGTCACCGGGTATGCTGAGCGGCAGATCGGGCGCCGGCGGAGGAAGCACCTCTGCCATGCCGCCATCAGCCAACACCGGAGCGATTGGCGCCGACAGGGGCTGCTCGGGATCGACAGCCTGCGACGGCCCTTGGGCTACCGCTGCCGTTTCAACAGCCATTTCCTGCTCGATACCCTCCTCTGCCGGAGGGGAAATCGCGAATTCCGGCGGCAGGATCTCGGCTTCCACCGCAGGCTCCATCGGCTCCGGCGATTCCGTCGGTTCAGCGGCGGCTTCGGGCAACACTTCGCTTGCCGCCAGGAGCGGCGAATCGTCCGTCAGCGGCGAAGCTAGAGATTCATCGGGCGGCTCGGTGACGTTGGCGGAGCCTTGGAATCGCCCCGCCAGGTAGTAGCCTTCTGCCGAGCAGAACAATTCCAAGCCGGCCAACGAACCGACCTGCTTGTCCTCGCTGCCGGACGAAATCTTGTGGGCGGCTTGCTGGGCAAACAGGCCGGCACCCACTGCCATCGTGATGAATATCGCGTTCCAGGTTGATCCAATCATTGGGATTTCCGGCGTGCTTGGAGGATCGCGGCGGGAAGAAACAGCCGCCGCCATGATCTGGATTCGGCCCGCGATCCCGTTCAAGATTAGTCGCATCGCCCCGATTAACGGCTGAGCTGTCAAGCTGTCGGGATTAGCAAAGATGGGCGGCTGTTCGGGAGCTATCCAATCAGCGGCGGGGCTTCGATCAGCTCGCGATACCTCCGCGTTCCCCCTCGAACGACGAGCACGTAAACCATGTCGCCGCGGCGCCACACCCCTAACGTCAAACCCCCCGTCGCTGAGTAGGCGTTCCAGGGAGGAATCTCGGGAAGCGTCGAACCGCGAACTCGAGACCGCATGCAAAACACCAGGGCCAGATCACCTCCGCGCGAAGCGAGGTCATAGACCACGGTTTGCGAGTCATAGGGCGTGGTGATCGAACACCAGCGTTGGGGACTGGCACGAACCACGCGGTCCAGCGGACGATCGCGCAATTGCTCGGCCTGCAAATCTGTTTTCCATCCCTGCCGTACCACCGCATCCGTCCACGCCAGAACCTCGCCGGGCAAACGATCGTCCGGCCTGGGCTCCCCAGCGCCGAAATACGGGATCAAAAGGAACCCGACCAGGGCGGCAACTGCCGTGAGACTGCCCGCCACGATCGTCCAGACGCGGCGCCGCTTTCGCCGCAGAGGCTCGTTGCGATACGTCTCGAGTCGATGGATATCAGGACCCGACGATCGCGTTTGCGCCGGCGTGTCAGGTTCGGGGCTAGTTGAGTCGGGGCTTAACAGTTCACTGGCCGCCGACCGCATGTTCGTGGGCGGCCGGATGTCCACCGATTCGATGGCAGCTAACAAGCGATTCTCAAGCCCGTCCGGCACGGGGACATCACGAAACATGCCTGTGACCACGGCGTCGAACCGCTGACTACGTTCGAATCGGCGACGGACTTCTGGATCGCTCCGAATCGCCTCGGCCAAAGCCGCCATTTCGGGCTGCCGCAAGTCCTCGCCACCGGGACGACAGACGTCCATCGCTTGTTGGATTTCTCGATCGGTCATGATGTGATGCCTCGCAGTCCCTCCTGGACATGGGCCTCCTGAACATGGGCCTCCTGAATATGGGCCTCCTGAATATGGGGCGTTTCTAACAAGCAGGCGCGCAAACGGCCTTTGGCTCGTGTCAGCCGGCTCATCACCGTTCCGATGGGGATCTGCAGCTGCTCGGCTATCTCCTTATACGAATGCTGCTCGAAATAAAACATGACCACCACCAGTTTGAACTCGTCCGGCAACGAGTTGATCGCCGCCTGAATCGCCTCTTTGTCGACCGTTTCCTCGATCGGCGAGTCCGGAATGCTGTCGACGTCCAGTTCGATACTGGTCGCCGAAAGCGGTACGGATTTGCCTTGGGCCTTGAGGTAACAGCTTCGTAAAATCGTAAACAGCCAGCTCACCACACGCTGAGGCTGGCGAATTTGGTGCAATCGCTGTTGGGCGATTAGAAACGTTTGTTGCGTCAAATCCTCGGCATCCACTTCTCTTCCGGCCAGCCGATATGCATAGCGGTACACGTCCCCGTGGTGTTGCTGGACCAGGGTCCGAATGTCTAGTGGCTGTATATCTGGCGTTTGTATATCTGGCATACCAGCGGCTGGCGACGACGGCGCAGCCGAGGCGTTCCTGTCGTCAGTATCCGCCGCAATTTCTGCAGTCATCGGAACCCTACCTGGTTATAGATCCTCTGTGAAGCTGTATTATTCCCCAATTCCACCGGAAATTACCAGGGGCGATGCGATTCGCGGTTTTTTTTTGCCCTACGGGAATAAAACCACTTCGGCGAGGATCTATAGAGCGAGGACAAATGCGTAATACGCGGCTGTGTAAGCCGCGACGACGAAAGCTGTTTTTTTCTTGAGAGGGTGGTTCGATGAAGAGTCTGAGTTTGCTGCTGGCGGTTTTGGTTGTTGGTCTCTTTGCCGTGGGATGCGAGAAGTCCACTGCACCGACGGGCGGCGACGCGCCCTACACGGCACCGGATAGCGATGTGACTTCGCCGGACGCGACGCCCGAAGTCGAAACTCCGGCCGAAACGGCTCCGGTGGAGGCACCCGCTGAGATGTCTCCGGCTCCGGACGCTCCTGCCGTCGAAGCGCCTGCCGTCGAAGCTCCTGCCGAGCCGGCTCCTGCGGTAGAAGCTCCCGCACCGAAGCCGGAATAACCGGCCTGACGTCTCGCAGATATCAGGGGGGGAAGGCTTCATGCCTTCCCTTCTCGTTTTCTTGCATCGTGTGACTGCGTTCGACACTGTTGGCAAGCAAGCATTGCCACAAAACCGAACGTGGTTCGGCTTACTTGTCAGCCGTGTTTTGTACCGTTCAACGCGGTTTCACGCGTACCGGCCGAACTCGTGAGCCGCGACGATCATCGCCGTAAAGTTGCCCGCGTTGCAGCTGGAATGGATACTGTTGGACGAGGACAGCATATAACCGCCGCCGGCCGCGGCGTCGGCGATCGCCTGACGGACCGCGTCGCGAACTTGTTCCACGGTGCCGTGGGGCAACAGGTGTGCGCAGTCGATATTGCCGACCAGGCACACGCGGTCACCAACCAATTCCTTGACGCGCCGCAGTTCCATGCCCGCCACCGGCTCGATCGGATTCAATCCGTCCGGTCCGGCCGAGACAATCATGTCCAATAACGGATACAGGTTGCCGTCGGAGTGCTTGATGCAAAACGCACCTTCTTCATGGATCATGTCGATCATCTTCCGCAGCCGAGGCAGCAGAAAGGTCGCAAACACGGCGGGACTCATCATCGGCCCGTGATTTCCCGCATAGTCGTCGCCCAGGATGATCACCTCGGCGCCGGCGCGAATCGCCCGGCGGACGATCCGCAGGTTGCACTCCAGCACCTTGTCCAACACGATTTCGGCCAGTTCCGGCTCGGCCAAGAAGTCCATCAGCAGGTTGTCGATGCCCATCAGGTAAGCCGACCACATGAAAGCCGCCCGGTGATGAAACAAGATCGCGCGGCGGCCTTTGTAGCGGCGGACCAGATCGGGCAGTTTGCCCAATCGGTCGGGATGGTCCGGATCGGGCGGCGCATAGGCTCGAGCGTCGGCCAAGGTTCGGATCGGGCCGCGGATCGGATGCGCGACGACTTCGGTATTCGCCATGTACGTCACGCCCCACTCGTCGTCGTACGATCCATCGGCATGCTCGCACGTGCGGGCGAAATACGCACCGCAGCCGACGCCGTCCAACCCCAACCGATCCAGACAGTCGGCCACATCTAGACAGTCCGGCAAAGCGGCGCGAGCCACCTTTTCATCCACGACGAACTCGATGACCGGCACCCGGTCGGGCTGTTGGCGGCGGAGCGCGGTGAAGACGCGATCGACGGAATTCATAGGAATCTCACTGGTCGTAGTTGCCGATCGCTTCGGACGTACGGATCGCTCGGCGGTAAACCCGAACCGATTCAACGGCACCCGGAACGTTCGGTCCGATCCGCAATGTCGCATCGCCGCTGGGCCCGCGAAAGTGAGGGTTGAACCGGCCCCAACCGAACTGCCGCGCATCGCCGCCGTCGCACAGCCGCCCGTCAACCACAAAACTGATGATCTTGGGCCCGCCATCGACAATGACGACGACATGGTGTTTCTGACCGGCCTGGAGCCGGCCGGGATCGCAACTCCAGCGACTTTCGCTCCGCCCGTCATTTAGGACGATTTCTACCGTGCCGCCGGAGGCAGTTTGCAGGCAGAATCCCTTGCCATCGGGCGTCCGATTGTCCAACAGGATTTGATTTGCGTCCAGCGAATCCAGTTGCAGCCACAATTCCAAGGAAAATCCCTGCCGCAGATCCTTCGTGCCATAGTCCGCCCGCGAGGTGTCGCGGGCGGTGAACGCCGGCAAGGTGGGAAGCGCGACTTGAGCCGGCATCGGCTGGCCGTCCGCGGGCAGCGCCAGTACGACGCCCTCGGTCGCGGGACGCGGATCTGCCAGCTGACCCCATAATCCCTCCAGCAACGTCGGATCGATTTCATGCAGCCGCGCCACGTCCTTTTGCGTTTCGGTGAAAAAATACTTGCCATCTTCTTCGACCAGATCCGGATAACTCATGCGGAGGAACGGGTCGTCGTCGTACAACAAGATTTCCGGCTGCGACCAGCGGATCACCTTGCCCTCCGGACTGTCCGCCTCGACGCCGCCGCACAACCAGACCGGATTGCGATCATCGTAGGCAATGTTCGGCCGCTGGGGATGCTCGCTGATGAACCGCCCGCCGTGATGGTGGAACCAATACAGGTACTTTCCGTTCTCGCATTTCCACACGAAATTCGCAGCTCGCGGATGCTTCATCCGGCGGCCGTCCGCAAAGGTCTTATACTGCGGCGTGGTCCAGGTGTGCCCGCCGTCGCGGCTGTACGCAAACGCCGGATGGCCGTCGATCGTGCGCCAGACGCAATAGAACGAGCCGTCGCTCAGGACCGCATAGCTCTGCTCTTCGGCAATCGGTCCGCCGCCCGGCGGCGTGCGCAGCCCGAAATCGCCGTCAGGCAGTGTCTCCCAAGTGATCTTGGCCGGGTCGCGTTCGGTGAGCAGGTTCTGGCTTTTCAAAAGGACGCCTTCGCTGCGCGTAAAGAAGCCCGCGCCGATGCCGCCCACTTTGTGCAGCGAGACGAACGCCGCCCCGGCATGCATGAATGGCTTGCCGACGTTCCAGAAATAGCGAATCTTGCCTTGAAACGGATTCTGCCGGTCGATGTCCATCTCGCGTGAAGGGATCGGATAACGCTCGGACGACCAGGTTCGCCCGCCGTCGTCGCTGTACTTGAACACGTAGTAGCCCAAGGAATCCACACGTTTGCAGACGCCCGGCGGCAGATTGGGACCTCGGTCGAGCGGAATTTCGCGGACGTTGTCCGTATTGTGGTTGTAGAACACGTACACCCGCCCGCCGGGAACTTTCAACAACACGGCATAGGATGTCTCGGGGCCGTCGAGCGGCTCGACGAACACCAACTCGGACCACGTGCGCCCCTGATCCGTGCTCCGCAGCGTCGCCACGTTCTGGCCGGGGGCGCCTTCGTGACCGGTACCCGTGGTCAGCGCGCACAGCCACGCGCCGTCGTCCGTCCGGACGATGAACGGCTGGTCGGCATACGAAAGCGTCGGGATCTCCCGGCCGGTGCGAATGTCTCGCATATCGAGGGGATGCGGTGCAGCGCCCAACAACACAGCGCAGAAAATCCAACCCGTCATCGGCAATGCTCCTTTCGTATGAGGGGGAAAAGCCAAGACTCCCACACATGTTCACGACCTGGGTGCTTAGTCTAGCGGCCTGCACGGGCCTCGCAATCCCCAAGGAGCCAATTCCTGTGGAGCCCAATACCTGCCGGGCGATTCCCGTCGCCAATCGGCGGCTCGGCGGGGCGGGACCTTGCCGAAAATCGCCGGGCACGGGAGAATGAGAGCCGTGTTGCCCCAGAATTCCGTGCCTGCCGAAAGACCAACGCATGACGATCGAGCCCGCGTGTGACGACTACCTGCACCAAGTCCCGTCCGATCGGACGTCGCAGACGGACGACGAGCGAATCGCCGAGATCGTTCCTTTGCCGCCGCCGGCCCACCTGATCCGTTTTTTTCCGATCCAAGGGACGGCAATCGAGGAGTTGATCTCCCGGACGCGTGACCGAGTCAAGCAGATCTTGCGGGGCCAATCCGATCGGCTGCTGGTGATCATCGGCCCCTGTTCGATCCACAATCCGGACGCGGCAGAGGAGTACGCCGGCCGCTTGGCGGAAGTCCGCAAGCGGCTGGACGCAGAGTTGGAAATCGTGATGCGGGTATATTTCGAGAAGCCCCGCACCACGGTCGGCTGGAAGGGCCTGATCAACGATCCTTACCTGGACGGCACGTTCCGCATCAACGAGGGCCTGCGGATCGCCCGCGACCTGCTGCTCCGCATCCACCGCTTGGGCGTGCCCGCCGGCTCGGAGTTTCTGGACACCATTTCGCCGCAGTACATCGGGGACTTGATCAGCTGGGGCGCGATCGGCGCGCGGACCACCGAATCGCAGGTTCATCGCGAGTTGGCGTCCGGCCTGTCGTCGCCGATCGGTTTCAAGAACGGCACGGACGGCGACGTCAAGATCGCCTTGGACGCCATCATTGCCGCCGCGCAACAGCATAATTTCCTATCGGTCCACAAGAACGGCCAAGTGGCCATCGTCCGCACGCGCGGGAACCACGATTGTCACCTGATCCTGCGCGGCGGCCAGATGCCCAACTATGACGAGGCCAGCATCGCGGCGGCATGTACCGCGTTGACGGCGGCCCGTCTGCCACCGCGGCTGATGATCGATTGTTCGCACGCCAACAGCAACAAGCAATACCGCCGTCAGTTGTCAGTCGCCGAGTCGGTCGGAGGACAAGTCGGACAAGGTGACCCGCGGATCATTGGCTTGATGGTCGAATCGCACCTCCAGGAGGGAAGGCAAGACCTCGTGCCGGGCCAACCGCTGATCTTCGGTTGCAGCATCACCGACGCTTGCTTGGGCTGGGACGATTCGGAATCCCTGCTCGAATTACTGGCCGAACAAGTCCGCCGTCGCCGAAGCCTGCGTCCTGCCGGCTGACGACGCCGACCGGGCGGGGAGCGGCAAACGGCCGTTTCCTCGGGAACGTCGAAATTTCAGCGCCGGGGCTTGGCGAGCCACTCTGATCGCCGCTCCCGTTCGGCAACGCGGTTTTGGCGCGCCAATCGGCCGAATGCGAGGAATCCGAACAGCAGCCAGAACACGGTCACGGCGGCGGTGATGCCCAGCACGGTGCGGGCTCCTAGAGCGATGATCAATCCGATCGAGGCCCCGGTGAATAACCCGCCCCCGACGATCGGCTCGAACAGCATCTGCTTGTAACCAAAGCTTTCCAGCGCCCCGGATTTGTTCGTCGGGTCGGAGACCCGCATCAGCAGCAAGCCGGTGACGGTCACGCCCATGGACTGGCCAAAGTCGCCGATACTCCGCTCGAACCACGCCGTGGGAATGATCCGGGGCGCGATCACGATCGCGACGAACAGGTTCCAGGCGGTCCCCGTCAAGGCCAGCAACAGGAACGGCACAAAGTTGTCGCCGATCGCCCGCAGCGATAGCGTGCCCAGTGCCGCGACGATGGTGAAGTCCAGTGCCGCACCGCTGATGCGACTCATCAGCCGATGGCTGATCAAGTGGCTCTTGCCCATTCGGTCGAAGACGACCTGGATCAGGACTCCGCCGATCATGGCCATCGGAAATAGGGGCACATGGGTGAACACGCGCGTCGCGTTGCCTTGCGCGTCCGGCGCGCCCCAAGTCATGGCCTCGATTCCACGCAGACCGGCCAGGATCAGCCAACCGATGCCGATCGCCACGGCCACCAGGCCCAGGTGCAGCGAGAGCGGATCGGTGGGCTGGCTTTCCCGCTCCTTGTCGCGGATCAGCTCGCGAATTTCTGCCTCCGTGACGTCCTCGGAGTACAGCTTGACGTCGGCCAGCGATTCGGTGTCTGCGCCGGGCTGAATCACGCCGCGGCGGACGGCGATGTTGATCAGGATCGTCCCGAGCAGCACTCCACCGACCAGGCCCACGGTCGCCAAGCCCAAGGCGAGGTCCTGGCCGGCGGGCCAGCCGGCCTCGTGAAACGCCTGGCCCATGCCCGCCGCCGTGCCGTGCCCGCCTTCGAATGCGATCTCGATCAAGGCTCCGGCGATTTCCGGCAGACCGAAACCAGGGGCCAGCACCAGGATCGCCAGCAGCAAACCGACCACATACTGGCCCCACGCCATCGTCTGCCCAAAGCAGATCTGCGGCCCGGCGGTGTACCAGATCGTCTTCAATCCCGGAATCGGCTTGCCCATCAGCAAGGCGGCAAAGACGACGCTGATCAGCAGCCCCGGCAGGGAACTCCAAATCGCCGGCGTCTGGGCTGGAAACAACCCGTGCTGCAGCCAAGTGCCCTCGCCCACCAACCGCGAGGCGGCCGCGCCCAGAACCTGGGGGCCCAGCAGCAGCGCCAAACCGCCGGCGATCAGCGAACTCGGCAGAAACAGCGCACGAAACCATCGGACGTTCTGCCGAATCAAGCGGCTGACGACCAGCAGGATCCCCAAGATCACCGCCGCCCAGAATGCATCTTGCATCGACATGACCAGCGTGTCCTTTCGTGTTCCCCGCCGCGACGGGCTCTTCTCACTTCGGCAGGAACTCTTTCACGTCCCGTCCGTCCAGCAGCCACGCCAGGTTAAAGCGGGCCATCGTCGCGCCGCTGCTCTCGAACAGCAGATAGATCCAGCCCTCGCTCGGGGTGCCCGGGCGCCCGGCGTCCAGCGACGAGTAGGCGAAACTGCCTTCGGTCACCAGGCGTTTGACCGGCCAGGTCTTGCCGCCGTCGAAACTCGCCCAAACCATGCCCCGTTTGCGGCCCTCCGGTGAATCGATATTGCTGAAGATCAAAATGTCATGGTCTTTGACCGGCAACCGGACCAGCCCGGCCATCAAGCCATAGTCCCTGTCCTGGTCGCCGTCGGGAAGCTCGTCGCTGACCGCCAGATCCTCCCACGTCGCGCCGCCGTCCGTGCTCCACGCGATATGCCGACGCCGCGGATTCAGACCGTCCGTCGACAAGTGCCGGCGGGAATTGTAATAGATCCGCCCGTCGGAAAGCTCCGCCAGTGTCGCCTCTCCCGTCCCCATCGCCGGAAACGGGGCGCTCGTTCGCCACATCTTGCCGCCGTCGTCGCTGTAGATTGCGTTGGTGTAATGGTTCGGCCATGCGGCGCGTTGATTCCCGCCGGCATACGAACGCGTGGGCCGCAACAGCCGCCCGGCGTGCGGACCGTGCCGCAACGTGATCCCGTGTTCGTTCATGTGCATCGAAGGCGTGTTGCCGTTGACGTCGGGAGCGATCGTCACGTCTTCCGCGGTCCAACTCCGGCCTTGATCCTTGCTGCGATACACGGTCAGCGGGGCCGGCGGGTGACCGGCTTCGACGAAGACCAGGATCTCGCCCGTTCGTTCGTCCACCACCGCGCCGCCGCCCTGGAAGCCGGGATCGGCTACGGTGATTTCCGGCCCCCACGTGACGCCGCCATCCTCGCTGCGGCGAACTCTGTAACTCTTGTTTCCCCATGCCGCCAGGACCGTCCCGTCGACGGCCACGATCACGTTCGGAAATCGTTCGCCGGTATAGATCTGTTGTGTCTCGAACCGCGATTCGTCCAAAAACGGGGCCAAGCTCCCCTCGGCGGCCGTGTCGGCAGCCGTCACCGGCCCGGCCGCTTGCGGCGAATCGGCTCGAGCCATCTCCGCCGCGAAAGCAATCGCGGTCACAAGTACCAGGGTTCGCGTTCCAATCGAAATGGCGGCGTTACTCATGGCCGTACTCCTGTACGAGAGTGTTTGGTCACAAATCTGAACAATCGGTAGTGCGTGGATTGTGTATCGCGGCCGCGGCAGGCCGCAAGCCCCCGTTTCGGCGCGGGGGGGCGGTTGCAAGTCCGGGACGGCGGGGATTATACTGCCCGCGGTCGAAAACAGTCCCGCACACGGAGCCCAGCACATGCAGACGAAATCTCACGAACTGACGCGGCGCGAGTTGATTCGGCGGTCGATCGTTACGGGGGCGGCGGTGGGCGTCCCCTGGTTTGTTTCGGGCCGTGCCTGCGGCTTGGCCGGCGCGGCGGCGGCTTCGGAGCGAATTACGTTGGGTGTGATCGGCATCGGCCCGCGGGTGACGTACAATCTGCGCGGCATTCTTCCGCAGGCGGACGTCCAGTGCGTTGCGATTGCCGATGTTCAAGCCAGCCGGCGCGAAGCGGGCAAGAAACTGGTCGACGACCATTACGGCAACCAGGATTGCGTCTTGTACCGCGATTTCCGCGAGCTGCTGGCACGGCCGGATATCGACGCCGTACTGATCGGGACCGGCGACCGCTGGCACGCGCTGGCGTCGATGCTGGCGGCCAAGGCCGGCAAAGATATCTATAGCGAGAAGCCGTGCGGTCTGACGATCGGACTGTGCCAAGCGCTGGACGACACGATCCGGGAGACAAAACGGGTCTTTCAAGCCGGCACACAGCGCCGTAGCGTCGCCAACTTTCAGGCGGCGATCCGCTTGGCGAAAAGCGGCAAGTTGGGAAAAATTCACACGCTGTTCGCGTCGGTATATACCCCATCGATCGAGACAGCGTGGTTGCCGGGCGAGCCGACCCCGCCGCGGGACGTCGTCGATTGGGACCTGTGGCTCGGCCCCGCTCCGTGGCGGCCTTACAACCGGGCTTACGTCGCCGGCGGATGGCGGGGCCAATGGGATTTCGATTCCGGCGCCCGGTTGCTGGATTGGGGTGCCCACACCGTGGACTTGTGCCAGTGGGCCAACGGAGCCGATGACACCATGCCCGTCGCGTACGAGCCCGGGGAGAACACGATCACCGCGCAATATGCCAACGGCGTCAAGCTGGTGTTGGACTGTCTGAAGACCCCCTTCGGCGAACGGCCCGGATGGGTCCAAGCATTGGGGACCTGTCCCGTGCGATTTGTCGGTGACGAGGGCTGGGTCGAGACCGGCGACGGCGGCGGGATCGAAGTCCATCCAGCGTCGCTCAAAGCGGAACTGAAGGACGCGACCGGCAAGCGCGAAAGCGGCCTGGATGTCGCCGCGCATTCCCGCAATTTTTTCGATTGCATCAAGTCGCGCGGCCAAACGGCGGCCAACTCGCGTGTCATGCGGCATTCGCACATCGCTTGTCATGCCGCCGCGCTATCTTGGATTTTGAAACGCAAGCTCGAGTTCGATCCGGTCAAGGAAGAGTTCATCGGCGACGACGAGGCCAACGGCCTCCGCCACCGTCCCGCGCGGCGGCCTTGGGCGCTGTAGATCTTAGAATTTGAGGAGGGGCTTCTCCGGGTAATGGCCTTTCCGGCCACGAACCGGAGTGGCCAGCCGGCCTTCGTCGAAAGCATCGGACCCCAGCATTTTCCACCGCATGCTCCCCGAAGCGTCGGTGAGGGCAAGTTGCTGAGTTTCCGGATCATGCTGGATCGTCATGTGGATGTCATAGACCACATGCGCCACGAACGGAACTTGGATTTCATCGTGAAAGTGAAGATCCAGCGCTTCGCCTGCCTCCAGCTTCGTTAGTGAAATCGGCGTCTTCCCTTCCGATTCATTGACGATCCCGACGGCCCGCACCCACAGCGTATCGGGATCGTCTTCGTCGCGCCGAAAGCGAATGGCCTCGAACCGAATTTCCACCCCCCGTTCGTTCGGCGTGCCGCGCAGGGTATTGATCGCCAAGGCGGTAACCTTCTGATCTTCGCCCGCGAAGATAAAGAACGTGGGAATTCCGCCTTGCTCGTCCAGCAGCACAAAGGTCACTTGGCGCGTCTGTTCTGCAAACAGCGGCTCGTTCGGTTCCGGCTGGGCCAGGATGGGCGTCGGAGGAGTTGTGTCGACGGGCCGCGTCGCCCGCCACACGAGGGCGCACCCGCCGACGACTAGGAGGAAGGCTGCCAGGATCAGGGTTCGGCGACAGCCCCATCGCGCTCTGGACGTTGTACTGGACGTTGTGCTCATGGTTCTATCGTTCTTTCAAGACCAATCAGGCAATCTGGCGCGCCATGCGGGCGTGCTGAAAAAAGGGACAGGCACAATACTGTTCGGCACGCTTCTTGCTTGGGCAGGCATCCTCGCCGCTCGCCGGCGAGTGGTTTAGGTTACGTGGCCACGAACAAGCGTCCACCTCGAACGACCGTGATCCCCGACGCTTGCCGTCGGGAGATTCAGGATAGATGGCTGACATCGTGATACCGCCAATTTGCCTGACGCACTCGCCGGCGAGCGGCGAGGATCAAAGGGTGCTCTCTGAGAGTTGCCCTTGTGGCCCGTTTTCCTCAATGGCTCGACCCAAACACGTACAGTTTATGGCTGCAACGGGCGATTGTCAAAACGGCGTTATTCGACCCTCAGTGTCAGACTCTCCGAGTGGCTGTTGAATTCGGGAGCGTACATGCACTGGATCTGGGCGATGCCGGTTTGGTATTGGCCCTTGTGCTGGACGCGGACGGAGTACTCGAACACGTACACGCCTTTGGGCAGATAGTCGATGAAAAAGTGACTGGCCGTGTCGCGAGTCGTTTCGTAGTAGGCTAGTCCGTCCTGGTACTTGTAACGCGATAACACGTTCACGGGCTCGGTGCCGCTGCCGCGGTAGTCTTTGAGGTGAACGTATTCCATGTCGCGATCTACCCGGACGACGACGCGCGTCACCAGCTCGTCGCCGACGTGGACGGGGCCGGCAACGCCTTCCAGGACCGGGCCGCTGTCGGTTTGCCTCTTGGTAAATAACTGCTTCTGCAGCTTCAGGGGCGTGCCGTCATACGGCGTCACCTTGCCCATGTCCTCCAGGTACTGCCAATGGACGCTGCCCCAGGCGACGCCGGCGTCCGCTTTCTTGACCGTAATCTCGCCCATCGGAGGCTTGATCTCGCCGGCAGCGAATCGCTTTTCATAGAAGCCCGTACCGGCTTCGACGTCCTCCGGCTCAATCGCCGCGCCGCTCAAGGTGACCTGGACCAACTCGGTGGACGTCAGCAGATCCGTGCCGCGCAGCAGCAAACCGTACACGGCATCCGCCGTGGCCTTGGTGGTTTTCCAATCCTGGGTCTGTTTCTGTTTCAGCAGCCACACTTTGCAGTCCTCGACCGCCGCAGCGTCATCCATCACCTCATCGAACGCTTCGATCATCATGGCCTGCGTCTCGATCGGCGCGCGATACCACCACCAGGACAGTTCCAACTCGCGCCAGAACATGCCCAACTCGTCGTCGCTGACCGAACGCTCGCGGATCGACCGCATGATGGCTTGCGGAGTATCGCGGTCGCCAAATCGTTTCAACGCAATGGCCAGATGCGCTTGCGACTGGCGGTTGGCCAGATCCAGCCAGTAACGGCGAGCCTGACCCAGAAAGTAATCGACGGCTTCGCGCTGTGCTGCTTCGATCGGCTGGTCTTCCAGGAAGAAGCTGCGGCCGTACAGGTACAGGGCGACCGTGGCCGAGAGCTGGTTCTTGTCCTTGTCGCCGCGTTTGACGATCTGGCGGTACATTTCGTCGATCCAGGCGTCCAAACGGCTCAGCGAGCGGACTGCGGGCGACACGTCCAAGTCCGCCCCCAGATGCCGCAAGCGGCCGAAACCGGTGGTGATGTACAGCGTGATGTACTCGTTGGCCGGTCCGCCGGGGAACCAGGGCCACGCGCCGTCATCCCGCTGCTGCTCGGCCAGCTTTCGCAACAGCCGCGACGTTTCATCGTTCAGCCGGTTGTCGTCGAACAGAATGCCCACGTTGCGGCGCGCTTGACTTTCCCCTTTCGCCTCGCGTACCCAGGGCGTTTCTTCCAACATCACGGCTTTCAAGTCTTCGTTCTTTTCCAGCGGACTGTCCAGGGCCGGCGTGCCTTTCCACTGGTCAAAAACGCGACGGATCTTGGGATCGGAGTTGGCGATGTGTCGAGCCAGCGTGTTGGCGTACAAGCGATTGAACGTCTGCTCGGTGCACTCGTAGGGGAACTCCATCAAGTACGGCAGCGACATCACCGCGTACCAAGCGGGCTGGGAGACCATCTGGACGGTCAGCGATTGATGCCGCAGCGTGTCGGAGTCACCGGAGGCCAGCAGTCGCGAGAACTCGAATTTCTTCGTCTGCGGGCCGCGGATCGGTAGCGGCAGCGATTCGGTGACAAGCACGCGCCGGGACAGCACGGGCAAGTAGCCTTCTTCGCCATCGGACAGTTCGCCGGTGGAACCGACGGTCTTATAGGTCAGGTACCCCATACCGTCGGGCACCGTCAGCAGCCACGACACGCTGTGGGATTGCTGCGCCGGGATATCGAACTTCTGATCGGTCTGGCGATTGCCCAGCAGCGCGTCGGCCTTGTCGCCGGTCCGCGCATCGGCCAGCGTCAGTCGCACGCTGCCGGTCTGGCGGGCCGGCGATTGGTTGCTGAGTTTGACCGTGAACTCGAGCGTATCGCCTTCGCGGAGGAACCGCGGCGGATTCGGCTGGACCATCAAGTCCTTGGCCGTCACGGCGCTGTCTTGCAGCAAACCGCCGCGCAGTTGCCGGTCGTGGGCAAAGCCCAGGAACTTCCACTGGGTGAGCGCCTCGGGCATGGTGAATTCGAGGCGGACTTCGCCGTTTTCGCCGGCGATCAGGTGGGGAAAGAAAAAGGCCGTTTCGTTCAGATTCGTGCGAGCGGCGACTTGGCTCAAGTCCGGTCCGGGTCGCTTCGCCGGCGCGGACGGGCCGCCGTCGTGCGCTTCGCCCCCTTGCGGATCGCCCGGGGGCGCGGATTCGGCCTCAGCCATCATCACATTCATTGGGGCCGCGGGCATCGGCGCGGCGGCGTCCATCATCATGGCACCGGCCTCCGGCGCTCCGCCCATCGCGAAGAGTTTCGTGTCGCCCGTGGGCGAGAATACGTATCCCCAGAGATTGACCGTCAGATCGGCAGGCAGCGCGCGGTATGCCCATGCGACGTCCTTGGTGGGCACGGGCCAGTGCCCACGAATGTGCTGCAACCCGCGGAGCGAATTCTCGAATGCCGAATTCAAGTTCGACGTGTCCTGACGAAACACGCCGAACCCGGACGCCCAATCGTGCGGCAGGTAGGCGTCCAACGACTGGTCGTACAAGGCGGCGACCAGTTCGGCGATACCTTTCGACATGGACGCGTCACTCCGTGAATCGGTTATCCCGTCCCGGACTGACGAGGCTGCCTTGGACTTCTCGTCAGCGACGGGCGGGGCTTCTTTTTTTGCCGGTTCGACGACCAGCGTCCAGGTTTCTTTCTGGCCGGGCTGCAGTTTGGAGACGAAATGCTCCCAGCGGAGTTTGAATTCCTTGTTCGTCCACGGCACGGCGATAAGGTGAGATTCCAAATACGCTCGGTTCTCGCGGACCATGGTCACGCGAACCGTGAATCCGCCGCGCATGGCTTCGGAGACGCGTTGCGTAATCGCGACCTGAGTATCGGCCGGGTCAGTCCAGTAGCTTTGCACCAGCTTGCGACGGTGCTCGATTTCGATGAACGCGCGGCCGCGGTCATAGCCGGTGCCCCAGAGGGCGGTAAACTCCTCGCCCGGCTCGAGCGACCAACGAGGCGCGGCGAACATCTGCGGCACTTTGATCGCCAACGCTTTGGCCTTCGGGTCCAGAACCTGCAGCGGCAGTTCGGCCGTCACCCGCTTGCCGAACCGATCCTGCGTTTCCAGCACCGCGCGATATGCACCCACCGGCAGGTCGAACGAATAGCTGACGTTGCCGGCCGCGTCGGTCGTGAACCCGCGTTCGGCGACAATGTCGCCCAGGGGCCACGCGTTGGGATTGGATAGGTCCGGCGCCGGCGCCACTGCCTGGTTCCGGCCCATGTACGGCGCGTGACCGCCGGACAGCGGTGCACGCTGTACCCGCTCCGGTTGTTTGAGCCGATATAGCTTCAGCGAACCTTCGGCCTGCTGGTCTTCGCCGTCCAGCGTCGTGGTGCGGACGGTAACTTCCACGGGTTTCCCGGAGATCTGCCAGTCGGATGCGGACAGCGTGGCCTGCAGCGCGGTATATCCCACGTTGACCGTGCGCTCGTCCGAGCGGGTTTCTCCGGCCGTGTCCGTAACATCGGCGTAAATGGTGTACTGGAACGTCGGCTCGTCTTTCTCCGGCACAGACGGATCGGGTTTGGCGGTGAACTCGATGGAAAACCCGCCGTCGGCGGCCGTGATTCCGGTGCCGCGCGCGATCTCTTGGCTGGATTCCGGCTGCGGCGGCAGCCACCACATCCGCCAGTACCACCACGGCGGATAGCGAACCTCGCGGACGACGCGCCAGCGGACGTTCGCCCCGTCGATTGCCGCGCCGGTATACGCCGTCGCTTTTCCCTGCAACGAAACCGCGGCGTTCAATTTGGCGGCCGCTTTCGGAGCGTCCAGCGCGACCTGAAACTTGGGCCGCTTGTACTCTTCAACGTTCACGGCGGTCTGGCCGGGTGCGTCGCCGTCCGTGCGGATCACCATCCGGCCCAGCAGCCGATCGCGAGGCGCAGTGAAGCTGCCGCTGAACGATCCGAAGTCGTTGGTGCGGTGCTGTTGCCGGGCGATCTCCTCGCCGTTGACGTCCTGGAACACGGCCGTCACATCGTGCTTGGCCAGCACCTCGTATCGATCGGCTTCGGTTTCCACCCGGACGGCGATGCCTTTGTACTGAATCGTCTGGCCGGGGCGGTACAGCGAGCGGTCGGTAAAGAAGAACGTCCGCTGATACGGCTGGTCGCGCGTGTCGTGGCCATAGGTCGAGTAGTTTTCGCCTGTCGCCAGCTGTTGATCCTCGTGCCGCGCCAGAATCAGGTAATTACGATGCTCGGTGGCGACGACGCGGAACAGCCCATCGCCGTCCGTTTTGACGCTCTTCGACGCGATCCTCCGGTTCCGGTCTCCCATGATCCAAACACGAACTTCGGCCTCCGCGATCGGCTGGCCCGACGCTGCGTCCAGCACAAACCCTTCCAGCGTGTTATCGCCCCAGCGGCTGCGCATCACCAGCGCCAAGCGGCTGACCCAGAAGGGCGTATAGCTGACCTGGTTGTTCCGCTCGCCGAACTTCGGATCGTGGCTCGCGACAAGATAATAAAAGCCGGGCTTCAGATTCTGGGGCGAGTCGATTTCATGCAATCGTTCTTGGAAATCGTCGGTAGGCGGCAGCTCGACCGACCACTGCTGCGCCGGCTTGCGGGCCAGCAGATCCCGCTGCTCCGCGTCGTCCAGGTACTCCGCTTGCCAGCTGCCGGACTTGATCCGTTGATCAAAGTCCCACGCGACCACGCGGAAATGGGCTTTCGTCAAGTTGCGATAGCGCACTTGGATCGTGGGCCAGGGATCATTCCACACGCGTTCGGTCGCGATGGAAAGCGACTTGGCTTCGATTTGATGCAGCAGATTAAAGCACATCTTCGCGCCCGCGCTGTCTGGGAACGCGCCTCGCATCGAGCGCGCGGCCAGTTCGTGAGCTTCGGCCAGCTGGCCTTCCTCCTGCAGCACGCTCGCCCAGGCAAACAGGATTCGCGTCGAGATTTCATGGTCGCCCCACCGTTCGGCACTGCGTTTCAATGCCGCCTGGTAGCGGGTGTTCTTTTCTTCGCCAAAAGCGGCGTTGTATCCAAATTGCAGCCGCAGCAGGTCGGCGTCCGCAAACGCGGTCGGATCTTCGTCGTTCTGATGAAACCGCAGCAGTTCCTGGAACAGCAACACGGCTTTGAAGACCGGCGAATCTTCGTTCGACGTCTGGACTTTCCAATTGATAAATTCCACGGCGGGCGCGAAGATCGGCCCGTCGGCCGTCAGCTCGAACGCGTCGGATGGTTTGGTGGCGGCCTGTTCGCCGGACGTGTAGAACTCCAACGCCTCGTGCGCCAGGAAATCATACAGCGTCGGTCGATAGGCATCGGCCGCGGTGCCTGGTTCCAGCAGGTCATTGTACTGGGCGATGGGCGTCTGCTGGAGCGTTGGCTTTGCGGCCAGGGCGGCCGCGAAGCGGGCATCGATCTCGGCAAAGATCCGCGTCAAGTCCCAGGTCGTAAAATCGTCGCCGGGAGGTTCGGCGGTGGCGGTCCGCTGCAGGAATCGCCATTGGTTTTGTTGATAATAGTGCCAATACCAGTTGGCCAGGATGGCCTGCATCAGGGGCTGCATTTCGGCCGGCGCGGCGGCGATCTCCGCCTGCAGCCGCGTGATTCTCTCCTCGGGCCGGTTGCCCTGGATATTGGCCTCCAGCACGATCTTGCGGCCGATCGCCTTGATCGCCTCGGCGTACGCCTTGTCTTCGATCGCCGCTCGGATGATCGGCTCGAGTTTTTCGACGGCGGTCTTGGGAAGTCCTTTGCTCATGGCGTCATCGACCTGCTTCCATAGCTCGTCCCGCGTTCCCGCAGCGGCGAGCAGAGGGCTGAGAAACAGCAACACAACCGATACCAGAACGGCAAACGAACGATTCATGGGGACACCTTTGGCGACCGAGCGATGTCAAAATAATCGGGAGATGACCGCCATCCTACCAGATGCTCGCTTCTTGGGCGAGACGCGGCAGGCTGGCTCCCTCGCTGGAAACCCACGAACCGTCTGGTCAAACACGCGACCATGCTCCGGTATACAAGGACAAGGGACCGCTAATCTCCGCTAATTAACGCTAATTGGGACGCATTAGCGAAGATTAGTGTTCCAGGTTTCGGTCATGGTCACAGCTTTGCGAAATGCCAGCAGCAGCCAATCAAGTCGTACAACAAGGCGACGGACGCAATCAGCAGGTCCAAGGCAGCTACGCCGATCCCTTGTCGGCGAACGTCTCCCCGGAGTCGGCCGCATTCCTTGGCACAATCGTTGTCGAACTCGATCGTGGCAACCTCGTGAAGCAGCATCTTGTCCACCGCGGCCAAAGCTCCGGCGGGATCAGGTCGCCACAAGGCCCAATCGTACAACTCGGCGAGGGCAACGCCGGATGTGTACAACCGTCCCGCGTGTTGCACGAACCGCGACCACCCGATCCTCCTCGAGGTTGGGGACGCTTGGTAGCAAGCGATCACACGTCGGCACAGCGGCAGATCGAGGCGGAGCGGGCACGGGCAGGCACCCCAAGCGACGCCCAAGGGCGAATCCTGCCGACCGGCGATCGCCGGTCGGCGGAGGTCCCGTCCAGGAACGCTTCCTCGGCTTCCAACCAATTGCTGTCCCCGCTGGAGATCGACGAGCAGGTGCCTTCGCTGGAAAACCCATGCCTCCGTCCTGCCTTGTTATCGGGCCAAGATAAAACGCTTCCCGCCCCCCCCCAAGAAATTTCCAAAAATCCTTGCAATGCCGCCCCTTGCGCCTGTAAACTATCGCTCGAACAACCCGGCAATATCCAAGCCAACCGGCCAGAGAACACGGATTCGGGTGCGGGATAATGCCGGGAGAATTACAAGTTCGGCCAATCATGACAGTTAACGAGATTCTGAAAATTTACCTTGGAGCGGATGAGAAAGGTGGATATCAGCCGGTCGGAAGCGGCGCAGATCGCCTCAAACGTGCATCTCCAAGTGAGTGGGAGAAACAACTGCGACACATCACTCCGTACCTGGATTTCGATCACACTCCTGACTGGTCGACGCAAAACCTGTCTCAAGCGAGTGACGCGTTTGCTGAAAGAATTAGCGAACAATTCCCCGAGCTAGACGAGATCGCAGTAAGGTCCCTCGCGAATAGATTCTCATACAACTGGCGATAAAGGCCGAACCATGCCGTGAACCGGAGCGGCGAATTGGGCGGTCTTCCAATGGACAATCAATCGTCGCCGCCCGGTTACGGCTGACGTCGGCGACTGATTTGCAGCCTTGGATCCGTTGGCATCCTGCTTCCTGAGTTCGGGCAATCGGAGTTCAGCGTCATAATGTCGCTCGAGTCGGACGAGTATACGATCGGTAAGCCGGGGCAATTTGCGCAACTGCCCGCGACATGTCCGAAATGCGGCAGTTCGCGGATCGTTCGGATTCTCTGGGACCTCGGTCATCGTAGTTGCAGCCGTCAAGTTCACGACGAACTTGCCGCAGGGCGGGCGATGCTGATGCGTTACCGGCTGGCGGTCGGCAGAAAAGTGCCTGCTTGGGTCTGCTTGACCTGTGAACCGCGGTGGGAGGTTGTGCAACATCTGTCGCTTCAGGAGTACCGGTGGGATGCCAACCCAGAAGCGGTCAAGTGGTGGAAAGACAGTGAAACCTGCATCGTCTTTCGCGACGCCCAACGCGAGCTGCGGCAGCGGCTGATCGTTTTGGTGGACGATTTGCTTTTGTCTCGGTTTCCGAACAGCACTTGAATCCAGCAGAAATCATCACGCTGATCGACGGCCTGAGCCAGATCCGTGACAAGGACCTTGCGAACGAGTTTTGGCGTGGATTTGACTTGCTGAAGACGACGCCTTCTGCGAACACATGGATTGGAAAAGGATACACGTGGCGATACAGCTGGGAATCGCGTACGATTGGCGGATGCACGCCGTCGCGCCCGCGATGGCCGAAATGCGGCCAGACCACCCGGCAGTCGCCTTTGTGCGTCGATTAGCGAACGCTCCGCGGTCAGCGCCTGAGTAAGACGGCGGGGGAACTCATACCGTAAGTTTTCGTTTCGTTACGCTGCTATGTCACATCGCCGAGTGCCGCCGATACCACTGCCCGCGTCGTTCTCAGCGACAGTTGTTCGCTCCGATGGCGATTCAGCCAAGGTCTGGATTGATGGACAGAAGCGACGCACCGATCTGACGATGGGGGGGCGATGCACGTCGATTGCGATCACGCGCCCCGATCGGGGCGTCATGTACAGCATCGATCCGATCAGCAGGACTTACCACGAGATCCCGTTTGGCGATGCAGAACGCGCCGCATTGGAGGCAAACGTCGAAGCCGACGTTCAATGGGAACTCGTGGGTACCGCCGATATTGACGGTCAGCGCTACGACGAATACGAAGCTTGGGCGACGGATGCCGCCTCCCCTTTTTCCGCGCGAACGTATCTGCATCCATCCTGAAACACGGATGCGGAAGCGAATCACAACAATCAACAAACGAGGACAACCGGCTCTGACGGTCAACTACGAGAATGCCGTTGTGGGACCGCAGCCTTCCGTAGTGGAGAGGTCAACCGTCGCCGCGGGCTGACCGCGGTCGTTAGGCCCGAAAGGGACTCTCGTTCCGCGTCCGATCGCACTTATCCCGCTTCAGCGTGGTGTTGACATTATTTGCCGCGCGTGGTATTTTATGGCCAGTGTCGAGGGCTTGGCATGTTCCTTTATCTGATTTGGGACCTGGACGACGATCCGGAGGGCAACGTTCAACACATTGCCGAGCACGGAATCACGAAGGCGGAGGTCGGAGGTGCTGACCCGGCCGGAGACCCGCGAGGAAAGTCGATCGAGCGGCCGTCTGGTGGCTATTGGCGCTACCAGGACGGGGCGGACGCTCCTCGTGGTCTACGACGAAATCGACGAGGACACGCTGTATCCCGTGACCGCTTACGACCTGGAAGACTGACATGGGCACCGAAATCAAAGAACACGTGCGCGACCGTTACCTCACCGAGGAGGAGGCCGCCAAGTACCGGAAGATTCGCGAGTTAGTGGCGGAAGAGTTGCCGGAATTGCGGCGGCGGGCGAAGGCCCGATTGCGAGAACTCAGGGACGCCGCGGAGGTGTTCGCGGAGTTGCGAAAAGTTCGCGAGGCTCAGGGGCTGAGTCTCGGTGATGTCCAGCGTTTGACGGGGATTGATCGTTCCGCCCTCTCGAAGCTGGAACGCGGCGAGCGGGCAAATTTTACTGTGGATACGCTTACCCGTTACGCCGCAGCTGTGGGCAAGCACGTGTCGTTCCATTTGACGGATGCCACGGAGGCATAGGGAGGCGGCGGCCGCATTGGTCAGTGGCTTCCGTTGACGTGGCGTAACCAATTCGCGCACCGGAGCCGCGATCCGGGCATAGCAAAATGGAGGCGTCATTCGGCGCGGCCCGGTGACGATGGTCGTTCCGTCACTGATGTCCGCGAAGAGGTTGATCGTCGAGAAGAACGTTGGCCACGTTGAGCAGATTGGGTGGAACGGACTCTTGTGGGTCGCTCCTAATCGCAAGGTATCCCAATGGACACGCAGATTTTACTCCCACCAGAACTCAAATCGCGAATCGAACGCGAGGCCAATGCACGCGGAATGTCGATTCCGGACTTTGTGCGCGAATCGCTCGAACACGCCCTTGCTCAGCAACCGGCCGAAGATCCGTTATTCGCGGATACGGCCGTTTATCGCGACGATGGTCCGGATGATGTCGCGTCAAATCATGACCGCTACCTATATGGAGACGCCTCGTGATTTTCATCGACACGGGCGCATTCTTGGCTCGTCACATCGAGCGTGATCAGTATCACGATGCCGCTATCGAACACTGGCGGACGTTGCGGAACGATCGGCGGCGATGTTTCACCAGCAATTTCGTGCTCGATGAAACGATCACGCTTCTGGCCCGAAGATCAACCTACCAATTCGCAGCAGAACGCGCCCGAAATCTGTTTGAATCGACGTCGCTTTCGATTCTTCGCCCGGACGAACACGACGAATTTGCGGCACTGGAGTTGTTTCAGAAGTACGCTGACCAGGGCGTCAGCTTCACCGATTGCGTTTCGTTCGTGCTGATGGAAAAACAAGACATCAAATGTGCATTTTCGTTTGATCGTCATTTCAGGCTTGTCGGTTTTGAGGTTGAACCGTAACGCCGAAAACGCGACAGCAGTTGCAGCGGCCGTCGCGCGCTGGCGGACTGGCCAGCAGTGGACCTGATCGACGATCGCGACGCATGCACCTTTACCGCCGTCATTCGACTGGAACCGACCCGAAATGCACCTGTAACTGCGGCAAATGCACCTGTAACTCAAGGTAATGCACCTATAAATGCACCTATAACCCAAGGCAATGCACCTATAAACGCACCTTTGACGGAGCTGCAGCGGAGCATGCTGGCCCTGATCGCGGCCGACCCGAGCATCTCGTACGACTCGCTGGCGGCCACCTTGGGCTGCGATCGAACCACCGTGATGCGCAACGTCCGGATATTGAAGACAACGGGCCAGCTTCGGCGGGAAGGTTCTCGGAAAACAGGGCGTTGGGTGGTCGTGCCCTGAACAGCCTCGCGAAAGGCCCCCTCCACAATGTGGAAGGGGCGTGCTACTCCCATGAAAACCTGTGTCATCGATCACGTCCACTCCTCTACAATGCACGTGCCCGCTGCCAGTTTCTCACCCAGTTTCCGAATCTCGGGGCGCGACAGAAAGGACCCGTTCGCGGCTACTGGGCAGTGAGGTTTCCGTTTTTTGTTTGGCGACCGGATCGGCGGCAGCCGCCCAGCGCAGATCGTGTCCTGTGGTCCGCAATACGGCAGCGGCTCCGGCCAGCTTCAAGAGTTGCCGTGCCCGTCGAGCAGCGTGCGGCTTCACGGGCCCTCGGTATGCCGCAGCCAATCGGCGATGTTCTGGCGGTGTTCCGCGTCGAGCCGCGCTCGTTTGGCGGCGCAGTGTTCCCGCTGCAGGGCATGGTCGCGATTCGTGCCGGGGCAAACCACGCCATTGGAAGCTTCAGAGCGGCGTTTTCACCGGTGCTCCTGAAGCGAACGAGTATGCGTCATTTCGGCCCGACGCCACGCGGGTAACGAACGATCACGAATCAGGCTGACCCCCGACCAGATTCATCGCCAAGGGGCGACCGGCCGTCTATTTCGTCGACGGACTCAGCAGCCGCCGAAGCATCCGTAGAACGTCGGGCCCGGCGAAAATTCATAACCTTCTGCTATTGTCCGCCAGGCTAAACCGTGCTAGATTATTCCCAATTAGGGAACACTTAGTTATGTACCAAGCTGGGACCATTCACTGACAGGCCAGCAATGAGAGTTCTTAATAAGGAAATCCTCGATAGTTTAAAGAGGCGTCATACCGACGCGAGATCCCAAGTCGATGCGTGGTTGGCTGAAGTCGAGGACGCGGAATGGGGTTCGCCCAAGGACATTGAGGCGCGGTTCGCTTCGGCCAGTTTCCTGCCAAACAATCGAGTCGTCTTCAACTTGAAAGGGAACAATTACCGCCTGGACGTGAAGGTTACGTACAATACCAAGATCGTGTTGGTAAAGAGAATTGGAACTCACGCCGAATACGACAAGTGGACGTTTTGAGGGGCTTTAACAATGATTAAGGTTATCAAGAGTGAAGCCGAATATCACGATGCCCTCGGCCGCATCGAGAAACTCATGAATGGCGATCCCGACGAAGGGACGCCGGAAGCAAATGAGCTTGAGGTCTTGACCCTGTTGGTCGCCGACTACGAGTCAAAGCGGTTTCCGGCTTCGCTGCCGGATCCCATCGAGGCAATCAAGTTCCGCATCGAGCAACAGAATCTGACGCAACGCGACATGATTCCTTTCATCGGAAGCCGCAGCAAGGTTTCCGAGGTCCTTTCCGGCAAGCGGACATTGACCCTGTCGATGATGCGGGCGCTGCATACGAACCTGGGCATTCCGGCGAAAGTTCTTCTGCAAGAACGCGATTCTTCGCTGCTTGAGGAAAGTGAGATAGATTGGAATTGTTTTCCTGTCCAGGAAATAGTCTCGCGTGGTTGGGTGGAGAACCGGTCGCGTAACGTGCGGGAGCAGGCAGAGGAAATCATGCGGGATTTCTTCTCGCAACTTGGGAAGGTCAAGGCCGCGGTCGCGATGTTTCGCAAGAGCGATCACGTCCGGTCAGCCCGATCCATGGACGAGTACGCGTTGCGCAGTTGGAGTGCGCGTGTGGTAATCAAAGCGCGGCAGACTCCGCTGAAGACCGGTTTCATAACAGGAACGGTCGATCTTGATTTCATGCGGGAGGTGGCTCGGCTCAGTTGGTCGGAGAACGGGCCCGTGCTGGCAAGAGAATACCTCGCGAACCACGGAATTCCTCTTATCGTCGAACCGCATCTGCCGCGCACCTATCTTGACGGTGCAGCTATTCTTGTCGACTCCAACAGCCCGATTATCGGCCTTTCCCTGCGTCATGATCGCATCGACAACTTCTGGTTCTGCCTAATGCACGAATTGGCGCATATCGCTCACCACCTAGGTGGTGACGTTTCGAGTTTCTTTGACGATCTCGACGTCGAAAACCAGGGTGACCAACGGGAAAAGGAGGCCGACGAACTTGCTGGCGAAGCGTTGATCCCGCGCGACCTCTGGGAGAATAGTCCGGCAAAGAACTACCGATCACCAGAAGCGGCGGAGCACTTGGCGAAGAAGGCACACATCCATCCCGCTATCGTCGCGGGACGCATGCGCCACCATTTCCACAACTACCGGATTTTGAATCAACTTGTCGGACATGGACTAGTTAGACGGCTCTTTCCGGATGTCAAATGGAGTGCCTGAGATCGGGGCAAGACGCGTAAAGAAAAGGAAAGGAACTGGACATGCAGTACTTTAGCCAGATTCACATCGAAGGCTTTCGCCGCTTGTTCGATCTCAAGCTTGAACTGCGGCCGCTTTGTGTGTTGATCGGCGCCAACTCAAGCGGGAAAACCTCGGCCCTGGACGCCTTCTCGCTATTGGCCAATTCCGCCCGCGGAGGGCTGAAGAAGACGCTCAGCGACCTGGGCGGCATCGGCGCCAATCTAACCGGCGGCGATGCCCGCTGGATGGCGTTGAAGGTATCGACGACGACCACCGATGGCGAGCCGGTCCATTACCGGCTGGCACTGAAGCCGCAGGGCGTCGGGTATGAGATCGTCGACGAAATGCTTTATCTTCAAACCCCAGAGCCGCTGGATCGGCCGACAGCGCGGTCTCGCCCGGGAACGCTGCGGTTTCTGTGGTTGGCGACGTTGCTGTAAAGCCCGGGGCTGTTCTACGCGCATCAACTGTCAGAAGGGCTCGGCAGCCCGTCGCGGAGGATCGAATTTTTCCGGCTCGGAGGGAACTTGCAGCGTCGCCAGGTATTGCGTCACACCGTGCTGCGACTTGATGTACCTGATACCGGGCGGCCGACATGCTCCGCGAGGCATCGACGCGCACGCAGTTAATCGTCGCAACGCACGCGGACCGCCTGGTGCGCTTCCTGGAGCCTAAGGACGTTGTTGCGATGGATCTCCAGGAAGACGGGACGACTGTCGCCACATGGGCCGACACGTTCGATCTTGACGCGTGGCTCAAGGAATACACGCTGGATGAAGTCTGGCGGATGGGCCGGATCGGAGGACGATCATGAGAATCGCAATCATCGTAGAGGGCAAGACCGAGATCGTGTTCCGCCAGCATCTGCGGTCTTTTTTGGAAACGAAACTGGCGGGCAAGATGCCCGTGCTGGATTTTGTTCCCTATCACGGCCGCATCCCGACGGGCGAAAAGCTGCGACGGGTTGTCGAGAATCTGCTCGGTGACGAGAAACGCCCGGCCGACGCAGTCATTGCGCTGACGGACGTTTACACGGGCAGTCAACCGCCCGACTTCAGGAATGGTGCAGATGCCAAAGAAAAGATGAAGAACTGGGTTGGCCCGAGAAACGAGAAGTTTCATCCGCACGCGTCGCAGCACGATTTCGAGGCTTGGCTCCTGCCCTACTGGGAGAAGATCAAGATTCCCGAGTACAGCGAGGAACTGATTCGGGCCGCGTACCTGGCCGTGGACGTCCGCGCGGCCGTCACGACAGCTGACACAGTGGCGGTCGAGGATGGGCTGGATTTCCCGTCTCGGATGTGTACAGCGCATCGGCCGACCGACGGGTGGCAGAAGAAAGCGGAAAAGGAGTCCGCAGAATCCAGCCCGTCATTTACCTCTCGAACGATGTCAGACGAGACCCGTTCCGCGGCCACATGCGGCGACATGAGCCGCCGGCCAGCTCTGTCTGGTTGGGGGGATGTCGCCCTATCGCATCTTGTCAAAGCCGTGCAGCGGCGGCTTCGATCGGAATTCACCCGAATCGCAAGGTCCGATCTGGCAACGAATTAGTTTGACACGGATACTTCAACAAAGCTCTGCAGTCTGCTAAAATCAGGCACTGTTTTCGCCGGAGTATCGTTGAACGGTACGTTGAACGCCAAAGCAGGCGACAATCCGAAAGAACACGTAAACCGCTGGCAACGTGCAGGGCCTCTGGACCTAGTCCCTTAAGAATCGGCCGGAGCACCGCCCGTCAGCGAACCGGAAAAAAATAGAACAAAACTGGACCAGCGCTATTCGCGACTGTGAAGCAAGTGAAGTAAGCAGTAGAGGGCAATCAGCATGGCCGAGAAGGTCGCGACTTTGGGCTACGGTTTCCACCTGGCCGAGACCAAGTTGATGCTGGACCTGGTTATCGAGAGCCCGGATCGGGATCGAGTGCGCGAGAAATGCATCCTCCGCTGGCCCCAAGCTTCTGCGACGAACAAGGAGAAGATGTGGAATCACCTCGCGAAACGGTACTTGGAGGTTGACGGTAGGACGGTCGCAAGAACGACGTTCATCACGATGTATCCGGCCAGCCGGTCGGATCAGGAAAGGCTCGAACTCATCTTCTATCAGCTTTGCCAGTCGACGCCACTGCTGCTTCGGGTGCTTCGAATGCTTGCCCAGGATGCCCACCTACACAGAAACTCCATACTGCAGCCATGTGATCCACCATGACCTCGACTAGAATCCCATGCCTTTCGAACAATGTACAGGACGCCCGGTTCGTCTCGCCTGAAAGACCGAAAATCCGCATTGAATTTCCGTATATCTGCCCAATCCCGCAAGCATGGCAGACAAATCGCACTGCCGAGTTCGCCGTCGCAGCTTGTGCGGATCAACGCACATCTGACCACGAAACAAGTCTAACCAACCGATGTTCGACCAGCAGCTTTGAGACGTGCCAATAGCTGGAGTTTGTCATTTCACTTGTACGCGCCGCGAGACATCATGCTTGACAAAACGCGATACTCACAGAAACGCAGTGCATGTCCGGCCCACTCACAAGTGGCGGACTGGCCCACAAATTGACAAAGTTAGAGTGTTTCTCTTACATCATTCTAGTCTTATATCAGGGGAGGCTACGAGTGTGCCAAACACTGCGGATGAATGGCTAACGGTCGCCGAGGAGCGAGGCAGGGACGCTGCAGCGCTCAAAGGCTACCCCAGGGAACTCGCGGCGATCTACATGATGGGCTACGTGGTCGAGTGTCATCTGAAGGCCTACCTTCGTTCCAGGAATGCCGCCGACGATTGGAGAGGGCGCGCCGGACATGACCTCCTTGCCCTGTGGGAGAACTGCGGATTCAAACGTCTGGACGTGAGCGGTAATCGACGATTGTTTCTGGATAATTGGGCCACCGATCTTCGATACGAGAAGGAATTGGGAACTAGAGGCGATTTCGATTCGCTTTTCAATGGCGCTATAGATCTTGTCGGCTACGTACAGAAATGTAGACGTCGCAAAGCGTGCAGGAGACGAAAATGAATCGTGATGAGCTAGGCCGTCGGATTGAAAAGAACATGCTCGCCGGGGGACTCGAGATACAGGAAGTCCGACTCCAAGAGGATCCATATCGCGGGTGGCGGATAGCAGTCGTGTCCACCGACTTTTCGGGTTTGCCTCGTTCCGAGAGGCAAAAGATTACACTCGCCGAAATTGACGACGCAGTCATCCAGTGGGCTGAACTACTCACTCCTGATGAGCGTAAATGGTCTGGTGATTTGTTCTTAGACGCCGACCTTGAGGAGCTCCCCGCTTGGCCGGAAGCCCTGGCCAAGCAAGGCAGGGATGTCAAAGTCTGCTTCGCATCAGATTTGGATGAAGACTTAGATCGCCCAATTGTTGCGACATTTTACTCATTGAGGGGCGGAGTTGGACGTTCTACGGCTTTGGCGTACGTTAGCAGGATTCTGGCCAGTTCGGGCAAATCGGTATTATGCGTCGATATGGATTTGGAAGCTCCCGGATTGGCGACCCTAATGGGAAAAGAAGATTGTTTGCGACCGGAAATGGGACTGGTCCCAATACTACTTGAGCTCGATCAGGGAGGCACGCCCGACATTGTTCAACACATCGTCCGGATCTCCGAATCGGATGAGCTGTACTGTCTGCCCGCTGGTATTCCGTCGGCCGACTACGCGCGGCGTCTCAGACTGCTAGATCCTGAAGCGTGGTACCGTGAGGAAAGCAACCCCCTTCGTCAGCTTGTAGACCAGTTCGCCTTGCTGCCATTTCATCCTGATGTTGTCCTCCTCGACGCGCGTACCGGAATGACACCGCTAAGCGCACCGTTGCTATTTGATCTTTGCGACTTAGCACTGATCACCTTCTTCCCGCACCCACAGGCTCGAATCGGAACATCCGCCCTAGTGAGAGCGCTACTGAACGCCAAGTCGCGTCGCATAGTCGCGGGAAAACAGCTGACGCCCGAGCCGCGATTCATAATCTCGATGGTTCCAGACAGCAAGGTACCAGAAGTCGTCCAAAGGTATCAACGTCGCGCTTTAGACTGGATCGCTGAGTGGCTATCTCCGTTAAGTGAAGTGCGAAATTCAGATGCGCCACCTGTCGAACCTTCGGATATTTCGCACATCGTCCCATACAGGGAGTTGGTCGCCACGTCGGACCGCATATTACCAGACAAGGACGTTTGGCAATCCTATTACCCGATAGCAGACTGGCTCGAGCGTTTTCTTCCGACCAAGTCTGAGGCGCGAACTTCGCAGTCAATTGGGAACATGAAGGGCGAGATCCTAGAAGCACTGGAGTTTTCGGCGGGTACGGCCGAAAAGCAGCACTTTTTTCTGGAGAGCTTTGTAAGGACGGACTTGGTTCAGCGTGCGATGTCACAGGCCATGCCATTAGTACTTGGAAGAAAAGGGACAGGAAAGACGGCGGTCTTTCGTAGGATGCTTCAGGGATCAGAATACATATGTACGGCAGTGATGTCCCCATCGGCTTTCCGAAGCGAATGTCCTTGGGTGCTGAGTGTTGATGGATTCAGTTCGATCGATCGAACTTTGAGAGAAAGTGAAAGTGGATGGCGGGAATTTTGGAGTATTTATACCCCACTAGCCGTTTGGCTTTCCACATGGCAAGATTCACAACTTTCATTTCCGCGGAGTCCGCTCACGCAATACGTCGAGCGCCTCACAACGATGGGCGTTCCTGACGAACTGTCTCTCGTCCGTTGTCTTCAGGAAATGTTCACGGCTCCTGATATCGGTTTGCTTTCATGGGACTGGCTGTCTGTGCTAGACGGCGAACTAGCCGCCGAGCGTTACTTGATCTTCGACGGACTCGACACGGGATTTGGTACTGGACCGGCGGAACGCAAGCGTCGTGCAGAAGCCATCCAGGGTCTATTTTCATACCTGATGGATCGCGAGTCTGCATTGAAGAATCTGCGATTTAAGATTCTCTTGCGGGAAGATATCTGGCGCGGGGTACGCTTCGAGAACAAGAGCCATCTTTACGGACGGTCAGTGCGTCTTGAGTGGCACAGTCAGTCCGACTACGCAAAGACCCTGTTGAAGCAAGCTTGCCGCGTTAAGAAGTTTGCCGATCTTTCACAGAGTGTTTCGCAGAAGCCTGTCGACCAGTTGGATGACTGGCCTGCAGAAGCCGTCTTCGATTCGTGGAACTTGCTGGTTGGCGAACGCATGAAGGGCGGGAAGACCGCGTACACCCGCAACTGGGTGTGGAATCGTCTTGCAGATGGCAATGGAGACCACAGCCCACGTGCTCTGTTTCAGCTATTTCGGGAGGCAACAACTTGGGAACGACAGGAGCAACGAGACAATGCCTATGAAAAGTCAGTAGTGCGACCGCGGGCCCTTATACAGTCGCTGCCGAGAGTCTCGGAGGAGGCAATTCAGGCACTTCAAGAGGAGTTCACCGAGCTAACTGATCTGGTTACGAAACTACGTGAGATCGGAAGATCACCCTTAGATGCTGACGAATTGCGAGAAGTGGATGGCGTCGCTCTGGCTCGTGAGGTTGGGCTCCTTGAAGTGTATGAAGGCACCGAGGAAGAGGTTCGACGATATCGTGTTCCAGACCTCTATCGGATTGCGATCGGCATGACGCGGAAGGGACAGGCATGATCGCGGGAGGGCACCGGTGCCGGTACCGCCATCGTCGGGCTGGAGCCGGCACGAAATGCTCCTAGAACAGCGGGAAATGCACCTACAATTCAAGGTAGTGCGCCTATAAATGCCAGCGTTGACGGACCTACAGCGAAGCATTCTGGCCCTGATCGCGGCCGACCGGAGCATCTCTTACGACGCAATGGCGGCCACCTTGGGCTGCGATCGTACCCCCGTCACCCGACGCGGGATGCCGCGATCCGAGTGCAACACCGGCCCGCTGGTTGGCCGTGGCCAGCCGCAAGCGACACGAATCGCCAGGGCGGGGCCAAGCCGAACGCGTACACATGTGCCAGGCTGCTCAAGCGGCTGTGGATGAATTCCGGTGTCCTTTCTGCAAGTGTGCAAGAGTTTTTTGAGGGGCCGGGTATCGTTGGCTGTGGAATTAGTAGCTTTTGGAGCACAGCGACAAAGGCTTCTTGGCCACTGACCGACTGGCCGCTCTCAGAACCGCGGAGCTGGACGGACCTTGTCAATCAGCCTCAAACCGAAACCGAAGTACACGCCACGGGTCGCAGCATCCTGTGCGCGGCTGCCCCTACGGAAACGGCGACTGGGCGCAACGCCCGGGCGGCGTCACTCGGTTTGGAGTCCACGCTCCGTCCGCATGGCCGCCCCAAGGCCGTCGAAAAATGACCGGATTGAAAACTGCCCAATTGTTCCTCCTGCCTCCTTGATCCGTGTCCGATCCTGCAACGGCCGGCGCAACGCTGTCGGGTGACGGGGATTGATGACTCAATGTTCACCGGCGAAAATGATGACTAATTGTTTTCTCCCTTTCCAGTTCCTTCTCCAACAGAAGATATTGACGATGTCCGTTCCTGACTGGACCAAAGTGCGGCCGGGCACCTTTCACGACATTCACGGTTCTTGGATCACGCACTTGAAAGAGACACGCAATGGCGGTCTGTTGCCGTCGGGGTGCAAAGGACCCAAGCCGCCTCCTACCTGCAGGCCGACGAGCCGCTGACCTTGGTGTCCGTTAGCCGGATACACCACCACGTACCGGGCCAGATCCGCAGACGGAACGTCACCATTGGTGTTGCCGTGCCCGTCGAGCAGCGTGCGGCCTCACGGGCCCTCGGTATGCCGCAGCCAATCGGCGATGTTCTGGCGGTCTTCGGCCTCGAGCCGCGCTCGTTTGGCGGCGAAATGTTCGTGCTTGGCAAGTTCGTCGGCCGTCCACGTGTTGGCTTCCACATAATCGCCGCCGAAGGGGACGCCGAGGTCGATCCATGCGGCCAGTTTGTCCAGGTCCTCGCGGGCCAGGCGGACGTCTTCGTGGCCGGCCGCCAGCAGTTCGATCAAGCGGCTGCGCGCGGCGCCGGCGGCATAGGGCGGCTGCATCGGCGGAGCGGATTGGGCGCTGACCCAGTGGACCATCGGATGGTCCGCGCTTCCCCGCCATGCGCCTTTGGGCGGATCGTCCTGGCGGGCGTGCGTCAGGGCCAGGTACGACTGGGGCCAACGGCGTTTGGCCCGCCCGTCGTCCACGCCGAGCGAGGTCAGCACGTAGGGGACGTCCGCGCGGCCGTCATGACAGCTGACACAGTGGCGGTCGAGGATCGGCTGGATTTCCTGCGCAAAGCTGAACCCGCGCGCCGGGCCGTAGAAAGGCTGCAAGGTTTCCGCTCGCTGGCGCAGCGCCTGGGTCAACGGCAAGCCGGCTACGGGAACGCTGTTCTTGTGCTCGTGACAGCCCACGCACGAAGCGTTCTCGCCCGGCTGGAGCGTCGTCCAGCTGCGCATCGTCTGCACCATGTGGCCGCGTTCGTCGAGCAACTGGAAGTACACCGGCGTCCGCGCGGGAATTTCGGCGAAGACAGAGCCGTCTTCGCGGACGGTCGCGTCGCCGAGGATCCACTTGGGATCCCAGGTGCCGTTGCCGATCGCGACGGGCGTGCTGACCAAGGCTCCGCCGCCCGGCCCGCCGTTGCTGTTGGAACCGATGCCCGCCGAGCGGAACTCGAGGGCCACGACGCGCATCGTCTTGATCGTCCCGCGATCGACGCCCGCCAAGCCCGGCCCGGTGTACACGTCCTGGACGTACACGGTCCCCGTCGTTTGGCGATAGTCGACCAGGCTGGGGCGCATCCGTCGCGTGGTCCGCGGCCGAACGGGTACCGATTGGCTGCAGGGCAAGCGGGGATCGTCCGCCAGCCGCTCCCGCGCGCCGGTGTCGGTCATCCAATAGATGCCGAACCTGGGCCCGAAACGGCCTTCGGCCCAGCGCCAGCCGACCGGATGATAGGTCACCAGGAACTCGCTCTCGTTCAGCGGATAGGGATACTGGAACAAGTCGCCCTTCTGGCCATAGGCGTCGATCTTGACGGCCGGAGTATTGCGGATTGGAGCGAGCAACTGGACGCCTTCGTTCTCTTGGCGGCCTTTGGCCGGATCGATCAGGATCAGCTTGCCCGTCTGCCGGGAATGGTGGCCCGTCGCGATCGCCGCCACTTTCTGGCTTCCGGGCACGCCGCGGGCATGTAGGATCGTGGTGGGAAACCACGAGTTGCCGCCGTAGAAGTCAGACTGATTCGTACCGTCCGGATTCATCTGCAACAGCGGCTGCGGATACACCTGGCCGCGATCGTTGTACTCCCAGCGCGTGTACAAGACGCGGCCGTCGTCGGTCACCGTCGGATAGTTATCGTGAACCTGGTCAAAGGTCAGCCTCCGCAGGAACCGGCCGTCGCCGTCACAGCGGTACAGATTGCTGACCTCGGTCCACCAACAATCCACAATTTGCACGCAACGGGTCGAATTGAAGATAATGTCGCCGTCCGGCAAGTAGGCGCCTTCGTAATCGGCGACGCCCAGGCCGCTGGTCAGTTGGCAAACAGCGCGAGACTCCAAGTCCATTTCGTACAGGTGATAGTCGTCCTCGCGATCCGACTTTTTCCACGAGAATAGCACGCGGCGGCCGTCATACGAAACGTCCGGATCGCGAATCACACCGCTGGGATCGTCGATCAGCGTTTCGACCCGCACGTGTTCGCCGTCCCAATGTGCCAGGCAAAGCGCCGCGCCGGGCACGAAATGGCGCTCGGCTTGAGCGTCCGATTGGCCTTCGGTATAGGCGTAGTGCGAGCCGCCCATCGTATAGTGCTTGGTGAACACAAACTGCGGCACGCGCTCCGGCAGCGTCCGCAGACGTTCCGCCCGCCGCAGCCGGCAGGCGTCGGCGTACAGGTTCAGCCAGGCGGGATCGTCGGGGGATGTGGAACCCTGGATCAATGCTTCCAAGCGGGCCGTATGGAATTCAGCCGCCGGGCCTAATTCATCCAGCACGCGGCGGATCAACTGCTGTTCGACCGCGGCATACCGGCGGGACTCGAAGTACCAGCCGAACTCGCCGTGGGCTTGGAAATCGTCGGTTGTCGTGCGCGACGGGCTGTCCTGCAGCAGCCAGTCGGTCTCGGGCCAGTCGGTCCAGAACCGCCGATACAAGTCTTCCCAGACGACATCCCAGTCCGTCTGGTCCGCCGGCAGCTTGAGGTTTTGGGCCTGGACTTGAGCCACATTCTGCCGCGTGGCCGTCATGCTCTCGGCCCACGTCGCACGCCGCTCGTACATCGTGTTCGGCTCGGCGGCTTGTGCGCCGCACGCGAGCAGGCAAAGGAGCAGAATGAATCGGGGCTTCATGGGGCAGGTTCCTCGTGTTTGCAGGCAGGGGAGGCGAGCATCCGTCGCTGTAGCATGACCGGCCAAGCGTCGAAAAACAAGACCAGTCCACCATGGTTTTTGACGCGATCACGAGTTCTCGTCATGCGGGATGGAAAAGCGGTTCCGGCTCGGGTACATTCGGTCCATGTCACGCTTCAATCTTACCAGGAACGCCACCATGATTCGACTACAAGGTTCCCTGTCTCGCAGCCTGATTTGCATCGCGCTGCTGGGCGTATTGTTCGCCGCTCCCGCCTTGGCTCAAGAGGAACGCCGGCAGCCTCGGTTGCTGGTGACGCTGCCGGACACGTGTCCCACGCCCGATGGCATGGCGGTCGACGCGGAAGGGAACCTGGTCGTAGCCTGTCCCAACTTTGCCGATACGGCGCAGCCGGGTTGCCTGATTCGCGTGGATCGCCAACGCCGCATCACGCCTTGGGTCAACGTACCGCCGCTGGCCGAGACCGGCCGTGCGTTTCCGATGGGAATCGCCTTTGGTCCCGACGGCGATCTGTACGTGTGCGACAATCAGAACTGGCCGACCGGCAACGGCCCCGACGGCGAACTCAATCAAGGCCGGCTGTTGCGGCTGCGGATTCGCGGCGCCCGGATCGAACGAACCACGGTGGTGGCACATCAGATCAGCCATCCCAACGGCGTGCGCGTCCACGAAGGCCACGTCTATATCACGGTCAGTCTGCTGCCCAAAATCCGCCGGGACGACAAGCTGCTGGTCAGTGGCGTCTATCGCTTTCGGCTGGACGACGAAGGAGTGGCGCTGAGCAATACTCTGGCGGATCCGAACCTGCTGGTGACGTTCGTCACACAGAATCGTGACTGTCAATACGGCGCCGACGGCTTGACGTTCGACAGCCAAGGCAACCTGCTGGTCGGCAACTTTGGCGACGGCGCATTGCACAAGGTCACGTTCGATGCCGATGGTCGCGTGACGGGCAATACCGTCTTTGCCAAGACCGACTTCGCCACGCCGATGTCGGACCCGAACTTTCAGGAAAAAATGGTGCGTGGCAAGATGCGGACCACTGACGGGATCTGTATCGACGCTCGGGACAATATCTACGTCGCCGACTTTTCGAATAACGCCGTCTGCCGGGTCGACCCGCAGGGCCGGATCACGGTGTTGGCGCAAAGCCCCGACGGGGACGGCAGCGACGGCGGCCTGGACCAGCCCGGCGAGCCGATCCTGTGGAACGGCAAGTTGGTCGTCAGCAACTTTGACATGGTCACAGGGTCGGACAAGGTAAATACGAAGCATGACAAGCCGTATACGCTGTCGTACTTGGAACTAGAGGATTGAAGCTGGGGCATGGCACACAGATGGAATTGGCGGCTGTCAAGGAAACCCGATGACGACTTACCTGCTGGCTCACGACTTGGGTACTTCCGGGAACAAGGCTACGCTGTTCACCGACGAGGGACGGTTGGTGGCCAGTCGGACGTGCAGTTATCCGACGCGGTTCTTTCACGGCAACTGGGCCGAACAGGAGCCGGACGACTGGTGGCGGGCCGTCTGCGCGACGACCCGGGAATTGGTCGCGGACGTGGATCCGGGACGGATCGCTTGCGTGGCGCTGAGCGGCCAGATGATGGGCTGTACGCCGGTTGACGCCGAAGGGCGCGCGTTGCGGCCGAGCATCATCTATTGCGACCAGCGGGCCGAGGAGCAGGCGCATAGCATCCTGCAGCGGATCCCGATGGCCGACTTTTACCGCATCGTGGGCCACCGCTGCAGCGCAAGTTATTCGTTGGAAAAGCTGATGTGGGTGCGCGACCACGAACCGGACGTTTTTCGTCGCACCGACAAGACGCTGTGTGCCAAGGACTTCATCAATCTACGATTGACGGGCGAGGTGGCCACGGATTACAGCGATGCCTCAGGAACGAACGCCTTTGACTTGAACAGCTTTTGCTGGTCCGACGAGGTCCTCCGGTTGGCGAAACTGGACGTCCGCCTGTTTCCGCCCGCGCGGCCGTCGACGGATATCCTGGGCCACGTGACGCCCGAGGCCGCGGCCGCCACGGGCCTGCGCGCAGGCACACCGGTCGCGGTGGGCGGCGGCGACGGCAGCTGCGCCGGCGTCGGGGTCGGGTGCGTCAAACCGGGTTCGACGTACAACTATCTGGGTTCGTCCAGTTGGATCGCCTTGACGGTGGATCGTCCGATCGTCGATCCCCAGATGCGAACCATGAACTGGGCGCACTGCGTGCCGGGTTACTTGCATCCGTCGGGCACCATGCAAGCTGCCGGCTCCAGCTTCCAATGGCTCCAGGAGACGATCTGCACGCTGGAACAGCAGCAGGCGCGCGAAGCCGGCGTGGACGTGTACGAATTGATCAACCGGCAGATCGAGAATTCACTGCCCGGCGCCGGCGGGTTGATTTTCCTGCCCTACATGCTGGGCGAACGCACGCCGCGCTGGAATCCCAAGGCCCGGGGAGCGTTCATCGGGCTCAGCCTGGCCACGCGCCGCGAGGACGTGCTGCGGGCCGTGCTGGAGGGGATCTCGCTGAACCTGGGCATGATCGTCAACATCTTCCGGCAACACGTCCCGATCGACGCGGTGACGGTGATCGGCGGCGGCGCCAAGGGCGCCGTCTGGCGTCAGATCCTGGCCGACGTGTACGGCTGCGAGATCCGCAAGCTGAACGTCCTGGAGGAAGCGACCTCAATGGGCGCGGCGGTCGTCGGTGGGGTGGCGGCCGGGGTGTTCGATGGTTTTGACGTCATCGATCGTTTCGTGCGGGTGGACGACGTGGTCTCGCCGAACCCCGTCAATCAGGCCGTCTACGAACGGTTGATGCCGATTTTCGATCGCAGCTACCAGGCGTTGGTGGACGTGTACGAAGATCTGGCGGGCTTTGTCAGCTGATCGTGTCTTTGTGGAACGTCGAGCCGAAGACGCCGGCCATGCCGGAATGTCCGGCGCCTTCGGCTGGGCGTTAAACGAGTGCGGACATGTCGCAGAACGTGGAACATCAGAAGGAGCATTATTTATGCGTGCCATCGCGGTCGTGGAACCTGGAAAGCTGGAACTGGTCGAACTGGAAGCGCCGTCTCCCGGCCCTTACCAGGCGCTGGTCAAAACGGACTTGGCGGCGTTGTGCAATGCCACCGACGGCAAGTTGGTGGCGGGGCATTTCCCCGGGGTCGACGCCTATCCGTTGATCTTGGGGCATGAGAGTACCGGGATCGTCGCCGCCGTCGGCGAAAAAGTTCGAACCTTTCGCCTCGGCGACCGCGTCATCGGCGGGCTGAACTTCACGTTTTCCGACCCGCGTTATGCCAGCGGCTGGGGCGGGTTCTGTGACTATACCCTGGCCAACGACCATGACGCGATGCTGGCCGACGGCGTGGCGGACGCGGAGCATGGCTGGTTCGAGGTCTACGAGATCCAGCGTCCCGTGGCGGCGGATGTTCCAGCCGCCGAGGCGGTCTTGATGTGTACCTGGCGCGAAGTGCTGGGCGGCTTCGGTGACTTTGCCCTGGCAGCCGGCCACGACATTTTGATTTTCGGCGGCGGTCCGGTGGGATTGAGTTTTGTCAAGTTCGCGCGGCTGCTCGGCTTGGGCTGGGTCGGAGCGGTCGATCCCGTCCCCAGCAAGCGTCAGCGAGCGCTGGCTTTGGGCGCCGACGCCGTATTCGCGCCCGATGATCCGGCGCTGGCCGGCCTGGTGTCCGCGCGCGGCAAGCCGCTGGACGCGGTAATCGACGCGGTGGGTAACCCAGCCTGTATCAACGCCGGCCTTCCGCTGTTGAAACTGGGCGGTACGCTGGGCGTCTATGGTGTGCTGGCCGAACCGCAGTTGGTATTGAACAAAGCGGCGGGCCCCCACAACTTCAACTTGTGCGTGCATCAGTGGCCGACTCGCCGCCGCGAACGGCTGGCACAACCGGTACTGGAAGAGCACCTGCGGCGCGGGGAATTGAAAGCCGCCGAGTTTGTGACGCACGAGTTCCCCGTGGAACGGATTGCGGAGGCGTTCGCGGCCGTTCGCCAAGGCGACGTGGTCAAGTGCCTGTTGCGGTTCTAGTTGTCCATCAGGACGATCGCCGGATCCTGCCTGACGGCGATCCACGTCGGCCAATAGCTGGCTAGCACGGTCACCACAGGAGCGCACACGACGGTGGCGAGGGCCAACACCGGCCTCACGGCGAACAGGTCCGTCCCCAGGGCCAGCATCGCCTGACCGGCCAGCGGCGCCAGAAGATACCCCAAGCCGCAGCCGATCAGGCCGCCGAGCATTCCCAACAGAAATGCCTTGCCCAAGAACAGTCCGGCGATGGTCCCGGCGCTCTTGCCCAAGGCTCGCAACACCCCGACCTCTGCCCGGCGTTCCCGCACATTCATGCCCGTCATCAGGCCCACGAACAGTGCCGACGTCAGAATCACCAAGGGCGTGGTGACGTTCACCAAGCTGCCCAGCATCTGCTGTTGCCGGACGCGGCTGGTCTCCTGGCGCTGGCGGTTCGCGACCACTTGAGCCAAGGCGTCGGCCACGCGTTGCTGCTCTTGCTTGCGTGTGGCCTCGACCAGATCCCGTTGCTTTTCGCGCGCCTCGGCACGGGGCACGTCCTCGGTAATCGTCGTGTCGGGCAAGACCTGCTCCAGCTGTTTGCGAATGACTGAAATTCGATCGCCTTTGCACTTGCAGCCCAAGGCCATGATTTGATTGATCTGCCCCGGTTTGTTCAGAATCTTCTGGGCGTCGTGCAGGTCGAGCACCAACTGGACATCCTGCAGACCGCCGTATTCGGGCATCACTTGGGCGATCTTAAACGGCTGACCTTCGATCTCGATCTTCTCGCCCGCTTTCAAGCCCACACCTAATTCGTGTCCCATGTACACCGTCCCCGGTGCCACCGCCACCGTCATGTGCTCCTTGTTCTCGCCCTGCTGGGCCACGGAAGAAACGGGCAACGTGCCGACCACGAGCGCGGTGCGGTCGCGCCATTTGATTTTCTGCTGCAACGTGGCGATCAGATGGACGATCGTCTCGATCTGCTCGGCCTTGGCCAATCGCTGGACGTACTCTTCAGGAAAATCCACCGCGAGAAAATCGGTGTACAGATTGCCCAGGTTCGTATCGCGATGCACGATCCGCAAGTTGACGCCCAAGTCGCGCATGATGCGTTTGGTCTGTTTGTCCATCTCGGCCAGCATCGCTTCGGTCTCCCGCTGGTTCTGCTCCATTTCCGCCTGCAGCTTGTCAGCCTCCGCTTGCAGCATCGTCAGTTCCCGGCGGGTGTCGGTTGCGTAGCCGCCGATCAGCGTCGGACCGGTGATGAACATCGTGGCCGCGACAACGACCGCGATCAGGCACAGCAGGGAATTCACTGCCCGGAAACGGATTTCGGAAAGAATCAAACGGATCGTGCTCATCGTCGTCCTCCGGTGAGAAGCAATTCCAAATAGCTGCGGCGTTCGGCGCCGGCCAATTCCAGGGCGGCGGCCAGCGAGAGGATTCGCGACGTGGCCCCGTCGAGTCCCTCGGCATCCGCCATCAATTCAAATTCCACAAACGTGCCGACGTGATCGACGCGATCCAACGCGATTTCGATCTCGGCATCTTGCCAAGTCAGGTGCCCCGGTTGGCGCAGTTTACGAACTTCCGCGACGCTTTGAAAGCCTAACGCCTCCAGCAGCTCGATCCACTGCGCGATGCCGTGGGGCGAGTCGGCCAGCGGCAATTCGATTTCACGGCGCGTCTTGGTTGTCGTATCGATCTTGGGACCTTTGTACGTCACCAGGTATCTCGTCCCGAGCTGCCGAATACGAAGGGCCTCGTCTGTTTGGGCAAAATCCCGGCAAGGATGTGCCCAGTACCGATCCCGCTGTTCGAGCGGCGCATCCAGCCGCGCCCCCAGCGCGATCAGCCTGGCTTCGAGTTCCGCTAAATCGCCGACGGGAAATTTCTGTTCGACTTCGTAGTGCATGGATCGACTTTCCGAACGGATTCCGTGGGCTGTAGGTTTCGCGTACGCACCCCTGTAAAGGTGCTAACCTCGTTGGAGTTCGCGCTTTAGCGTGTCTTTTGCGGCGGGCATGGCCCGCCGCGCACGCTAAAGCGTGAACTCCAACAAACCCCGACCCCGCGGATTTCCCCGACCGCAACTTTACAGGGATGGTTTCGCGTACGGTGCATATCTGCCTGCAGCGCCGTAACTGCCCGCAGCCGATAGATGCAGACGCAGTCGCTGCAAGTCCGGCGCCGGGTCAAGATTCCAAGTCTAACATTCCCGCCCGCGACGTGTTAGGGCTGGAGCGAGCTTGAAGTAACCATTTATGACGAGAAGGCGAAGGAACAGGTGACGTTTGCAAGGAATCGGAATTGCAGCTCGCGAATCGTTGCCTCACAGCCGGTGCGGCGCTAGACTCTTTCGTGCCTTGTCTGCGGGACCGGGTACATTACATCGTCGCTGTACAACCTGCAGATCGCGAAAGGTCAACATGCATCCTCGCCTGCTCGGCAGCCCCTACGTGCAGGATGGCCGTGGGGGCCACCGTCGACATCGTCCCGTCGTTGCTCGTCGAACCCTGCGGAGATTGTTATTTGAAAGCCTCGAACAACGGTTCTGCTTGAGCGCATTTTACGACTTTCATGTCGTTGCTCAAACCGGCTCTCAATTGAGCAAGATCGAAGACTTCGTCTCGGTGAACGATCATCTCCAGGTGAGCTTTGTCGCCGAGGATGTCGGCAGTGGTCGGAGCGGCGTGTACGTCGGGGACCGTGTCTCGAGTCCTCGCCTTGTCAGCTTTCCGTCCACGACAGGTCCCGGCCGCTTGTATGGCCGCGCCGCATCCATCAGCGACGCAGCGGATGGCGTGACGCATCAGGTCGCGGCCAGAGATCTGGTGATTGGGGATGCGTCCAGTGGTTCGTTATTGCGCCGCTGGGCTTCGACGGGCGACGTCAGCCAGCGGGTGGATGTGGCCGCCAGCAGGCATTTGTTCACCCTGCCTGAACCGGAGGACTTCGACTCGCTCTTATCGTTGATGGACATCAACGATCACGGACAAGTCGTGTTCATTGGGCTGGATTCCAGCAGTGGGACGACGATTCACAAGTTGCGTGTGCGTTCATCGATGGGCGAAGCTTTCGCGGGTAATTCCATCGAGATCGGGGACTTTCCCGCCTCGGCGGGACTGCGTCCGCAGATCAGCAACACGGCGGAAGTCGTTTTCCGTTCGCCGTCCAGCCAGTCGATATTCAAGACGGATCAGCGGTCCGGTATGTTTCGTCGCATTGCCGGCGGTCAAGAGGGCTTTGTTGCGGCCGCAGGGGGCTTGCCGGCAGTCGGCCGCAGTCCGGGGATCAGTGACGATGGCCGGGTCGTGGTCTTTTTCGGCAATCATCCCGCAGACAACGAGCCTGGTGACGGGCTGGGTGGTGGGCAGGGAGTTTTCGCCAGCATCCTGAAACCCGGAGGAAATCCCAACGGCGGGGCATCCGAGAGGATCCTCGTCCGTCTGGCGGGCATCCCGGGAGAACTGGGACGTGATGCGAGTGGCCTTCCCATGCGGCTCACCGACTTCGCCACCGAATCGACTGTCAGCGGCGCAGCCACAACCGATTCCCGCGTCGGCGTTGCCGGAACGCTGGCTTTCAAAAAGGACTCGGCCAGCCTGCTCTACGTCACGTTTTTGGCAAACGATCCTCGTCACGGTGGTCGCGAGACGCTGTGGCGGACCGAGTTTACGGCGACCATCGACGCCCGGGGCGAAATGCAGGTGTCGGTTGCCAAGCCGGAGGCGGTAATCGGAGTTGGCGAGACCGTCGTGGACACGTTCGGCGCGAGTCTCGGCACGGTCGCGGACTTGGAAGTGTATGATCCGATCACTCGCCAGGGAGACATCGCGTTTTGGACGAAGCTGGACACGGGCGGGCAAGCGGTAGTGCTGTCGTCTCGGCTGAGGAATCCCGTGCTTGTGGTACCCGGGATCGCAGGCACATTTGCAAACGACGATTACCTGCACTGGCTGATGAACCGTGGAGAGCATCCCGACAACTTGAGGATTGATCCGCTGGCGGGATTCTACAACGACATCATTGCGACCCTGAAGAGCGCGGGTTACGTCGAAGGCGAGGACCTGTTTGTGGCCAATTACGATTGGCGCGTGTTGCCGGGGCCGATCGATCCGGGGAACCTCAGTTCCGATCCCGCGGACTGGAATTTTGACGGCCGGATATTGAACTTGGCCGGCCGGGCCAACCAGAGCGAAGTCTTCGAATATGGCGTGGATTATTTTTTCTATTGGCTCAAGCATGCCGTCGAGGCTTGGCACCGGAAACACCCGCGCGCTCCGCTGCCGGCCGTGGATGTGATTGCGCACAGCACCGGGGGGCTCGTCGCGCGGACTTACATCCAGAGCGATGCGTACGGCACCAACTACGCCGCTTCGTTCGGCTCCGTGGCGCTGCCGAAAATCGACAAGTTTGTGATGGTGGGGGTGCCCAACCGCGGTGCAGCGAAGGCATGGAATCCATTGCATGACAACTTTGTCGACGACGAAGCGTTTCGCTTTGTCCTCTCGAAAGTGATTAAGGGCGCTTACGAAAAGCAGGAAACGCAGCCGATTTTCGGACCCGACCGAGTGATCGCGGGAGAGACGGACCCCAAGGCTTTCATCGAGCACTATGTTCCCACGATTCGCAGTCTGCTGGCGACGTATGATTTTCTCGGCACGACAACGGCGGCCCCGGTGAGCGTCAACAATCGTCCGGGCGAACGAAATAACCTCGTGCTGGACCTGAACGCTGGGCTGGACGCCGGAGGGATCGGCGATCCAAACCGGTTTGCCGACCTGGTCGGCAGCGTGGTGAACGTATACGGCACGAACGCGAAGGGAACCCCGCGCATCGCGGCCTTGAACGTAGGCTCCAACACCATCTTGGGGGAAGATATCTTTTCCTTTCGAGACACCGTCTTGGCGCGCCGCGCCGCCGACGACGAAGAGTGGTACACGCTCGTCACGTGCCAAGCGTGCGGAGATGGGACCGTGCCGCTGGAGTCGTCGCTGGGCCAGTTTTCCGGAGATGCGCGGATCAAACTTCTGCCTTTTACGCAAGGCGGGAACACCCTCGGCACGGTCGGTCATACCGAATTGCTGTCCAATCCGGACGTCCAGGCGGCGATCCTCCGAGAACTGGGCAGCGCGATCGAACGCAGCAAAATCTCGACGGATCAAGCGCGGAAAGGGTGGCAGAACTTGGTCAATATCGTCCTGGATCCTGTCGAAGGCTTTGTGGTGGACGGACAGGGGCGGCGGCTTGGTTACACGTCGGACACAGGCCCCTTGACCGAGATTCCGGACAGCGTCTATTTCGGCGAGGGGGACGGCATGGGCTGGATTTTTGGAGCGATTGTCCCGCCGCTGACGCTGCAACTGGCCGGCCTGGGAGCCGAGCATTTCGCGGAGGTTTCCGGATTCGCGGGAGTCACCCCGTTCGGCCTCGAATCTCGTGGCTATTTGGCCGCCGGAGAGACAACGTCTCTGCCGGTGGTTCAAGTCGTCAACTATCCACCCTCCGCAATCGCCGACTTTGCCGAGGCAAACCATGGCTCGACGGTGGTAATCGATGTACTCGCCAATGACAGCGATCCGGACGGGGACGCCCTCGAGCTGGTGGCTCTGGATACAACGCTCACTCGCGGCGCGGCTGAAATCACGCCTCAAGGCAATGTTGCCTACACACCCCCAGCCGGCTACGAAGGGAGCGACTCGCTGGTCTACACGGTCTCCGATGGGCGGGGGGGGACCGCATCGGCTGAGGTTCGAATTGCGGTTCCAGGCCGGCCCCGCATCGTGGCGGTGTGGCCCGACGAGAACGACCAGGTCGCGACGTTGTCCTCGGTGAGGATCGACTTTTCCCATGCCATGGACCCGGGTTCCGCATCCAATCCCGCTCATTACCAGCTGCTGCACGAAACCCTGGGGCCGCTGCCGATCGCCGCGGTGACGTACGGAGACCAAGACGGCAGCCATCGGGCGACCATCTCGCTCGCCGTCGCGAACGCCTTGACTCCGGGCCGCGTCCACGTACGGGTTGATGGGCGGGCCTTGCGGACCGCAACCGGGCAAGCGATCAGCGGCAGCCGCGACGACGTCCTGACGGTAACGCCGGAGAACAACGGCTTGGCTCGCATCAGCCGCCAGGTGGACGGCGGCTACCATGTGTCCGAACAGACGTCGCTGCCGGGATTTGACAAGCCGCAGAGCATCGCCGTCGGTGACTTCAACGCAGATGGAATCAGCGACATGGTCGCCGCCAGTGCGGCGACGGGAGAGCTGGTGTTCTATTTCGGGCGAGGGCAAGGCGGATTCGAGCCGGCGACGACCATCACGATTCCCTTGACGGTTACGGAGGTGGAATCTCGGACGATGCAAGTCTACGTGGCGGATTGGAACGTTGACAGCGTCCCCGATGTCCTGGTCTACGACAACGTCTTCAGTTTTTGGGGGGCGAACAAACGTGTTCACATTCTGTTGAATGACCGGCAGGGAGGTTTCCGTAATGCGCCAGAGACTCCCATTCCGCTGAGCGACGATGATGCCGGCGGCATCTTGGCCGTCGCCGATTTTACCGGAGACGGACTTCCCGATGTGGCCGTCAGCGGGCCTGCCGTTGACGGTTCGCGTTTCAACTACACCGCCAAAGGTTCCGTGGCCATTTACGCGAAGGACCAGTTCTTGGGTTACACGCTGGCGGACGTGATTTCGACGGGCCGCTCGGAATGGTACCCCGATTCGGCGGTGATTGCCGATTTCAACGGGGATGGTCGAGCCGATTTGGCCGTAGCCACCACCGGCTATTACGTCTTCAATCCCGGCACGGTTTTGTACCTGAGTGCGCCGACGGGCCTCGCACCGGCGGTCGAGCTGGAATATGACCGTATTGGCGGCGGGCGTCTGGCGGCGGGCGACTTTACGGGAGACGGCCGGGCCGACTTGGCGATCCTGCACGATTACTATCGCAACAGTTACGACGTTCACGACGGGAACGTGATCAGTGTTTTGGCGGGCGATGGCCAGGGGAACTTTGCCGCGTTGCCGAACCAGTCTTTGGGGCGGCGAGCGCTCGACATGGCCGGCGCCGGCGATCTGAATGGTGACGGCAAGCTGGATTTGCTGTTCACCGCGGCCCCTTGGCCCGCCAGCTATGTGGGCGGCTTTCCGGCGTTGGACCATTTTTCGACCTGGAGCCTCTTGGGCGACGGCCGCGGCAACTTCTCGCCCGCCACGCCCGATCCCGTGCCGATCGAGCCCTTGGGCCTGGGCGGCGTCACCTCCGTCGGACTCACCGACGTCAACGGTGACGGATTGCTGGACGCCGTGATGGGCAGCGGCGAAGCGTCTGTCATTCGCGTGCTGCTGAACGACCGCACGGGGGCCTTGCGGAGCGCACCGCAGACGCTGCTGACGGGGCCCCTGTTGGACACGCATCCCGAGACCCAATTCCGCCGCCTGGTAGACGTCAATTCCGACGGACTGCTCGACCTGCTGGTGCTGGACGGGGAATCTACCAAGCAGCTGATCGTGTATCTGAACACGCCCGCCGGGCAACTGGAACCGCGCTTCCTGCTGCCCATTCCAGGCTCCGGGGGCTATGGCTGGCTCCAAACCGGGGACATGAACGCCGACGGGTTGCTGGACGTCGTCGTGGCTTCGGACGAACAAGGCGTCATGGTGCTGCTGGGGCAAGGCAACGGCCAATTCACGCCGGTCACCAGCGAGCCTGTCAAGCTGGCGGGCTTCGACTATCTCGATACCAAAGAGCCGGGGGTCATCGCCGACGTCAATCAGGACGGCAAGCCCGACCTGCTCGTCACCGTCGCCGACTTGCAGGGCTATTACGTGACCGCTACGGGATGGGCGGTCTATTTCGGCGATGGGACGGGCAAGCTGTTCTTCAACCGAAACACCTTCGTGCCGTTTCCCGAGGGGTACGATTTCCCCGTTGCCGCGTATGCTCCCTATCACCCCGACTACACCCCACTCATTCGGGACTTTGACTTCGACGGCCGAGTCGATTTCCTGGTGGCGACCATCCCGTCCGGCGACAGCTCCACGCATCTGACCGTCTATCGAGGCAACGGCAACGGCACGTTTTCGCCCGGCACGACGACGGTCCAGCCGGACGCGTTGAGGATTCTGGGGTACGCGGCTCACGACTTCAACGGCGATGGAAAACTGGACGTCCTGGGCTACTCGGACGATGAGGTCGCGATCTTTTTGGGCGACGGTGCCGGCCACTATCAACTGCTGCCGGGTGCCACCGACGCGATGCAGGAGTTTCGTTTGTCTCCCAGCGGTTCGAGATACCGTTTTTCCGATCTCGCGGTGGGGGATTTCAACGGCGATGGCTTCATGGACGTGGCACTCACGAAGTTGAGCGTTTGGTTCAGCGACTTGAACGAAGACGCCCAAGTTGTCTCGCTGTTCTTGAACGACGGCACGGGGCGTTTTTCCGAGGGCCTCGCCGTCCCTGTGTCCGCGATTCCCCGCTCGCTGCAGACGGTCGCTAACGAGCGTTGGATCGAAGCCGGCAGGTTGGGGATCGTGCCCAGCCTGTGGCCCGTCAAGCTGACCAGCCCGGCCGGCCTGCCCCAGGATCGGCAGCAGTTGACGGGCACCGGGCCGGCCAACTCCGCCGTCCATGTAACCGCGGGCGGCGCCTCGTTGGGACAAACGCACATCGGCGCGGACGGTCAGTGGTCGTACACCCTGTCGCCGGGACTTCCCGTCGGTTATCACGCGCTGCGGCTGTTCGCGACGGACGCGGAAGGTCAGGTCAGTGCCGAAACGCAGGCCACGATCTCAATCCAGTCAGCGGCTCCGTCCTGGCAGAATTCGCCGAACCGATTCGATGTGGACGGCAATGGAACCGTCACGGCCAACGACGTGCTGGTCGTCGTCAACGAACTGAACGGACCGCGGTTCCACGATCTGACGGGGGTGTTGCAGGTTCCGCCGCCGCCGGGCACCGCGCCACCGTTTTTCGACGTCAACGGCGACGGCTTGGCAACGCCCGGGGACGTTCTGGAAGTGATCAATTACCTGAACGGGCTGAGCGCCGCTAGCGGGGAGGGCGAAATTTACATTCCTCATGCGGACATCCCCGCCGGGCTCGATGCTTCCTCGCCTTCGACCGCTTCGGCACTCAGGCACACTTCCGCTCCGCATGACGCGTCGCTACGGTACTTCCCAGAGTCGTCGCCGGTATCGCCCCTGGCACGGCCGCGCCCAGCCGGCGCGCGACCGCCGGCGCACGTGATCGATATGCTCTTCAGCACGATGTTTTCCGAACATCCGTTTTCCGAGCATCGGTTTTCGGAATATCCGCTGGACGTAGACTTCCTTGCCGAGCAGCCAATTTATACCGCGCGCGCTTGAGGATGGCACATTCGTCGATCGCCGTTTAACCGCGACCCAACGGGGAGTGCGTCGCCCCACACGCTCCCAGTTGGGTCGCGGTTAAACGAGCCAATGCTAACCGTGAGCGGACGGATTAGAATTCCCCGCCGATCCATACCACCGGCGGCCGATGTTGATACAATGCACCCGGTTGGAAATGCCTGAATCGACACCACGAGTTTTTGTTTCGGAGGTCTGAACCATGCGTGTTGCCCTTGCGACTTTGGCCCTTTTCGCTTGCAGTGCCTTTGTGGTTGCCTCGTCGGTCACGGCGGAGGATTCGTCCGCCGGAGTGTGCCAGCTGATTCCTGCCGGCGGCAAAGCCGGCTCGCTGGACGGTTGGAAATCATATCATCAGGACGGCGCTCAGACGGCGGACGTGTGGTCGCTGAATGACGACGGCGTACTGCACTGCAAAGGCTCGCCGTTGGGTTATCTGTATACGGAGAAGGGCTACGGCAACTTTGTTCTCGAACTCGACTGGCGCTGGCCGCCAGGCAAGGAACCGGGCAAAGGGGGCGTGTTGATCCGTACGACGGGGCCGGACAAGATTTGGCCGAAGAGCCTCGAGGCGCAAATCAACGTGGGCGATGCAGGCGATTTCTGGGGCTTGGACGGGTTCCAATTGGACGGTCCGGCCGATCGCAAAAAGTCGCTCGAACACCCGCAATTCGGCAAACTGACCAACGTCAAGAAATCCGCGCTGGTCGAGCGGCCGGCCGGCCAGTGGAACCAATACAAGATCGTCGCCGACGGGGATACGGTGACGTTGGAGATCAACGGCCAAACGGTCAACCGGGCCACCGCCTGCGAGACCGCGCCGGGAAAAATTCTGTTGACCGCCGAAGGCACGGCGATCGAGTTTCGCAACGTGCGTCTGCGACCGCGGGATAAGCCGTGAGAGCACCTCACGCGGTACGGATCGCAAGGAATGCTCTTCTTATGTTCGTGAGGCGAGCCTTGCAGCTCGAATCGAGGGGAAATCGGAGAAACGCATGAAACGATTGGGGATCCTGAGAACGGCCGCGAGCTGTCTGCTTGTGGCCGCGTCCGCGACGGCTGTCGAGGCGGCTTCCACACCGCTGGCCGATTATGTCGCCAAGCCCGACGCCAGTTATCGCTGGGTCGCGAAGCGGACGGGGCGCGTATTGGCCGCCGAGTATGCCGAGTTGATTCTGACTTCGCAGACTTGGCGCGACGTCGCGTGGAAGCACCAATTGTTCGTGATTAAGCCGTACTCGATGTCGCCAGATGTGAAGCATGCCCTGCTGTTCATCAGCGGCGGCAGTTGGCGCGACGAAATCGAAACGGGTTCCGGCAAGGTGCCGGGCGACGCCCACATGTATGTAACGCTGGCCGAACTGCTCAAGACGCCTGTGGCGGTCCTGCTGCACGTGCCGCATCAGCCGATCTTGGGCGGAAGACATGAAGACGCCGCGATTGCTTACACGTTCGACGAGTACCTGCGGACCAACGATCCCGAGTGGCCGTTGTTGTTGCCGATGGTCAAGAGCGCGGTTCGGGGCATGGATGCGGTACTGGAGTTCACCCGCCGCGATTGGTCGCTGGACCTGCACACGTTCACCGTCACGGGCGCGTCGAAACGCGGCTGGACGACCTGGCTGACCTCCGTCGTGGATCCGCGCGTCACGGCCCTGGCGCCGATGGTGATCGACGTGCTGAACATGGGGCCGCAGATGGCGCATCAAGAGGCGGTTTGGGGCAAGCCATCCAGCCAAATTCACGATTACACGGAGCGCGGGCTGCACCGCAAACTGCAATCCGAAGCCGGCCAGTCGCTGGTCGCGATCGTGGACCCGTACCAGTATCGCCGGGAGCTGACGCAGCCCAAGCTGATCATCCTGGGCACGAACGATCCTTATTGGACGGTGGATGCCTTGAATCTGTATTGGGACGGCCTGGTCGGCGAGAAGCACATTTTGTACGTGCCCAACAACGCCCATGGGTTGGCCGATCTGGGGCGCGTATTCGGCAGTCTGAACGCGCTGCACCAACGGATTCTGCGGGGACAGCCGCTGCCGCAACTGGCTTGGCAATATGACGAAGGCGAGAGCGACGTTTGCTTGACCGTCCATTCCGATCCGCCGGCCCGCCGGATCACAGCTTGGATGGCGACCGCGCCGACGCAGGACTTTCGCCAGGCTCAGTGGCAATCGTATCCCATGAAGCAAGCGGGGCCGAAGCATACGTTCCAGGTGGACCGTCGCCGCGACGGCTTCGCCGCGGTGTTCGCCGAAGCGGAGTACCAGGCGGACGAAGTGCCGTATTACTTCTCGACGAACCTCCGCGTCGTCGGAGCTGAACGACGGGTGGGGGAGTCGGGGCGTGATGCCGAGTAAGCCGTTTTTGTCCGAACTCGCGAGAATCTTTCCGGCCGAGCGGCTGCTGACCAAGCCGGTTCAGCTGGCGGTGTACGAGTCGGACGCCCTCACGGCGTTTCGCCAGCGACCGCTGGCAGTTGTGCTGCCGGAATCGCAGGACGAGGTGGTGGCGGCCGTGCGGTTGTGCCACCAGCACGGGGTGCCCTTTGTGCCGCGCGGCAGCGGCACCAGCTTGTCCGGCGGCTCGCTGCCGGTCGAGGACGGGATCGTGATCGCGATGAATCGGCTAAACCGAATTTTGAAGCTGGATCCCCAGCAACGGTTGGCTGTCGTCGAGGCGGGCGTAGTAAATCTTCAGATTTCTCTGGCGGCGGAACGCTTTGGATTGTACTACGCCCCTGACCCGTCCAGCCAGTCGGTTTGTACCATGGGCGGTAACGTGGCCTTCAACTCCGGAGGCGCCCACTGCTTGAAGTATGGGATGACGGCCAATCATGTGCTCGGCCTGAAGGTCGTGCTCGCCGACGGCGAGGTGGTCGAGTTCGGCAGCGAGAGCATCGAGGGGGTCGGCGTGGGACCCGACCTGATCGGCCTGTTCGTCGGCTGCGAAGGCCTGTTCGGCATCGCCCTGGAGATCACAGTGCGACTGTTGCCCAGGCCCGAACGGTATCGTACCGTACTGGCCGCTTACCGGGACTTGGAGACGGCCGGACAAGCGGTCGCGGCGGTGGTGGCATCGGGACTGTTGCCCGGCGCGATCGAGATCATGGATCGGTTGGCGATCCAGGCGGCGGAGGCGTCGGTTCGGGCCGGCTATCCGGCGGGGGCCGAAGCCGTGCTGATTGTGGAACTGGATGGTGAAACCGACCAGGTCGAGCGCGAGTTCTATCATTTGCAGCGGGTGATCGACGATTCGGGAGCGTATGAAGTTCGGGTGGCCGAATCCGACGACCAGCGGCTGGCGATCTGGAAGGGGCGTAAAGGTGCGTTTTCGGCGGTTGGACGGCTCAGTCCCGATTACGTGGTTCAGGACGGCGTGGTGCCGCGCGGCAAGCTGGGGCGAGCGCTCGGGGAGATCAACCGATTGAGCCGCGATTACGAATTGCGCGTGGCCAACGTGTTCCATGCCGGCGACGGGAATCTGCACCCGCTGATTCTGTACGACGGCAAGCAGCCCGGCGCGCTGGAGCGGGCCGAACAACTAGCCGGCAAGATCCTGGAGTACTGCATTGAATTGGGCGGTTCGATCACCGGCGAGCACGGCGTCGGGATGGAAAAACGCGCTTACTTGCCGGTGATGTTTAGCGACGTCGACATGGAAATCATGCGTCAGATCCGATGCGAGATGGATCCGAAGGAAATCGCCAATCGGGGCAAAATGTTTCCCGAGAAGAAATCGGATGCCGCGCGCGGCGCAAAGGCGCCGTCCCGGGCGAAACCGGCGAGCGGAAGTGTCACCTGAGAAGAAACACTGGCAAGAAGATGAGGAGCAGGCAAATGAAGAGCGTCTGTTTTCCATTTTCCCGGCTTGACTCTCCTGCCAGTCAAGGGCCATGAACACAACGCCATGAACACGATCCTTCAGCCCACGACGACGGCCGAGTTGCAGGAAATAGTGACCGCGTCACCGCGGCTGTGCGTGCGCGGTGGCGGCAGCAAGCCGGGGCTGTCGACGCCGGCGGCCGGCGCGACGGCCGTGGATTTGCGCCGCTTGTCGGGCATCCTCGAGTATGTTCCCGACGAGTTCGTGTTCACGGCTTACGCCGGCACGCCTGTCTCGCAGGTCGCCGAGGAACTCGCTCGGCACGGTCAGTACCTGCCCTTCGATCCGCTGCTGGTCGGGCGAGGTGCCACGCTGGGCGGAACGGTGGCGGCCAACACGTGCGGTTCGGGACGCTATCGGTATGGCGGCGTCCGGGATTTCATCTTAGGCGTGCGATTTGTCGATGGCCGAGGCCAGCTGGTTCGCAGCGGCGGCAAGGTGGTCAAGAACGCGGCCGGATTCGATCTGGCCAAGTTCTTGGTCGGCAGTTTGGGACGCTATGGAATTCTGGTCGAAGTCAGCTTCAAAGTGTTTCCGCGGCCGCGCTCGTATCTGACGCTGGAGTTTACCTATCCCAGTCTGGCCGAGGTCCAGCGTGCGATCTTCCGCTTGGCGGTTGAGCCGTTGGACATCGACGCGTTGGACTTTGAGCCGGCCGGGAAAACGGAGTTTCGCCTGATCGCGCGGTTAGGCGGGCTGGAAGCCGGCTTGCCGGACCGGACGGGGCGGTTGGAAGAGTTCCTGCAGGGTGAAGGGCGGCCGCTTCCGCAGCAAACGCTGTTGGGCGATGGCGAGGCGGCGTATTGGCGGGAGGTCAACCAGCTGGCGTGGGTACCGTCGGAAGCCTCGTTGCTGAAGGTGCCGCTGGCTCCTCGCGTGGTTCCGGTACTGGACGCGCGCCTGCGGTCTGCCGTGCGGCGTTACACGGCGGGCGGATCCGTGGCATGGCTGGCCGTCGACGATTTGCGAGCCGCGCGGAACGTGTTGACGGACCTCGGCCTGACCGGCCTGCGAATCTGGGGACCGGGCGGCGACCCGTTCGTCGGCTCGCGGCGCGGAATGTTGTTGGCCCAGCGAGCCAAACGCGCGTTGGATCCGTCGGCCAGATTCGGGGAGGCATAGATGCAGCACCACATCGACGCCGCAGAACTCGGATCGCGGGGGGAAGCGATGACCGGCGCGATCCAATCGTGCGTCCATTGCGGCTTGTGCCTATCCGCGTGCCCGACGTACCAGGTGTTGGGCGAAGAAATGGATTCGCCGCGAGGGCGGATCTACCTGATGAAGTATGTGCTCGAAGGAGAACTTTCGGCGGCGGACGCCCAACCGTATCTCGATCGCTGCCTGGGCTGCTGGGCTTGCGTTCCCGCCTGTCCCTCCGGCGTCGCCTATGGCGAATTGTTGATGCACTACCGGGCGGTCATGCGCGGGCAGGGGCGGCGGTCGTGGCTGGACGCCGCCACGCGCAAGATGCTGGTGGAGACGCTGCCTCACCCGGGGCGGTTCCGTGCGGCGCTAGCGGCCGGCCGAATCGGGCGCGCCGTGCAGGGGGTGCTGCCCGAGGCTTGGCGCGGCATGTTTGAGCTGTTGCCTGCCGCACCGCCTGCGTCCGATCCGCTGCCCGATATGTTTCCAGCCCGCAGGCGGCGGCGCGCCCGTGTGGCCTTGCTGACCGGCTGTGTGCAGAGCGTCCTGGCACCCGAAATCAACTGGGCGACGCTCCGCGTGCTGGCGCAAAACGGCGTCGAGACGGTGGTGCCGTCCACCCAGGGCTGCTGCGGCGCAATCCTGATGCATCTGGGCGAAGAACGAGCTGCCCGCCGGCTGGCGCGCCACAACCTGCAAGTCTTTCCGCAAGACGTCGACGCCATCCTGACCAACGCCGCTGGCTGCGGTTCGGGGATGCATGAGTACCGGCTGCTGTTCGCCGGCGAGGAGGATCAGACCGTGGCCGAGGCGTTTGCGGCGCGCGTGCTGGACGTCTCCGTGTTCCTGGACCAGTGGGGACTGGAGCCGCCCGCTCCATTATCGATCCCGCTCCGCGTGGCCTATCACGACGCCTGTCACTTGTTGCATGCCCAAGGCGTCAGGGATCAGCCCCGCCGGCTGCTGGCCGCCATCCCGAACGTGGAGTTGTTGGAGTTGAATGACGGCGGCCTGTGCTGTGGATCGGCGGGCGTGTACAATCTGGTCCAGCCGGAGATCGCGCGGCAGTTAGGCGACCGCAAGGCAACTCGCATCTTGGACACCGGTGCCGATGCGGTGGTCACCGGCAACATCGGCTGTCTAATGCAAATCCAAGCCCACCTTCGCCGCCAGGCCAGCGACTTGCCCGTGTACCATACCATCACGCTGTTGGATCGAGCGTATCGGGCACGCGACGGGTAAATCCCGGTGCCGCGAAGGGCGAGGTCCGGGGATACCGTCACTGGCTGGCAGTCTGGCTGCGTTCGTGTGCTCACAGGCTGAGGCAGCCTGGGCTACTTCCATTCGCCGATCAGGGCGGCCAAGCGGCCTTGCTCCTCGGCCAACTGCTGAACCGCCTCCGCTTGTTCGTCGGCCAGTTTGCTGGTCCGTGCGCGGGCGTCTTCGCGGACGCCCACGAAAGCAATAGCAGCCACTTCAAAATGGACCCTCACGGGCTTGATAGCTTCAAACAAAGGTGCGCAATCCCCGCTATCGCTCGTACTCCGCGCGGCGACGTTCGAGTTCCTGCATGATCTCCGGCGACTCTTTCAGTTCGGCCAGGGGCTGTAGCTGGCGACGGATATAAGTCCAGTCGAGTCGGCCGGTTTGACGGATGATGATTCCCTCGACGTCCAGCCAGTCCTTGGGGCGAGCGGCAAAGGCTTTCAGCACGATCAGGCATTCCGCCGAGCAGGTGCGAAGCGGTATCTGGGGTGGAAAGGCAAACATGCTCGCCCGAGCGACGACATCGGCTTCAAATGGCAATCCGCCCAGCGCGATATCCAGTCCGACGCCGGATTTGGTGCGGGCGAGCAACACGCGGTGGGCGAGGGCAAATTCGCCGGCCTCGGCAATGCGGGGCTCAAAGTGGCGCAGCAACTCGCGGACGAAAGTCTCCTCGCCACCAAAACCGGTGAGCAGCGTCAGATCGACGTCAATGGTCTCCCGCGGTTCTCCCCACCGTTGCAAGGCCAGACCGCCAATGAAGCAATACTGCCAGCCTTGCATCTCGCACACGGCCTGCAGTTGAGCGGCGGCTCGGATCACTTCATTCACGGCTTGCGGCCTTCTTGAACCAACGCTGCTGCTCGATCAAGCCCGAGGTGGGACGTGCCACTCGCGGAGGCGTATGGTAATCGGCCGATCCGCACAGCAGGGCGATCGCACGCTGCGGATCCAGCCTCCGCAATTCTTCCCGCCGTAACCGCTCCAATTCGGGACCGGCTGCCTTCCAAGCTTGCACCCAGCGTCGGGCGAGTGCGATCTCGTCCGCCGTCCAATTTGCCAGACTCGTGGCTGAAGATTCCATGGGTCTAGTATAGCAGGCTGGTCAGGAACGTCCAAGGTGTGGCAAGACGAATCCGCAGGCGTGCGCCCCATGCCGCTTACTTTGTAGCGGCATCGCGGCCCGCCTCGATGCTTCGTCCCGGCATCAACGGTTTCGTTTGGACCGATCTTGATGGCGACGGGTTCCTGGACAACGGCGAGCCTCGGTTGAGCGGCTGGACCGTCCGGCTGGTAGACAGCCAAGGCGAGCCGGTGAATCTAGCGCATGGGCCTCCAACCGGTCTTGCCGTTCCTTGCGCAGCAGCAACGCCAGGAAGCTCTTCGATGCAGCGAGGGCTGAAGAGAGTGGCTCCCGCCTGCTGGTCCTTGGGCAGGGAGTTTGACCCACTCTGGGTCTCGCCCAACAGTGGAAGACGTCTCAGGCTGGCCGTCTGTGCTGCGTTTTGCGCTCACCGGCAGGGCCGCTTGTGCTACTTCATGTCGCCGATCATAGCCGCCAAGCGGCCTTGCTCCTCGGCCAGTTGCCGAACGGCCTCGACTTGTTCGTCCGTCAGCGCGCCGGCTCGCACGCGGACCGTTTCTAGTTCCGCCGTGCGGCGGTAGATCTCCTGTTGCATCAGTTTCAGCAGCTTCAGCTCCGCGACCCGCCGGATGGCGTCGGACGGAGCCTGCTGGCTGTCGGACTCGGCGGGCTGCGGTGGCTGGCCGTCCGGCGGGGCCGCCTCGTCACGCTGCAACGCCTCCTGCATGTGCTGCAGACGCACCAGCGCGCTCTGTTCGGCCTGTTGGGTGAGCGGTCCCGTTTCTTGACGGTCCAGGCCGCGCGCCGCGCGGTCCATCTCGCGCAGCACGCCGCGCAGGGCCAGGGCAAAGGCGGGTGCCGCGGCTAGTTTTTCGGCGAGCGACGCGGCTTCCAACTCGATTGCCCGCTGCTCGCGGGCCAAGATTCCCACGCTGGACAGCTGGGCTCGCGTCCAGCGGCCTTGTTGCTGGTGACGGGCATCGAGTTCCACGGTGGTATGCAGGGTGGCTTTTTGCCGGCGCGCCAAAGCCGCGATTTCCTGTTCCAGCCGTTGCATTTGTTCATGCAGTAGCTCCTGGGCGGCGGACGCTCGTGCGTCGTCCAACTGGCGCGCCGCCTGCTCCAGCAACTGCTCCGCCTCGCGGGCCTGCGCCAAGGCTTGCGGAGCGTCGCCCTGTTCTGCGGCGACCGCAGTTTGGTCCAGAGCCGTGGCGGCCTCGGCCAGCGACAGTGCCGCCTGTTCGGCCAACAGCCGCTCCAGCCTGCGGGCCAGCCGCTTGACCTGTTCGGCCGCCTCGCCGGCGGCGCCTTGCAGCCGGTCCAGCTCGCGCCGCTGGGCCGGCGCGTCGTCGAGCGCAGCGGCCTGCTCGGCTTTGGCCCGCAAGGCCTGCTGTTTCGCCTGCAACTGGTGCAGCTCTTCCAAGGCGGCTTGGAGCTGGTGGACGCGCCGCTCCAGTTCATGAACGCGGCGGCTGGCGAGCGTATCCAACAGCTCCTGCAAATGCCGGAGGATGGTTTGTTGGATCTGCGTGGCATCGCCCAATCGGTTCTCGTCGATTCGCCGTCCGGTCTCGCGCATCTGCCCGCCGACCGCCGCTCGGCGGGCTACGTCGAGGGCGTCCGCCAAGGTTTCCGCGGCCGGATCGCCGGGCCCTAATTCAATCCGCATCTGGTCCATCCGCATCTGAAGCTTGTCGAACTGGCGGCCCAATTCGGTTTGCCGCTCCGCCAAGCGACGCAGCTGGACACGCCGGACGCTGTCCAGTTCCGTGCCTTCGCGGGCCAATGCCTCGAGCCGGGTCCGGTCGGTATCCTGCCGCAATTCCTCCTGACCTTGGCGGACGTGGGCCAGTTCGCGGGAGAACCGCCGGTAGCTGTCCCATTGCGAGAAATCCCCCAACAGATCTTCCAGCCGGGAGATGACTTCATCCTGGCGTTCTCCGGCAGCCTGGACCGTCGCTTGCAGATCGCCGGACGCAGCCGCCGCGTTCTCGGTAGCCGCTGCGGCGAGCATCGCTTCGCGGGCCGTCTTCAAAGCGTCGATCAGCTGATTCTGAATCGGAGGCAATTCGCCGCCGATCTGCCGGATGGCGGCCAGCAACACGTTCATCCGCTCGATGACCTCCGGATTCTCGATCCGATTGCTTTGCAGTTCGTGCAACAACCCCACGATCTGGGTGGCGACGCCGTCTTGGGGATCCGTCAGCAAGTGGGCGACGTGTCGCTGTTTCAACTCGGCCGCCTGCAATTGATCGATCTCGTCGGGGGTCAGTCGGCCGGTGTCGGCCCAGCCGATCTGGAGCGATTTGACCGGGGCACGCACCTCGCGCTGGGTCCGGAGCACTTCGGCCAGTTGACCCAGAACGAAGGCCTGCCGCGAACCGATTCGTTCCTCGAGTTCGCCGACGGAAATGATCGTCAGGCGGCGAGTCGCACTCTGCGCCGACTGGGGCTTGTAGTCTTCGGCCGTCAACTCGAAGTCGATCCACGCGCCAGGCTTGAGCCCGCGCAGCTGTGTCAAATCCCAAGCGAATTCAACCATCCGCGTCTCGCCGGCCCCGCTGCCGGCTTCTGCTGCTCCGCTGGGGTCCGCGGGTGCGACGGCCGGCCCGCGATAGATCTCCGCCGTCTCTTGCTGATCGACCCCGGCGGCGTCGCTGCGCGTGAACCGCACCGCGATCACGCGGATCGCCAGATCGTCTTTGACCAAGCCTGCCAAGGGTACCGCGGCGTCAGCAGTTACGAACGTATTGGCGGCGGGCTGGTCCAAGACAACCGTCGGCGGCGAGTCGGGTACGGCCCGCAGGTTCCAGCGCCGATCGTCCCCGCCTTGCAGCCCTTCGACGTCCGTGACTTCGAACCAGTACGTCTCCGAGTGATCCACGGTCCAGGATGGCTCGGCCTCGGCCGCGAGCGTGAACCGCAGACCGTCGCCGCTCAACCGCCCCAGCAGGGCGGCTGCCGTCTGCTTGTCTCTGTCGGTACGCAACCGCACGGTTGCCGCCGGCCGGTTGAGTTGGCCGTCCACTTCGATTCGGGTGCCTTCTAACGCGCGGATGTTCTCGCCGGACGCAATAGGCGACCAGCCCGTATAGGCGGGCGGATGCAGACGGATCTGCAGCGACGTGACCTGCGGCGGCTCGACCAGTTCCAGCGCTTTCCACGGCATCGTGTCGTCGTCTCCGCCGACGGCCCGATAGCGGAAGGGACGCCGCACATTGTCCAGCCGATATACCATCCGGTCCTGAAAAAACTTCATGTCCTTCGCCTGGACCTGCCGGGCTTCGTCGCCCTCGAACCAGATTTGAATCTGGACGGTCGGAGGCAGACGCTCCTCGCGATCGATCAGTTCGACTTCAAAGTCCGAGCCGAAGGCCAGCCGTTCGGGCGCCTTGACGAATTGCAGTTGGTTCCACCTGGGCCAAGGCTCCACATTCCAAGGTACGGCCAGCCGGCGAAGGGCCAGAGCGGCGGAGGGCCAATCCGCAACGGCGAAGCCGACCGCCACCGCGACGAGGGCCGCCGCGCCGATCGCGATCCGCTGCGGTCGCCGGGCGTCCAGGCAATCGGCCACATTCCAGCGGTCCAAGTCCGCCGCCGCCGCCGCGACGACGGCGCGGCGCAGATCCGACGAGCCGGCAATCGGTTGATGCTCCGATTGATCCAGGAAAGCCACCGCGCTGGACAGCCGATCGCACCACTGCGGAAACCGCTGCTCGATTCGTTGGGCGACTTCGAGTTCCGATAACCGGTGAACATAAACAGGAACCACAAAACGCCACAGGCACCAACCGCCGACCGCCACCACGGCAACCGAACTCAGCACGCGAACGCCCATATCGTCCAACCGCAGACCATAGTCGGCCAAACCAACCAGGAGGACGGCGCCCAGCACGGCGATCAGCCACCGGCCGCCGCCGGAAACGGCGCGCAACCGCCACGCTCGGCGCTGGACGGCTCGCACTTTCTCTCGCACCGGATTCCGCATCGCTACTCCGCTCCACCTCGACGTGATACGCACATTCTACCGTTGCCGCCAGCGAACAAGAAGGCGTGTCAGCTCGCGAGACGTCGCTCACGAGACTACCGGCCGCATGCTCGGCATGACACCGGCTACCGCTTCAACACGCCCCGCTTGCATCCGTGTCCGTCCAGAAAGTCACGAGATGTCATTGCGAGACCCAGCCACGGGACCGTATCATCACGAGAACGCGACAAACTTACGGAGAGAAAAACACCATGCGCTGCACTCGACAACTTTCCCTGCCGGTTCTTCTTCTTGTTTCTGCGTTGATTCCGCGATCGGCTTGGCCGGCGGACGATGGCAATCTGATATGGCAAATCGACGCGCAAACCGAGCGACTGACGGTACGTAGATTCGAGGACGGCCCGGAATGGCAGGGCGACCGACTGGCCGAGGTCACCTATTGGGATGCGGCTGGGGCCGAACGCTCGCAGCCGCTGACGCGCGACGCCGGTTGGACAATCGACTGCCAAGCGGCCGCCAATGCATCCCAAATGGTCTGCCGGCAAGGCGAACTGGGATTCTCCCTGCGGCTGAGTTTCTCCGCCGCCGGTGACGTGCTCACGGTCAACGTGCCTGCCGAGGACGTCGCGGAGACAGGAGCGGCACGGCTGAAGACGCTGCGGCTGCTGCCGCGGTTTGGGGCAGCGAGCGAAGGCGACGAGGGATACTTGGCCATTGCTCAACAGTCGGGGGCGCTCTGCCGGTTTCGCGACAAGCGGCCGGCCGAGCATTGGATTCAGGTATATCAGAGCATCTGTGCCTGTCCGATGCCCCTGTTCGGCATGATTCGCGGCGGCAGCGGCGTCGCCGGCATCGTGACCAGCGGTCAGTATGACGCTCGGTTCTGCGTCAGCACCAACTGGGGGCCGCAGCGACAGTATGCCATCGATCCCGCATTTACACTGCGTTCCTTTCCGCAAGAGGATTCGTTGGCCGACGATCTGACCGTCGAGTATCACTTTCTCCCCGCGGCCGAGGCGTCATGGCTGGGTGTGGGAAAGCGATACCGACAGTACAACGTCACGCGGCGCGGAATTCGCCCGCTCCGGGAACGGGCGACTGCGTCGCCCGGGCTGGCCTATTCGGCGCAGGCCCTGCAAGTGCGGATCCGGCTGGGCGTAAAACCCGTGCCGTACGAGATCACCGAGCAGACGCCTGAGACCGAACCGCCGATGCAGGTTTTCTGCACGTTCGCCCAAGTGCGTGATATTGTTGACGAGTTCCATCGCCAGGGCATCACCGGTGCCGAGTTCTGCCTGGTCGGCTGGAACCGCGGCGGCCATGACGGGCGCTACCCACAGATTTTTCCCGTCGAGCCGGCGTTGGGCGGCGAGGCGGAATTGCGGGCGACGATTCGCCACGGACAATCGCTCGGCTATCAGGTCGTGGCCCACGACAACTACTACGATGCCTATCGTATCGCCGAGGATTGGAGCGAGGAGTATCTGCGTAAGAAACCCGACGGCCAGCCGGAGAAAGGCGGCGTCTGGGGCGGCGGCCAGAGCTACAAAGTCTGCCTGGCTTGCGCCGCGGAAAGGTTTGCCCAACGCGACCTTCCGCGGATTCGGGCTCTCGGTTTTGAGGGCGCGCATTACTCGGACGTGCTTTCCATCATCGGACCGCGCCCCTGCTACGATCCTCGGCATCCGCAGACGCGGCGTCAGGATGCCGCCGCGACCGTCCAAATCCTCGCTCGCGCCCGCGAGCTGTTCGGCGGCGTCCAGTCCGAAGGCTCGTTGGATTTCGCCGTTCCGGCACTCGATCGACTGTTGTACATCGATTGCGACAAGTGGTCCCCGTTAGCCAAGAAGCCCTACGTCGACACCTGCGTTCCGCTGTACGAGATCGTCTATCATGGCGTGCTGCTCTACAACCTGTCGACCGAAGTGGTCAACGCGTTGCCGGGAGAGGCCGGCTATCTGCGAAACATCGAATACGGCGGTACGCCGCTGGCGTATTTCTACGGTCACTTCTTGCAGGACAAGAGCAAGAATTGGCTGGGCCAGCGCGATTATCGCTACGACGATGCCGACGGTCTGGAGCAAGCCGTCGCCGGACTGCGGCGCGTGTTCGACGATATCCAGCGTCTCAAACACCTGCAAACGGAATCCATCGAAAGTCATCGGCAATTGGCCGACGACGTGTTCGAGACCGCTTACAGCAACGGCCACCGCGTGGTGGTCAACTATAACGAGCAAACGTTCTTGCTCCCGACGGGCCAGTCCGTACCGCCGCGAGGCTACCTGTTGGTTGAGCGGTGAGAAGCGATCGTCACCATTGACCCTCTGGGACGAATGCCGTCTTCCTGGGCGATCAATCGTAATTTAATGCCCTCGAAATTTGAGGCCCTAGAAGATTCCCAGTTGGTCGCGGGCGTCTTCGGTCATCCTGTCGGGATTCCAAGGCGGGTCCATGACGATCTTGACGTGGACCTCGTGGACCTCGGGCAACTGGCCGACGGCGTGCTTGCAGCCGCTGATCAGCTGCGGGGCGGCGGGGCACATCGGGCTGGTCATCGTCATTTCGATTTTGACATCCGACTTGCCGTCTTCACGCGGCAGGACGTCGATCACGTACACCAAACCCAGGTCGACGATATTGATGAACAATTCGGGGTCGACGACTTTTTTCAACTCTTCGCGGACAACGTCTTCGGACAATGGCATGGTGATGCTCCGGAAATGGTAATCGGCTCACGCCGCGGGCTGTGAGGGCACATGGAGTGCGTCTACGACGGTTGCCTTACGACACGGCTGCTTCTGTTATTCATTGATGCGCACATAGACATCGTCGCCCTCAATCTTGACCTCGTGGGTCCGCGTTGGGACGGTGGCGGGCATCGTCAGCGGTTTGCCGGTGCGAATATCAAACTGGGCTCCGTGCCGGGGACAGGCGATGGCATGGCCGCACAGCCGGCCTTCGCCCAACGGACCGCCATCGTGGGTGCAGACGTCGTCGATACAGTAGAAACGGCCGCCGACGCGAAACAGGACCACGACCGAATCCTCCACCTCCAGCGTCAGCTTGCCGGGATCGGGAAGATCCGTGACGGTTGCGACTTTGAAGAAATCAGACAAGGTGGAAACTCCTTCGCTCTTACTGGTACTCGCGCACGCGGGCAGCAATGGCCTGGCCCAGCGCGTCCCGCACGCTCTCGATGGTGATGCGGTCAAAAATCTGCTGAAAAAAGCCGCTCACGATCATCCGAACCGCCTCACGACGCGTGAACCCGCGAGTCATGGCATAGAAGATCAACTCCTCATCCACTTTGCCTGTCGTCGAACCGTGCGTGCAGCGCACATCATCGGCTTCGATCTCGAGGCCGGGAATCGAGTCGGCCCGCGACTGATCGCTCAACAACAAATTATCGTTCCGCTGATACCCGTCCGTCTTCTGAGCGTCCGGATCGACCTTGATCATGCCCCGCCATACGGTTCGCGAGCGGTCCTGCAAGGCGGCTTTGTACAGGAAATCGCTCTGACAATGCCGGGCCTCGTGGTGCTGCAGCGTGTGGTACGTCAGGTGCTGCTTGCCCTCTGTGAACAACACGCCATTGACTTGGCAGCTGGCGCCTTCGCCGACCAGGCTGACGTGCTGATTGACTTTGGACAGCCGGCTGCCCAAGGCCGCAATCGTCCACTGCAGCGTCGCGTCGCGCCCGACCAGTGCGCGCTGTTGGGCAAAATGCCAAACGCCGCGGCCCCAATCCTGCAAATTGACAAAACGCAGGTTCGCGCCCCGGCCCACCAGGATCTCCGTCGCCCCGCAATGGAAACCGCCCGAGGTCTCGCTCCGGCTGGCCGTCTCGGCCAGGACGGTTGCCTCGGCACCGTCCTCCAAAACCACCAACGTGCGGCCGAAATCGACGCCGTCGTCGGTCAACGCCGAAAATACGTGCAGCGGCAGTTCGATCACGACGCCGCGCGGCACATACAACACGTGTCCGCCGGACCAGCAAGCGGCTTGCAAGGCGGCGAACTTGTCGTGATACGGATTGACGATCCGCCGCTGCAGGAACGGCCGCAGACGTTCTCCGTGATCGACCAACACCTGGTCCAGACTCCCGAATAGAACGCCCTGGTCCGCCCACTTGGAATCCAAGTGGGCGGCGACCGGCCGACTGTCCAACGCTGCGGAAGCACCTGCCAGCTGCACCCCTTCCTGGAGCACCGACGACGGCATCCGGGTTTCGTCCGTGACGGCTGGCGGCCAAGTATATTTATCGAGCTTGAACAAACGGATGTCGGTCCGCGTCCACTCCTCCTCCCGGCGGTCGGGCCAATCCAATTCGGAGAACATCTGCCACGCGGCGCGGCGCTGCTCCAGCAGCCAACCAGGTTCCTGCCGGGATTCCAAGAACGACTCGAGGGACGCGTGCGAGAATGACGTTGCCGTTGCCGTTGCGGTCATGTTGCTGTGTCTCTACCTACCTGAACCCAACCCCCCGCAGGCCTAGCCCACGGTGCCTTCCATCTGCAGTTGAATCAAACGATTCATCTCCACCGCGTACTCCATCGGCAACTCTTTAACCAGCGGCTCGATGAAACCGTTGACGATCATCGTACTGGCCTCCGCCTCGGACAGCCCCCGGCTCATCAAGTAAAACAGCTGCTCTTCGCCGATCCGCGACACGCTGGCCTCATGGCCCACGGACACGTCTTGCTCGGCGACTTCGATGTACGGGTAGGTGTCGCTACGGCTCTTGGCATCCAAAATCAAGGCGTCGCAAACGACTTTGCACTTGGCATTCTTAGCACCCTGTTCGACTTTGACCAAGCCGCGATAGCTGCTCCGCCCGCCGTTCTTGGAAATCGACTTGGAGATGATCTGTCCGGTGGTGTTGGGGGCGCCATGCACCAGTTTCGCGCCCGCGTCTTGGTGCTGGCCGGCCCCGGCAAATGCGATCGACAGGATCTCGCCGCGCGCGCCGGGCTCCAGCATATAGACCGCCGGATACTTCATGGTCAAGTGACTGCCCAAGTTGCCGTCAACCCATTCCATGGTCGCGTCGCGATACGCCACGGCCCGCTTGGTGACCAGATTGTAAATATTGTTGGCCCAGTTCTGGATCGTGGTATAGCGGCAGCGAGCCCCGCGTTTGACGATGATCTCGACCACCGCCGAGTGCAAACTCTCCGTGGTGTACATCGGGGCCGTGCAGCCTTCGACGTAATGGACCTCGGCGCCCTCGTCGACGATGATCAAGGTCCGCTCGAACTGGCCCATGCTTTCGGCGTTGATCCGAAAATACGCCTGCAGCGGAAACTCGATCTTCACGCCCGGCGGAACGTAGATGAACGAGCCACCGGACCAGACCGCCGAGTTCAGCGCCGCGAACTTGTTGTCCTCCGGCGGGATGATCGTGGAAAAATACTGCCGGACCAAGTCCGGATGGTCGCGGACGGCGGAATCGGTGTCGGTAAAAATCACGCCTTTGGCCGCTAAGTCATCTTTGAGCGAACCGTATACGACCTCGCTCTCGAACTGAGCTTTCACCCCGGCCAGAAATTTACGTTCCGCCTCCGGAATGCCCAATTTCTCGAACGTGTCCTTGATCGCCTGGGGAACTTCGTCCCACGAGCGTCCCTGGCCGTCGGTCGGCTTCAAGTAGTAAAAAATGTCTTGAAAGTTGATCTTGATTCGTCCGCCCCACGTCGGCATGGGCCTGGATTCGAAGATCCCCAAGGACTTGAGACGGAAATCCCGCATCCATTGGGGCTCGTTCTTCATTTCGGAAATCTGTTGCACGATGTCCGCATCCAAGCCCCTGCGCGCCTTGAAAATCGCTTCCGATTCGGTGCGGAAATCATACTTATTGATCTCGCCGATCTGATCGTTCGGCGAAAGGGTTGCGACGTCGGTAGCCATCGTTATCTTCACCTCGCTATTAAGCAGCCGTTGAATTCGCTGCACCAACTCCCGGGGGGCGGCGAACCGCACTTCACACGCTGAGCAGCGTTTCGCGCTCCGTCATCGCCCGGTTGCGCGCGTCCGCTTCGGGGTACGTTTTTCGGATTCGGTCATAGCCTTGACGATGCAGTTCGTGAGCTAATTCCACACTCCCCGTTTCGACAATGCGTCCACCCAACATGACATGCGTATAGTCGGGAGGATTATGTTCCAGCAGTTTGTCGTGGTGGGTGATGATCAGCAGACCCATCTTTTCCCGTCCGAACTCGGCGATACTCTCACTGGCCAACCGCACGGCGTCGGCGTCCAGGCCGCTGTCCGTTTCATCCAAGATCGCGAACTTGGGCTGCAACATGGCCAACTGCAAGATCTCCGCCCGCTTCATTTCACCGCCCGAAAAGCCGTCGTTCACATAGCGTCGAGCGAATTCCATGTCCATTCGCAAATGTTCCATTTTGGCCTTCAGCTCTCTGCGAAAATCTCGCATCGGCAGGAGTTCCTCGCCCTCCTTTCGCTCCGGGTGCCGCATGTTCGTCGTGGCGTGACGAAGAAAATCAGCTAGTTTGACTCCGGGAATCGCCACCGGCCGCTGAAAAGCCATGAACAGGCCCGCACGGGCTCGTTCGTCGGCGGACAATTCCACTAGATCGCGTCCGTTCAACTCGATCGCGCCCTGCGTGATCTCGTACAACGGATGGCCCATCACGGCCAGTCCCAGCGTGCTCTTGCCGGAACCGTTGGGCCCCATCAAGGCATGCGTCTCGCCATGGTGCATCAGCAAATTGACGCCCCGCAAAATCGGCTTGCCATCCACGGAAACATGCAAATCAGTAATTCTCAGAATGTGTGTCATGTTCGATGCTGTGAGATTTCGGACTCGTAAAACGACGGGTTCACTATTTCCGCCCTCTGGGCGACAACTTAAACGTTTCCATAATCGGCTGCAGTCGGTCAGTACCGCCCAAAACGGTGCTACCAACAGGTCTGCCCAGTCAGGTGTGCTCAGCGCGGGCACCCGACGGCCCCAAGTTTCGAGCGTTCAGTCCACAATCTTCTGATGACTTTGCAGCGGTTCCTCGTCGGCGGGAGCAACCGCGTAGCCCGAGTGATGCGGCACGGGCAATTCATCGTCCGCTTTCGCCCCACGCCGCAAGTCAAACATGCCTCCCGATGTCCCCTTGACCTTTGCCAGCCTCTGGCCGGCAATCTTGTCTTGAATCCGCATCAGCCCTTCCAACAACGCTTCGGGACGTGGGGGACAGCCGGGCACGTAAACGTCCACGGGAACCACCAGATCCACGCCCTTCACGACATGATATCCATACTTAAAATACGGCCCGCCGCCGATGGTGCAAGCACCCATCGCGATCACAAACTTCGGTTCGGGCATCATGTCGTACAAGCGTCGCACCCGGCTAGCCATTTTGTAGGTGACCGTACCCGCCACAATCATCAAATCCGCCTGACGAGGCGTCGCTCGAAACGCACCCGCACCGAAGCGGTCCATGTCGTACCGGCTCGCGCCTGCCGCCATCATTTCAATCGCACAACAGGCCAAACCGAACGTCATGGGCCAGATGCTGGACTGGCGAGCCCAGTTGATCGCTTGCTCGACGCTGGTAATCAAAAAATTCTCCTCGATGCGGCCCTCGATCCACGGCCGAGTCTCCACCGAATCGGGATCGGACTTCGCCGGACCGGACGCCGTGCCCGGTTCGGAATCCTGTTCGCAGCCAGCACCGCTCTCGTGACGCATCGTCCGCACAGATTCCCTCATAAATTTTGCTTCACGAAAATTGTCATTAATTCAGTTCAAACGTACACTCCGACTGCCCTTCCAAACGACAGCCGGCCAGGCGCACATCGGTTCCGAGCACTTCGGCGAACAGCAATCGCTCCATCGCGCAGATCGACCGATCCTGATCGGCCAATTCCGGGTAAGGGCACGTTATTGCCTTGAGGATCGGTAACTCCCCCGACTCGTCCAATTCCAACGGCACGCGGCGCTCGCCAAACAAATCCGTCAACGTCGCTAGTCTTTGCTCCAGCGTTTGACCGGCAACCGTATCAGCGTACATTACAGCCATCCTCTTCGCGACCCGCTGCAGTAACCCTTTTCGAATTTCCGGATCTCGAATCATTCGCACCTCCTGCCACAGCGCCTGGGCAAGGTCAGCGAAATTCGAGCCGGATTTTCTCAATCCCTTGGTCGTTAAACGGTAACGATGCTTTGGCCGGCCCCGACCGTGCCGCGTCGCAGTTCGCTCAATCAGTTCCTGGGCAAGCAACCGACTCAAACGCTGACGCACTGCCGTGGCCGTCACCCGCAATTCCTCGGCAAATTCTGCCACAGTCATTGCCTCCCGCCGACGGAGTATGTCGAGAACGGCTAAATCTGCAAAGGCAACAAAGCTGGTTGTGGTCATATACTGTCACGTCCCAGGAAATCAATGTCTCCATGAGTTTATACCACCGACATGCATTTTTGACAACGAGATGTTTGAAAAATAAAGTCTCACGCGTAAGATATGATCTGATACCTGCTTGCCTTGATCGGTTCTGGCCTGTAGATTAACAGCTGGCAGCATCTTCGAGCTTTGTCTCGGGCGATTAGCTCAGTTGGCTAGAGCGCCGCCCTTACAAGGCGGATGTCACAGGTTCAAGTCCTGTATCGCCCATTAACGTAAAAGATAATGGATAAAAGGTCTGAGCTGCGAATCCCTGCGAAGGGCGGATTTTTTGGGCGTCAGAAGCGGCGCGAAGAGAAGAACAGATGAACGAAAGAAAACCCGTCGATCATTGGAAGATATTGGCCGTAAAACTGGGGGCTGCGCCCGCGGCGGAACTGGAAGAGGAACCGGAAACGCCAGAATTATCCACACCGGTCGAACTGCTCTGCAACGAACCGCCCGTCGAACAGACCACGGAACCGGAGCCTCCCCTTGAAATCGAAGCGAGCTTTCCGCTCGCGCAGGTTGAGGTCAGTGCTCCGTCGAGACAGATCGCCAAACCAGCCCCGGCTCAAGTTGTTGCTCCCAAGCCCAAGCAAGCGAATCATTGGCGGGAATTGGCGAATGCTTTGGGGATTGAGGTCACCGAGCCGGAGGTCACCGAGCCGGAGGTCACCGAGCCGGAGGAAGCCGAGCCGGAAGCCGAGCTGGAGCCCCAGCCGGAACCCAAAGATGATTCCACGCCAGTTCAAGAATTCGGCCAAGAGTTACTTCGGGAGGCTGACGCGGTTAAGGGTGACATCCGAGCGGTGACTCCGCCACCGGAGGTTCTCGCTTGGCCCCCTGGACGTGCAGAACCTCCTATCAACGAGGAAGTGAGCGCCCGAACGGAATCGCGTCGCGAGCATCGACGCTCGTCATTGTTCGATGACCCGAACCTGTCCCTGGACACTCCGGGGGTTTTGGATGCCATCTTTGATGAAGTCGAACCGGAGGCTGCGGCCGTCAGCGATCCGGCCACTGACAGTCGACGATCGGTGCCACGCCCAGACGAGCGGCAACGGGACGAGCGGCAACGGGACGAGCGGCAACGGGACGAGCGGCCACGGGACGAGCGACAACGGGACGAGCGACAACGGGACGAGCGACAACGGGACGAGCGACAACGGGACGAGCGACAACGGGACGAGCGACAACGGGACGAGCGACAACGGGACGAGCGTCCACGCGTCGAGCGGCAACGAGACGAGGCGTCCGTTCCCAAGGAACGGGTTTTTGGCTTCTTCGACGAACCTGTCGTCCAGCCTCTCGGCGAAGTATCGATCGATCGATCTGAATCGGCCGCTGCCGGAGGTTTGGATGAGCCAAATGCAGATGGCCCAGATGCTTCGAAGCAGGAAACTTCGGCAGAAGAGGATAAGTCAGGCCGCCGCCGCGGAAGACGGCGTCGCCGCGGGGGGCGTCGCCCACCGCGGCTCACTTCCGAATTAACGCCAACCGAGGCCGGAGTGGAGGATCTGGAAGACGAAGAGGATGGGGAGGAGATGGCCCCCGAATCCCGCAGCGACGCCGCTGAGATCCGAGAGCGCCACGACCGGTTGGAAGCGGAGGAGGGAGATGATCTGGAAGACGAAGCAGATGAGCAATTCGACGATGAGGACGAAGAAGGGGATGGCGGCGAGAGGCTGAGGCTGAAACACAAGAAGATCCCCACTTGGCAGCAAGCGATTGATGCGATCCTGGCCACCAATATGGAATCGCGGGCGAAGAATCCCGGGGGCGGGGCCGGCCGTGGCAGGGGGCGTCGCTGGCGAAGATGATTCGACCAGATCGCTCCGTTGGCACGGCGATGCTCCTGGCGGCGATGGTCTTTCCCACCGTCTTGACGTTCGCCTATTTCGTCCTGCTGGCGGGCCATTCCGCGTGGTTGCAGCAGGTGGTCTACGCCGTCGGGAAAACGATTCAGTTCACATTCCCGGCACTGGTCGTCGCGTTGCCCGGCATGCGGCGGCCCTCTTCCGGTTTTCGTATCGCCACCATGCGTGTGCTATCGTGGCGGCTGAAATCCGGCTGGCTCCGCGTCCAGGCTCCGATGCTGGCTGTGGGCGTGGGATTTGGGTTGTTGGTTCTGGCAGCCATGTTTGGTCTGTATCACCTGATGTGGAGGGCTGTTCCGGCATTCGCGGATGCTACCGAGGCGATTCGAGGAAAGATCGTTGGCTTGGGCATCAGTGAGCTATGGACATACGTCGCGGTGGGGGTGTTCTACGCGCTGTGCCATTCCGCCTTGGAAGAGTACTACTGGCGTTGGTTTGTCTTCGGCCAGTTGCGGAACCGGCTGCGATGGACGTTCGCGGTGGCCGTATCCAGCTTGGCCTTTATGGCCCACCACGTGATCTTGCTGGCAACGTATTTCGGCTGGTCGTCGCCCTGGACGTACGCGTTCTCGTTGTCTGTCGCCGTCGGCGGCGCCGTTTGGGCTTGGCTGTATCAACGCAGCGGCTCGCTGGCCGCCCCGTGGCTCAGTCACCTCGTCGTAGACGCCGCTATTTTTCTGGTCGGCTACGATCTGGCACGGGACTTGCTAGGATAGAGAGCCAAGGTCCATCCAAGCTCGAACCGTAACGCACGGCCCCCCCGTCAGCTGGCCGTCTATTTAGCGTATTGCCTGGCTCGCGAGAATAATTCGCACGCGCAGGAACAGTCTTAGCGGCTGTATTGCTTTTGGCAGCGAGACCAGACGACCATGTTATTCGGACGGTATCGGACCTCCGCAAATCTCTGTTTGCTTTCCCCCTGGGCTGCCGATGTGTGATTATAGCACTGGGAAGGCGGATTCTCGGGGCCGGTATGCTGACAACCCCCGATTCGGTACGATCCGGGCACTCGGAATTAATCCCCAACAGAAATTCTTGCCATCGTTGAATCTGATCCGTGCTTGAAAGCACGAACCTGAGCCGTCTGGAAGTTTCGAGCGGCGGTAATGCCGATGGTGGTCTGTTTCGACATGGAGGTCATAGCGGTGGTAAGCAACAAGGTGCATGTCGGGATCCTATTTCTAGTTCTCGTCACGGCAACCGGGACGTCGGCGCTGGCAGCGGATTTGGAAGTATGCCTAGGCACGAGCGGTGGTGAATTGGGCTCACTCGGCAGTCACGGGCTGCGATCGTCCGCAAGCGGGGACAAGGGCTCGTGTGTGGACGATGTCTCCCCATGTCCGTGTGTCTATGGGTACGCGGAAGGCTTGTTTCTGCAACGCAGCAATGACAGTTTCGACCAGCCCGTGCTCGTGCGAGCAACCGGTCCGGAGGCTACAGCCTTGTCGACGTCGGACCTGGATTTCGATTTCGATCCGGCCCTGCGAGCCCTTGTAGGGCGTCGTTTGCACAACGGTTGGGCGATCGAAGGCTCGTATCTAGGCTTGTTCGACGCCACAGCCTCGGCGTTCATTGAGGCGTCTCCCCAAGACCCGCCGCGTCCTCTGACATTCCCCGGCGGGCTCGGACCGGGGACCAACTTGTTCGCCGACATCAACAGGAGTTGGGTTAATTATTCGTCAGAGCTGCATAGTGCCGAATTGAATCTCGTTTCATGCCGTGGCTGCTGCGGCACAGGGGGGGACAGCAAAGGCGACTGCGGCTCCAAATGCGATGGCGGCAGCGATTGCGTGCGTTGCTCGACCGTCGAGTGGTTTGTGGGATTTCGCTACCTCAGCTTGCGAGAACGGTTCAACATCTACGCAGAAGCTGATCGCGAGCCGACGGGAGGTGGACCCCTCATAACCGAGAGTGGCTTCTACGACGTTCGCACGGGAAACAATCTGTACGGGCCGCAAGTTGGCGTCCGGCTTCGCCGCTGGGAAAATAGGTTGGGCTGGGAGGCGACGGGCAAAGCCGGCATTTTCGGCAACGACGCGCAGCAACAGCAGTCCGTCGTCGATTACCCGAATTTCCAGGTTCGTCCCGAACTTCCAACGCCAGCGCCGGCAGGGGCCGCAGGCGGCCAAGTTGCCTTTGTAGGCGAGCTAAACTTCACCGGAATCTACCGCCTGACCGATGTCTGGAACTTGCGGGCCGGTTACAACCTGATTTGGATCGCCGGCGTTGCTTTGGCCCCCGACCAACTCGATTTCAGCGACGACCCTGCGGCAGGCAATCAGCTCAGCAGCAACGGAAGCGTGTTCTTGCACGGCGTCAGTTGCGGCCTGGAAGCCCGGTGGTAAGGACTGCTTGATAACCTCAGGTGCCCGTTCTGTGCGAGACACGGAAGCGATTTCCGAGGATTCACAACACGGGCACCGGCTTACGGCATCAGGCCGAACGCGCCAGGCGGGATGCGGCGGTGTCCGTTGCAATTTCTTCCACGACGGACTCCAGATCAAACCAGTCGGGATCGTCGAGCCACCGCTTCGAGAAACGCAGAGCCGGCTCCACTTCGTCTTCCCTGACAGGCAGCTGCCACTTCGCATCTGGCGCAATGTTCCTCGCAGAGGCACCGAACGCCTGGTCCGGTTCGCGATCCGCTCCGGACGATGCTTGTCCGGACGATGCTTGGTGCGGCTCGTGGCTGTCGAGGACCAAAGGCAGGCACCTTGATACCGGCACGATTTCCTCTGCCAGTCGGCCCGCCTCCGCCTCACCCGAACCCGCCCACGTCCTGTTGATGTGGTTGAGAATTACCAGCACGTCCGCGGGCGTGATTGCACCGTCGGCGTTGGTGTCGAAGAACCGCACAGGCGAGAACTGCTGGGTTGGCGGTATGGTCTGGCCGGAGTTCTTATTGAGGTAATTGATCGTTTCCAGAACGTCCAAGGGAGTGACTAGGCCATCGCCGTTGACATCGTACGGAGTGACGGGATTCGTCCAGACGATTGCGGCAGGCGAGCTGCTGTTGCCCGATGGTTCCGCAACTGGTGTCTTGCGCGTCGCGATAAACCAAGGGCCCCCAAAGCCAGTCAATGGCTTCGCTTGCTCGAACTGCAACGTCGGCGCGGTGCTGATGATATCAAAGCGTCGGACCTCTCGAGTTGTGCCGACGGGCCCCTGAACGGCAAAAATCGCGTATGCGACCCCATTGCTGCTGGTCGCAGCAGCGACATGTACCGGGGCGTTGCTGCTCGAACCAATAAACGCTTGAGGAATCGCGCCCCGCAGGAAAAGACTCGTATTCGAGGTGTCCCATGTCCATACCTCAACTCGCGACGTCCCGTTCGTTCCCATGCCTACGATAATGGCGGGAATGGCGGCTTCCTCGATCGGCGCGACATCCAAGAAAACCCCGCCGAGAAAATCCGAGGTCAACACAGTGAAGGGGCGAAATGTTTGAACGCAGACCACCGCCGTTGCGGTCACCGTGAACACACTCACCGTGGCTGTCGTTCCGCCGCCCGTCCCGACCACGATTTCCGCCTTGCCGTCCCGTTCGTTGACGAAGGAACCGTTGTCCCACTTACCCATGTCGGCGACGGCGACGACGGCGCCGCCGATCGAGGCTGCCGGAAACGCCTGAAATGAAATATCTGGAGTTGCCTGAAATGCTGGTTCCCAAGGTTTGGCGGGGTTGTAGCCGTTCAGGAAGACACGCACGTCCGCAGCTCCATAGCTGGGAACCGTGATAATGTCCGGCCTACCGTCCCCGTCAACGTCCGCGACTGCCACGTGAACGCCTCCCGCAAAATCTCGGCCGTATGCGAGAAACTCCGGGAATCCCGGGACCGGTTTGCCATCCAGGGAAAACACGCGGAGTTCCGGCGCGCGGTTGCGCCCTGGAGCGGTTATGATTTCCTCGATGCCGTCGCCGTCGAGATCCGCTACGGCCACCCGCGTTCCGCCGACATAATCGTTTTCATAGGCCAAGAATCGCTGCAACACGGCCCCCGTGCCAGCGTTGACCACAATGACTTCCTGTGGCGTGCCGGGATTCTTGTCAGGCGCAAGGACAATGATCGGCGTGAGCCCCGCGTCCATCGTCAGGTTCCTCTCGCCCGAGCCGAGGGTGACCGGGGGCGTCGCACCGAAACCATCCACGTCGCTGTCTCGCATCGCGTCCCCGCCTTCGCTCTGCGGGCTGAACACGTAACCGCCGGGATTCGTCACGGTCACGGTGTACGTGCCGGGTACCAAACCCCCGAACGAATACCGCCCGTCGTGACCGGTCGCAGTCGTCAAGCGGATTGGATTGCCCAACGCATCAGCGCCCGTCAACGTGACGGTCACCCCGGCCAGATCAGAATCGCCGTTATCCTGAATCCCGTTCCCGTCTACGTCAAGCCACACCCGGTCGCCAATCGCGGCGGCTTGCAGTAGGCCGGCGTCAATCGAATCGAGATACTCCCCGGGTGCGAGCACCATGATTGGCGTCGCGCCGGTCCGGGGGTCGGCATCGCTGTCCACCGCGTCGTCCACGCTAGCATTCGAGATCGTGAAACTCACGTAGCTGCCGGGCAGCTCGAACACCACCTGATACTCGACCCCCGGTGTCAGACCGCTGAACGAATAGAGCCCATTAGCATCCGTCTTGGCCGTGGCCGTCGAGTTATCGTCGGCCTTGACGATCAGTCCGTCCGTTCCGCCGCCGATCAGCGTCACCACAACGCCCGAAACGCCTGGCTCGCCCTCGTCCTGCATGCCGTTGCCGTTCAAATCGTGCCACACGAAGCTGCCGAGCTTAGCCAACTGGTACGCACCCACGTCCACGGTCTGATTCAATTGGCCGCTTCTCAGCGTGTAGCTGCCCGTCCGGCCTGTCGCCGGATCGGCGTCGCTGTCCATCGCATCGTCGGAACCCCGGTTGGCGCCCGTGAAGACGTAGCCCGTCGGCAGTGTGAAGATCACGTAATACGTGCCCGGCGCCAGACCGCCGACTTCCCAATGACCGCTGGGGCCCGTTGTCGTGCTGCCCACCAGCGTGTCGTCGCTGGCCCGATAGACTTCCGCCGTCACACCGGGGAGCGGCGCTTCG